>Ga0182226_1000052_pt1 | contig 20105 bp, 18 predicted proteins | sample G6R1MG_27_FD_129658 | JGI IMG/M metagenome (GOLD analysis project Ga0182226, IMG submission 129658) | Miscanthus phyllosphere microbial communities from Michigan, USA - G6R1_MAIN_07NOV2016_LD1 MG | ecosystem: Host-associated > Plants > Phyllosphere > Phylloplane/Leaf | place: USA: Michigan...
GCCGGACCCCGACAGCAGCAGGCTCACCTCCCGGTCGGCCACCAGCATCATGGCTTCGAGGCGTCGCAGGTAGCGGTCCGTGCGCCAATCCTTGGTGAGTTCGACGCAGGCGCGGGTGAGCTGCCCCGGATACTGCTCCAGCTTGGCCTCCAGCCGCTCGAACAGGGTGAAGGCATCGGCCGTGGCCCCCGCGAACCCGCCGATCACCGCGCCCTTGGCGAGGCGGCGGACCTTGCGGGCATTGCCCTTCACGATGGTCTGGCCGAGGCTGACCTGCCCGTCGCCGCCGATGACGACCCGCCCGCCCTTGCGCACCATGAGGATGGTGGTGGCGTGCATCTGCGGCGGTCCGCTGGTCTCGTGTGCCAAGGCTTGTCTCCCGTGCCCGTCGTCTGGTCCGGACGGGAGATAGGCCCTCCGGCGGCCCTGCGCCAACCGGATCGCGGGGCGTCACGGGACCGAGAACCTGGGGAAAAGTCTGCGCCCGCTCGACGGCACGGATCCGAGGGGCCGCCACCCCGCGCCGCGGATCGTTCAGACCGAGCCTATACGGGCGCATGATCGCATTGCCGTGACCAGATGAGCGTCGTGGAGAACTTTCGTCATCCGCGTGATCATTTCAGTCATACCAGAGAGGCCATGGTTTTTATTGGTATTTGAGGACACAAAAATCGAGACATCCTCGTAACAATAAAATAAGAATTTGGTCATAAGGGCTCAGGCTACCGGGCTGTCGGATTTTTCTTATGCTCAAGATCGTTGGTTGTTTTACCGACTCTCACGACTTCTGGCTCGTGGCCCTCGCGGCCTTCACCTGTGCCCTCGCGGCGACCACCTGCATCGAATTGCTGCGCCATGCCCGCAAGGCTGCGGTGCGGATGCGCGCCGTCTGGCTCGTCGTGACGGCCGTGGCCGGCGGGTCCGGCATCTGGGCGACCCACTTCATCGCCATGCTGGCCTTCGAGCCGAACCTGCCGAGCGCCTACGCGATCGGCCTCACGGGCCTCTCCCTCGTCTACGCCATCACCCTCACGGGGGTCGGCCTCGCCCTCGCCCTCGCGGTGAGCGCACCGTTCGGGGCGGCCCTGGGCGGGGCCGTCCTCGGTCTCGGCATCGCCGCCATGCACTACACCGGCATGGAGGCCTTCGAGATCGCCGGGCACATCCGATGGGACCCGGTGCTGGTGGCCGCCTCCCTGGTCTGCGGCGCCCTGTTCGGCGGAGCGGCCCTTCCGGTGGCCCTCGCGGCGAAGACCATGCGCGGTCGGATGACGGGCGCGCTCCTCCTCCTCCTCGCCATCTGCGGCCATCACTTCGTCGCCATGGGCGCGGTGACCATCGTGCCGGATCCGAGCGTCGCCATCTCGGAGAGCGCGATTCCGGCCCGGTGGCTCGCCGTCGGCATCGCGCTCGCGAGCCTTGCCATTCTCGCGCTGGCGGGCGCGGCGCTGGCCCTCGACATCCGCGACCGCCGGCAGCTCGCCCTCGAACGGGAACGGCTGCACAGCCTCGCCAACGCCGCCGTCGAGGGCCTGTTGGTGTGCCGGGACGACCGCATCGTCAACGCCAACAAGAGCTTCGGCCGCCTCGTCGGCCTCGACGCGGGCGCGCTGGTCGGCATCGCGCTGTCGCGGTTCCTGCCCGAGTCCGCCACCCGCGTCGTCCTCGCCGCAGACCTGTCGGATCAGCCCGTCGAAGCCGAGTTGACCGGCGCCGACGGCTCCCCGATCCCCGTCGAACTCATCGTGCGCCCGGTAACCTACGGCAATCACCCCCATTATGCCGTCGCGGTCCGTGATCTCAGGGCACGTCGGAAGGCCGAGGGGCAGATCGCGTTTCTGGCGCATCACGACCCGCTGACCGGTCTCGCCAACCGCGCGAGCTTCCGCGAGCGCTTCGATCAGGAACTCAAGCGCGCGAAAGCGTCGGGCGGAAGGCTCGCCGTCCTCTGCCTCGACCTCGACCGTTTCAAGGAGATCAACGACCTCTTCGGCCATCCGGCCGGGGACGCCATGCTGGTGAAGGTGGCGAACGCCGTGAACGGACTGCTGGATGGGGCCCAGATGATGGCCCGGCTGGGGGGCGACGAATTCGCGGTCCTCATGCCCTGCCGGGAGGCCGGCGCCGCCGGGCGCCTCGCCGAGCGGATCCTCGACGTCCTGCGCCGCGACGGCGAGGGCGCCGGTCCGGTCATCGCCACGAGCATCGGCATCGCGGTCTATCCCGAGGACGCCGACGAACGGGCTCTGCTCCTGAGCTATGCCGACACGGCGCTCTACCGCGCCAAGTCGGAAGGCCGCGGCACCTACCGGTTCTTCGAGCCTCGGATGGGCGTGCAGGTGCGCGAGCGCCGCCTCCTCGAACACGACATGCGCCACGCCGTGGCGCGGGGGGAAATGCACCTCGTCTACCAGCCGCAGACCGACACGGGCGACGGATCGGTCATCGGGTTCGAGGTCCTGCTGCGCTGGCAGCATCCCCGGAACGGCGCGGCCTCGCCCGCCACGTTCATTCCCATCGCGGAGGAGAGCGGCGCGATCCTGTCCATCGGCGAATGGGTGCTGCGGGAAGCCTGCCGCGAGGCGGCGAGTTGGCCCAACCCCCTCAAGATCGCCGTCAACGTCTCGGGCGTGCAACTGCACGCGCCGAACTTCGCGCAGCTCGTGCACGAGGTGCTGTTCCAGAGCGGCCTGAAGCCCGAACGCCTGGAGATCGAGATCACCGAAACGGCGCTCATCCGCGATCCCGCGCGGGCACAATCGACCCTGCGCCAGCTGAAGGCCCTCGGCGTCCAGATCGCCATGGACGATTTCGGCACCGGCTACTCGTCCCTGTCGAACCTGCGGGCGTATCCGTTCGACAAGATCAAGATCGATAGCTCGTTCATCCGGGCTGTCGAGGGCAACGAGCAGGCCGCCGCCATCGTTCGCTCGGTCCTGGGTCTCGGGCGTGGCCTGGGGTTGCCCGTGCTCGCAGAAGGCGTCGAGACGCAGGCGGAACTGGACTTCCTCATCGGCGAGAACTGCCGGGCCGCCCAAGGCTACCTCATGGGGCGCCCTGCCCTCATCGGAACGTTCAGCACGCTGACGCATGGCGACCGCGCCGGTGAAACAGAGCGGACGCGGGCGGCGTAGGCGCGATCAAGCGCCGCGCAGGCACGCCGCCGCCTCCGCCGCGCGGCGGATCGCTGTCTCGTCCGGCACGCCCGCCGGAACCACCCAGGAGCCGCCGACGCACAGCACCGGCTTGAGGGCGAGCCAGTCCGGGGCCGTCGCCTCGGAAATTCCGCCGGTGGGGCAGAAGCGGACCTGATGGAACGGGCCGGCCAGGGCCTTCAGGGCCTTGATGCCGCCCGAGGCCTCGGCGGGGAAGAACTTGAACCGGTCGAGGCCGTGGTCGAGGCCGCGCATGATGTCGGCGGCGTTGGCGACGCCCGGCAGGTAGGGCACGCCCCGGTCGAGGGCGGCACGGGTCAGGGGTTCGGTGAGGCCGGGGCTGACGATGAACTGGGCGCCCGCGTTCAGGGCCGCATCGAGATCGCGCGGATTGAGCACCGTCCCGGCCCCGACCACGGCGCCCTCGACCCGTGCCATGGCGCGGATCACCTCGAGGGCGGCGGGGGTGCGCAGGGTCACCTCCAGGGCCGTGAGGCCGCCCGCCACCAGGGCGCGGGCGATGGGCTCGGCATGGGCCACGTCCTCGACCACGAGGACGGGGATGACGGGAACGGAGCGCATCAGCGCGTCGATGCTGGCCATGGGTGAGTCCTCGGGAATGTGATGGATCGGCGCCGTCCGTTCGACGGCCCCGGGTCGGGCGGTCTGGGCAGACCCCCTTCGGCAAAAGGCGAGCCCAATGGCCATGGGATCCGATGGCAAGAGCCGGGCCGGTTTCGCGACCTCCGGACGTTGGTCGTGCCTCTCGATGACCGATCCCCGAACCGTTCGGCGCGAAGGGGGACCCGTCCGGGTCGTGCATTTTGTGGGGCAGTCTTAAGGCGCTGTCCAGCATGACGCGCTAAGACGGGAGCATGCGCTACGCCCTCGTCCTCCTCTTCCTCTCCTCGGCGACCGCCGCCTCGGCGGGCCCGTTCGATTTCCTGGGCGGCATTCCCGATGCGCCCGGCGTGGTGCGGGGCGGCTCGTTCGGCCTCACCGGGAACGACTATTGGGATCAGCGCGGTGGCACCCTCGTCCAGCCAGGGCGGGCCAAGCAACACGCGAAGGTGCGCCTGCGGCACCCCGCCTCCGACAGGCGGGCGCCGCGATCCTGATCCGAAGACGTTCCGCCTCGCCCGAACCGGCCGGGCGCCGCGCTCAGGGAGCGGGTCGTGGCTGGGCGCCCTTCCCGGCCGCCACGGCGGCCGCCCGACCCGCCGCCGCGTACAGGTTCAGGCGCGCATAGACCCCGAAGGCCGAGCCGTCGTCCAGGAAGCCGCCACCGGGCCCCTGCGTCTGCGTGAGGATCGCGTTGGCCTCCTCCAGACTCAGGGAGGGGAACGCGGCCGTGAGGAGATGCCCGGCCTCCGGCGCGAGCGTCCCGACATCCTCGGTCGCCCCGGCGGTCAGTGGGTGGACGACGGGCAGGCCGTAGGTCTGGGTGGCGTCGTAGAGGGCTTCGTTCACCGCCGGGTCGCGGAAGCGGCCGGTGTCCGTGGCGGCGCAGGCGGCGATAGCCTCGCCGCAGCCGTCCCGGAGGAACGCATCGAGGTCGGTGCGGGCGGCCGCGAGGGCCGCGGGGTAGTCCGTGACGGTCACCGTCGCGTCCGTCGCGTGGCTCATCTCGTTGACGACCGCCGGGTTCCGGCGGACCTGTCCCACATAGGCCGGATCGTTGGCCAGCAGGTGCGCGACGGCGTGCAGGGCGACGGCCCGGCCGCCGATCACGTCCATGGCGTAGTGGGCTCCGACGACGATGCGGTTGGTGCCGTACTCGGCGGCCCGCGCGATCATGGCCTGATACCGCTCCGGGACCAGGATCGCGAGGATCAGGGCCTCGGTGTAGCCGTAGGTGGTATGACCGCTCGGATAGGATGGGCTGTCGGTCAGGGTCTGGCCCGGCCCGCGCAGCCAATCGAGGCTGTGCGACGGCCGTCCGAAATAATCGTCGCCGCGATAGGCGATGAGCCGTGGCAGGGTCTGGAACGGGCGTGCATTGCCGTAGACGTCGCCGCCCGGGGCGCCGGCCGGGCGATCGTAGGCTTTTCCGAACACGTCCGTCGTGCCGCCGCGCTCGGCCAGGATGGCGTGGGCGGCCTCGGAGACGGGCGCCTTGCCGTTCGTCGTCGCGTTGGCGAAGAAGTACTTGCCGGCGTTGGAATCCGACTTGGCCACGTTGTTGGTGTAGCCGATCAGGGTGGCGACGGACGCCGCCACGTTCGTGAAGGTCTCGGGGGCGGTGTAGCGGGCCTTGGCCTGATAGAGGCTGCCCAGCTTGCTGCCGAGCCCGTCCGCGAGCTCCGTCGCGTTCCCGTCGGTGATGAAGGCGTCCCGCAGGGCGAGGCGGCGTTGCGCCTCGAGATCGAGGAGGGACGGCGGCCGGGCGACGCCGGACTGGATCTCGCCCGTGATCCGCAGATTGGCCGCGAGGGCCGCGCGCCCTTCCGCGCTGATCGCCAGGGCGCTCACGGGGGCGAGGCCGCGCAGGGCCGTGAGGTTGGTGGCGGATTGCGCGAAGGCCGAGGCGGGGGCCAACACGCAGAGCGCCGTCATCCAGAGGCGGATCGTTCTCGGCACGGCGTCCTCCAGTGCTTCACTCAGAAATTCGTTGGCTCGGCCGCCTGTCGGGGAGCTCCGCCGACGGACGGAGTCCCGCCGCTCAGCCCGCGACGGCGCGCTCGCGCAGGCGCTGCATCACGGCTTCGGGGCTGGCATAGGCTTCCTGATGCACGGCGCTCCAGTAGCGCAGGGCATCGAGGTCGATGGCGACGCCCGTGACGGCGCAGCGCACGAAGCGGCCGGGTTTGATCACCCGCATGGTGCCGTCGCCGTACTCCACCGTCGCCTCGCCGGAGGCATTGCGTTCGAACCGGCCCAGCATCGTCCCTGCCCCTTCGGGTCCCATCGTTCCAGCGTTCTAGGAGGCGCGGGCCTCCCTGTCGATGATCCCTCGACAGGACTCCCGCATCGGTGCCAAGGATCGGCGATGGACCCCGAACTCCAGACCCTGTTCGATGCCGCCCGCGCCGTCCGCGCGCAGGCCTATGCGCCCTATTCGGGTTTCGCCGTGGGGGCTGCCCTGCGGGACGCGGATGGCCGGATCCATGCCGGCTGCAACGTCGAGAACGCGGCCTACCCGGTTGGGACCTGCGCCGAGGCGGGGGCCATCGCCGCCATGATGGCGGCGGGCGGTCGCCGGATCGCGGCCGTGCTGGTGATGGGCCCGGGCCCCGGCCTCGTCACCCCCTGCGGCGCCTGCCGGCAGCGCATCCGCGAATTCGCCGCGCCCGGGACCCCGATCCATGTCGCCGACGCCGAAGGGGTGCGGGCCTGCTTGACCCTCGATGTCCTGCTGCCCCATTCGTTCGGACCGGAGAACCTGACCGGTGAGCCCTGAGATCGATGCCCGGATCACGGCGGCGTCCGCGCTCTTGCGGACGCGCGGGTTCGGCGGGCCGTTCGCCGCCGCCCTCGTCACCGGGACCGGCCTCGGCACCCTCGTCGAACGCCTGAGCGACGCCGTGACGGTCTCTTACAGCGAGATCCCCGGCTTCCCCGCCCCCGGCGTCAGCGGCCATGGCGGCCGTCTGCATGCCGGCCTCTTCGGCGGACGCCGCGTCCTGGTGTTCGAGGGCCGTGCCCATGCGTACGAGAGCGGGGCCGCCGCCATGCGGGTGCCCCTCGCGGTGGCGCACGGCCTCGGTGCCCGTGTCCTGCTCCTCACCAACGCGGCCGGGTCGCTGCGGCCGGAGATCGGTCCCGGCCGTCTCGTGGCGCTTGCCGACCACATCAACCTGTCGGGGCTCAACCCCCTCGTGGGCGAGGCGAGCGACGCGCGGTTCGTGCCCATGGTGGACGCTTACGATCCTGTCTTGCGCGAAACGCTGCACCGGGCCGCGCGGGCCTGCGGGATTCCCCTCGCCGAGGGCATCTACGCCTGGTTCTGCGGACCGAGCTTCGAGACCCCGGCGGAAGTGCGCATGGCCGGCCGCCTCGGCGCCGATCTCGTCGGCATGTCGACGGCGCCGGAGACGATCCTGGCCCGGTTCCTCGGGCTTCCCGTGGCGGCGGTCTCCGTCGTCACGAATCTCGCCGCCGGGATCGGTGGCGGCGATCCCCATCACGCCGAGACCAAGGCGGTGGCGGCCCGCGCCGCCACCGACCTCGCCCGACTTGCCGAGGGCTTCGTGAGCCGTCTGCCGGAGTGTTCCCCATGACCGATGCCGAGATCGCCCGGCGCGCCCTCCCCCTCCTCGACCTCACCGACCTGAGCGACAGCTGCACGGAAGCGACCGTCGCGGCCCTGTGCGGGGCGGCCCGCGCCAGCGGCGTCGCCGCCGTGTGCGTCTGGCCGCGCTTCATCGCGCAGGCGGCCCGTGCCCTCGCCGGCTCGGGCGTGCGCGTCGCCACGGTGATCAACTTCCCCGCCGGCGGCGCGGACACGATGCGGGCCGTCACCGACACGCAGACGGCCCTGGCGGACGGGGCCGACGAGATCGACCTCGTGCTCCCCTACCACGCGTTGCACGACAACCATCCGGAGGTGGCCGGCACCCTGGTCGAGGCCGTCCGGGCCGTCTGCAGCGGGGCGTGCCTGAAGGTGATCCTGGAGACCGGGATGCTCGAGACGCCGGACCGCATCGGGCAAGCGAGCCGCCTCGCCCTGTCGGCCGGTGCCGACATGCTCAAGACCTCCACGGGCAAGACCGCCGTGTCGGCGACTCCGGAGGCGGCCGAGATCATGCTGCAGGCGATCCGTGACGGCGGCGGTGGCCAGGGGCTGAAGGTCTCGGGCGGGATCCGCACGGTGGCCGACGCCGCCCTCTACCTCGCCCTCGCCGACCGCATCATGGGACCTGATTGGGCGAATCCCGGAACCTTCCGCATCGGCGCCAGCGCCCTGCATGGTGCCCTCGTGGCCGCCCAGAGCCCCGTCGCGGAAGGATCTGCCCGATGACGCTGCCGCAGGAGACCATCCGGACCAAGCGCGACGGGCGCACCCTCGAAGCGGCCGAGATCGCGTCCTTCATCGCCGGGCTCATGGACGGGCGCGTCACCGAGGGGCAGGCGGCGGCCTTCGCCATGGCGGTATTCTTTCAGAAGTTGTCGCTGCCCGAGCGCGTCGCCCTGACCGAGGCCCTGATGCGGTCCGGCACGGTGCTGGAATGGGACCTGCCCGGCCCGGTGCTCGACAAGCATTCCACCGGCGGGGTCGGCGATGCCGTGAGCCTCGCCCTCGCCCCGATGGTCGCGGCCTGCGGCGGCTACGTGCCGATGATCACCGGGCGCGGCCTCGGCCACACGGGCGGCACCCTGGACAAGCTCGCGAGCATTCCGGGCTACGATGTCCGCCCGGATCTCGACCGCTTCCGGCGGGTCACGAAAGACATCGGCTGCTGCGTCATCGGCCAGACGCCGGACCTCGCCCCCGCCGATGCCCGTCTCTACGCCATCCGCGACGTCACCGGCACGGTGGAATCCCTCGACCTCATCACGGCGTCGATCCTGTCGAAGAAGCTCGCCGCCGGCCTCGACGGCCTCGTGATGGACGTGAAGGTCGGCTCCGGCGCCTTCATGGAGGATCTCGACGCGGCGCGCCGCCTCGGCGAGGCGATCGTGGGCGTGGCGGGGGGCGCCGGTCTGAGGACCGTCGCCCTCGTCACCGACATGGATTCGCCCCTCGCCTCCGCAGCCGGCAACGCCGTGGAGATCGTCTACACCCTCGATTATCTCGCTGGGCGCGCCCGCGAATCCGCGTTCCATACCATCACCCTCGAACTCGGGGCCGAGATGCTGATGCTCGGCGGCCTCGCGGCGGACCTGCCCGCCGCCCGCGCGCGGCTGACCGCCGCCCTCGATTCGGGACGTGCCCTGGAGATCTTCGCCCGCATGGTGACGGCACTCGGCGGCCCCGCCGACCTCGCCGAGCATCCCGACCGGCACCTGCCCCGCGCCGACATCGTTCGGGCGGTGACGGCGCCCGAATCCGGTGTCGTGACCCGAGTGGCGACGCGGGAGATCGGCCTTGCGGTCATCGGGCTCGGGGGCGGCCGAACCCGGCCGCAGGACGAGATCGATCCGGCGGTGGGGTTCACGGACCTCGCCCGCGCGGGCGGGGCCGTCGGTCCGGACCACCCCCTCGGTGTGGTTCACGCCCGCAGCGAAGCCGCCGCCGACGCGGCCGAAGCGGCCCTGCGGGCGGCCTACGGGATCGGGCCTGCGGCGGTGGGCGCAGAGGCCCCCTTGCGCGATCGGATCGCTTGAGTCCGCTCCCGCGCATCGACCTCGGATCCGCTGTCGGGGCACTTCATGCCGGGAGGAGATGGCTTGGGGGCGCCCGGCGAAAGCGTTCGGACGGGCTCGAAGACCGGATCGGCGCGTGGGCGATCGCCAAGGGGTTTTTAACGGTACCGGATCAAACTTCGATGCCAGGACTGAAAATCCGTTTGGCGACCGAAATGGGCGCGGCCCGCCGCCGCCTCATCTCACGGGGGTGGTGCATGCGTTTGAGACGAGTCGCCCTCCTCGTGATCGGACTGCTTGCCCCTGGCGCCTTCGCCGCCGAGGTGACGTCCCCTTCGGTCCCGGCACCATCCATCCCCTTCGGCGGAAGCGTTTTCACCGGGCATTTCCGGCTGACGGCGCCCGATGGCGCGATCGTCGATTCCGATGCCCTCGCGGGCAAGCCCTACGGACTCTTCTTCGGCTTCACGCACTGCCCGGACATCTGCCCCACGACCCTCGCGTCGCTCTCGGCCGCCCTGGCGCGGCTGCCGGCAGGGAGCCCGCCGCTCTATTTCGTCTCCGTCGATCCCGAGCGTGACACGCCGGGGGTGCTGGCACGCTACATGGCGAATTTCGATCCACGGATCGTGGCCCTGTCGGGGACGCGGGGCGCCGTCGATGCGGCGCTCGCGAGTTTCGGGGCGGTGGCGCGCCGCACCGATCAGCCCGGCGGCGGCTACACCTACGGCCACACCGCCGCGATCCTGCTCGTCGACGGCGACGGCCTGATCGTGGACCGTATCGGAATGGAGGTCGGTCCCGATCGGCTGGCCGAACGGCTCGCCGCCCTCGGAGGATCCGGTCCGGCGGGGATGGCCGTGCCGGTGCGATGACCGGCGGTCCACGGGGGGGCGGAACCGCCGGCTTCTCCCTCGTCGAAATGCTCGTCGTCCTGGTCGTCCTGGGTCTCGTCGCGTCCTTCGGCATGCCGGCTCTGCGCAACCTCGTGCCGTCGCAGCGCCTGAACGCCGCGGCCGAGGCCATCGCCGGGGAGGTCGCCCTGCTGCGGACGGAGGCCCAGCGCACGGGCCGGGTCACCAGCCTCGTGTTCGATACCGAAGCGAACCGCTTCTTCAGCTCGCGGCCCGGCGCCCCGGCCCTGCCCATGGCGGGATGGCGGGTGCTCATGGAGCCCGGCAAGACGAGTCACGTGGCGCCGATGGAGATCCGGTTCCTGTCCGATGGCGGCTCGACGGGGGCACGGATCACCGTGACGGGACCCGGCGGAACCCGCACCCTCGTCGTCGGCCGGGCCACGGGCGCCATCCGGCGGGTCCAGGTGACGCCGTGACCGGGGCGACGCGTGCTTCGGCGGGGGCGGATACGGAGGGCTTCACCCTGGTCGAGGTCCTCGTGGCCTTCGCCATCGTCGCCCTGGTGGCGATCTTCGCGATCCGCATCAGCGGCGACGTCATCGTCGGCGGCCGACGGGTCGGCGCCGTCGATACCCTCATCGACGAAGCGGAGGGCATCGTGCAGGTGCGCGCGGCGGCCGGAACCCTGCGGGCCGGCATCGAGCAGGGCCGTTTCTCGGACGGCCGCGCCTGGACCCTCGAGGCCACCGATCTTGGGGCCGCCCTCGGCTGGAGCAACCTGCCGCCGTTCTGGCGCGTGCGCCTTCGCGAAGGCGGCCCGACCGGCCGGCCGATCTACACCACCACCGTGGCGGAGGCCCTCGGTGGTTGAGGGCCCCTCGCCGAATGCCCGCCGCGCCGTCGACTCCGGTACGAGAGCCGTCCGCGACGGGCGGGGTGCGATGCCGGCCGAGACCGGCGAGTCCGGCTTCACCCTCGTGGAGATGCTCGTCTCCCTCGCCCTGACGGCCCTGATCGCCGTGCTGCTGATCCAATCCCTGCAGGCGACGGGCCTCATCAACCGCAACGGTCAGCGGCTGGCCGCGCAGGAGGAGGTTCAGCTCGTGCGCGGGCACCTGCGCCGGACCCTGGCCGACGCCGTCCGCCGCAACGGCGACGGCGGGCGCGTCACGTTCCTCGGGCAGGGCGACCACCTCACGGCGATGATCGAGGCGAATTACGAGGCCGAACGCGTCTCCCGCATGCGGTTCGACCTCGTGGCGGCGGCGATCCCGGGCGGAACCGGCCTCGGACTCGTCGAGACCGCCGAACTCGCCGACGCCGCGACGGCGGAGCGCCCGGAAATCCTCCTCGAAGGCATCGCCGGCCTCGGCCTGCGGTATTTCGGCGTGCAGGGCCAGCCCGGTTCGGCGGAGTGGCAGCCGCGCTGGGCGACGCAATGGCTGAGGAAGGACCGGCTTCCGAGTCTCGTCGAGGTGACCGTCGTGTTTCCGGCCTCGGATTCGCGGCGCTGGCCCGCCCTGATCCTGCCCCTCGGAGCCGGATCGTGAGTCGCGGTGAGGACGGGTTCGTCCTGCCGGCGGTGATCGTCGTCCTGGTGGTGGTGGCGGGGGCCGCCGCCCTGGCGACGCAGCGGCTGCAGACGCAGACGAAGTCCACGGCGGCGCGCCTCGACGGCCTGCGCGTCCAGGGCCTCGTGGACGGCGTCGCGCGCCTCGTCGCCGTGTCGCTGCTCAACGAGCGGGTCCGGGGCTTGCCGGGCCTCGGCTTGCCGGAGAACGGCGGTGCCGTCACCTGCCCGCTGCCGGGCGGCGGCGCGATCCGCATCGCGGTGCAGGATCAGGCCGGTCTCATCGATCTCAACGCGTCGCCGCGTCCGCTCCTGGAGGACGCGTTCCGGGCCCTCGGCCTTCCCGACACCGATGCGGCGACCATCGCGGCCGAGATCGTCGACGACCGCGATCCGGACGAGACACCCGAACCCATGGGCGGCGCGGAGGCGCCCCAGTACAGGGCGCGCGGCCTGCCCTACGGGCCGCGCAACGCGCCCTTCGACGCAATCGACGAACTCGACCGGCTCCCGTCGATGACCCCGGCCCTGGCGACGATCCTGCGGCCCGCCGTGACGGTGCTGAACCCCGGAGGCGGAATCGATCCGGCACTCAATGCGGCCCTGACCGCCCGGGGTGGGACGGCATCCGAAGGTCTGCGGCAGTACACGGCCCGGTCCGGGCACAAGTTCTACGGCCTCCGCGTCGTGGCCGAAACGGCGACGGGCGCCCGCTCGGGTCGGTTCGCGCTCCTCTCCCTCGACGGGCGCGCCGGCCGCGGCTTCCTCACCTGGCGAAGCTCGACCGCCGCGATCCCCGACGGGCCGCCGCATCCGGCCTGCGCCCTGATCGCCCTCGTCACCGGCGAGTGATCCCTCGCGGCCCCCGTCACGAAGTCCGCGGCGCACCCTGCCCCGTCGGCGAAGGCTTCCTCCGGGACGCTGCCCTCACGGGCACTCCGCGCCGGCCTTCCACTCGAAGGTCGTGCGCTGCTCCCGTGCGTTGGCGGCGCAGGCCGCCTGCGGAACGCGGTTCGCACAGATCACCTTCTGATTGCCGCGCGAAGTGATCGAACAGGAGCCGGTCGCTTCCCCCTGTCCCGAGGCGGCGGTTTGCGTGCCTTGCGCCTGGGCGGTCGCCCCCCCGTGAAAGCCGGCCAGTCCGAAGATCAAGCCGAGCGCCGCGATGGAAAGTCTCGTCTGCATGGCAAGTCTCGTCTGCCTGGCAAGTCTCGCGTCCATGGGATGTGTCCTCGCTCGCATCAAAGGCATGGGCTCGGCATCCGGTCCGGCTCGGGGGCCCTTGGAAAGCGCCAGCTTCGAGAGCGGCGGCCCCGGCAGAACCTTTACAAAAGACATCTGAACACGGGGGCCGGATGCTCGCATTCGGCGTCGGATCCGAACGTTCTCCTGTTCCCTCGCCTCGGAGAGCGCAGACGACGTTCGAAGCCGGTCCACACGACATCTCCCGGCATCTGAACGGACCGGGCCTGGATGCAGGCCCGATCCGAATCTGATTTTAGCGGATTCGCACGATCTTGGCGATGCTCGGTACGCCGCCGGCATCGAGGGCGAACAGCATCCAGTTGCCGGGCGTGACGATGCCCGGATCGGACGGCAGGGCCAGATTGTACTGCGTTCCGTTTGAGCCGGAGATCGTCAGGGGCACCCGTCGCTGGTCGTTGTCCACCGTGTGCGTGGTGCTGCCGACCCGCACGAGGGCAAAGCTCTGGATCGTCCGGTCCGTACTGGCCGAGATCGTGCTCCCGAGGGCGGCCGTGGTGGGCGCGTTCGTGATGGTCGGCCGGCTCGCGAGCTGCCCGTTGGCGCCATAGAGGTAGGGCGGGGTCAGGATCTGCAGGTTGGGATGGTCGGCGCTGCAGTTGCACAGGCCGCCACCGGCCGACAGCACGCGTCCATCGGCCAGCAGAAGCGCGACGCTGTGATAGGTTCGCGGCACGCTGATCGGCGCGAGGCGCACCACGGTGTTCTTCGTCGGCGACCACAGTTCCGGATAGTAGACCGGGGTCGAATCCGTGAACGGGATCGGCACGTTCTGTCCGCCGACGACGATGACGTCGCCGGTCGGCAGGACCACGCTGTTGTGGAAGGCCCGAGCGAACTGAAGGGGCGGTGCCGCCGTGACCGCCGGCGTCGAGCCGGGACCGCCGGTGATGTCGATGGTGTAGGTCGAGCCGTTCGCCGGCTGGTTCTGATACTGCGGCGCGCCGCCGGCCTTGAAGATCCGGTTCACGTCGAACATCGTCGCCGTGCCGTTGATCGAGAAGGTGTCGTCGGCGCGGTTGCCCACGCTCGCGAACGAACCCGCACCGCTGGTGCCGATCCAGTGCATCTGGCGGCTCGGCCCGGCATGGAACACGTATCCGTTGGCGACGCCGAACATCCAGAAGTGATTGTCGGCCCGGTACATGTCGACACCCGGCTCGGCCGCGGCATCGCCGGAGACGTTGGACAGGACGCGCCAACTGCCGCTGGCCGCCGACCAGACCTCGGCGTTCTTGCCGCCGATATTGCCCGACCACGAGCCGCCATAAGTCAGGGTCTCGCCCGTCGAGAGCGTCACGTTGGAGTTGTAGCCACGGGGGATCTTCAGGGTCGGCCCCGAACTCCACTGGTTGGTGTCGGGGTTGTAGATGGACGTCCCGCCGGACGTGATGCCGCCGGTGATCATCAGCCGCCCATCGGGGAGAAGATTGGTCCCGGGGCAGAACATGTCGTGGTTCGTGTTCGACACGTAGGTGTCGTTGGAGGTGCCCGTGCTCGGATCGAACAGGGTGATCCAGGTGCCGTTACCGGAGCCGAAGGAGGTCTTGGATTCAGCCGCCCACATCATGATCTTGCCCGACGGCAGCACCGTCGCCGAGACGGGAACGATGCCGAGGGTCGTGAGCGGCGTCCAGGCGGAGGGCGCCGCCGGGGCGACGAGGGAGAACACGGCGTTGTCCTGCAGGGTGCAATCCCACTGGATCACCGCGCCGCCGTTGTCGTGCGAGGCGTTGTTGATGTTCAGGCAGCGGCCCGAATGCGTGGCCACGACCTCGTAGAATCCCCCGGCCCTCCGGAAGGTCCAGAGGCTGCCCGCGCCGGTGCCGCAGGCCTGCTGCGAGGTTCCCGCGCCGTTGTTCGTGGCGCCGTTGGTTACGGTGAGGCAGAGACCGGACTTGGCGTTCTGGATCTGGTAGCCGGTGCCGGCGGGCTTGAACGTCCAGTCCATGTGGGTGGCGCCCGGCTCGCAGGGCCACTGGTCGAGGGCGACACCGGCAGCGGTCTGACCTCCCGGATTCTCGACGCACATCGCCGAATGGCGGGCGACGATGAGGCCGGTGGCGGTCGGCGGCGCATCACCGGGCGGAAGCGATCCACCGGCCGTCGAGCCGCTCCCGGTTCCCGTCCCGCTCCCGGTTCCCGCCCCGCTCCCGGAACCGGTTCCGCCGCCGCTCCCACCGCCGGTGTTGCCCGCCGACCCGGAGGTGGTCGCAACGAAGGTCTGATTGGCGCTGCCCGTGCACCCCCACTGGATCAGCTTGGTGCCGCTGGCAGTGTTGGCGCTAAAGACGTCGAGGCATTGGCCGGAATAGGCGGTGACGAGGGCGAAGCCCGAGCCTTGCGCCTTCGCGGACCACGTTTGCTGGGTGCTTCCGTTGCAGCTCCACTGGATGACGGCACCGCCCTGGGCGTTGGAGATCTGCGAATCGACGCACTGTCCGGTCGCCTGATTGATGACCGTGAAGCCGTTGCCGAACGGCTTGACCTGCCAGGTCTGGGCGGCGCTGCCGTTGCACGGCTCCTGATCGAGCTGCGTGCCCGTCGCGGTATTTCCGCCCGGCACGGTCAGGCACAATCCCGAATGGGAGGCCTGGATCGGCCCCGATCCCGATCGTCCCGAAAAGCTGATCGGGCCGCCCGTGGGGACGGGAATGAAGGTCTGGTTGGCGCCCCCGTGGCAGCCCCACTGGATCAGCTTCGCGCCGCTGGCGGTGTTGGCGTTGAAGATATCGAGGCACTGGCCGGAATAGGCGGTGGCGAGGCCGAAGCCGGCACCTTGCGCCTTCGCGGACCACGTCTGCTGCGCGCTTCCGTTACAGGTCCACTGGATGACGGCGCCGCCCTGGGTGTTCGAGATCTGTGAATCGATGCATTGGCCGTTGGCTTGATTGACCAGGGTGAAGCCGTTGCCGAACGGTTTGACCTGCCAGGTCTGGACGGCGCTGCCGTCACAGGGTTCCTGATCGAGCTGCGTGCCCGTGGCGGTACTGCCGCCCGGCACGGTCAGGCACAGTCCGGAATGAGAGGCCTTGATCGGCCCGGCCCCCGATCGATTGATGAAGTCGACATCGGCCCATGCCGGCGTCGCGAGGGCGCTCGCGGCGACCAGCCAGAGGCACGACACCCAGAATGATGGGATGCGAAAGGGGGATCGATAGGCCATGCGTTTGAAGGCTCGCGAAGCTCGGACGTTGCGGAGAGTCACTCGCGACGCGATAAATAAGAGTTAATCTGCTTTAGTTTGATGCATGAAATAGCATGACAGTAAATCTATCAGATTATAGATTTTCGGCTTTGATTGATTTGTTCCGTCCGGCCTGTTGTCCGATCCACGCCGACGTCGATGTGTCCATTCGCTGTGACGGATCGGCCAAATGTCTTCACGAACCTCCCGCCGTGTCATCACTTGACGCGGAGCGCCACCGGAGGGCGATCGCCGGGTCGAACCCGGCGTCGGGCGAGGCGCTGGCGGATCCGCTCCGGCGCGTCGTTGAGATCTCGATAAGGGACTGCGTGCAGAATCATGTGCATCATCGGGAGATTGATGCGCACCACCGAATCGAGGCAGATCGGCTCCGCCACCATTCCCACGACCGAGGCGGATTCGATCCACGCCCCGCGACACCTAAACCCATTCCTCGACGGTAGCGGCGGGCAGATCCCGGTCTTGTCCGGGGCTTCGCCCCGGCCCCGCGAAGGGCTCGGCCCTTTGAACCCGGTTTTAGGGGCGGCGGTAGGCCCAGACGCGGGCGGGGGGCAGGTTGAGCCAGACGCGGTTGGAACGGCTCGCCGTGTAGGTGCCGGCGTCGCAGCGCTCCGGGATCGGCGGCACCACCGCGTAGGTGAACTGCACGAAGGGCGCCCCCGCTTGCATGAGGGCGTGGGCGGCATTGAGGAGGCCGAGGCGCTGTTCCAGGGGCTTCGTGAACAGCGGCAGGCTCGACACCGTGGCGGCGGCCTTTTCGCGAATCAGGCCCCCCACCGTCGCGGTGATGTCGTAAGCGTCGCCTTGCACGATGGTGGCGCGGGGAAACCGCGTCCGCAGCAGACGACAGAAATCCGGGCTGTACTCGATGAGGATCAGACGCTCCTGCTCGATCCCCCTCCGCACCAGGGCTTCCGTCACCGGGCCGGTGCCGGGTCCGAGCTCGATCACCGGACCGGGCGTCCGCGGATCGACGTAGGAGGCCATGGTGCGGGCGAGCATCTTGCCCGACGGCGTCACCGAGCCGGTGACGAGGGGCCGCTCGAACCACGAGCGCAGGAACCGGGCCTCGTCCTCCAGGGGATCGCGGCGGGGTCGCTTGGCGCCGGGCGCAGCATCCACGGACCCGGACGCGGAGAGAAGTTTGGTTCTGGGACGGCGGAGCGGCGGCAAGACCCTAAGCCCTCAGATCAGTTGGGAAGGAAAGGCTAGACGCCGATGGCTCCGGACAGTCAAGCCGACATCCGGACTCCGGGATCGGCCGGCCCGCACCTGCGGCCGGGCGATGCGGCCCAGCCACAGGCACAACCGGGCACGACGCCATTCGATCCCGCCGCGCGGTCACTGGCGTGCGGCGCCGCCACCGAAGCCGTCGAAGAAATCGCGGACTTTCGAGAAGAAGCCGGCGCTTTCCGGATGGTTGTCGTCCGAGGCCGACTGACCGAATTCCTGCAGCAGCTCGCGCTGCCGCTTGGTCAGGTTCTGCGGCGTCTCGACGAAGACCTGGATGTAGAGGTCGCCGACATCGCGCGAGCGCAGCACCGGCATGCCCTTGCCCTTGATGCGGAACTGCTTGGCCGTCTGGGTCCCGGCGGGGATGCGCACCTGGGTCTGCGAGCCGTCGATGACCGGCACGGTGATCTCTCCGGACAGGGCCGCCGTCACCATGTTGATGGGCACCCGGCAGAACAGGTCGGCCCCATCGCGCTGGAAGAACTCGTGCGGCTTGATGGAGAGGAACACGTAGAGGTCGCCGGCCGGACCGCCGCGCAGGCCGGTCTCGCCCTCGCCGGCGAGGCGAATGCGCAGGCCGTCGTCGACGCCCGCCGGAACGTTGATGGAGAGCGTCCGCTCGCGGGTGACGCGCCCGGCCCCCGAGCAGGTCGGGCACGGATCGTCGATGACCTCGCCGCGCCCGTGGCAGGCCGGGCAGGTGCGCTCGATGGCAAAGAAGCCCTGCGCCGCCCGCACCCGGCCGTAGCCGCCGCAGGTCTGGCACGGGCGCGGCTTCGAGCCGGCCTTGGCGCCGGTGCCCGAGCAGGTCTCGCAGGTGACGGCGGTCGCCATCTTGATGGTCTCGGCCTTGCCGGCGAAGGCCTCCTCCAGGGTGATCTCGAGGTTGTAGCGCAGATCCGCCCCGCGCTCGCGGGTCGAGCCGCCGCGGGTTCCGCCGCCGCGCCCGCCGGAGGCGCGACCGTCGCCGAAGAAATTGTCGAAGATATCCGACATGAAGTCGCCGAACTCGTTGCCGAATCCGGGGCCGCCCCCGCCCCCCTGCTGGAAGGCGGCGTGGCCGAAGCGGTCGTAGGCCGCGCGCTTCTGGCCGTCGGAGAGGCACTGATAGGCCTCGTTGATCTCCTTGAACTTGATCTCGGCGTCCGCGTTTCCGGGGTTCCGGTCCGGGTGATAGGTCATGGCGAGCTTGCGGAAGGCGACCTTCAGCTCGCTGTCGGTCGCGGTCTTGGAGACGCTCAGAATCTCGTAATAGTCCCGCTTCGACATACCCGTCCCTAACGTCCCCCGATGCGCCGGACCGCATCGTCACCTTCACCAGACATGGCACGGGGCCGGATCGCTCCGGCCCCGCGTTCGTTGCGGGGCGTTATGCCCGCTTCTTCTGGTCCTTGTCATCGACTTCCTGGAAGTCGGCGTCGATGACGTCGTCCTTCTTGGCATCGGCGGCCGGGGCCTCGGCGCCCGCCTCACCCGCCTGGTTGGCCGCGTACATGGCCTCGCCGAGCTTCATCGACGCCTGCATCACGTCCGTGGTGCGGGCCTTGATGACCTCGACGTCGTCGCCGTCGAGGGCCGTGCGGAGTGAGGTGATCGCCGTCTCGATGGCCGCCTTGTCGTCGGCCGAGACCTTGTCGCCGTACTCCTTCACCGACTTCTCGGTGGCGTGCACGAGGCTCTCGCCCTGGTTCTTCACCTCGACGAGCTCGCGACGCTTCTTGTCCGCCTCGGCATTGGCCTCGGCGTCCTTGACCATCTTCTCGATATCCGCGTCCGAAAGGCCGCCCGAGGCCTGGATGCGGATCTGGTGCTCCTTGTTCGTCGCCTTGTCCTTGGCCGTCACGTTGACGATGCCGTTGGCGTCGATGTCGAACGTCACCTCGATCTGCGGCATGCCGCGCGGGGCCGGCGGAATGCCCATGAGGTCGAACTGGCCGAGCATCTTGTTGTCGGCCGCCATCTCGCGCTCACCCTGGAAGACCCGGATGGTGACGGCGTTCTGGTTGTCCTCGGCCGTCGAGAAGGTCTGGGATTTCTTCGTCGGGATCGTGGTGTTGCGGTCGATGAGGCGGGTGAACACGCCGCCCAGGGTCTCGATGCCCAGCGACAGCGGGGTCACGTCGAGGAGCAGCACGTCCTTCACGTCGCCCTGGAGCACGCCGGCCTGGACCGCCGCGCCGATGGCCACGACCTCATCGGGGTTGACGCCCTTGTGGGGCTCCTTGCCGAAGAACGACTTCACCACTTCCTGGATCTTCGGCATGCGGATCATGCCGCCGACGAGCACGACCTCATCGATCTCGGAGGCCGAGACGCCGGCATCCTTCAGGGCCTTACGGCAGGGCTCGATGGTGCGCTGGACGAGGTCGTCGACCAGGCTCTCGAACTTGGCGCGGCTGAGCTTGAGCGCGAGGTGCTTCGGACCCGAGGCGTCGGCCGTGATGTAGGGCAGGTTGATCTCGGTCTGCGTCGCCGAGGACAGCTCGATCTTGGCCTTCTCGGCGGCTTCCTTGAGGCGCTGCAGGGCGAGCTTGTCCTTGGTCAGGTCGATGCCCTGCTCGCGCTTGAACTCC
>Ga0182226_1000054_pt1 | contig 19954 bp, 12 predicted proteins | sample G6R1MG_27_FD_129658 | JGI IMG/M metagenome (GOLD analysis project Ga0182226, IMG submission 129658) | Miscanthus phyllosphere microbial communities from Michigan, USA - G6R1_MAIN_07NOV2016_LD1 MG | ecosystem: Host-associated > Plants > Phyllosphere > Phylloplane/Leaf | place: USA: Michigan...
CGCCTGGCCGTCACCGCCGCCGAGATCACCCTGCTCGACCGCCTCGTCCCCGATCGGGCGGCCGTTGGGCGAACCCTCTCGGCCTACGTGGTGAAGGTCGCGCGCCTCGGCGGCTATCTCGCCTGCTCCCGCGACCCGCCGCCCGGCAATCTCGTCCTATGGCGCGGCTTCGCACGGCTCGCCGACATCGCGCTCGGTGCCGCCCTCGCGCGCGCATCGCCGAGATGTGGGTAATAGGAAGCCTCACCGAGCGCTTACAGATGACGCTCGACGGCTCCGGCGATCGGGCCATCACACCGCACATGATCGACGCGCTTTCGCAAGCCGCACGCAGCAGTCTGCGGATCGAAGAAGGCGGCTATTGGCGGGATCACCTGCGCGCCTTCGCCCAACGCATCGAGGTAGCCGATATGGGAAGGAAGTTGGAGCTGCTTCAAACCATCGTAGCCGCTTCGAGCAGGGAAACGGTGGCGTCTGCGGTTCGCAGTTCTATACTGAAACTGAAATGGCGCACCCGACACGATTCGAACGTGTGACCTTTGCCTTCGGAGGGCAACGCTCTATCCAGCTGAGCTACGGGTGCTGACCGCGTCGCTTTGGTAGCCCATGCCGCGCTCATGCGCAACGGGGTTGCGGACGCCTCCGGCTCAAAAGGATGACCGCGAGGTCTCCGGAGGCAAAGGTCACATGTTCGTATCGTGTCGGGTCGCGCGTGTCAGTCAGAGCGAACCGGATGCGCTGGCGCGCTGGGCAGATGCGGCTCGGCTGCGGCGCGCGGTATGCGCCGTGCCTGTGCCACGCCAAAATTGATTTTTGGGAGTGCTCGGCTGGCATTGGCGATTCGATGACCGATGTGTGTCCATGAAGGCGCTCACGTGCAGCAAGCGCGTCGCCAGTTGCCGCGAAGGCAGCGGTGTTGTCGAAGATGCACCAGCACTCGCGTCCTTGCGTAGCGTCCGCTGCAAGGCGGCCGGCCACGGCGTCCAGTGTGCTGCGCGAATAGGCCGAGTAGTCGATCTTCGGTGAGCCGTGCAAGCGCTCGTAGCGCAGGCCGTGCCAGCCGCCGGGCTCATCTGCATCGGGCACGGGTGCGGGATCGGCGGCGACGCGCGCGATACACAGCTCGGCCCGCAGCGCATCGACATCGTGCGCGAACCAGCTGGTGTTTCTGGGCTCGCAGACGATGGCGCCGGCATGGATGTCCCGAAAGGCGCGAAGGAACCCAGCACTCGTATCCGGGTCGAAGCGAAGGCTCGGTGGCAGCTGGATCAAAAGCGGGCCCAGCTTGGGGCCGAGCCCAGCGATTCCGCTGAGGAATTGGCGCAGCAGGCCTTCGGCGTGCGTGAGCCGCCGCTCGTGCGTGATTGTGCGCGGAAGCTTGACAGCGGAGCGGAACTGTTCAGGCACCGAGGCAGCCCATCGCGCGCAGGTTCCGACCCGATGGGAGCGGTAGAACGCGGTATCGATCTCCACGGCATCGAGCCGCTGCGCGTCGCGTTCCAGATGGCTCTCAGAGGCCGGAAACGCATCCGCGTATGCCTTCGGCACGCTCCAGCCGGCCGTTCCGATCGCAATCGCGCGTCACGGGCTCCGAAAGGTCGCGAGGACGTCCCAGATAGGGTGCGCCGGTGCCGGATGCGGCGCAACGCCCTGTCCCAAATTGCGTTTGCCGGGTGAGGGCGCGCCATGACGATCGCACCGAACCCGAGCGCTTCCCCACGCCCGGCAAGACGACGGCCCTGCATCGACCGATGCCGGACGCGTCCCGCCCTGCCGGGGCGCGTCCGCGCGGCTCAGTCGCCAAACCCGGCGAGAACCACCTTGCCCTTCGCCCGCCCGCTCTCGATGAGCGCATGGGCGCGGGCGAGGTTGGCGGCGTCGATGGAGCCGAAACGCTCGCTCAACGTCGTGCGGAGCTGTCCTGCATCGATCAGGCGGGTGACCTGCGTGAGGATCTCGTGCTGTCGCGCCATGTCGGCCGTATGGAACAGGGACCGCGTGAACATCAGTTCCCAGTGCAGGGACAAGCATTTGAGCTTGAGCGGCATCACGTCGAGGACCGCGGGATCGTCGATCGGGCCGAGGCGTCCCTGGGGGGCGAGGAGTTCGATGATCTGATGCAGATGCGCCCCGGTCTGCTTCGTCGAGAACACGAAGCCGGGCGCACCGGACAGACCGAGGCCCGCGACCTCGGCGGCGAGGGGCTTGCCGTGGTCGATCACGTGGTGGGCGCCGAGATCCCGGCACCACTGCGCCGTCTCGGGACGCGATGCGGTGGCGATCACAGTAAGATCGGTGAGCTGCCGGGCGAGCTGGATCGCGATGGAGCCAACACCGCCGGCCCCGCCGACGATCAGGATCGCCGGGGCCGACCCCGGCACGGGCTTGGCGACATCGAGGCGGTCGAACAGCATCTCCCAGGCAGTGAGCGCCGTCAGCGGGAGGGCGGCGGCGGCGGCGAAGTCGAGGCTGGCCGGCTTTGGCCCGACGAGGCGCTCGTCGACGCATTGGAGCTCGGCGTTGCTGCCCGGCCGGTCGAGGGCACCGGCATAGAACACCGCGTCGCCGGGCTTGAACAGGTGCGCCTCCGGTCCGGCGGAAACCACGGTCCCGGCCGCATCCCAGCCGAGAACCTTTGGCTCACAGCCCTGCTTGTAGGCGCCCTGGCGCACCTTGGTGTCGATGGGGTTCACCGAGACCGCCTGAACCCGCACGAGGAGGTCGCGCCCGGCCGGCACGGGATCCGCGAACGTGGCGTCCTTCAGCGCCCCCGGCGCATCGACGGTCGAGCCTTCGGTGTAGGTGACGGCACGCATGGGTTTCTCACAACGGTTCTCGACAGCACGCCGCGCGCTGCCGCTATGTATTCTTCTCTTTATAGACCGGACGAACCGCGGCACGCACGGCAACCCGGACATGCCATCGATGCGCGGTCGCCGTTGCCTCCCGCCGTGGCTCTGCGGCCGAGCTACGCCAGCGCTTGGCGCTCGCTTTCGTCTCGCTTGGGACAGTTGCCGGGTGCCTTGCCGTCGATTAGGCCGGCAAACGTCGGTCCTGACCCGCATCCTGGGCGGCCCTGGCCAGTCGCCGCAGATTATCCGCCGTGATATACTGCTACGACGCCAACACAGTCGACATAGCAAACCCTCCTGGTTCGCCTCATCGAATCAGATCCGCCCACGCAACGAAACCCGCGGCGTCGATTGATGTTATAGCGCAATGACACCAATATGGCTGCCTAAAGCGACAATCTCTGTAAATATAGCGAGTGATGCTCCCCCTATTAGATTCTAACTGTAAGAAAAGTCAGATTTTCGCTGAATGATACCGGGAGACCGTTTTAAAAATTTACGCAGTTGCAATCGACAACTTCAGAGGCATCAAATCAACTAAACTGTTCCTGCCCAATCACGCCGTCCTCATCGGCGACAACAACACTGGGAAGTCCACTGTTCTCGAAGCCATAGATCTTGCGCTTGGGCCGGATCGACTGAGCCGTCGGCCTCCTGTCGACGAGCACGATTTCTATGATGGCAAATATCGGCCCGCGGCTCAGGCCCTAGCCGAAGCGGGCGAAGCGCCAGCAGGGCCGCCGACAGTGCCCCAGATCACCGTCGAGGTCACGATTGTCGGACTATCTGAGGCGCAGGAGGCCCGGTTTGGCGGCAATATTGAGTGGCTTAACGTAGAGACTGGAGATTTCTTTACTGAAGCAAAGCCCGCTGGCGTGGATGCGGCGAACATTGAGGCAGCGTTGCGCGTCACGTTCATCGGCGCATATGACAGCGAAGAGGACGATTTCGTTGGCAATACCTATTACGCGCGCAGCCTGACGGAGGAAGAGACTCCGGTGCCCTTCTCCAAGAAGGACAAACAGCACTGCGGCTTCCTCTTCCCGCGGTCGTTGCGCACGGGCTCGCGTGCGCTCAGCCTGGAGCATGGCAGCCTGCTCGATATCATCCTGCGGCTGAAGGAAATCCGGCCGCAGATGTGGGAAGGCACGATCGGCACGCTCGCCGGATTCGATGTCGCGAGCGATCCCGCAATCGGCATTTCGGGCGTGCTTGAGAGTATAGACAAGTCGCTAAAGAAATATGTGCCGCGGGAATGGGGCGTGAAGCCGCATCTCAAGGTTTCAAACCTCACGCGCGAACATCTCCGCAAAGTCGTGACCGCCTTCATCGCTACTGGAGATGGCGCACATGCCGCACCCTTCTTACGTCAGGGCACCGGCACCATCAACATGCTGGTGCTGGCGATGCTGTCGCAGATCGCCGAGGACAAGCAGAACGTCATCTTCGCGATGGAGGAGGTCGAGACAGCGATCCCGCCCTATGCTCAAAAGCGGATCGTTCACGAGCTGCGCAAGCTGGCTGCCCAATCGATCGTCACCTCGCACTCGCCCTATGTCCTTGAGGAGTTCAAGCTTGACGAGACCGTGATCCTGTCGCGGGCGAATGATGGCGTTCTCAAGCAGGCGCAGATCGCGCTGCCCGACAGCGTGAAGCACAAGCGCTATCGCCAGGAGTTTCGGACGCGCTTTTGCGAGGGCCTGCTATCTCGGCGCGTGCTCGTCGCCGAAGGCGCGACCGAGGCGAGCTCCTTTCCAGTTGCGGCCCGCCGGCTCTCTGAACTGAACCCCGGTGTCTACGCTTCGCTCAAAGCGCTCGGCATCTGCATCATCGATGCGGGCACTGAGTCGCAGATCGCCGATCTCGCCGGACTCTACAATGGTCTCGGCAAGCGGACGTTTGCACTTTGCGACAAGCAAACCGATCCCGCGAAGGCTGCAATCGAAGCCCAGGTCGAGCGCTTGTTCATGCACGAGGAAAAGGGCATCGAGGATCTAATTCTTAAAAACACGACCGATGCCGCTCTTACGCGTTTTTCCGATGCGCTGGATTGGCCGCCGCACCTGCTGCAAAAGTTTCCCGACCCGGCGACTAATTTGACCGCCGCGTTGAAGGAGTATTTCGGGTGGGCGAAGGGCAATTGGGGGATCGCGGATTTCCTCAGCCAATGTTCCGAGGCTGAGATGCCGGCGTGGATTCGTGAGGCCTGCGTGATCCTAAAGGCACTCTGTGATCCGCCGCCCGCGTTGCCGGCGCGTCCGGAGGAGAATGGCGAGGATGCAGCCGTCCAGCCCGGCGCGTAGAGGGGCAGATGGTCGACCTAACTCACGCGCAGAAGGATGTTCTCAGGGTCGATGGGCACCAGCTTGTCGTGGGAGGCCCTGGGTCCGGCAAGACCACCGTGTCCATTTTGAAGGCCGCGAAGATCGCCCGCGAGAAGCTCCGGCCAGGGCAGCGAATCCTGTTCTTGAGTTTCGCGCGCGCGACGGTCTCGCGTGTCTTCCAGGCGATCGACGAAGAGCAATCCGTCACGGAAGAGGAGAAGAAGTGGATCGAGGTCGACACGTATCACTCCTTCTTCTGGCGGATTCTCAAGACGCACGGATATCTGGTCGGTTTTCCGCGCCAGATGGCGATTCTAACGCCACCGAATGAGTCTATCGCGCTGTCAGCGATCCGCAGCGCCTTCAAGGCGCCGTCCAAGCTCTCGGACGTGGAGAAGGCGCAGAAGGCTGCCCTGGAAACTGCCGAACGGATGCGGCTGGCGACCGAAAAAGGCAAAATCTGTTTCGATCTTTTCGCGGAGCGCGCGGCCGTCCTATTACATGATTCCGCCAAGATCCGCGGCCTCGTGTCGACCATGTATCCGTTCATCATCCTCGACGAGTTTCAGGATACCAGCGCTCAGCAGTGGCGCGCAGTTGAGGCGATCGGGAAGACCAGCACGCTGATCGCTCTGGCCGATCCGGAGCAGAGGATTTTCGATTTCATCGGTGCCGACCCCGAGCGCCTCGAGCATTTCAGGGAGGCTTTCAAGCCGTCAGAGCACGATTTGGCCGGGGACAACCATCGCAGTAAGGGGACGGATATTGCGCTGTTTGGCAACCACGTCCTGACCGGCGATTATAGACAAGAAGCGTATCAGGGCATCGACTACTATGAATTTGCTTCGAATCCCAATCAGGCATTCTCCTCGCTGGTCGCTCAAGTTCTGAAGGCGCGTAAGCGGCTCGTCGCGACGGGCCGCCGGGATTGGTCACTTGCGATTCTGGTGCCGACGAAGCGCATGACCCGGTTGGTCTCCGACAATCTGCGCGAGCCGTTTGGCAACGTGCCGCCAATCGCGCACACGGCGGCCGTCGACATGGAAGGCCCAATTTTGGCCGCTGAGCTGATTGCCTTCCTCCTCCAGCAGCGAAGTCACCCCGGCTGCTTTGACGAATTCGTCGATGTGCTTTGCAGCTATTTCAGCGGCCGAGGTGGCCAGGCACCGACCAAGGGCGACCTGATGGAAGCAGCGCGTTTCCGCTTGGCGCTAGAGAAGTGGAATGACCGTCTCGCGAAGGGAAAGGCCGTTCCGGCGAACAGCGTCTTGCAAGCCACATTCGCGGTCTACGAGGCTGCAGCGGCTGTTGCGCTGACAGGGCAGCCCGACGGCGACTGGACCGTCATTCGGACGGTGCTTGAGGCTGGGGCCTGCACCCGGCTCACCGAGGTTGCGAAGGACGCGCGCAACGTCCGGCTCCTCGAACGCGGAACGCAGCTCCGGCAAAGCCTGTCGCAGAACTGGCGTGATACCGGCGGATACAAGAACGCGCTGGCTGTCACTCGCCAAGCGTTCGTGCAGGAGCATTTTGCGACCGCTAACAAGCCGGAGACGGGTGTGGTCGTGATGAACATGCACAAGGCCAAGGGAAAGCAGTTCGATGAGGTCATCATCTTCGAAGGGTGGTCGAAGCGCTACAAGGGTGAGATCGTCGGCAATCCCGATCGCATTGTGAGTGGCAATTCCCGCGCAGGGGCGATGACGCAAGCGCGCCAGAATTTCCGCGTGAGTGTGACGCGCGCGAAAACCCGAACGACGATCATGTCGCCCAACGACGACGTGTGTGTGCTCCTGCTCCCGGCTAAGTGAGGATGGATGATTCTTGGCATTTACTGCGCGCAAAAAGACACGATGCAGATGCAAGGGATTTAGAGGGCTATGGAGGAGATGTAGTCTTCAGCGTCACTCGGCGCGGCGCGCGGCGCGCGGAGCCTGGCGCTTGGAGCAGGATCAAGGGTGCGGCACACGTGAGGCAGTTAGCTTGCTACGCGAGGGCGCCGGCAATTGTTGTCCCTATTCTAACGTCGCATTTCCCAACAGCGCGCTACCTGCGACGTCCGAGAGCTACCCGAGATCGTCAAGGAATTCCGAACCGGGACGCACACCGGTGATCAGAAGCCGGTCACGGGCACGGGTGCTGGCAACGTAGAGGAGATGGCGCTCGGTCTCGTAGACCTCCTCCAGTTCCGCCTCGTCACTCACCGTGTCGATTCGCTCCTGCAGGGGAAGCACGCCGTCGTCGCAGGCGAGAACAACGACGACCTTGAACTCCAGACCCTTGGCAAGATGCATCGTGCCGACGGTTACACTCTCGCCGGCTGTGCTCGGTGCGTCCCTAGGCTCGACCGGCACGAAACCGGCGGCCCGGGCGACGGCGCGGGCGCGATCGAGTTGGGCGCGGCTCCGCACGAACAGGCCGATCTCGTCCGAGACGATTCCGTCCGCGCGGGCCGCATTGAGGAAGCCGAGGATCGCTTCACGCTCGGCGGATTCGTCAGCGAGTTTCAGCACCTGCGGCTGCGGCCCGTCGAAGACCGAGACCGTGCCTTTGCGCGCCTCCTCGCGTCCGTCCATGTCGTGGACGGCACCGGGCAGCAACCTGTCGGCCGCCTCACGAATCTGGTGCGAGGTCCGGTAATTCACCTTGAGCGTCGTCGAGCGGCCGCGCACGTCGACGCCGAGGGCCTTCCACGAGAACGGCGGCTGGAAGATGCGCTGGCCGAGATCGCCCGCGAAGAACAGGCGGTCTTCGCCCTCGGGCGCGAGGGCGCGAAGAAGACGCAGCTCGGGCACACCGAGATCCTGGGCCTCGTCCACGACGATGTGGGTGAAAGGCTTGGTCGCCTGCGCGTCGTAGTGCTGGCTGAGGCCGGTGAAGACCTGCGCCCAGGTGGCGAGGCCCTGGCTCGCGAGCCGAGCACGGGCCGCCGTGAAGATCGGCCACAGCGCGGCGCGTTGCTTGGCCCCGAGGCGGCTGCGGCGGCCGGGGCGCGGCGTGTCGGCATAGGCGGCTTCGTCCGAGACCTGCCACGCATCGATCACGTGGCGGAACTCGCTCGTGAGGAAGCGTTCAGACCACGTGCCCGCCCCGCCCGAGGCCTGGACCAGGGCCGCCTGAATCTGGGCGAGCGCGGCGATGCGGGGGCGGCGCGCATGGACGAGCTGATGCAGTTCCTCGGCCAAGCCTTCCCAGGGCGTGACCGTGATCCGACCGCCGACGCCCGGCTCGGCGGCGACGAGGAGAGCGACCTTGCGCTGAAGCGCATCCGCCAGGGGCTTCGAGAAGGTGGTGAGCAGCACCCGGGCTTGGGGATCGTAGCGGGCGAGGCGCACGGCGCGGTGTAGGGCGACGACGGTCTTGCCGGTGCCCGCCGAGCCGGCGACCCGCGCCGGTCCGGTGTAGCTGCGCGCGATCACGCCGGCCTGGGACGGATGCAGAAACACCGACCAACGCTCCCAGGGCGCGTCGAGGGCGGCCCGCAGGGCCTCGACGTTCTCGATGGCGCGGAAGCGGCGCTGCGCATCCGGATGGGCGAAGGGGTCGGCGGCGGCGGACGGTGGGGGTTTCGGGAGGCGTCCGGTCGCGGCGTATTCGAGAAGCGCCTCGGCTGCTTCCGCCGGCAGATGCGCCGCGATGTCGAAGAAGCGGCCTTCGGTCGCCGCCCGCACCGGCTCGATCCAATCCTCGGGCAGCCCGATCGAGAGCAGGTCTTCGTCGCAGAGCCCCGCGAACAGGGCGGGCTCCAGCACGGGCTGTTCCGGAACCGTCGGCCTGAACAGGGTCGGCGCGCTCTCCTCGACCCGGGCGCGGGATTCAACGATCTGCACGGCGCCGGTGCGCGGATGGGCCTCGATCCGCCGCCGCTCGGCCCAGGCATAGGCCCCGTCGTGGTGATCGACATAGGCGAGCAGCAGGCTCGCGGCGGTCCGGTGGACGATGATGCGGATGTCGCGGTTGACCCGCACCGACCAGAAGTTCGGGTCCTTCGAGGCCTCGATACGGTGGAACTGCAGGCCCGGCCCCGCGGGGTCGAGCTGCATGTCGAACGCCGACATCTTGACCGCCTTCTGCTCCTGGGCGGGCAGACGTGCCAGTGCGGCAGTGAAGGTGTCGGCGATTCGGAAATCCATGCGAGATCAGCGTCCCTCTGATTTTTCCGACGCACGCATTTCAGCCATTGTCGGTCTTTTTTCAATCCAGCTAAGAAATTCTGATTGATACTTAGTTTTAATTACTTGTGCTATTGTGTCTATGCCTGGATATATTTTCGCATGATTATACCCCAGTTTATTTAAGTCGCTTGCCATCGAAGCGGCAGCCTTTCCGTCAATTGTCAGTTTATACATATGGGGGTGAAACACAGTATATTGCTCGAAGGCTTGCATCAGATGTCCGTGCAAAGTGAAATAACCGGACTGGGCAACTATTCTCTGATCTATATGCGGAGCATTTACGCAGATCGGAAGAGGCGCATTGCCGTCCGGGTCAATATAGTGACCCCATTCTGGAATATTGAGATTTATTACGCCTTTGTGATTAAGCTCCTTGTTTATGCCGACTGGATCTATAAGCCAAATTTCTGCCGCTATTTCGTTCTCCGCATCTGGATCGTGGAATCCACTCCCTCCTACAGCGAAATAAAGAGCAACTAGCGGATCGGATGTCCAGTCAAGTAGTCTTGTTGGAATGCCATGATGTTGCATGACGAACATCCACTCGAAATCGTCGACGGGAAGCCTCGTAAAATATGGCCGGGATACTCTCTTAAATTCCTCCAGCATGTGCACAAAATTCATATACGAGTATACTATTCCGCTTGAAACTCCCTGAAAATCTTTGCCAACGGGATTTCCGCGAGCATCTTCTATGGGCGTTGTTATGCGCAATAGACCTGGCACAAGTGTTCCATGCGGTCCCTGACCTCTATACCAGCAATTTCCATTCATTTTTTCAGCTATTGAAAGACTCTTCTTGATATAATCGGAAATGTCTTTGATCGGAGATTGATTTGGGTATTGACGAATATTCATAGTTTAAACCCCATAAACCTTCATCACCTCGTCCCCGAAGTGGTTGATCACCTTCACGGCGATCCGCCCCGTCGCGGGTCGCGCGAACGGCCGGCTCGTCGCCCGGTAGAGGGTCGACCAGGCGGTTTCGTCGATCTCGGCCTTGAGCGCGGTTTTCAGCGACTTGTAGGGGTCGTTGGCGCCGAGGAAGTAGGCGTGGCGGACGAAGAAGCTCTCCTCGTCGTAGTCGGTGTCGACGAACCACGCGGCGATGCCCGACGTGTCGTCCGAGCGCACCTCGCCGGTGTTGGGGTCGAACACGTCGATGCCCTTCACCTCCACCTCCATCCGGTCGCCGTCGAGGCGGCGGATCTCGATGTCGGGCTCGCCGAAGACCACGAACAGGTTGCCCTTGCCGGTGGTCTTGAGGTCGTCGGCCATGTGCAGGTCGGGGTTCATCTTGGCCTGGAGGATCGGCAGGGGGCCGAGCCGGGTCAGCTCGCTCGCATGCGCGTCATAGGCGAAGGCGCAGGCCACCAGCACGTCGAAGCGCGCATCCGCCGCCTCGCGGGCGGCGGCGACGAGGTCGGGGCGCGACAGCGTGCCGAATTCGGGGCCGATGAGGATGGCGGCGCGGCGCTCGAGGCCGGGCTCGTCGGCGCTGCCGCCCTCGACGAACCGCCCCTCGGCGCCGATGAAGCGGCCGGGCCAGGGCTGGAGCAGGGTGAAGCGCACCCGGTCGGCCCGGTCGCGGCCCTGCACGCCGGCCGCCGACAGGTTCTCCAACACCATGGCGGCGAAATCCTGGGTCGGCGTGCCGGCCTTGGTCCGCTCCCGGCGCCCGTCGAGGGCGTCGAACTCCGCGTCGAGGTCGAGGCTGTCCGAGGGAATAATGCGGTGGGGCGACAGGCTCTCGACGGTGAACGGGCCGGCGACCCGGACCTTGCCTGCATCCGCGTAGGGCCGGTCGTAGAGCATCTCCACGTCGGCGGCGCGGGCGATGGAGGCGTCGATGGCGCGCTGCCGACTGAGCCGTGCCTCCCACCATGCGGCGTGGATCGGAACCGCCTCCGGGTGGTGTTCGGCCAAACTATCCACGGGCCGTTCCGGCAGGGTGTCGAGGGTATAGTCCCAATCCCATGCCGCGTTCATGCGATCGACGGCGCGCTGACGCGCCCTCAGGGGCTGCTTGGAATCCCGTGCCTGCGCATGGAGTGCCTGGAACTCCGCGTCCCAGGGCCGTTCGGCCGCGCGCGGAATTTCCCACTCCTGCCAGTCCGTCTCCAGCAGCGCATTCAATTGTTCGCGCAAGGGTTCGAGCGTGTGCTGGAACTGCTCCCAGATCACGTCGATCTCGGCGTTGTTGGCAATGGATTTCAGGGTGACGTGCGGCGCGCGCTCGTAGACGAAGCCCTGGCGGATGTCGCCATAGGCGGCGCTCTGCGGCTGCGGATGGCCCGAGACCGCCTGCTCCTTCGCCCGGCCCTCGGGGCTATCGGCGAGCAGGTAATAGGGATAGCGCGCGCTCATCAGGCGCGTGCGGGCCAGCGCCAGGGCGACGCGGCTCGTGTCGATGGTGATCCAGCGCCGGCCCCATTGCTCGGCGACCGTGGCGGTGGTGCCGGAGCCGCAGGTGGGATCGAGGACGAGGTCACCGGGGTCGGTGGCCATGAGGATGCAGCGTTCAATTACCTTCGGCAGTGTTTGAACGACATATGTTTTTTCCATGCCGAAACCAGATATAATGGTGTCGCCCCACTCGTTACTCAAGGGATATACTTTGAAGTCGTCTATATATCTTATATATCTTAATGTATTTCCTACAAGCATAAGTCGATCACTGCTGGCAAGCCTGCCAACACCTGTGACGCCTGTTTTCCAATATCCTCGTCCAGGCGTAACTTTTCTGCCTGCAATGAAAACAGGAAAATCTCCCGGAGGCTTCTGACTTGTCATGTTGTCATGCGACCAGAACCTCAATTTCTCAGGATTTTTAGAAATGTCCTCGGCGGTCGCAAGCCTTCTGAGGCCCTGCTCGTCTTGTACATATCGATACTGACTAGCCCCTGCGGCACCTGCTTTTTTCAAATGATGCAGCTGTCTATATTTTGCAAATTTTTTGGATTTTGAATACCATACTATGTAGTCGCCCACGTGATTCAAATATAGTCCTGTGTCGCCGCTTGTTTTCTCAAAGAAAATTTGATTAAGAAAATTTTCTTCGCCAAAAACCTCATCCATCACCGCCCGCACGCGATGCACATTCTCGTCGCCAATCTGCACAAAGACAGACCCGCTCTCATGCAAAAGCTCCCGCGCCACGGTGAGCCGATCGCGCAGATAGGTGAGATACGAGTGGATGCCGTCCTTCCACGTATCCCGGAACGCCTTCACCTGTTCGGGTTCACGCGAAATATCCGTCTGCTTGCCGTCCTTGACATCCCGTGATTGCGTCGAGACCTGCCAGTTCGAGTTGAACCTGATGCCGTAGGGCGGGTCGAAATAGATGCACTGCACCTGCCCCTTCATGCCCTCGCGCTGCGCCAGCGAGGCCATGACCTGGAGGGAGTCGCCCAAAATCATCCGGTTCGACCAGTGCTGGTCGTGCGCGTAGAACTCGGTGCGGGCCTCCGGGTCGAGGCCGTTGAAATCCGAGAACAGGTCGGGCGTCTCGTCCTCCGGCGGCCGGGCGCCGGCGCGGCGCAGGTCGTCGATGATCGCCTTCGGATGGATCTTTTCCTGGATGTAGAGGGGCGGCGCCTGGACGATGAGGTCGGACCAATCCTGTTGGTCCTTGCCGCGCCAGACGAGCTGCGCGTCGCCGATGGCCGTCTCGCCGGTCTCGACGAGGGCGCGCACCTGCTCGGGGGTGAGGCGGATGCGGGCGCCGTTCCAGACGATCTGCGGATCGAGCTCGGGGTCGCGGGGGCGCGTCTCGCCCTCGGGCAGGGGCCGGGCGCGCGGGTAGACGCCCGGCGCGAAGCCGGTGATCGCCTCCTCGGCCTCGGCGAAGCTCTGCAACTCGGCGGTGGGGATGTTCCTGCGCTGGGCCTCGTCGTGCTTGAGGGCCTCGACGGACTTGGTCGTGCTGCGGGCGGGTCCGCGCGCCATCAGGGGGTTTCTCCGAGAAGGTCGATCAGGGTGGCGGCGTAACGCTCGGTCTCGGCGGCGAGCCATGCGATGAGACGATCGCGCTCGGCGGGGTCGACGTAGCTGCCGGGAATCGTCTTGATGAAGAGGTAATCCGCGCCGGGATCGAAGGCGACACCGAGGCGCGCGGCCAGCGACTCCGACACGGGAGCAAGCCGCTCGGCCACCGCCGCCACGGGCGTGCCGCGCGGTCCGCGGATGCAGAGACCGACGTAACGGTCTGCGAGGAAGCGGGACAGGAACAGGCCCGTCTCGCCAACGGGCGCCCACCGGTAGAACGCCGCGTTCGGCTTGCCGCGCGCGGCCTCGGCGGAAACCCGGTTGCAATAGGCGCTCCAGAAGGCGTGGCGGCGATCGCCGACGGGCCCCCGTTCCGAACTCTGTCGCACGGTTTCCTGGAGCCGCTTCTCCCAGTCGTTGGGTCGCTCGAGGATGTCGAACAGGGGCGCCAGCGGCGAATCACCGATCCGCACGACGCGGAGCTTGACCGCAAAGAAGGCGAACTCCGCGCTGGTGTGCTGGTTCAGCCAGCGAATCGCCGAGAGATGGGCTTCCCGGAACTCGGGCGCGACCCACACGACGGTGTGGGCGTCGAGCCCGGCGAGGTAGGTCAAGATCTGGCCGAGATGGCCGTGATCGCTGACCTCCAACTGGTTCTCGATCAGCACGTTGGTGCCGTCGGTGACGTTGCGGGCGAGGATGTCGGCGGCGAACCGCGTCACCGCCACCTCGGATTCGACGTGCTCCAGCTTCACCCCGAGGGCTTCGCCGAGCCGATCCAGATTCTGCGCCAGCCAGGGCGTGAAACCGAGCGCCTCGTGGGTCCAGGCCTGACGCACCATCACGTCCTGAAGGCGACCGAATTCGACGGCTCCGCTCACGCGGCAATCTCCTCTCCGACGAGATCATCGACGAGTTCGTCAAACGTCGTCTCGATGGCGAACACCTCACGGAATTCGAAGAAGGCCCAGCGTCCCTGGCCGGAAAGGGCGTTGACGCCGGGCACCCAGGACACGTCCATCGTCTCGGCCTTGAGCTGCGCGTCGGTGCCGCGATAGCCCTTCGTCTCCAGGACGAGGTTGAGCGGTTCGGGCCTTCCGTCGTCGAGGCGAACGATGAAGTCGGGTAGGTAACGTCGCGGCACGGCGCCGTCGCGATAAGGCACCTCGAAGCTGAGGCCCTGGTTCTTCACGTAGGACAGCACCCGTGGATGCGCCTCCAGCACGCGGGCGAGTTCGCCCTCCCAGTCGGAGTCGAGGACCACGTGGCTGACGTGGCACTTGCGCGGGTCGGTCTCCCAGACCGGCTTCGAGGTGGTGAAGCTCACGAAGCGCGTCGAGCCTACCGGATTGTAGGGGTCGAGCACCGCCTTGATGCGCTGGGATGCCGAGACCGAGCGCTGACAGGCGAGGTAGATGAACTCCACCGCCTGCTCGGCGAGCTGCGGATAGAGCACGGCGGCGCGCGGCACGCCCTGGGCGACGAGATATCCCCCGTCGAGCCACTCGCGGACCACGCGGTTCGCCTGCCCGAACAGGTGGACGGGCAGGTCGCCATCGGGATCGCGCAGGCGTTTCTCCAGCAGGCGCTTGGCGAGTTCGAAGGAGAGGGCGCTCGGGCGCATGTCCCTGAACGAGTCCTCCGCGTCGAGCGTCACCTGCTCACCGACGATGCCGGACATGTGCACCTTGGCCGGGCCGACGGTCTCCGGCGTCATGGTCAGACGGCTGTCGTCCGTGAAGCGCGCGCTCAGGCGTTCGTTCGGCAGATCGACCCGGTAACCCTCGACGCGGGGGAAGCCGATCTCCAGCGCGGCGCGCTCGCGCAGGGCCTGGACGCGGGTGAGCTTGCGCGGCGGTGCCGGGACCGAGACCACCGGCTCGGCCGTGAACGAGAACGGGATGCCGAGGATGTCGGCATATTCGACATTGAATAGCCCCTCGTCGTTCAGCTCGTAGGATTGCCGGCGCAGGCCGCGCCCGACCACCTGCTCGCACAGGAGTTGGGTGCCGAAGGCGCGCACGCCGAGGATGTGCGTGACGGTGTTGGCGTCCCACCCCTCCGTCAGCATCGAGACCGAGACGACGCAGCGGATGCGCTCGCCGAGCCGCCCCCTGCGGCCGACCGTATTCATCACCTCGCGTAGGAGATCGGCGTCCGTGGTCTCGGCGGCGGTGACCGCATCGACCCCGCGCTCGATGCGCTCGCGGCGGAACTGCTCGATCTCGGCCGCCGCCATCTCCCGGAAGGTTGGATCGAGGGCCTCGCCGGATTCGAGCTGCTCGCTGTCGATGAGCAGCGTGTTGGGCTTGGCGAGCCGCTGCCGGTTGTCGTCGTAGTTGCGGAACAGGCGCAGGTGGCCGACGTGGCGCGTCTCGGATTCGCCCTCCGCGTTGGGCCGCTCGAAGCCGGCGATCCATTCGTAGACGAGCTTGGACGTGGCGGTGTTGTTGCACACCACGATGAAGACCGGGGGCACGTCGATGCCGGCGCGCTCCCAGGCCTCGCTCGTCTTCTCATAATGGCCGTAGAGGGCGTGCAGCGCCGTCTGCAACTGGCTCGGAAAGACGTGGGAGAGCGGATCGAGCGTGCCGGCCTTGCCCGCGCCCTTCTTCGGCATCGCCTTGCCGATGTGCTCCCAGAGTTCGCGATAGAGCGGCACTTCGCCGGTCGCGGCGTTGTCGGCGATCGGCACGCGCGGGAGCTTGACGATGCCGCACTCGATGGCGTCGATGAGCGAGAAGTCGCTCACCGTCCAAGGGAACAGGGTGCCTTCGAGGTAGCCCGAGCCGCGCAGGAAGAACGGTGTCGCTGACAGGTCATAGACCGCGCGCACGCCGACCTTGCGCTTCAGCGACTCGATCCCGGAGATCCACAGCCGCGCGGCCTCGGCATTGCGCTTGGCCTCCTCGCGATCCTCGGCGGCGACGGGGGTCTCGTCCGCTCCGTCCGGCTTCTCACGGTAGCAATGGTGCGCCTCGTCGTTGATTACGACGAGGTTCTTTATCGGCAGCAGCTCCCGGCAGACGCGCTGGAGCATCGCGCCCTCGGACTCGATCGTGTCGATCGGCGCATGGCGGCCCTGGAGAAGCGAGCGCCCGACCTTCGAGATCTCTAGCGTCTCGCGGCGCTTGAACGCGTGATAGTTCGTCAGAACGATCTTCGCTTGCCCCAGGTCGTGGAGCATGTCGGTCGGCACGAGTTCGCGCTTGCTGTAGTAGGCGTCGGGGTCACCGGGCATCAGCACCCGCAGACGGTCCCGGATGGTGATACCGGGCGTCACGAGCAGGAAGCCGCGAGTGAACTGCTTCGCGTTCGGACTGCGCACAGCGTTGATGGTCTGCCACGCGATGAGCATCGCCATGACGGTCGTCTTGCCGGCACCCGTCGCCATCTTCAGGGCGAGTCGCGGCAGGCCAGGGTTCGCGCCCTCGTTAGCGCCCTCGATGTGGCGAAGGATATGCGCATATTGGCGCTGACGTCCGGCCACCTCCGTGAGCCAGATCGCGGTCTCGACCGCCTCGACTTGGCAGAAGAATGGCCGCGGGCCGTGCCAGCCGTCTTCGCGGCGCCAGTGCTGCAGGAGGCGCTGGGTCGTGGGCGTGACGCCCCAATCGGCGGGATTGGGCAACGAGCGCCAGGATGCCACGTGCCCGCGGATCTCGTTGATGATCGGCGTCGGATTGTAGGCCTGCTCCGCAGTGGACAGGTTGGTGCCGTCGCCGAGCCCCAAGACAGTCTGTCTGCCCCTACCTCTTTGCTTCTTGGACTTCGGGACAGGCGTGATCAGTGAGGAGCGTCGGCGGCCTTGTGCCGGCTCTTGGTCGAGCGGCTGCCCGTCACTGTCCAACGCATGGTGCTGCGTGGGGATCTTATAGGGCGAATTGAGGATCGGTCGTTCGAAGAACGGCGTCGCCATTCAGCCCTCCCGGCCAGCAACTTTAACGTGATTTTGAATCAGGATAACGACCGCCTCCCCCCCTTGCGAGCGTGCAGGTCGCTACACCCCTCCGAACCGTGGGACTGTGATCATTCTGCAACTTCGTCTGTGGAGTTGTGTTGGATGTCACCAAACGGAACGGCAGCGGGAGGCTGGATCGAGGTCGTCGGTCTCATTCTTGATCACCTCACCGCGGAGGGCGTGATGGAGCCAGGCCTACTCTACGAAAGCTCCTTCACGAATGGGGCATTCCGGCGGCCTGAGCAGTTCTTCGACGATGCCGAGATGAGCCGGCTGTTCGAGGTGATCGAGGTGCTGAACCGGAGCTCAGTGGCGTAGCTATCTCGCCTCGGGTCTGATTCGAGATTGCGAGGACCTCGCCTTCGGCTCGGGGCAGCTCCCAGCCCTCACTCCGGGCTTCGCCACTCCGGGCTTCGCCCGTCGTTTCGTGCTCTTGCTGCCTTGTGTTTCGTTGGTTCGCTCACGTTTCAGACTAACGAAATGATGAACTTTCCAGAGAAGGCTTTCTCCCCTCCAACCGAGAACGACGGATCCCTCCGTCGAGCCAGTAGAAGAAGAGAAAAAATCGACTTTCCGTCGAAGTGGCGAAGAACCTAGCGGCCGATGAGGGCTGCAGCTCGGTGGCGTCCATTGACCGAGCAGGTGGTTCTGATCTCCGATCCTTGCGGATCACGCGGTTATCAGATGAACCTGATGCCTCAGCATGTCGCTAGCCGTCGACGACATACTGAGCGGAAGGTGCGGCGACGCAGAGCTTCCGTCTTGTGCTTGTGCATTCGCAGTCAGCGTGACTGCCGGAGCAACCCGCCCAAGGCGTCCTACATCTCTGCAGGGGAGCGCGTGAGCTGATACCCGTTCGGCTGCGGCCACGAGATATGCATAGGATGCATTTGCTTTTAAGAGTTTACACCAGTCCTCAACGAAGCCGCTCTGCGAGATCAAAAGCCCGAAGGTGGGTGTAGCGCTGGAGCATTCGTGACTCGCGATGCCCCCAGATCGAAGCGACCTCGACGACGTTGAAACCCTTCTCGAACAAGCGGGACACCGCTTCATGTCGAAGATCGTGCAGGTGGAGATCAGACAGCCCCACGCGTCGCCTCAGGCGCTCCCAGGCCAGCCTGACGGCGTTTGGCGCAGCCGGAGGACACCGTTGAGCTTTCGCCCGTCTTGAGGCCTCTGAGCGTCTCCACGGCGCGAGTGGAGAGGGGCACATCCCGGCTGGTGCCGTTCTTCGTAAGCGGTAGATGGGCAACGCGCCGCTCGAGGTCGATGTGCTCCCAGCGCAGGCCCAGGAGTTCGCCCCGGCGCATGCCGGTCTCCACCGCGAGCTCGATCAACGGGCGCAAATAGGGCACGCGGCCCTTATCCGCCGCTGCGAGCAGAAGCTGCTCCTCGTTGCCCTCAAGACGACGGGTGCGTCCCTTCGGCGGCGAGGGGCAGCGCACGAGCTTGCACGGGTTCTGCGCGAGGTTAATGTTCCACTCGCGCCTGGCGGTGTCGATGGCGTGCGAGATCGTGTTGAGTTCGCGAATGATGGTCGCCGGAGCTACGGTCTTAAGGCGCTCGTCGCGGTAGGCAGCGCGGTCTGCAGTTGAGAGCGTCGTCATGGTCCGGAAGCAGGGGGGCCGGCGCAGGATCGCGTTGATTCGAGCGATCTCGGTGACAGCGCTGCGCTTCGTGGGCGAGACCTCGTCGCGGTAGCGGGTCAGGAGCTGGGCAAGCGTCATGCTCTCGGCTGGGCGCATGTCGGGCAGCGCGCCGTTTCGGTCGAGCTCTGCTTCGAGACTGCGGGCCCAGCGCTCGGCGTCGCTCTTGCTGTCGAAGCTCTTGGATCGCGGCTGTGCGCCCTTGCGCCGCACGGCAGCCTGCCAGCGTCCCCGAAGCTTTCTAATCGTTGCCATAGCGTCGGCGTCCTCCGTGTGCGAGCGCTGCACTGAAGGACGCCACGGACGGGCCTACAAGGAAAAGTCGAACGCGAAGTCGATATCAGCGTGTGGTCGGCTTCCTACTCAGGTGCATCATCACCTCGGGGAACCCCCTGGCGCATGTTGTCTCGCCCTCGATCCGGAGGCACTCTATGAACTCCAGATGCTGGACACGATCCAATGCAAACACTCGGCGTCCGGCTGGGATATCGAAGCAGCGGCCATCCGCCTGCGTCTCTCTGGTAAAATTCACTTGCGCCATAGGGTCCTGTCTCATGAACTCGATGCTCCGAATGAAATCGTGAGGATCCCTGCAGACTGTCGTGTTCTCGGTTAGGGCAACCGGTCCTGGATGATCGATGGCGAAAGCATTGAACGGGCTCAGGACGGCGATGAAAGCGATGAGCAAGTTTCTTATGCTCTCGGCCTACAGGAAGGCTGTGACGGCGCCTGTTGCAGCGTTACGGCAATGATATCGGATCAAGCTACCTCAACCAAAGCATCACCGTTGCCTTCGACGCGCGACAAGGATGAATTTGTTAGTTCGGTGAGCAAAGGGTTCTGGAGCCGCCAAATTCGGATTCTCGTGCATTCGCTCTTGAAATAACTAGGTGTATGGTCCCGGAATGAGGTGTGACGGGTCGATCCTGAAGCGATCGGGCTCTTTCGTCCAGGCATTGAGGATGAACTCAGTGGGTGTCAGGCCACGCAGGGTCTTGAGCCTGCGGGC
>Ga0182226_1000056_pt1 | contig 19828 bp, 19 predicted proteins | sample G6R1MG_27_FD_129658 | JGI IMG/M metagenome (GOLD analysis project Ga0182226, IMG submission 129658) | Miscanthus phyllosphere microbial communities from Michigan, USA - G6R1_MAIN_07NOV2016_LD1 MG | ecosystem: Host-associated > Plants > Phyllosphere > Phylloplane/Leaf | place: USA: Michigan...
ATGAGGGCCGAGCCCACGACCACGCCGTCGGCCCCCCGCGCGATGGCGGCGGCATCGGCCCCCGTCCGCACGCCGAAGCCGACGACGACGGGCAGATCCGTGTGGCGCCGGATGCGCCCGACGGCCTCGGCCACCTTGCCGAAATCCGGCGTCGCCGTGCCGGTGACGCCGGTGATCGACACGTAATAGACGAATCCGGCGGTGTTCGCGAGGACGGCGGGCAGGCGCTTCTCGTCGGTGGTCGGCGTCGCGAGGCGGATGAAGGCGAGGCCCTTGGCCAGGGCCGGCAGGCACAGCTCGTCGTCCTCCTCCGGGGGGAGATCGACGACGATGAGCCCGTCGATGCCCGCCGCCACGGCGTCGTCGAGGAACCGTGCCACGCCGTAGGTGTGGATCGGATTGTAATATCCCATGAGGATCACGGGCGTCTCGGCGTTGTCGGCGCGGAACCGGCGCACGAGGTCGAGGGTCCTTTCCACGCCCTGCCCGCCCTTGAGCGCCCGCAGGCCCGCCGCCTGGATCGCCGGGCCGTCGGCCATGGGGTCGGTGAAGGGCAGGCCGAACTCGACGATATCGGCACCCGAGGCCGGCAGGGCCTCCAAGACCTTGAGGGACGTCTCCGGATCGGGGTCGCCCGCCATCACGTAGGTCACCAGGGCCGCGCGTCCTTCCGCCCGGCAACGGGCGAAGGTGGCCGCGATGCGGGCCTGGGCAGAGGCGGTGACGGGGGTCGATACGGTCATGGGCGCTTGCGCTCTCGCGGCCGGCCCGGATCGCGGGCTTCGGGTGGAACCGTCGCGCCTACACCATCGGGGCCGGCCCGTGAAGCACGGGCGGCCTTGCGTCCCTCGTATCCCTCTCCCGATCCGTCCGATCCGCCGCACTCCGGCAAGGAACGCTTAAGCGCCTTTCGAAAGCCGGCGTTCAACCCCGGCTGGCATCGTCCGCCGACGTGGCGGAGGGGCCGTCCCGGTCGCGCCGGGAGAGACCCATGACCTGCCAGGCCTTCATCCTCATCGTCGCCGTCCTGGCCGTCGCCGTCGCCCTCGTGGCCCTCCTGCGCCGTTCGCCCCTGGGCGGCGATGGATTGCCGGCGGTGGGGGGGGCGGAGATCGAGCATCTCCACGACCGCGTCCGGCGCATCGCCGAGAGCGAGGAGCGCTACCGCGCCCTGGTGGAGGCGACCACCGAACTCATCGTCCAGCGCGACGCCCTCGGGCGGATCACGTTCGCCAATGCCGGATTCGGACATCTCGTCGGTGCCGAAGCCTTCGCCCTCGTCGGCTCCACGGTGGACGTTCCCTGCCTCGAGCGTGGCCCCGTGGAGGAGGGACCGGACGGGGTGCGGCGGATCGAGCGGCGCCTCGCTCCCGTGAACGGGCCACCGCGCTGGTTCTCCTTCATCGAGATGCCCGTCATCGGCCCCGATGGCCGGACCCAATGGCTGCATGCGGGCTCGGACATCACCGGCCGGATCGAAGCCGCCCGGTCCCTCGACGAGGCCCTAACCCGGGCCGAGGCGGCCAACGTCGCCAAATCCCGCTTCCTCGCCACGGTCAGCCACGAGTTCCGGACCCCGTTGAACGGCATCCTCGGCATGACCGACCTCGTCCTCGACACCGGCCTCGACGCGGAGCAGCGCACCTATGTCGAGGCGGTGCGAACCTCCGGCAAGGCCCTGTTGTCGCTCATCGACGGCATCCTGGATTTCTCCCGCATCGAGTCGGGCCGCCTCGACCTCGCCGCCGCGCCTTTCGACCTCGCTGCCCTCGCCGAGGGCGTGGTCGAGTTGCTGGCGCCCCGCGCCCAGGACAAGGGCATCGAGATCGCCCTCGACCTCGCCGAGGGCCTCGACGCCCCGGTGATCGGCGATGCCGACCGCGTGCGCCAGATCCTCGTCAACCTCGCGGGCAACGCCGTGAAGTTCACGCAAAGCGGCGGCGTCGGCATCGAGATCGCCCGGACGCAGGACGGGATCGCCCTCGCGGTGCGCGACACCGGGCCGGGCATCCCGTCCGAACGAATCCCGTACCTGTTCGAGGAATTCGAGCAGGGCGACGGCAGCGCCAGCCGGCGCCACGAGGGCACGGGCCTGGGCCTCGCCATCACCCGCCGCCTCGTCGCCCGCATGGGCGGACGGATCGAGACGGCGTCGACGGTGGGGCAGGGGAGCTGCTTTACCGCCATCCTTCCCCTTGTCGCCGCGCCGGCGATCGGCGACACCCCGGCTTCGCCCGTCGCCACGCCGGTCTTGCGGGACGGGCTCGGGGTCCTCATCGTCGCCGAGTCGCCGTTCCAGGCGCCGTATCTCGCGCGCCGCCTCGCCCGTGTCGGTGCGGATACCGTGGTGGTGGCGACGGAGGCGGACGGGCTCGCGGCCCTCGCGGCGCAGCCCTTCGACGCCGTCATCGCCGACCGGTCCCTCGGCGACGCCGCCGTGCGCACTCTGGCGCGCGCGGCCAAGGGCCACGGCGTGCGCTGCAGCCTCGTCCTGCTCTCGCCCTTCGACCGGCGCGAATTCGGGTCCCCGGGGGCGGCGGGCTTCGACGGCTACCTCATCAAGCCCGTGCGGACCCGTTCCCTGTTCGACCGGCTCCTGGCGCCGCTGCCCGCCCGCGCCACAACCGAGGTGCTTGCGCCGGCTTCTCCCGAAGCGCCGCCTTCCCGCTCCGGCGCCCGCGTTCTCCTGGCCGAGGACAATCCCATCAACGCGCTGCTCGCGACGAAGGCGTTGGAGCGCCTCGGCGCCACGGTGGTGCCGGCCCGCGACGGCCTCGAAGCCATGGCGCTCTTCGAAGCCGGCCGCTTCGACCTCGCCCTCGTGGATATCCGCATGCCGGGCCTCGACGGCCTCGAGACGGCCCGACGCATCCGTGCCCTGGAGGCGGCCCGCGGCGGCCGGCTCCATCTCGTGGCCCTGACGGCCAATGCCGGGCGGGACGACGAGCGCGCCGCCCGCGCCGCCGGCTTCGATGACTTCCTGCCCAAACCCCTCAACTTGCGGGCCCTGCCGAGCCTCTTGGAGCGGCGGCCGGCGGCGGCCTGATCGGCCTGCGCGTTGACACCGCCCGACCGGCACGCGAACACGGGTGCCATGGTCGCTCCTTCCTCACCCGCCGTTCCGCCGCCGGACCCCGCTTCCGTCCGTACCGATCGCACCGTCCTCGGCGGCATCGCGGCGATCATCCTGGGTGCGGTGCTGATCGGCACCCTGGCTCCGGCGCCGCACCGGCCCGTCGCCACCGTGGCGCCGAGCGCCGATTCCACCTGCGCCGAGTGGGGCGACGGCTGCCAGGTGTGCCAGCGCCAGGAGGAGGGCGCCGCCTGCTCCCTGCCGGGCATCGCCTGCGTGGCGGGCGCGATGCGGTGCCTGCGCCGCACCGGCGACTGATCCGGCCGGATCGGTGTCCGTACCGACGTTTCGGTTCGCGCCGAGCCCCAACGGCCGGCTCCATCTCGGCCACGCCTACTCCGCCCTGCTCAACGCCCGCCTCGCCGCCCGCTTCGGCGGCCGCCTCCTCCTGCGGATCGAGGATATCGACCCCGGCCGTTCGCGCCCCGACCTCGTGGCGGCGGTCATCGACGACCTCGACTGGCTCGGGCTTCGCTTCGACGGCCCGGTCCGCCGCCAGTCCGAGTCCATGGAAGCCTACCGGGCGAAGCTCGAAAGTCTCGCGGCCCGGGGCCTCGCCTATCCGTGCTTCTGCTCGCGCTCGGAGGTGGCGGCCGCCGCCGCCCGTGCGGACGTGGTCCGGCGGGACCCTGACGGTGCCCCGCTCTATCCCGGCACCTGCCGGCACCTGACGGAGGGGGGCGTCGCCGGTCGCCTCGCGCGGGGCGAGCCGCATACCTGGCGCCTCGCCATGGACCGGGCCCTGGCGGCGGCTCCGGGACCGCACGGTTTCACCGCCTTCGACCCGGAGGGGCCGGAGTGCCTCGCCGTCGCCGACCCCGCCCGCTGGGGCGACACCGTCATCGCCCGGCGCGACGTGCCGACGAGCTATCACCTCGCCGTGGTGACCGACGACGCCGCGCAGGGGGTAACCCACGTGGTGCGCGGCTTCGATCTCCTCGCCGCCACGGACCTGCATGTCTTGCTGCAGGCGCTCCTCGGCGTGGAATCCCCGCGCTATCACCACCACACCCTCCTGCTGGACGCCTCGGGGGCCAAGCTCGCGAAATCGCGCGGCTCCCAAAGCCTCGCGGACCTACGCGCGCAGGGCCTCGCAGCGGAGGCCCTGCGCGCGAGCCTCGGCTTTCCCTGAAGGGCCCCGGTCCCATTCCGGGTTCCCGAAGGATCATTCCTTCGGCGGATGTCGGGTGGAGCCCGGCATTTTCTTCGAGCCGCCCGTGCGGCTCGAATTTTCGCGACGAGGCGGTGTATCACCGAAGGAAAATCACCAGGAGGAAGCGCAAGCCCGTGTCCGATCGTTTCAACGCCGCCGCCCATTGCCTGTCCGAGAATGCCCGCCTGCGTCCGGACAAGGCGGCCCTCGTCATGGCGGGCGCCGAGGGGGGCGCCACGATCCTCACCTTCGCGGAGGCGGACCGTGCCGTGCGGTCCATCGCGGCCGGGCTCCTCGGCCTCGGCCTCGAACCCGGCGCGCGGGTGATGGTGCGCCTCGGCCACGAGGCGGATTACGTCCTGACCTACTTCGCGGCCCTGGCCGCCGGCCTCGTCGCCCTGCCGGCCTCGCCCCAGCTCACACCGGCCGAGGCGGCGTTCCTGGCGGAGGATTCCGCGGCCGCCGTGATCGTGGCCGGTGCCGATGTCGCCCTCGATCCGGATGGCGTCGCCGGCCGCATCGTCCTGCGCTCCGCCGATATCGCCGCCTTCAGGGCCGGGCCGCCGCTGCCGGCCTATGCCGACACGGCGGCGGAGGACCAGGCCATCCTGGTCTACACCTCCGGCACCACCAGCCGGCCGAAGGGCGTGCGCCACGCCCATCGCTCCGTGCGCGGCCGGGCGCCGATGCACGCCCACTGGCTCGGCCTCACCGACACCGACGTGATGCTGCATGCCGGTACTCTGAACTGGACCTATACCCTCGGCGTCGGCGTCACCGATCCGTGGGCCTGCGGCGCCACCGCCGTGCTGTACGACGGCCCGCGCGACCCCGCCCTGTGGCCGGCTCTCATCGCCCGGCATGGCGCCACCATCTTCGCCGCCGTGCCGAGCCTCTACCGCCAGATCCTCAAATATGCGGACCTCGCCGCCCACGATCTCTCCCGCCTCCGCCACGGGGTCACGGCCGGCGAAGCCCTGTCGCCGGAACTCCTCGCCGCCTGGGAGGCCGCCACGGGCAAGCCCCTCTACGAGGCGCTCGGCATGAGCGAGATCTCGACCTACGTGTCGAGCGGTCCGACGATTCCCGTGCGGCCCGGCTCGCCCGGCCGACCCCAGCCCGGACGCCGCGTCGCGATCCTTCCCACCGAGGGGCCGCCCGACCCGCTGCCGCCGGGGGAGATCGGCCTCCTCGCCGTCCATCGCTCGGAGCCCGGCCTCACCCTCGGCTACTGGAACCGGCCGGACGAGGACGCGGCGGTGACGCGCGGCGACTGGTTCGCGGGCGGCGACCTCGCCCGTCTCGACGCCGACGGCTACCTCTGGTTCCACGGCCGCAACGACGACCTCATGAACGCCTTGGGGTATCGGGTGTCGCCGAGCGAGGTCGAGGCGGTCCTCGCCCGCCACCCCGATGTCGCCGAGGTCGGGGTGGCCGAACTTGCCGTGCGCGCCGATCTCAGCGTGATCGCGGCCTTCGTGGTTCGCAAACCCGGCGCGACGCCCGAGGCCGCCGACCTCATGGCGTTCTGCGGCCGGCATCTCGCCGCCTACAAGTGTCCGCGCGAGATCCGCTTCCTCGACGCCTTGCCGCGCACGCCCAACGGCAAGGTTCAGCGCCGCCGCCTCGGGCAGAGCTGATCCAGCGTCCGTGCGTTCGAAGCGGATGCCGGAGGGGCAAGCCCGCGCGGTGCGCGCGCGACGCCGGACCCCGCCAGTTCCGAGGACTCGAACGACGTTCGTCCGAGGTTGTGGCGGGGGAGGGGGCTCGCTAGAGCGGGGCGCTTCCCAACCGAGGATGTTCCGCCGATGTCGGCCTTGCGATGACCGCGCTTCCCCTTTCCGTCTTCATCATCGCGAAGAACGAGGCCGACCGCATCGGCGCGACGATCCGGGCGGTGCGGGATCTGACCGACGACCTCGTGGTCGTGGATTCGGGTTCCACGGACGGAACCCAGGCGGTTGCCGCCGCCCTCGGCGCCCGGGTGATCCACAACGACTGGCCGGGCTATGGCCCACAGAAGCGGTTCGCGGAGGAGCAGTGCCGTCACGTCTGGCTCCTCAACGTCGATGCCGACGAGGTGGTGCCGGCCGATCTCGCCGCCGCCATCCGGGCAGTCTTCGCCGAGGGCGAGCCGGCGCATCCGGCCTACCGCATCGCCATCGCGGAAATCTTTCCCGGCGAGGGCCGCCCCCATCCCTGGGCCTACCGCCTCACGCCCGTACGGCTCTACCGCAAGGACCGGGGCCGCTACTCGCCGTCCCCGGTCCACGACCGCGTCGATCTCGCGCCCGACGCCTCCGTGGGCCGCCTCCCCGGCGTGATCCACCATTTCTCGGTCCGGTCGCTCGGCGACCAGCTCGACAAGCTCAACCGCTATTCCGATCAGCAGGCCGACGATCTGGCCGCCCGCGGGGTCGCGATCCCGACCTGGCGCCTGTTCGTCGAGCTGCCCGGCAATTTCCTCAAGGCCTATCTCGGCCGCCGCCACTTCGTGCGCGGCGCCTACGGCTTCCTCACGGCCATGAACTACGCCATCTCGCGCCACCTGCGGGTGGCCAAGCACTACGAGCGCCGTCGCACAGATTCTCACGCCAACCCCGAATCTCGGCTTGACCGCTCCGACGCGAAATTCTAGATCGACGGCCTGCGGAGACGTGGCCGAGCGGCTGAAGGCACTCGTTTGCTAAATGAGCGTACCCCGAAAGGGGTACCGAGGGTTCGAATCCCTCCGTCTCCGCCATCTACGACTACCCCTCATAACTCATTGCTTTGATTGCGTTTTCGCTTGCGCTGAAAACGCATTTGTCCCCGATTTGTCCCCGAACCGATTGCTTGTGGAAACCGGCTCGAAAGCCTGGGCGCTTCACCGGCCCCTGACCGGATCGGATCGCTTTCGCCGACTCGGCACAAATGAATTTCCGGAATCGTCGATTGCGCCAACTCAGGCTGGCCTCCCCACGTTCAAGGGCGTGACGCAGGGCTGACACTGTGGACGGTCTTCCTGAGCCGCTTGCCGGCTGACGACCGAGCTGCGATCCCTCGCCGACCGAGGAGAACTGATCTGATGAAACCCCAGGCGCCGCACCCTTCCCGCTGATCCCGGAGTGTCGCGTCGCATGCCGCGCCTCCGTAATTTCGGAGGCCATCATGCCCAGAACATTCTTCTCGTCGGACAGCCACATCGGGCACGCTTCGATCCTCTCCCCGAGGTTCGACCGACCCCGCCCATTCCCTTCCATCGAAGCCCATGACGAGGCCCTGGTCGCGGCCTGGAACGCAGTCGTTCGACCGGACGATATCGTTTGGCACCTCGGCGACTTTGCCTACAAGTGCCGTCTCGAATACGCCGCCGCCGTTTTTTCGCGCCTGAAGGGCCGAAAGCGACTGGTCCGAGGCAATCACGATTTCGGCCTAGGGGAACGGCTTGCGTGGGACGGACCGGTGGTCGACGTCGTGCTCGTGCAGGTTCAAGACCCAGGTATGACGGCCCCCAAGCGGGCATTTCTCAGCCATTACGGGCATCGAGTCTGGCCGGGCATGCACCGAGGCCACCTTCATCTCTACGGCCATTCCCACGGCAGCCTAGCCGGCACGCGTACCAGTCTCGACGTCGGCGTCGATTGCTGGGACTGGGCTCCCGTCTCGCTTCCCGACATCCTCCGGCGGATGGCGGAGACACCCGAGGCCCCTGTCGCCCCCTGACGAAGCCCTCGGTCTGATCGCCGCCCGAGCTCGCCGATGATCCCAGGTCCTGCCCAACCCCGCTTAACACCCGACCTGAAACTTCCCGCAAGCGTAACGCGTCACGCAAAACGTTATTCGTGACGCGTTACCCTCGGAGTCCAACGGCCACCGTCCCGCTACCGAAGTAGCGGATCCACAGCCATCCCCATCGACAACGGAACAAAACGGGTTCGGGACGCATGAATCCCGAACTTGGCCGTGATCACGACGGGGGCTTCCATGCGCGCCCGCGCCCTCAAACCTACTAAGAAGCCCGTCGCACCTCCCAAGGCGACCGCCGCGTCGCAACCGAAGCCGAAGGTAGCCCTCCAGCCGAAGGCGACGTCGGAAAAGCCCGAGGTTCGCGTCTTCGTGTCCTACTCGCATCGCGATGCGGACGCCCGCGCCCGCCTCGAAACCCACCTTGCCCCGCTCAAGCGCGACGGCGTAACGACCTGGTTCGACGGTGACCTCAACGCCGGCGACAAGCTCGACACGGAAATCTCCCGCGCCCTCCGGAATGCCCACGTCTTCGTCGGCCTGCTCAGCCCCGACTACCTCGCCAGCAACTACTGCTGGAAGATCGAGTACCGGCGCGCCATGAACCGGCGCGCCAATGGGACCATGCAGGTCGTCGCGGTCGTCGTGCGGCCCTGCGACTGGAAGTCGACCTCCGCCGCGGGCTTCAAGCTCCTGCCCGAGGACGGTAGGGAGGTGACCCGCTGGCGCAGCGCCGACGATGCCTACCTTAACGTCGCCCAGGGCATCCGACGCGTCGTCTCGACCAACAGGAAAGAGCTCGCCTCAAAGGCGATCACCTCGCCGACCAGGAAGCGGCCGGCAGGACCGAAGGCAGCCTCGAAGCCGGCGATCAAGCCGCAAACGCCCCGCTCGCCGAAGACGGTCATCGCGGGGGCTCGCACCGCTCGCCCGCCCGCGGCGAAACCTCGGGCCGGGCGCAGGAAACCCTGACCGTACCCTAGATCAGGCCAGGGCTCGCCTCGGCCCAGATAAGCCGGAGGGTGGTTCCATTCATCTCGTCCTTCAGGCCCGTCGCGTCCCGCAGCGCCTGCTCCATGCCAGCGAGCGCGCCCTTGCCGAAGCCATAGGCGGTCATCTCCAGAGCGGCTTCCTTGCACTCGGCCCGGTCGACGGCCTCCTGAACGATCCGGCCCAGGTTCGTCTCGACGAAGTCGGTCCCGGCATCCCGGCCATACAGCTTCACGTTCCGGAACAGTTCGTCGATGTCCGAGCCGCGCTGCATCTGCCGGAAACGGTCTCCCAGCGCCTTGACGTAAGCGGCCTGGACCTTTGCCTTGATCTCGCCTGGGGTCACCGAATCGTCTCCCGTCCGGACCGAGCCCCGAGGCTACCCGGTCCGCGCCATTAGCGACAACGGGACTTCCCCATCCCAAGGCACCTCACCGGTCACGGCGGCGAACCTGCCGTCGGAAAGTTCCTCGAACGGCCGGTTCTCTTCGATGCGGACCCGAAGCTTGTAACGCAACCGGCCGGGCGTAATCTTCTGGAAGCGCTTGGTTTGGAGGACCAGTTCGAACGGCATCCTCGCCAGGATGTCCTCGGCCGGCAATGGGCCGTGTTCCACCAAGATCTCGTGCACCCTCAGAACGAACATGCGCCAGAAGGGTCGCTTGCCCAGAGGGTCGGCCTCGGCGGACTCCTGCACGTCCGCCGCCTCGTCGACCACCGGAGCGAGGCCGAACCTTCCTTCGATCTCTGCTACGCCTTCGCCGGCCTCCGACATCCGAACGAGATGGTACCGCAGCCACGCCGGCGTCAGCGGCAGGCCGACCTCCGCACTCCGCGCCTTCAGGCGGTCCGGCAGCGCCCGGAAGAGCCCGTCGACGGCCATGGGACCCTTCCTGCGCATCGACGCCTCGACCGCGTCCCGCACGTCCTGCCAGAACGCTTCGGCATCACGGGCCCGCTTCCTGCCCATCACGGTCTCGACGAACCCGGCCAGGTCGGGGGCATCCGGATCGGGCGCCACCGGCGGGTCGGGAAGGACCGGGCGAGGCTCAGGCGACGTCTCGGCGCCGGGGCGCGACCGGTCGACTTGGAGGCGTAGCGCCGCCAACTCCTCCTCAAGCTCCTCGACCCTATCCAAGGCCTCGTCGAGCGTGGAGCGCTCCCGGGCGGCGCCCTCCTCGCGAGCGGCGTACTCCGCCAACCTCTCCCGAGTCACCTCGATCCGAGCCTGCTCCAGCATCTCCCGCCCCAGAGCCGTCAGCCGGGTCGCGAACGCATCCGGCAAATCGGCCTGCTCGATGATCGGCTGATACTTTTCGTTCTGCTTCCAAAGCGAGAGCGGCCGGGCGATGTCGCTGAAGGACCCCTTCCCGAGTTCCTTCCTCACCGACCGGACGGAAACCCGTTCCCTCCTGCCGTCCGGCCCGGGCGGCCTGGCCCTTATCCTCGCGGCCGCGTTCCAGACCTCGTTCCGCCCGACCATGCCCGCCATCCCGAATTGATGGCGACATCATCCGCGAAAGCGATGAAGAAACGGTCGAGGCACGACCCCAGCATGGCCCGCCCTTTGGAAGCTACCTCAACCGGGCGACTTCTTGGGGTCCGCCCCGTAGGTTCGCTCCTCGCGGATCGTACCGTCGCTCTTATGCAGGACCGCCTGCCCTAGGCCGCCGGCATCCTGCGCGGCATGGCCGGCCTTCACCGCGGCACGTTCGGCGGTGGCCTGCTTGCGATGGTTCGAAACCACCTCGCCTCCCTTCTGGACGACCCAACCATTGCCGTCCTTTTTGGGTGTCGAGTGGAAGACCTCGCGCTTGGGTGGTTTCGCCATCACTGCCTCCAGCTATCGCACCCAATAAATCGGGTTCCCGCAAGCCGTCTTCAAGTCAGCGAGCCACCGAACTCAGTATTCAGATCGGCACGCCTGGGCCCGTCGATGTCGGGACGCCCGACCAAAGTCATAGTGCGTATGCACCAGAAACGGTGAGCTTGGCCGGAACAAGATTGCGCGCGATCCGTTCGTGATCCGCTGCCGACGCATCGCGATGCCGGGTCTGCAACCCGTCACGTCGCCACCCGCTGAGGATCTCGCGGGTCGTCGCAAACAACATCCAATCAAGCCGGAGAACGATCATGGTCGACACGAACCGCATCACGGGCGCCGCGAAGGATCTCGCGGGCAAAGCTCAGGGCGCCATAGGCGATCTGGTCGGATCGCGCGACGACTCGGTCAAGGGACGCCTCCGCGAGGCCCAGGGATCGGCCGAGAACCTCTACGGGCAGGCCAAGGACGCGGCCAGGCACGTCGCCGACGAGGTCTCGGACTACGCCGAGGACGCCTACGACCAGGGCCGGCGCCAGCTGCACGAGGTCCACGAGCGCTCGACCGAGTGGCCGCATGCCTCCCTCGTCGTCGCCGGTCTCGTCGGGTTCGGCCTCGGGCTCCTCGTCGCGAAGCTCTGACCTCCCTTTCCATCCCTCACCACCGTTCGACCTGGAGTATCCCGTGGCCACCTCACCCATCATCCCCTCGACCCCCGTTGCCGGTGGCGACGTGCGCATCGTCCTCCTGAACCAGGTCTCCTGGGGCGCCATCTTCGCTGGCGCCGTCACCGCCCTGGTGACCCAGGTCATCCTCAACATGGTCGGCGTGGGCGTCGGCCTGTCCAGCGTCGGCGCCAACGCCGCCGACAACCCGGCCGCCTCCACCCTGTCGCTGAGCGCCGGGCTCTGGTTCGTGGGCTCGGGCGTGATCGCCGCGCTGGCCGGCGGCTACATCGCCGGGCGCCTCTCGGGCAAGCCGATCAGCGGCGCGGCCGGCCTGCACGGGCTGGTCTCCTGGGCGGTCACCACCCTGGTGGTGCTCTACCTCTTGACCTCGGCCGCCGGCGGCCTGATCGGAGGCGCCTTCTCGGGCGTGACCAGCACGCTGGGCGGGGCCGGCTCGCTCGTCGGCGGCACCGTGCAGACCGCCGCCCAGGCGGCCGCCCCGTCGCTGTCGAAGATCACCAACCCGCTCGACGGCATCGAGCAGTCGGTCCGCAACCAGGCCGCCGGCCAGGACCCGCAGGCCGCCAAGGACGCGGCGGTGGCCGCCATCCGCGCCCTGTTCACCGGTGACCCGGCCCAGAAGGCTCAGGCCGAGAACCGCGCCGCGGACGCGCTGGCCAAGGCCCAGGGCATCCCGGTCGATCAGGCCAAGGCGCAGATCCAGGACTACAAGAGGCAGTACGAGGAGACCGTCGCCACCGCCAAGCAGAAGGCTGAGGCCGCTGCTGTCGCCGCCAAGTCCGCCGCCACCCAGGGCGCCTTCTACGGCGCGCTCGCCCTGATCCTCGGCGCGCTCGCAGGCTTCCTCGGCGGCCGCATGGGCGCCGTCGCCCCGGTCGGTCTCGTCGACCGCTACGAGACCCGTCGCGCCTGATCCCGAAAGGGGGCGACCATCCTGGTCGGCCCCTGCGCCGTCACCCTCTTCGAGGAACCATCATGATCCGCAAGCTGCTCACCGCCTTCCTCCTGCCGAAGGTGATTGCCTACGTCGGCCGCCGCTTCGGTGGTCGGGCAGCGGCACCGTCGCGACGATCCTGATCGGATCGTCGTCAAACCGCTTCGAGGGAACACAATCGGGATGCCTTGGGGATGGCGTCGGTTGCCAGGGATGCGGCTTAGGGCTTCGGCACCAACAGGCCATGACCAACCTGATGTCTGGTCACTCCGTCAGCGTTCTAGCGCCGCACCGATCCCGATATCGAGGCGCTATTTCCTGCGAGCCTTGAGAGGGTCGGGCTTACGACCGTCCGGGAGGATACGGTCGAGGTGATCATGGACCACCTGGGCGCTGAAAGGCTTGTCGAGGAAATCGGCACCCTCCGGAAGGTCACCCGGCCCGGGCTTCACACCGCCCGATGCGACCACAATCGCGATGTCCGGCCACCGTCTGGCAGTCGTTCGCGCCAACTCGAAGCCGTCGGGGCCTCCCGGCATCTCGACGTCGGTGAAGAGCAGGATGATCGATCCCGCGTACTGGTCCAGAAGCTTGATTGCCTCCAATCCGTTTGCCGCCGACAGGGCGCGAAACCCGGCGTCCTCCAGGATCGTCTCGGCATTCATCCGGATCAGAAAATCGTCATCGGCGACGAGGGCATACGGTGCGTTCGGCGGGTTCGGCATACCCGTCAAATCGGGCCAGGTTCAAAGGTTCACGACGATGCGGGCGCGGAACCGCGATGTGTCGCGTTCGGATTTGCGTGACAGAGGATTCCTTCTTGTGAATCCTGTGCTGGCCAGCGTCCTATCCCGCCGCCCGCTTGCGGCTGCGGCGTTTCGAGGCTGCCCGGCGCAGTATGCGCGACAACGCCTCGACCGAGTACGGCTTCTGCAAGAGCTCGAAGCCGTGGTCGCTCTCCTGCGCGAGAACGTGGCTGTAGCCACTGGTCAGGACCACCGGCAGGCTCGGATAGAGCCGCCGGATCATACGCCCGAGCTCAACGCCGTTCATTCCCGGCATAACGACGTCGGAGAACACCACGTCGTAGACGCCCGGGTTCCCGGCCAGCGCCGCAAGGGCCTCGTCGGCGTTCATGACCCAATGGGTCCCGTAGCCAAGCTCCTGCAGCGTCTGTGTCGAGAAGGTGCCGACCTCGCGGTTGTCCTCGACCACCAGGACCTGGGTGCCGCGTCCATCGACCACCGCATCGACCTGGGCCGGTTCCACTTCCGTGTCCTCGCCGACCTCCGCCCTCGGGAGGTAGAGCGCGAAGGTCGTGCCGCGTCCGACCTCGCTCTCGACCACGACCTCGCCACCCGACTGCTTGGCGAAGCCGAAGACCTGGGAAAGCCCGAGTCCGGTGCCCTGGCCGACGCCCTTCGTCGTGAAGAACGGCTCGAAGATCCGGTCGATCTGGTCCACCGGGATGCCGGAACCCGTGTCGGTCAGTGCGATCCGGACGTAGTCCCCCACCCGCGCGGGATGGGAACGTGACGCCGGTACGCCCCCCACCTCCTCAACCGCGATGTCGAGACGACCTTCGCCGTCCATCGCATCGCGGGCGTTGACCGCCATGTTCACTAGGGCGGTATCGAATTGGCTCGGGTCGGCATTGATGTGGCAGGGCTCGTCGCCAGCATTGATCGCGACGACGATGCGGGCTCCGGTGAGGGTTTCCACCATCTCGCCGATGGCCCTGACGCTCCGCCCGGCGTCGAACACCTCCGGTCGAAGCGCCTGCCGACGGGCGAAGGCCAGGAGCTGTCCGGTCAACTTGGAGGCCCGGTCCACGGTATCGGAGATCGCGCCGATGTAGCGGACCCGCCGGTCCTCGGAGAGGTCGGGCCGCTTCAGCAGGTCGGTCGATGACTTGATCACGGTCAGCAGGTTGTTGAAATCGTGCGCGACGCCCCCGGTCAACTGTCCGACCGCCTCCAGCTTCTGGGACTGCCTCAACGCCTCCTCGATCTGGAGCAGGCTGGCCGCGCGCTCCTTCTCTTCGGTGACGTCTCGGGAGACGCAGTAGAGCAACCCCTCGACCGGGACGGCCGTCCACGACAGGGTGCGGTAGCTGCCGTCGCGCGCCCGGAACCGGTTCTCGAAGGCCAGCGTCAGGCCGCCGGCAGCGAGGTGGGCGACCTCCGCCCGGGTCCGCTCGCGGTCCTCGGGATGTTCGAGCCACTCCGAGGTCTTGCCGACGATGTCATGGTAGTCCCATCCCAGGATGCGCTGCCAGGCCGGGTTGATGCTTACCCAGACCCCGTTGGTGTCAGCGACGCCGAGCATGTCCCGGCTGACGTGCCAGATCCGGTCGCGTTCCTGCGTGCGCTCCGCGACCTGGGCCGCCAGCGTCTCGTTCATCGCCTGCAGAGCGTCCTGCGCCCGGACACGCTCGACGGCGTCCCAGATCCGAGCCGACACCTCCTCGATCAGGGAGACCTCGGCGGCCGTCCAGACCCGCGGCTCGCTCTGATTGACGTAGACGACCGAGCGGAGGCGCCCTTCATGGACCTGGGGCACGGCGACCAAGGCCGCGATGCCGAAAGCGCCCATCCCCAGGCCGGCGGTGTCAGCATCAGCCTCGACGTCGGCATAGACCGACGTCCGGCCTGCCCTGAGGTTGGCGATGTTGCCAGGTCCGAACGTGTCGAGCGGATAGGTGTCGGCCAAGGTCGCGACACCGTCGACGTATTCGGTACCGAGGGTGGCGGACACGCCATCCTCCTCGACGAAGCCGTAGCCGACCCGGCTGGCGCCGATGTGCTTCCCAAGCGCATCCACTGCCGCCTGCATCCTGTCGCGTGGGCCACCCTGCTCGCGCAGCGTGTCCGTGAGGTCCAGCAGGAAACGCTGCCGGGCTTCGGCCGCATCCCGCTCGGAGACCCGCAGCTCAAGCTCGGCGTTCATCTCCCGCAGGCGACGCTCGACCAGCCTGCGGCCGGTGACGTCGGAGACCGTCAGCACCGCCCCGGCGACTTTGCCGCCGTCGAGCACGGGGGCGTTCGAGCAGACCACCTCAATGGGCGTGCCGTCCCGGCGGAAGAACGTGGCATCGCGCTCACGCAGGGTCAGCCCCTCGCGGATCGCCTGGACGAAGCCGCATTCCGAGGATGGAAACGGACGCCCGTCGGGATGGTGGTGGTGGGCCGCCTCGTGCAGATCCTGCCCGACCAACACGTCCGCATCCCACCCGAGCAGGTCGTGCGCCGTCCGATTGGCGAAGGTAACGACGCCGTCGACATCGAGTTGGTACACGGCCTCGCTGACATGGTCCGTGACCGTCTGGAGCAGGTCGGTCTGCCGCCGCAGGGCCTCGGCAGCGAGATGCTGCCCAGTCCGATCGCGAAGGATCTTCAGGTAGCCGACGTGGCTGCCGTCGTCGGCGAGAAGCTGGATCATCTCGCCCGAGGCAAAGAAGCACGACCCGTCCTTGCGAACGTGCCAGCGTTCGTCGAAGCCGCGTCCCGCCTCGCGGCTCACCCTCATCTCGCGCTCGGGCACACCATTTACGACGTCCTCGTCGGTGAAAAAGATCCGGCCCGGCTTGCCGAGCATCTCGGCCTCGGACCAGCCGAGGATGACTTCGGCGCCCGCGCTCCAGCGCGTCACGAGGCCATCGAGGTCGGTGGTCACGATGGCGTAGTCCAGAGCGCTGTCGAGGATCTGGCGATGACGGGTCTCCGCGTCGCGGCTTCTCATCAGGGCATCGTCGCGCGCGACCATCGACCGACGCAATTCCATCTGCGCCATGACCTGCCGGGCCAGCGCCTCAAGGGCTTCGGCCTGCTCCGGCGTCAGCCCCTCCGGGCGCGGCTTCACGTCGATCACGCAGAGGGTTCCGAGCGACAGGCCCTCGGGCGTCTCCAGGCGTGCACCGGCGTAGAATCTGAGACGGGGCTCGCCGGTGACCAGGTCGTTGTCCTGCGTACGCTGATCGACGGTAAGGTCCGGGATGACCAGCAGACCGGGCTGACGCAGGGCATGGACGCAGACCGATTGCGCCAGCGGGGTCTCGCAAGGGTCGAACCCCACGCGGGCCTTGAACCATTGCCGTTCGGCGGCGACGAAGCTCACCAGGGCGACCGGCGTTTCGCAGATCCGCGAGGCGAGCAGCACGATGTCTTCGAAGCCCCGCTCCGCCGGCGTGTCGAGGATGCCGTAGGCGTCGAGGGCCGCGAGCCGGGCGAGATCGCGTGCGGCGTTTGTCCCGTCGGTCTCAGACGCGGTCATTGGAGGCCATGAAGGCTGCTGGGGTGACGGCGCTGCGCGCGACCTTCGCGCCCTCCCGCTCGATCATCTGCCGGAGCGCGGTCCGTACGACCTCGCTGACGGAGGTGTATTGGCCCCTGGCGACCTGATCCTCGACGAAGGCGATCAAGGCTTCGGTCAGGGCGATGTGTCGGGAGTGCTTCGCGGCCATGCCGGCCCTTATCAGCTGCCGCCGGCGGTGTCGCACCGGCGACACCCGCTTCACGCGAAGGTGCAGGCGCCTGATGTCGCACCGAACCCGCGAACCTTCGCGGTCACGGCGAGCCGGGTTCCGCAATGTGCTCGTGTCCGGGGACAACACGGAGGTCAAAGCCTGAAGGGGCGATCCGGAAAGCTCGCCTATCGGTCAAGCGACCGCATGGCGTGACCGTGTTCGATGAGGCCATGTTGCGCCTTCCCATACCAAGGAACCACATGACCCACGTCCTCGTCATCGGCGCCAGCAAGGGCATCGGCCTTGAGACCGCCACGGCGGCCCTCGCCGCCGGGCATCGCGTGCGGGCGTTCGCCCGATCCGCTTCCGCCATGACGCTTTCGGGGGCGGGCCTGGAACGGTTCCCCGGTGACGCCCTGAATGCCGGCGACGTCGCCTCGGCCCTCGACGGCGTCGACCTCGTCGTCCAGGCGCTAGGCGTCCCGATGAAGAACCTGCTCGGTCCCGTCACCCTGTTCTCTGACGCGACGAACGTTCTCGTTCCCGCGATGGAGAAGGCGGGCGTCCGCCGGGTCATCGCGGTCACCGGCTTCGGCACCGGCGACAGTCGCGACGCGATCGGCTTTCTCCAGCGCGTCCCGTTCCGTCTCGTCTTCGGACGGGCCTACGACGACAAGGACGCCCAGGAGATGCGCATCCGCAGGAGCGGCCTCGACTGGACGTTCGTCAGGCCCGGCGTCCTTACGCCCGGCTCCGCGACCGGCCGCTACAAGGTCCTGTCCGAGCCGTCCTCGTGGCGCAACGGCCTGATCTCCAGGGCCGACGTAGCGCACTTCATCGTCGGTGAGATCGACCGGGAGGCCTATGGGCGCAAGGCCGTCGTGCTGGTCGGCTAAGGCCGGAGCTCGGATCAGGGCGCGATGGAGGTCAGCCCGCGAACGGCCCTGCGCCGGGCCCGAGATCCAGGGAACGCATCGGTCCACTCGGTCGGTTTCGTCCGGCTATCCCAAGTACGACCGCCTCCATGGTTAACGGATTCCTTCCGGGCAAGGCGCCCCAGGAGGCATCGCCGGCACGTCGCATTCGATGATCCCGCTTCATTCGGCTCCGGTCCCATGCCTAGCGTCGTCGATGCGACCAGCGGTGCGTCTCGCGCGTCATCTCCCCGGGACCACGCGACGCCGCACACGCGCGCCATCATTCACCCGGGGACACGACCTTGCCCAAGATCACGACATCCGTCGATTATTCCGACCGCGACGCCGCCATCGCGATCAACTCGTACACCACCGTCCTTCGGCATCAGAAGGTGCCGCACGAGCTGTTCGCCGCCTACTGGCGGGACGTGCATGGCCCCCTGTGCTCACGCATCCCAGGTCTCGGCTGGTACGTGCAAACCCATCTCTCCCGCGAACAGGATGCCCATCTCTGGCCGGTGATGGACGGCATCCGGCCGTTCCCGGACTACGAACTCGATGGTGGCGTCGAGATCGGGTTCCATTCGGCGGAGGACCAGGCGGCGTTCAACGAAGCCTGTCCGATCCTGTTCGCCGACGAGCAGAACATGTTCGCGGCGACCGTCGCCTACGCCCTGCCGAAGGGGTCGACGACCCTGGTCGACCGGATCGCGGAGCCTTCTCCGAACGCCGACGACGGGCTCGACCGCATCCACCTGCATCTCGGCGCCGCCCACGACGATGCGACGGCGTTCGGCGAGCGCGTCGGGCGCCTCGCAAGGGACCTTGCCGCCGAGGAGGCGGTGCTGCGGGTCCGCCTGCACCTGCCCGAGACGTATGACAACGCCCAGCCGGCGCCCCCGGCACCCAATGTCGGGCACGAGGTCCCCGCCGAACGCCGCCTGATCGCGATCCTAGACCTGGCCTTCGCCTCGCCCCTGGAAAGGAGCATTTTCTACGCGTCCGACGCCTTCACCAAGGCCAGCGAGAACCTGAACACCGAGGTGGTCCATGCCTCCCCGTTCGCGGTCAGCGGCGTCTACACCTATGTCCGCGACAAGCACCTGACGCTCGCCGGCCTGCGGGGCAGCCGTCCGGCCCAGCTCATCGAGCGGCTCGGTGCCCGCAACCAGGTCGCGGACGACGTCCGTCACCTGCTGCACACCGGGACGCTCCTGGATCGCTGACGCACCGCGCAAAGCCGTCCACCGGATCGTGCTCCCCCGATCAAGCGTGACAGCTATACGGAACCCGCCAAACGTGTTCTGCTTTTGTTCCTGGATTCGCGGAGGAGCACCATGCAGGTCAGCGGCATCATCATCGGCTTTCCCATGCCGGTCCCTCTTCTGTCCAAGCCCGTCCGGGCCGGCTTCCCGAGCCCGGCGGACGACTTCATCGAGGAGGAGATCGACCTTCAGCGCCTGCTGATCGTCAATCGCCCGGCGACCTTTCTCGTCCGTGTCGCAGGCGACAGCATGATCCTGGCCCGCCTGTTCGACGGCGACCTCGCCGTCGTCGACCGGTCGCTCACGCCCCGCAACGGCGACATCGTCGTGGTCGACATCGACGGCGAGCGCTCGTTCAAGATCTGGAAGCGCCAGGGGCCGCGCATCAGCCTGCACTTCGCCAACCCGCGCTTTCCCGAGTTCCAACTGTCCCCCGACGCCGTCATCGAGGTCTGGGGCGTCGTCTCCGGGTCCGTCTGCGCGAAGCGCCGCTGCGAATGAGCGCCCGGGCCTACGCTCTCTCCGACGGCAATTCCTTTTATTGCTCCTGCGAGCGCGTCTTCGATGCCCGCCTGGCCAAGGTGCCGGTGATCGTGCTGTCCAACAACGACGGCTTCTGTAATTGGGCCTCCGCAGTCAAGCAGTGCCGCGCTACCACGCTGGCCGGCAGGTCCGCGCGCAGTGGAACGCGGCCCCTGCGTGCAAGTCTCAGGGTTGATTTTGCGACCAAGACA
>Ga0182226_1000057_pt1 | contig 19625 bp, 21 predicted proteins | sample G6R1MG_27_FD_129658 | JGI IMG/M metagenome (GOLD analysis project Ga0182226, IMG submission 129658) | Miscanthus phyllosphere microbial communities from Michigan, USA - G6R1_MAIN_07NOV2016_LD1 MG | ecosystem: Host-associated > Plants > Phyllosphere > Phylloplane/Leaf | place: USA: Michigan...
GCGTTCATCCGGAGAAAGGCGAGTACTGGGACAGCCCCAACGCCACGGCCCTGCACATCTTTGGCTACGTCAAGGCGGCGCTCACGGGCGAATCGCCGAAGACCGAGACCAAGAAGGTCGATCTCGCTTGATCGCACGCCCGGTCGCGTGATCGCACGGGGCAGTCACCCACAGGGTGGCTGCCCTTTTGCCTGTTCGGTCATCGCAGGCGCGATTGACTTTGCGGCGAGGTGCATGCGCTCAATGCAGGCGAGCGGGCAGGCGGCCCGCGTCGGACCGGGACCGACCATGCTCGACCTCGCGACCCGGGTTTACGATCACAGTTTCAAGATCGATCCCATCGTCCGGTCCCTCCTCGACACGGACTTCTACAAGCTGCTGATGGCGCAGACGATCTTCCGCCGCCGTCGCGACACGCGCGTCACCTTCGGAATCCAGAACCGCTCGACGCAGGTGCGCCTCGCGGATTTCGTCGACGAAGGCGAATTGCGCGAGCAGCTCGACCATGCCCGCGGCCTGACCTTGAGCCGGGGCGAGGCGACTTGGCTGCGCGGGAATACCTTCTACGGCCAGCGCCAGATGTTCGCCCCCGACTTCATGGATTGGCTCGAGGGGTTCCGCCTGCCCGAATACGAACTCGAGGCGCGCGACGGGCAATACGTCCTCACCTTCCACGGTCCGTGGATCGAGACCACCATGTGGGAGGTGCCGGCCCTGTCGATCCTCAACGAGCTGCGGGCGCGCGGCGTCGTGCGCCACATGGGCAAGCTCGAATTGCAGGTGCTCTACGCCCGCGCCATGACCCGCGTGTGGGAGAAGATCGAGCGTCTGCGCGCCCTGCCGGACCTCTCCATCGCGGATTTCGGGACGCGGCGGCGGCACGGCTTCCTGTGGCAGGATTGGTGCGTCGAGGCCATGCGGGCCGGACTGGGCGACCGTTTCCTCGGGACCTCGAACTGCCTCATCGCCCTGCGCCGGGAGGTGGAGGCGGTCGGCACCAACGCCCACGAACTGCCGATGGTCTATTCGGCCCTGGCCGAGGACGATGCGGCCCTGGCCCGCGCGCCCTACGACGTCCTCGCCGACTGGCAGCAGGATTACGCCGGCAATCTCCTGGTGATGCTGCCCGACACCTACGGCACCAGCGGATTCCTCGCCCATGCCCCCGACTGGATGAACGCCTGGACGGGCATCCGCATCGATTCGAAGGAGCCCATCGCGGGCGGCGAGGAAGCGATCGCGTGGTGGCGGGCGCGGGGCTCCGACCCGCGTGAAAAGCTCGCGATCTTCTCCGACGGCCTCGACATCGACACCATCGAGAGGATCCACGCCCATTTCCACGGGCGGGTGCGCATCGGCTACGGCTGGGGCACGCTGCTCACCAACGACTTTCGCGGCCTCGTGCCCGATGGCCGCCTCGATCCCATCTCCATCGTCTGCAAGGTGATCGATGCCGACGGGCGGCCCACGGTGAAGATCTCCGACAACCCCTCGAAGGCCATCGGGCCGGAGGCGGAGGTCGCGCGTTACCGCCGCGTCTTCGCGACGCCCGACGCGGATGCGATGCCGGTTCTCGTGTGAGCGCCGGAGACTGGCATGCGGATCGACCTCAACGCGGATCTCGGTGAGGGCTACGGCCCCTTCACCGTGGGCGACGACGCGGCTCTCCTCGACATCGTCACCTCGGCCAACGTCGCCTGTGGCTTCCATGCCGGCGACCCGTCCATCATGGTGGCGACGGCGCGGGCCGCGAAGGCGCGCGGCGTGTCGATCGGCGCCCATCCGGGCTTCCACGATCTGCGCGGCTTCGGCCGCCGGGTGATCCGCGCCACGGCGGACGAGATCGAGGCCGATGTCGCCTACCAGATCGGCGCCCTGCGGGCCTGCGCGGCCCTCGCCGGCCACCGCATCACCCACGTGAAGGCGCACGGGGCGCTGGCCAATCTTGCCAATGCCGAGGACGACGTGGCGCGGGCCATCGCGCGGGCCGTGCGAGGGGTGGACCCCGGCCTCGTCGTCGTGGTGATGCCGGGGCTCGCCGCCGAGCGGGCGGCGGAGGCCGCCGGCCTCGCGGTGGTCCGCGAGATCTACGCCGACCGGGCCTATGCGGAGGATGGGACGCTCGCGCCCCGGTCCCAGCCGGGCGCGGTGATCACCGACGCGACCGAGGTCGCGACACGGACCCGGCGCATGGTGGAGGAGGGCGCGCTCCGCACCCTGACGGGGCGACGCATTCCCGTTTCCATCGACACGGTCTGCGTCCACGGCGACGATCCGCACGCCGTGGCGGTCGCCCGCGCCGTGCGCGCGTCCCTGGAGGAGGCGGGCTGCACCCTCGCGCCCTTCGCGCCCTGATCACGGAATCGCGACGGCCGGCGCGGCCCCGAGGGATCGTTTTGGGACGCCGCACCGTTGCCGAGAAGCGGCGCCGTTCGGCGCCCCCTGTGTAGCGTCGAGACGGAACCGGCATGGCGACGAGACCCGATGTACGATCCTCGTTGATGGCGCCGCGCCCGACCAGGATTCCCGCCGCCGGCACGCCGACCAAGACCGTGACCTCGCCCCTCATCGTGGCGGCGCTCATCGTCACCGGCCTCTATCTCGGCCGCGATGTCCTGATCCCCATGGCCATCGCGATCCTGCTGTCGTTCGTCCTCGGCCCCCTGGTGAACTTCCTGCGCCGCTGGCATTTCGGGCGCTTCCTGTCGGTGGCCGTCTCGGTCTTGATGACGCTGAGCGTCGTCGGGGCCCTGGGCGCCCTCATCGGCGTGCAGCTCGCCGATATCGCGGGCGACGTGCCGCGCTACCGCACCACCATCGAGCGCAAGATCGAGGGCCTGCAGGACACCCCGGCCGGGCGCATGGCCGAGTACGTCGCCAGCATCGGCCGGACCATGCACCGCGACGAAGCCAAGCCGAAACCGGACGCCGAGGCCAAGCCCGGCGCCGACGCGCCGCCGCCGGATCGGGCGATCCTCGTGGAGGTGAAGGACCGCGCCCCCGACGCCCTCAGCATGGCGAACACCCTGCTGTCGCCGATCCTGCATCCCCTGGCGACCATCGGCATCGTGTTCGTGGTGCTGCTGTTCCTGTTGATGCAGCGCGAGGATCTGCGCGACCGGATGATCCGGCTGGCCGGATCAAGCGATCTCCACCGCACCACCGTCGCCATGGACGACGCGGCCAAGCGCCTGAGCCGCTATTTCCTCGTTCAGCTCGCCCTCAATGCCGCGTTCGGCCTCGTCGTCGGCACCGGCCTGTACCTCATCGGCGTGCCGAGCCCGATCCTGTGGGGCATCTTCTCGGCCCTGATGCGGTTCGTGCCCTATATCGGCGCCTTCGTGTCGGCCCTGTTCCCCCTGGCGCTCGCGGCGGCCGTCGATCCCGGCTGGTCGATGGTGATCGAGACCCTGATCCTGTTCGTGATTCTCGAACCCCTCGTCGGCCACTTTATCGAGCCGATGCTCTACGGCCACTCCACCGGCATGTCGCCCTTCGCGGTCCTCGTGTCCGCCCTGTTCTGGACCTGGCTGTGGGGACCCGTCGGCCTGCTGCTCTCGACGCCGCTCACCGTCTGCCTCGTGGTGCTCGGGCGCCACGTCGACAAGCTCGAATTCCTCGACGTGCTGTTCGGCGACCGACCGGCCCTGACGCCCGTGGAGAACTTCTACCAGCGCATCCTGGCCGGCGACCCCGACGAGGTGCAGGAGCATGCCGAACTCATCCTGAAGACCTGTCCGCTGGCGACCTACTACGACGAGGTCGTGATCAAGGGCCTCGAACTCGCGGCCCGCGACGCGGCGCGGGGCGTGCTGACGCCGGACCAGAAGGCCGACATCCGCCAGAGCCTCTCCGGCCTCATCGAGGAGATGGCCGACCACGAGGACGCCGTCGCCGATCCGGACGGGCGGGGGGACGCGGTGGCCGGATCGTCAGGGTCGCTCATGCAGGACGGCGCGGTCCTGTGCGTGGCGGGCCGAAGCTTCGTCGACGGCGCCGCCTGCGCCATCCTGGTCCAGCTCCTCGGCAAGCGCGGCATCGGCGCCCGCGTCGTGCCGTTCTCGGACGTGGCCCACGCCCGGATCGACGGCTTCGAGCCCGGTCCGGCCCGGATCGTCTGCGTCGTCTCCACGGCGATCAGCGGCGAGCCGACCCATCTGCGGCGCCTCGCCGAACGCCTCAAGCGCAAGCTGCCCGACGCGCACATGGTGGTCGGCCTGTGGCAGGCGGACGAGGGCGGTGGCGACGAGGCCGCCAAGGGCCGGGCGATCCCGGCGGACGTGCACGTCACCTCCCTGCGGAGTGCCGTCGACGCCGTCGTGGCCGCCGCCGATCCGGACGCCCTGGCGCCCGCGCGGGGGGACCGGCCGGCCCCGCACCCCGTCGGAACCCCCATCCCCGCCTGATCGGGCGCGGAGCCGCCACCGGGGCTTGACGGCGGGGCGCCCCGCCGCTTCGCTGCGGCCAACGGCCCCAGCGATCAGGAAACCCCGATGAGCGTCGTCGATCTCGCGCGGTTCATGGACGATCTCGCCACCGAATCCGGGCAGGCGATCCTGCCGTTCTTCCGCGCCGCCTTCGGCATCGACGACAAGGGGCACGGCGGGACCTTCGATCCCGTCACGGAGGCCGACCGGGCGGCGGAGGTGATCCTGCGCGGCCTGATTCGCCGCAGCTTCCCGACCCACGGCATTCTCGGCGAGGAATTCGGCTCGGAGAACCTCGAGGCCGAATGCGTCTGGGTGCTCGATCCCATCGACGGAACCCGCGCCTTCATGGCCGGTCTGCCGACCTGGGGCACGCTCATCGGGCTGACCCGCAACGGCGTGCCCGTGCGGGGCCTGATGCATCAGCCCTATCTCGGGGAACGCTTCTTCGGGGACGGCGCCACGGCGCGGATCCGCTCCGCCCGGGGCGAACGGTCCTTGCACACCCGGCGCGGCACCGATCTCAAACACGCGCTCCTCGCCACCACCGATCCGCGCCTGTTCGGCGAGGGCCCCGAGCGCGACGGCTTCGCCGCCCTCGAATCGGCCGTGCGCCTGTCGCGCTACGGCACCGATTGCTACGCCTATTGCATGCTGGCGGCGGGGCAGATCGACCTCGTGGTGGAGGCGGGGCTGAAGCCCTACGATATCGTCGCCCTCATCCCCATCGTGGAGGGCGCGGGCGGCGTCGTCACGACCTGGGACGGCGGCTCGGCCTCCGGGGGAGGGCGCATCGTGGCGGCGGCCGACAAGGCCCTGCACGCCGAAGCCCTCCGGCTGCTCAACCCCTGAGGCGGCTCACGCCTCGGCATAGGCCGCCACCGGCCTCGTATCGGCGGCCTCCCCCGGCATGAAGGCGTCGAACGCCGCCCAGAATTCCGCCCGGATGGCGTCGGTCTCCGACAGGATCTCGTGGCGGGCGCCGGGCAGAACCAGGATGTGGACGCCCCGCGCCATCCTGGCGAACCGCTCCGCCGCGCGGGTCTCGCAGACGGGATCGGCCCCGGCCCCGACGATGAGGGACGGGATGGCGATGCGCGAAGCCACGCGCCGGTCGCGCAGGCGCGCCATGACGCGGAACGCCTCGGCGAGCCATGCGATGCTCGGATCGCCCACGGCCCCGGCCCCGACATGGCGCGCGGCCGCGGCGTTGCGGGTGTAGCGCACGGGATCGCCAGAGAGGCGGTTTCCGGCGAAGGGTTTGGTGCCGATGGAGACCGGCCCGCCGAATGGAACGTAGCGCCGCCCCAGCCCGATCCGGTGCAGGGTGCGGGCGAGCAGGGACGCCGCCATCGGCCAGCGGACCATCCGGAGGGCGAGCATCGGCGCCACGGTGACGAGGCGCGCGAATGGCAGCCGGCCGTCGGCGGCGGCCGCGAAGGCGACCGCCGCCCCCATGGAATGGGCGAGGCAGAGGTGCGGGTACGGCATCAGCGGGGCGAGGACCGCTTCCTCGACGGCCTTCAGATCGCGGAGATAGTCCGAGAAGCGCGCGACGTGCCCCCTGTGGGCATCGTCGGTCTGCCGCTGCGATTCGCCCTGACCGCGCCAGTCGAACGCCACCACGGCAAAGCCCCGGCGGCGCAGGTCGGAGATGGTCTCGTAATACTTCTCGATGAACTCGGCCCGGCCCTGGAGCAGGCAGACGGTGCCCTTCACGAGGCGGGTGGTGGGGCGCCAATGGGCGACCCGCAACTCGACGCCGTCCTGGGTGCGGACCGCCCGCAGGAGACCGCCGGGCGGAACCGGATTCTCCGGGGTCGAATTCAGCGTCATCATCGGATCACCCTCGTTCGCCAAACACCCGTCGCCCGTTGCGGCATCGACGCAGGATCTCGCACGAAAAAATTTCGGATTTTTGGATGCGAACCGTCGATCCAGGCTCTTGCAGGGACAAACAGGGCCGCCAATATCACGGGAGCACCGGCCGTTACGGCGGTGCGACCGGTCCGGCCCTCGGGCGGACCCGATCTAAGCATGTTGCTTCTTATGGAGAATATGTCATGCGCCAGTTCGACCTTGCTCCCCTCTACCGCTCCACCGTGGGCTTCGACCGCCTGTTCTCGGCCCTCGACCAGTATGTCGCCGCCGACCCGGCCCCGACCTACCCGCCGTACAACATCGAGCGCACCGGCGAGAACGCCTACCGCATCACCGTCGCGGTGGCGGGCTTCACGGATGCCGACCTCTCCATCGAGGTGAAGGAGAACGCCCTGACCTTGAAGGGTGAGCGGGCGGCGGACGCGGCCAAGCCCGCGACGTTCCTCCACCAGGGCATCGCCGCTCGTGCCTTCGAGCGACGCTTCCAGCTCGCCGATTACGTGCAGGTCACGGGTGCGGTGCTGGAGAACGGCCTCCTCCACATCGATCTCGTGCGCGAGATCCCGGAGGCGAAGAAGCCGCGCCAGATCCAGATCGCGACGGGTCGCGCTTCGGCGACCCCGACCATCGAGGGATCGGTGCAGCAGGCGGCCTAAAGAGCCTTGTAGAGTCCTAGGATCGAACGCCCCGACCGTCAGGCCGGGGCGTTTTCGCATGCCGGGTCGCCTGTAGGGCGTCAGAATCCGTCGTCGAAACGGTCGCCGCGGCCCGGCTCTTTGCAGCGATAGCCGATGAAGCAATTCGCATCGTCGCGGGCGGGGACGAACGCCGGAATCGTGATTTCGGTGATCTCGCAGAAACTGCGGTCGCGCACGAACCGGTCGTAAGTCGCCCCACCGGTCCCGAGCACGATACCGCCCTGGCTCGACACGGTGCCCCGCGCCTGCGTGCAACTCATGGCGGTGGTCGAGGCCCGCTGAGCCTGAGCCGACCCCACGGCACCGAGGGACAGCAGCACGGCGAGAAAACGCATCATCGTGTCGGCCCCTTCCGCCGCGCGGCAGGGTGCGCGACCGACGGGACAACACCGGGCTGGCGTCACCGATCCCGGGGCGCGTCATCGTGTGCGGTCTACAGGTCGCCGAAGACGAGCTGACCCTGCGGGCTCGGACGCCGCGCCGATGCGGCGGCGTTGCGGGGCATGGGCTTGGCGGCGCGCTTCGCCGGCGGACGCTTGGCCTGGGGCTCGGCCCTGACCTTCGCCTTGGCCCGATCCCGGGCGACGGCTTCGGGGGCATTCGGGTCGTCGTCGAGCCACTTGCCGCGCTTGATCACCTCGTTGACCCGGCCCTGGTTCACCCCGACCTTGAAGGCGATTTCCTGCTGGGTCATGCCCGTGGTGGCATGCAGATCGAGGATGGCGCGGGCGAGTTCCGGGGTCATCTTCTGCCCCGTCAGGCGTCGGGCCGGCTTGATCGTGCGCGTCGCCCGGTCCCGTTCGCGCAGGCGTTCCAGAAGGGCGAGCGCCATGAGCATGCCGTGCTCGCGGAGCGACTCCTCGAATTCCTTCAACGTCGCCATACTGGCATCCCCGCTGGCGCCGGTCTCCGCCGCTGCGGAACCTGGGCCGTGACACAAACGTGCCGCGCGCGCAGGAGTTGCGCGCGACGTGAACCCTATGGTTGAGCGTCAAAACACCGCCTGACAACCGACCTCGGCCGTCATCCACCGGTATCCGCATGGGTCTTCGCGGCCTGGACGGGTTGGTCTCTCGCATGACCTTCGGATAAACGACGGGTCCGCCCGCCCGGAACAGGACGCCATCCCGCGATGATCAGCCCGATCGTTTCCGTTTCCCGCGAGGGGCCGCCCCCGGGACCATCCCTCGTCGAGGCCCTTGAGGGCGGTGCGGTCCTCAGGTTTTCCGACCTCGACTTCCCGTTCAGCCCGTTCGAGGAGCGGTTCGTCGAACGCCCCTTCGCCGACGGCAAGGCCAAGAACGTCAACATCCGGGGCGCGTCGGCCGAGTTGCGGGGCGCCGCCGGCACGCCGGAGGAACAGGAGGCCCTGCGCCAACTCCTCATCCGGTACCGCGCCTTCGCCGAGGCGCTCATCGCTCGTCACCTGCCAGCCTATGCCGGCAAGGTCGCGTTCGCCGGCACATCCTACCGGCCGTTCGAGGTCGACCGGCGCAAGCTCAGCTGGCGACGCGACGACACCCGTCTGCATGTCGACGCCTTCCCGTCGAACCCAATCGGCGAGAAGCGGATCCTGCGGATCTTCCGCAACATCAATCCACAGGGCGAACCGCGCCTGTGGCGGGTCGGCGAGGACTTCGCCTCCATGGCGCAGAAGTTCGTGCCGACCCTGCCCGGCTATTCGCCCCTCTCGGCGCGACTCCTCGCGGCGCTCAAGATCACCAAGGCGCGGCGCTCGGAATACGACCACCTCATGCTGCACCTGCACGACGCCCTGAAGCGGGACATGGCCTATCAGGCGGACGCGCCCCAGGCCGACGTGCGCTTCGCGCCGGGCGAGACCTGGGTGACGTTCTCGGATCTGGTGATGCACGGCGCCATGGGCGGCCGCTACATGCTGGAGCAGACCGCCTATCTCGCCGTCGCGGATCAAGCCGATCCCGAGCGCAGCCCCCAGCGCATCCTCGCCCGCACCCTGGGCCGCCCCCTCCGCTGACACCGTTCCAAAGGACCCGCCATGATCCTCGAAATCGCCCAGATCGACCTCAAGCCCGGCACGGAACCCGACTTCGAAGCCAACATCGCCAAGGCGGCCGAAATCTTCCGGGCTGCGAAGGGCTGCCGCAGCTTCGCTGTGCGCCGCTCCGTCGAAAAGCCGCAGCGCTACCGCCTGCTCATCGAATGGGACACCCTGGAGAGTCACACCAAGGATTTCACCGGCTCCCAGGCGTGGCAGGATTACCGGGCCATGGTCTCGCAGTTCTTCGAGGCGCCGCCCAGCGTCGAGCATACGGAACTGACGCTCCAGGCCTTCTGAGGATCTCTCACGGGATTCCCGTGGCGCCGCCAAGCGTGAAGGCGAGAACCGTCCGGGATCGGGCGTTCGGTGAGGCACCCGGACGCCGCGTCACGGCCCCGATCCGCGCACGATCATCTTGATCCGGGTATCGAGATGCGTCCAGCGGGCGTCGATTCGACGCTGGACGCAGGTCTCGAAGGAATCGCCCGCGAAGAACCCGAAATCCTGCGCCACGTGCCGGCATTCGAGGACGGGCGGCAGCATGATGACGATGGGAATCGGCAGGCTCAGGAGGACGAAATCCAGGGCGAGGCCGAGCTTGCGGCCGATCCAGAGGGCGCGTGACGTCCGCTGGCGCGAGGCTTTGCGGAACGCGCCGCCGAGGCGCTCATGATCCTCCGGCACCATCCCGGCCGGCCCGTCATCGGGTGCGATCCCCTCGGCCGGCCCGTCCCCGGCCAGGGACGCCATATCGGAACCGCTCATCGAACGCGTCTCATCGCAGCACCGTCGCGATGGCGTGCAGCCGGTGCGGAAGGGTGAGGATCTGGCCGAGCACGTCCTGGCGGGCGCAGGCGGCGTCCACAAGCATCCGGGGCAGGAAGCCCGGACGGGTCCCGGGGCCGCACGGCATCAGGGCGGACAGGGCGAACAGGCAGGCGGAGGCGAGGGACCCCGCCAGGAACAGGCGCGTCACCACGCCCCGTCCACGACGCCGGTTTTCCGATCGCTCGCCGAGTCCGGAACGAACCGGAGGCGTGGCTCCCGAATCGTCGTCCGGATCGAACGCGGCCTGCTCCCCTCTCCCCGACGCCATCGACCGCCTTTCCATCAAGCTCGGACGCAGCAGACACGCCGACCCGATAAGTTCGCCATAAGGCGATCGCTCAAATCGTCCGCACCGGATCGTCTCGTCGAATCGACTTCGCCGAATCGACTTGCCCAATCGACTTGCCGAGGCGGCGCGCCCGGTGACACGGCCGCGCGGACTGCGTACCACGGCGCAAGGCCCCTCTCCGGAGCGATCCGCAGCCATGATCCAGCGCCCCCTCCGCATCGGCACGCGCGGCAGCCCGATGGCGCTCGCCCAAACCGGAATGGTGCGCGACCGGATCGTCGCGGCCAATCCGGGACTCGCGACCGAGATCGTGGTGGTCAACACCGTCGCCGACCGTATCCTCGACCGCCCGCTCTCGGAGATCGGCGGCAAGGGCCTGTTCACCAAGGAACTCGAACAGGCCCTCTTCGCCGACGTGGTCGACGTCGCCGTTCATTCCATGAAGGACGTGGAGACCTGGCTGCCCGAGGGCCTCGTCATCGCCTGCATCCTCGAACGCGACGACCCGCGCGATGCGTTCCTGTCCCCCCGCGCCGCGGGCTTCGCCGACCTGGCGCCGGGATCGCGGATCGGCACCTCGTCCCTGCGTCGGGCCGCGCAGGTGCTCATGCGCCGACCGGACCTGCGCAACGTGCCCTTGCGGGGCAACGCCAACACCCGGATGCGCAAGCTGGAGGAGGGGACCTGCGACGCGACCCTCCTGGCCCTCTGCGGCCTGGAACGCCTCGGCATGACCGAGATGGCCCGCAGCGTGCTCGCCGTGGACGAAATGCTGCCGGCCGTGGCGCAGGGGGCGCTTGGCATCGAGTGCCGCGAGGCGGATGCCGAGGTTCGGGCGTTGCTCGCCCCCCTGGCCTGCCCCCGCGCCACCGCCGAACTCGACGCCGAGCGCGGGCTGCTCGCCGAACTCGACGGCTCGTGCCGCACCCCCATCGCCGCCCTGGCCCGGATCACCGGCGACACCCTTTCCCTCGACGGCCTCCTGTTCCTGCCCGACGGCAGCGCCCATTGGGCGGTGCAGCGTTCAGGGAGCGTCGCCGACGCCGCCCGGATCGGCGCCGAGGCCGGCGCCGAACTGAAGCGCGCCGCCGGCGACACCTACTTCAAGCATCTCCAGTAGGGACGACGGGAACGGGACTCCGAAGGGGTCGTCCCTTCGGCGGGTTCGGGCGGAGCCCCATCTCCCTCCCGCAGACCGACCCCGCGAAGGCACGAGGTCCGTCGGCCCGGGGACTTCAGACCAGGCTGCGCTCGATGGCCTCCTCGTCGCACACCACCGTGGCGGCGCGGGCATATTCGAGGCCGAGGGGATGCGCGATCCGCGCCATGGGCGCCGCATCCGTGAAGGCTCCGAGGAACACCCGCATGACGTGGGCGACGCCCTCCGGCGTCACCGAACGCAGGTCCTCGGCGTAGTAGCGGCCGGCATTCGCCGTGCTCGTGACGATCTCGTAGGCGGGAAAGTAGACCGCCCGCGGCTCGGCCTCCACGATCTCCTCCGCCGCCACCCGCAGGGCCGCCTTGCTATAGGCGTTCGACACGAGGACGTGCCGGTCGGCATAGGATGCGATGAGCGGCACCGGCGACACCGTGAGGATCACCCGCGCGCGGGCATTCACGGAGAACAAGCGGTCAAGGAAGGCCAGCATGTCGTCCCGCACCCCTCCGGCACGGGCATTGACGAAGGCGTAGCGGGCGGGATCGAACGCGTCGGCGATCACCCCCGGTGCCACGGGCAGAGCGGCGCCGTCGGCCCGGTGCTCCCAGCCCTCCGTGAGCCCGAGGGTGAACACGAAGACGTCGAGTTCCGCGAACATGGCGCGCACGGCCGCGAGATGGTCCGCGCGGGACTGAAGCAGCGCCGCTTCGTCCGCGAAGCCGGCGGGCTCGACGGTGGGGCGGAACGGATCGACGAGGCGCCCGTCCGGCCGCGTCCAGGCGATGAGGTCGGGTCGGTAGGTGCCGTGGGCCCGGTCGAACAGCTGCAGGAGCTGACGCGCCGTGTAGACGTTGCCGTAGCGGGCGGAATAGACGCCGTACTGGCGCGCCTCCGCCGCCTCGGACGACAACCCGGCTGGGGCCGCCTCGGCGAGGTAGCGGCCGAACCCGGCCTCCGACAGGGCGCGGGACACGTGCTGGGCAAAGCACGAGCCGGCGGTGGCCACCCGGGCACCGGGCGGGATGGCGAAGGCGCCGCTCGGCCCAGGCGCCAGGGCGAAGGGCGGCACGCCGGCCACGACCTTGCGCCAGAATCGCTCGGCCGGTAGATCGGCGTAAGGGTTCATCACCACGGCGGCACCTCTCATCCGATCGCTCACAGGCTGGCCGTCCCGGGCCTTCGGACGGATCGAAACCCTCGGGCGATCCCTCCTCTCCGCGACCTCTTGGTCACCATCCTGGGCGGGACCGTGGCGCCGCCCCGACTCCCGGGCGGGGTCGGAGCGCCGGGGGCCGCGCATCGCCGTGCTGGGCAATTGCCAGGCGGAGGGCATCGGCCGCGCCCTGAGCCTGATCCTCCCCGAGGCGCGGGTGACCGTCCTGCCTCTTGCGACCCTGCGCCGGGAACAGGGCAGTCTGGCGACCCTCAAACGCAGCCTCGCCCCGTTCGATCACGTCTTCTCGCAATTCTTCCCGGAGGGATTTCTCGAAGGCGGCAACGTCCATGCCCTGGCGGAGGGCGATGCGCGCCTGCGCCTGTTTCCCACGATCCTGTTTCCGGCCTTCCACCCGGACATGGTCCATGTCGGCGATATCGGCGCCCTCTCGGCCGCCCGCCTCGTGCACTCGCCCATGGGGCCGTACCACTCGGCCATCGCGCTCTGCGCCTACCGGGAAGGCCGCACCGTGGAGGAGACGCTGGGGCTGTTCCGGGACGAGGTGTTCGCGCGGCTCGGCTATTACGACGCCTGGAACGACGCCAGCGCCTATCTCCTCGGCAGCGCCCGCGACATCGGCTTTCCCCTCGAGGCCGAACTGGCGCGCTGGTCCCGGCGCGGCTGCTTCATGCACGTTCTCAACCATCCCAGGCTGTTCGTCCTCGGCGACCTCGCGCAGCGTCTCGCCCGCGAGACAGGGCTGTCCCCCGTGGAGGTCGCCGTGGAGGATTACCTCGTCGACGGACTCGCGGCGGATGCGGTGTGGCCGCTCTACCCGGAGATCGCCCGGCGGTACGGCCTCGTCGGCGGTACGCGGTTCAAGCCGAAGGAGCGGAACGGCGCCGTGGCGCTCCTCGACCTCCCGGCCTTCGTCGCCGGCAGTTTCGAGACCTATGCCCGTCTTCCCGCGAGCAGCCTGTCCTGCTCGCGCGTCGCCGCCTGGCGCGACGATCCGGAAGTGCGGATGCTGTTCGCGTAGCCCGACGCCCGTCAGGCGGTGGCGCGCAGGCCCGTCGCGGCCGCGAGACTGGACGCGAGTTCCGCGAAGGGCTGCAGCCGGAACGGCTTGGAGACGAACAGGCTGTTGCTGACGGCCCGCTGCCGCGGATGCAGGGCGCCGGAGGTGTAGACCACGGGGCGCCCGGGATGCAGGGCCCGGAAGGTGTCCGCCACGCTCCAGCCATCGATGAGGCCCGGCAGGTCGATGTCCGTGCACAGCCAATCGATCGCCGCCCCCATCTCGCGGATCACCGTCAGGGCCGCCTCACCGCTGGAGACGGCGATCACGGCGGAGCCTGTCCGCTCGCAGGCCCGCGTGAGCATGTCGAGGAGCGGGTAGTTATCCTCGACAATCAAAACACGGCAGGGGGAGTCCATCGCATGTTCCAACACTTTCCATGGGCGAAGCTATGCTGTACTGGTTAATGCTCCTTGACCATACCTGCGACTTGCCGTGCCGAGACCGCCCGCCCCAACCGATTCCGGCACGACCCGCGACGAGACGACCTCCCTGCACGCCGCGTCGGATTTTTCCGGCCCGGTCCCGGTCTACGATCTCTCCACGCTCGCGGAACTCGAAGGCGTGTTCGGCCATGCGCGCCTCATGGAACTCCTCGGACACTTGAAGGACGAGATCGCCCAGCGGCTCCTCGCCCCGTCCATCAACCGATCCGCCCTGCGGAACGACGCCCACGCCCTCCTGTCGGTGAGCGGATCGCTCGGCTTCTTCGAATTGTCCCGCCGCTGCATCGAGATGGAACAGGCCTGCCGGCTTGGTGCCGACCTGGCCGCCCCCCTCAGCGCCGCCCGCGCGGCCGCCAGCGGCGCCATCGCGGCGATCGAAGACCTCATCGCCCGCGTGATCGAGTTGCCGCCGGCGATCTGCGCCGCCTGAAAGCAGTGTCTTCCCGGCGCACCGCGCACGATAAGCTCCCGCCCGTCACCGTGAGGCCGTCGACACGTCGTCGTGCCGGCCAACCCACGTCCATCCTCGAACGGCGTGCGGTCGCGCACGCCGCCCGTCGCGATTCCGGGGTCAAGACGGTCCATCAAGGTTGACGGAACCTTCGCTTAACCGGACCGACTTAGACAGACGAGCCTTGAGACGCCGCCGTGCGGGCCACCAACAGGGCACGGGCCGGGCGAAGGCACCGTCCGAGGAGAACAGGACCATGGTCACCATCGCGCGCTCCCGCGTGCTGAGCCTCGCGGCGGCCCTCTGCGCCGCGCTCAGCGTCGCAGCCTGCACCAACGACAAGGATCTCGCGGATGCCTCCGGTTTCGGGGCTGGCGGAGCGGGCGGCGCCGGTGGCGCAGGCGGTGCCTACGGCGCCGGGGCCGGCACACCCGGCAGCGCCCAGGATTTCGTGGTGAACATCGGCGACCGCGTGTTCTTCGAATCCGATTCGACGGACCTGACCCCCAGCGCCACCGCCACCCTCGACAAGCAGGCGGCCTGGCTCCAGCGCTACCCGCGCTACACCTTCCTCATCGAGGGCCATGCCGACGAGCGCGGCACCCGCGAGTACAATTTCTCCCTCGGCGCCCGCCGGGCCCAGGCGGTGAACGATTACCTCGCCTCGCGCGGCATCGCCTCGAGCCGCATCCGCACCGTGTCGTACGGCAAGGAACGTCCCGTGGCCGTGTGCAACGACATCTCGTGCTGGTCGCAGAACCGCCGCGCCGTCACCGTTCTCGATCGCGGCGCCGGCTCCTGAACCCCGCCGTCGTCCCCGTTCGGCCGGGGGACGACGGACGCGTCCCGCATTTTGCCGCAATGCGGCACACCTGTTATGGGGCGCAGGGCCGGGTCGCCGGCCTCCACGGGACACGTTCACCGGTGCCGATCGCCATGCTCCGCAGCCTCCTCCTCGCCTCCTGTCTCAGCGTCGCGGCCCTGCTGCCGGCGGCGGCTCAGGACGGATCGGACTTCGTCGTGCGGCTGAATCGCCTGGAGAACCAGGCGCGCCAGCAGGCGGGCCAGATAGAGACGCTCCAGTACGAGAACCGCCAGTTGAAGGAGCAGCTGCGCAAGTTCCAGGAGGATGTCGAGTTCCGGCTGCAGGAAGCCAAGGGCGGGGAGAAGGGCCGCGCCGCGCCGGTGCCGAGCGGCAATCCGGCGGCCCAGAAGCCGGCCAAGCGCAGCGACGCCTTCGACCCCGAGCAGAATCCCGGACGCCCCGGCGTGCCGATGCCCCTCGGCACGACTCCGCCGACGCCCCCCGTCGCCGAGGCACCCCGCCACCGCACGGTGCCGCCCGCCGTGGCCGATATCGAAGACGAGGAGCCCGGTTCCGCGACGCCCGGCTACGGCGAGCCCGTCGACCTGACGCCGCCGTCGCGTGTGCCGACCACGGGCGCCATCGCCTCGCCGGCCCGTCCGAGCAGCAGCGTCGCCGCCACGGGCACGGGCGACGCCCGGGCGGATTACGAGGCGGCCTACGGCTACATTCTCCAGCGGCAGTACGAGCAGGCCGAGATGGGCCTGCGCCAGTTTATCCAGTCCCATCCCCGCGACGGGCTCGTGCCGGCGGCGACCTACTGGCTCGGTGAGAGCTACCTGCAGCGCAACCGCAATCGCGAGGCGGCCGAACAGTTCCTGAAGGTCTCGACGGATTACGCCCGCTCGCCCCAGGCGCCCGAGGCGATGTTGAAGCTCGGAACCTCCCTCAACGCCCTCGGCGCCAAGGAGCAGGCCTGCGCGACGTTGGCCGAACTCGAGCGTAAGTTCCCTGGAGCCCCCGCCTCCGTGCGCCAGGGCGTGACCCGCGAACAGAAGCGGGCCCGCTGCGCCGCGTGACCGCGGCGGATTGCGATCCCGGCGCCGTCGAAGCGGCGCTCACGCCCTACGTCGCCCCCGCGACGCCGCATGGCGGGGTTCTCCTGGCCGTCTCGGGCGGCCCCGATTCGACGGCGCTCATGAGTGCCGCCGTCCGGGCCGGCGCCACGATGCCGCTCCACGTCGCCACCGTCGATCACGGCTTGCGGGCAGCCTCCACCGCCGAGGCTGCCGGTGTCGCGGACGCCGCGCGGCAACTTGGACTCCCGCATTGGATCCTGACTTGGACGGGAGCGAAACCGTCCCACGGCCTACAGGCGGCGGCCCGCGCGGCCCGCTACGATCTTCTCGCCCGACATGCGCAGAGCCTCGGCGCCGCCTGGGTGCTCACCGGCCACACGCGGGACGATCAGGCCGAGACCGTACTCTTGCGGCTTCTCGCGGGCAGCGGTCCGGCCGGCCTCGCCGGCATGCGCCCCGAGCGCCCCCTGACCGGGACCGTGCGCCTCGGACGCCCGTTCCTCGGTCTTTCGAAGGCCGGTCTCGTCGCCTATTGCGCGGCCTCGGGACTTATCCCCATCCAAGATCCGTCGAATGCCGATCCGCGTTTCGCCCGCGCACGCCTACGCGGCCTCCTGCCCGAACTGGCGCGGGAGGGCCTGAGTGACGCCCGCCTGTGCCGCCTCGCCGCCCGCTGCGCCCGCGACGACGACGCCCTGACGCAAGCCGCGCGCGACGCCTACGCGGCGGCGAGCCGTCCGGCCGAAGCCCCCGCCCTGATCCGCCTCGACGCGCCCGGTCTGAAGGCTCTGCCGGACGCGATCCTGATGCGCGTCGTCGCGCTGGCCCTCGCGGCGGCCGGCGGCGCGGCGCCCCTGGAGCGCCTCGAAAGGCTGGTGCTCGATGCCCTCCGCCCCGCCCTCGACGCCGGCACGCCCCTGCGCCGGACGCTGGGCGGATGCCTCGTCGCCCTGTCCCGGGGGAGGGGGCTGACCGTGGCGCCGGCCCCTCCGCGCAGGACCGGCTAGGACGGCCTTGCCGCAGGCCCACGCGATTTACTTGGCAAGGGGAGCGGGGGTGCCTACATTGGCTCGGAGTGCCCGGACTGATATCCGCCTCTTCGCATAGCGGACCCGGACACCCCCCAGGGATTGATCGATGAACCCGAATTTCCGCAACTTCGCCTTGTGGGTCGTCATCTTCCTGCTCGTGCTCGCCCTCGTCACCCTGTTCCAGAATCCGGGACATCGGGGCGGCGGCACCGAGATCGCCTACAGCCAGCTCCTGAACGACGCCGATGCCGGCAAGATTCAGACGGTGGTGATCTCCGGGCAGGACGTCAGCGGCTCCTATGTCGGCGGCGGCAACTTCACCTCCTATGCGCCGAACGACCCGAGCCTGGTGTCGAAGCTGCAGAGCAAGGGCGTGCAGATCTCCGCCCGTCCGCCGTCGGACAACACCCCGTGGTTCATCCAGCTGCTCGTGAGCTGGCTGCCGATCCTCGTGTTCATCGGGGCCTGGATCTTCCTCTCAAGGCAGATGCAGTCGGGTGCCGGCCGCGCCATGGGCTTCGGCAAGTCGAAGGCGAAGCTCCTCACGGAGGCCTCCGGCCGCGTGAGCTTCGAGGACGTCGCCGGCGTCGAGGAAGCCAAGGAAGATCTCCAGGAGATCGTCGAGTTCCTGCGCGATCCCCAGAAGTTCCAGCGCCTCGGCGGTCGCATCCCGCGCGGTGTGCTCCTCGTCGGCCCCCCCGGCACGGGTAAGACCCTCATCGCCCGTGCGGTGGCGGGTGAGGCCAACGTGCCGTTCTTCACCATCTCGGGTTCCGATTTCGTCGAGATGTTCGTCGGCGTCGGCGCGTCACGTGTCCGCGACATGTTCGAGCAGGCGAAGAAGAATGCCCCGTGCATCATCTTCATCGACGAGATCGACGCGGTCGGCCGCCATCGCGGCGCCGGCCTCGGCGGCGGCAACGACGAGCGCGAGCAGACCCTCAACCAGCTCCTCGTGGAGATGGACGGGTTCGAGGCGAACGAGGGCGTGATCATCATCGCGGCCACCAACCGTCCCGACGTGCTCGACCCGGCGCTGCTGCGTCCGGGCCGGTTCGACCGCCAGATCATGGTGCCGAACCCCGACGTCACCGGCCGTGAGCGCATCCTGCGCGTCCACGTCCGCAAGGTGCCGCTGGCTCCCGACGTCGATCTGAAGACCATCGCCCGTGGCACGCCCGGCTTCTCGGGCGCGGACCTGATGAACCTCGTCAACGAATCGGCCCTGCTCGCCGCCCGTCGCGGCAAGCGGATCGTGACGATGCACGAGTTCGAGGACGCCAAGGACAAGGTGATGATGGGCGCCGAGCGGCGCACCCTCGTCATGACCGAGGACGAGAAGCGGCTGACCGCCTATCACGAGGGTGGTCACGCCATCGTCGCCCTCAACGTCCCGGCGACCGACCCGGTCCACAAGGCCACGATCATCCCGCGCGGCCGTGCGCTCGGCATGGTCATGCAGCTGCCCGAGCGCGACAAGCTGTCGATGTCGTTCGAGCAGATGACCTCGCGGCTGGCGATCATGATGGGTGGCCGCGTCGCCGAGGAAATGATCTTCGGCCAGGACAAGGTGACCTCCGGTGCCCAGTCGGACATCGAGCAGGCCACCCGCCTCGCGAAGATGATGGTGACCCGCTGGGGCTTCTCACCCGAGCTCGGCACCGTCGCCTACGGCGACAACAACGACGAGGTCTTCCTCGGCATGTCGATGGGCCGCCAGCAATCGGTGTCCGAGTCGACCGCCCAGAAGATCGACGCCGAGGTGCGCCGTCTGGTCGAGACCGGTCTGACTGATGCCCGGCGTATCCTCGCCGAGCGCAAGGACGACCTGGAGTCGCTGGCGCAGGGCCTCCTCGAATACGAGACCCTGACCGGTGAGGAGATCCGCAACCTCATCAAGGGCCAGCCCCCGGTCCGCGACGGCGGCGACACGCCCTCGACGCCGGCCCGGCCCTCCTCGGTCCCCTCCGCCGGCCGCGGACGGCCGAAGGAGAGCGACGGCGGGATGGAACCTCAGCCGCAGGTCTGAGGCTCGGTGATCTGACGAGATGAGGGGCGCCGCGAGGCGCCCCTTTTCGTTGGACGGCGCAGGTTGCCCGCCCCATTTCGACCGCCTTTATCGCGGAGCACCCGATTCACGACGTCCCCGCCCGAAACGCGGCCGGGGGCGAAATCTGCTATGGTGGCCGGACGCGCCCCGAACGGCGCCGGAGACGCGACGTTGCGCAAGTATTTCGGGACCGACGGCATCCGTGGCCGCGCCAACGGCATCATCAC
>Ga0182226_1000059_pt1 | contig 19499 bp, 19 predicted proteins | sample G6R1MG_27_FD_129658 | JGI IMG/M metagenome (GOLD analysis project Ga0182226, IMG submission 129658) | Miscanthus phyllosphere microbial communities from Michigan, USA - G6R1_MAIN_07NOV2016_LD1 MG | ecosystem: Host-associated > Plants > Phyllosphere > Phylloplane/Leaf | place: USA: Michigan...
CGCGACCTCTTGCGCTACGATCCCCAGGGCAAGACGCGCATCCGGTTCTCCCTCATGCCCGAGCGCATCGCCCGCGTCGTCGACGTGCGCACGAGCCCGATCCCTGAGCGCATCGCCGCCATCGACGACTTCGTGGCCGCCGGCTACGAGGTCCACCTGAATTTCTCGCCGGTCATCCTCTACGAAGGCTGGGAGGCGGACTGGGCCGATTTGTTCGCGGCCATCGACGACGGCATCGGCGCGGCGGCCAAAGCCCAGGTCAAGGCCGAGGTCATCATGCTGACCCACAATGCCGACCTGCACGCGGTCAACCTCGGCTGGCATCCCAAGGCCGAGGATCTGCTGTGGCGGCCCGACATCCAGGAAGCCAAGGTCTCGCAGGGCGGGGGTGCCAACCTGCGTTACCGCACCGGCTGGAAGGGCCGCTGGCTCGCCCGCTTCACCGCGCTGCTGGCCGAGCGCCTGCCCTACTGCACCGTCCGCTACGCGTTCTGATCCTCAGGGAGACCTGCCCGTGACCCACGAAACCCACCTCCGCGATGCCGTCGCCCTCGCGCACGACAACGTTCTCGCCGGCGGGCGGCCCTACGGCGCCGTCATCGTCCGCGACGGCACGGTCATCGCGCGGGCCGTCAACCGGACGGCGGACACCCACGACGCCACGGATCACGCCGAGATGGTGGCGATCCGCGAGGCGAGCCGCCTGCTCGGCTCGGCCAAGCTCGACGGCTGCATCGTCTATGCGAGCGGGCGGCCCTGCCCCATGTGCCACGCCGCCATGCGGCTCTCCGGCATCCGCGAGGCCTACTTCGCCTATACGGCGGAAGAGGCCGAGACCTATGGCCTCCTGAGCGCCGGTATCTATGCCGAATTGTGCCGTCCCCTCGCGGAGCAGCCGATGCGGGTGTCTCACCTGCCCGTGGAGGCGAAGGCCCATCCCTACGTGGCGTGGCACGACCGGGAAGCGAAAAGCGATTGAGCGATTGGCTCCGGGGCGATCCGGCGCTAGCCTCGGCGGATGACCGAGAACGACCTTCGTGAATCCCGCGCCGCCCTGCTTCTCCTGGCCGTGGCCGTCGCCTCGGTCCTGATCTTCGGGGCGGTCACGATCCTGATTCAGCTCTGACGGGACCGCCCGCGGCGGTCAGTGGGTCCAGGGTGCCGTGCGGTTGAACTTGAAGTTGTCCGAATAGGACAGGCCCCTGCGCGGAACGGGCTTCTGCGGCTCCTCGACCCGGTACGACAGGCCGGCGCGGGCCGCGTAGGCGATGGCCTCGTCGCGGGTCTCGAATTCAAGGCGCACCTGCTGCAGCATGTCCGACGAGCCGGTCCAGCCCATGAGCGGATCGATCTCGCGCGGGCTGCTCTGGTCGAATTCGAGGACCCACACCTTGGTGCGGGCGATCCCAGACTGCGACGCGTCCTTGGCGGGCTGATAGATTCGAGCGCTCGACATCGGACGATTCCCAGGGGATGGAGGCTGTGGGCGAGAGATGGTCGGGGCGATAGGATTCGAACCTACGACCCTCTGGTCCCAAACCAGATGCGCTACCAGACTGCGCTACACCCCGACGCCTCTCAGGCTCTAGGGGGATTACGTTTTCGGGCGCCGAAACGCAACTGGCGGCGGCCGGCTTAGAGGCACAAAACGGCACCGAAAGTCGCGCTTCGGGACTTAGGGTCCCGGAAAAGTCCCGAAATTCGTTCCCGGCCTGTTCCTCCGCCGTCATGGCGCTCGCCGCCCTCTCGCTCGCCGCCCGCGACCGAGAGCCCGCTTGCCTGAAATACGACACGGCGGTCGCCGAGCTACTGCCGCTGCCCCCTCTCTGTCCGGGAGGGCCTGAGCCATGGGAGACGGACTGAAACGAGCCGTCGCGGCCACGGCTCGCACGCGGGCGGACGCCAGCCTCACCCCCGAAATGCGGCGCTTCCTTGAGGCGCTACCGGCAGACGGGCGACCGATCCCGGCCGTTCGGCTCACGGTGGTCTGCGATGAAGCGCAGACGCGGACCGATCCGCGCATCCAGGACGCGAGCGCGTTCTACACCGTGGTGGGCCGCAGCAGCCTTCTGCGGGGCATGAGGACGCTCGGGTTTCTGGCCTCCGACCGGGAGACCATGGGCAGGAGCATTCCGGAAAGCGGTGTGGTGCACTGGCAGGGAGCCGCTTGGTTCAGCACCACGGCGCATAGACCGCCGATGCCGAGGATCACACCCACGGCGAGGGCCAGACCGACGGACAGGATCGCCCGACCCCGCACGGAAACGTCCTTCTTTTGCGTACAACTCCCGGTATTATTGCCGCTTTTTCCCGAATACGGTGGCGCAGTCCACCCGGTCCCGCTAGAAACACGAGATCCGTGGGGGCGGGAGCATGGGCCCGTCGAGGGCCTGTCGGCGCTCGCCGTTCCGTTGCGCGAAGGCACTGCCCCGGGTTGCCACTTTCGGACCCGGGTTGTCAGAGGTGCAGGCGTGGACAGAGAGAAAGGGTTGATGACGGATTGGAAAACGATCGGCACGGCCCCGAAGAACCGCAGGTTCCTCGGCTTTCTACAGGATCGCCTGAGCTCCCGGATCGAGATCTGTGCCTGGAATACGAGCGACAAACTCTTCGTTCCGGCCTCGTATTCGATGAGGGTTCACCTGTGGCGCGCCGAGATGAAGTCGACGGGCGTGAGGATCACGCACTGGATGCCCATGCCGACTTGGCACGACAGCGGCGATGCGCCGTAAGATCACCGGATTTCGGAGACGACCTCAGGCGTCGATTTTGGAGATCTGCTCGACCTTCAGCCCGGTAAATCGTCCTCTGCGCCATGCCAGCCTGACGCGGCACACGAAATTCTTGCCGAATTTCAGCAGGAAGGTTTCGGGAAGGTAGTAAGCTTCCGAAACTTCGACCTTCGCCCCGGTCTTCGAGACGTTCTTGATCTTGCACTGGATCTCGAGGCCATCGCTTGTGCGAATGGCACCGGGCCAGTCCGTCTCACTGCGCGGTGAGCGTTCCGCGAATGCGTTGAGAATTTCTGCAGGTATAGCTTGGACGGAGTCGGACATTCTTGTGCGCCAAGGCTGACGGGTTCCCAAAGAAGTACAACCCACGCGTTAACAAAACGCAGCCTGCAGACCGATCAATCCACAGACAGTCCGGCGGCCGGTGTGTTCTCGCAGCGTAGAAGAACGGTGTCTCACGGCAAACCTCTCTCGGGGCCGAGGCCGCTTCTGATCGTTGGCAAGACCAAAAAAGGCGGAACCCGACGGGAGACGTTCCGCGCCTGCCGCTATGGGCCGGGATGAACTCTCACGCCCTTGCCCTCAAAGACGACGCTGGATCCTCGAAGTTTCAAGGCGGGATCGATCGCGGGATTCACCGAGCACAAAAGTAAAAGCCGTCGGTCTCTGCGCCGTTTACAACGGACAGATCGGAGATCATTTGCCCGATGGCCCTGCGCAGCCTTCGGTTTCACCTGCTCCAAGAGGACGGTTCGGGTCACGGAGCGATCACCTGGGCGCCGAAACCGCATTTCGTTCGGTCTTGAACGCACGGCGAGGGCGGCGAAACCCTCGTATCGCCGCCCTCGCCGTTCGGAACGGAGCCTATGGAGCGATCATCGCCTGGGACGTCTCGATGACGGTGAAGACGAGACCGATGAGGAATGCGCCGGCCATGAGGTACGAGAGCGCCGTCAGGACGAGGGAGACACCATGCCTCAGGCCACTCAGCATCGGTTGCCGCCCGAGGTCTGGCCGTACTGCTGCACGGGGAAGTTCTGCTGGTTGGCGTTGCCCTCGGCGGCCGAACTCATCGGGCAGGTGAAGGGCGAGCGCAACTGCGATGCGGCACCGATGGAGCCGGTCGTTTCCACACCGGCGTCGAAGGAGGTGTAGCGGGACGGGCGCTCAGCGGCCATTGCGGACGAGATCGAAGCAACGCCAAGCACAACGGCAGCAGCGGTAGCGGCGATACGGGTCATCATCGTGGTCTCTGAGCTCCTTTGCGGGGACAGATCTGGGATCAGCTCTGTTTCTCTCCGCTCGAACTCAACATAGGCACGCGGGCCCGATCCAGACGTGTCGATCCGCACGCGATGGTGCGCCCGACACGCCCGCGGCATCGGATGCTCGATGAATGACGCGCGGCCTCGGGCGACCGGAGGCGTGCCGAGGCCGGATGAGGAGCACCATCGGCTCCGCGATCCGGCCAGGGTCGGTGGCCCGTCAGGCGGACACGCCCTGGGGCTTCGCCATGCCGGCGGCGAGACCAACATAAAGGTCCTGCAGCACCTTGGCCTGAGCCATCAGGCGCTCGGTCGAGCCCTTGAGATACGCCGTCTGGATTTCGAAGGCGGCCTGGGGCGTGCGGGCGGCGGCGAGGCGCTTCAGGGCGGCCTGTCCGTCGGCGTAGGATTGGCGCGCGAAATCCGCCCACTCGATCCCGGCCGTCTGGTTCGCCTTCGCCACGGCCGAAAAACCCTTCATCACCGAATCGAGACCGGTCCTGCCGACCGGCGCGAACGGGACGGAGTTCTTGAAGGCTTGGGTCATGCTGATCATGGTTTGGCCTTGCCCGGGCGGGCACTCCCTCTGGCGATCGGATCCACACGGGCGCGCGACCCGAGGTCGTCGCGCGAATTGTGCGATGCAATAAAACTAGCGCAGTGACTGCCGCGGCGCAATATGAGCGCGCAAATCGCGGGCTTCGCATTAACCCGGCTGTAACTGCATCCACCTAGCCTGATTGACAGATGTCGCGGGGTTACGGCGAGACCGCCGCCCCCCTTTCCCATGTTGCGGTGCAAGACGGCTGTCGCCGATTTTGCCGAAGCGGTGAGCGTGATGCGTAGCGTATCCAACCACGTGGTGGCCGACCCCGTGCGCGCGGCGCGCACGGGAACGATGCGTTCCCTGCCCGCCCTGATCGCCACGGCGGCGGTTCTGACCGCCCTCGCCTCGCCGGCCGAGGCCAAGCGCCGAGTGCACCATCGCGGCGGCGGCGGCTACAACCCGCCCTACGCGGCAATGGTCGTCGATGTGAAGACGGGCAAGACCCTGCACGCGGTGAACGAGGATTCCCTGCGGCACCCGGCCTCCATCACCAAGGTGATGACCCTCTACATGCTGTTCGAGCAGCTCGATCGCGGCCGCTATACCCTCGAATCGCCCCTCACGATCTCGGCCTTCGCCGCCGCGCAGGCGCCCTCGAAGCTCGGCCTGCGTCCGGGCTCGACCATTTCCGTCGAGGACGCCATCAAGGCCATCGTGACGAAGTCGGCCAACGACGTCGCCTGCGCCATCGGCGAGAACATCGCCGGCGGCTCCGAGGCGCGCTTCGCCGAGATGATGACGGCGAAGGCCAAGGCGCTCGGAATGAGCCGGACGAACTATGCCAACGCGTCGGGCCTGCCCGATTCCGACCAGATCACCACGGCGCGCGACCTCACGGTCCTGGCCCGCGCCATCCAGGACCGCTTCCCGCGCTATTACCGCTACTTCCAGACCCGCTCTTTCGCCTTCCGGGGCCGGGTCATCGGCAACCACAACCGGCTGCTGGGCAACGTTCAGGGCGTCGACGGGATCAAGACGGGCTACACCCGCGATTCCGGCTTCAACCTCATGACGGCGGCCCGCCTCGACGACCGCCAGATCGTCGCCATCGTGCTCGGCGGCAAGTCGGGCGCCAGCCGCGACAAGATCATGGCCGACCTCGTGCGCGCCAACCTGCCGCGTGCCTATGCGGGCCACCGCACGACGCCGCCGACCGTCGAGGTCGCCGAGCGCGCCCGCCCCGCCGTGGTGGCGGACGGCGCCTCGCGCACCCGCACGCAGCTGGCCTCGGCCGACGACGAGGACATCGAGACCACGGCGTCGACGGCGCAACCCCTCGACATCTCGCCGAACCGGGCCACCACGACGCCCGGAAGCGCCGGCGCCAAGGCGCGTCTGCCCGCCAGCGCCCAGGCCTATGCCCCGGCGGCCCAGGCCGCCCCGTTCCCAATGGCCGGAAAGAGCCCGGCCCGCCTCGCCTCCGTCGACGGCCCCCGCACGGAATCGGCCCCCAAGACCGTGTCGGGCGCGAAGGTCACGCCCACCGCCTGGGTGATCCAGCTCGGCGCCATGGACGACGAGGACAAGGCGAAATCCATGCTGGCCGAGGCCCGAAACCGGGCCGGCGGTTCCCTGTCCAAGGCCGCGCCCTACACGGTGAAGGTCGAGCACGGCGGGGCCACCCTGTACCGCGCCCGCTTCTCGGGCTTCTCCGAGCAGGACAGCGCGCAGGATGCCTGCAATGCCCTGAAGCGCAGCGGCTTCTCCTGCTTCGCGACCCGGAGCTGAGCTGCCGGCCGGTCCCGTCCGGATCGGCCCCGTGCCCCGGGCGACGCGGAACCGCGCCGCCGAACGGGCCACGACCACTTTCGTAAAAATCCCCCCTGGCACGCGCGTGGAGTATCAGCGATGTCGGTTCGTCAGCCTGTCCCGGGCCGCGTTGACGCGCGCCGCCTGCTCGGCCGTTCCCCCCTGATCGGGGTGGAGCCGCTTCATCAAACCCCTGTGAGCCGCGCGGATGCTCTCCAGGGACGCCCCGCGCTCAAGCCCCAGGATCTCATAGGCCTGCTCCTGCGTCATCGTCCCTGGGTCCGCCGGGCGGCGCGGCCGCGGGTCGGCATTCGGATCAGCGTCTTCACGCCCGCCGGACGGCCGGCGGTGGAGATCCGCCTGTAGGCCTCCCCTCCCCCGGACCCGGTCGACGAGGGCGCGCCAGCGACGGCGCAGCCCGGCCTTGCCCTCGAGGCACCACAGGCCGGCCAAAGCCAGGATCGCCCCGAGTTCGGGGCGGCCCCGGACGAGGACGAGGCCGGCGGCCGCCAGAGTCGCATAACCGCCGATCCGCAGCATCAGGCGGGCCGTCGCCGCGGGCGCGCGGCGCAACGCGTTGCGCCAGAGCCACCACAGCAGCAGGAGACCGAAGCCCGCCAGCAGGAGGGTCATCGGCCGAACCCGTAATCGGCGCTCACCCGGCCGCCGACGCGAAGGCGCACGCCGCCGAGATCCCGAAACCCGTCCGCCTCCCGCACCCTCGGTCGCGGGCGCGCGGCGCAATCCGGCCGGTCGGGGAAGCGGACGCCCTCCGGCGCGTCCTGCGGGCAGGGCGCGGCGCGGCGCGCGCCCAACCCCTCCCCTGCCTGGGCGGCGGTAGCCAGAAGACCGAGCAGAAGCATCGGGAGTCGCAGGGCGAGGCGCATCGGTCGCTCGTGGGTGATCGTTGAGACATCCGGCACGCGAGACCCGAACGCCGCCTGTTCGGGCAAGACGCTACGCGATCCCGATGGCGTGGAAAATGTCCGGCGACCACTGGATGGCGCCGCGGGCGGCGCCGGCCTGACCGAAATAGGCCCGGAGCATCCCGTCATGCGCGGGATCGGTGACGGTCAGGTCGCCCACGCGAAATGCTTCGATGCCGCCGAGCACGAGTTCGTTGTTCGTCCCCCGCGTGCCCGTCATGACGACCCGCGGCACGTCGCTCATGTAATCCACCATGCCGCGCGCGGCGTCGAGGGACAGGTCGCCGCGTTCGAGATCCCGCAGGATCCGGGCGGTCTCGGGCAAGCAATGCCCCCGGACCTTCGCGAGGTCGAAGCCTTCGGCGATCTCGATCTGGCGCGGCGACAGGCGGGCCTTGAGCCGCCGCGCCGGCACGCCGCCGTAGAGACAGAAGGGATCGCAGGCGCCGACCGCGACGGCGCCGGCGGCGAGGACGGCGCCGGGGCCGATCCGGACGCCGTCGACCACGGTGGTGTCGGCCGAGAGGATCACGCCGTCGCCGAGGATGACCCCGGCCGCCTCGTTCTTCAGGGCCTGCTTCTGCGCGTCGGAGAACAGGTGCGAGAACAGCTTGCCGTAGACGCCAGCGGAGTTGTGCGAAACGCTGGCGATGCGGTGCTCGCCGCCGATGACGATCTTGCTCGACGGATGCGCCTCGCAGAAGGCCCCGGAGCGGAACAGGATCGTCGGGGCTTGGGGCTGCTCGGCCAGGAGGACGAGACGCCCGATGAGGCCGACGGAGAACCGGCCGAACAGGAAGACCGCGTTCCGCATCCGGATTTCGATCTCATAGGGATAGTATAACTCCCCGATCAGGCGGTCGAAGGTCGGCCCGAGATCGAAGTTGTAGTACGTGTCCTTGGACAGGTGCATGGGCCGATCCGATCCGGTTTCAGCGCCGGGCTTCGGCGACGTCCGCCGTGGTCACCCGCACCCGCCGGGTGCGTCCGTCGCGCTCGACGGTGAGATCCAGGGTGGCGTCGACCCCAGCCGTCGCCATGGCGGCCGTGAGGTCGGCGAGGCGGTGCACCGGCCGGTCCCCGGCGGCCACGATGATGTCACCGAGGGTCCCGGTCTCGAGATCGACGCCGCGCAGGCCCGCTTGCGCGGCCGGCGAGCCCCGCAGCACCCGCATCACCACGACCCCGTCGATGCCGAGCCGCGCGGCGACGGCTTCCTGGCCGGCGATGATGCCGATGCCCGGATTGCGGGTGCGCCCGTTGCGGATGAGTTCGGGCACGACGCGGTTGACGACATCGACGGGGATCGCGAATCCGATGCCGGCACTCGCCCCGGAGGGCGAGAAGATCGCCGTGTTGACGCCGATGAGCCGGCCGGCCGAATCGAGGAGCGGCCCGCCGGAATTGCCCGGATTGATCGCCGCGTCCGTCTGGATCACGCCCGAGAGTTCGCGGCCCTCGGCCGTCGGCAGGCGGCGCTGGAGGGCGCTGACCACGCCGGTGGTGAGGGTGTGGTCGAGGCCGAACGGGTTGCCGATGGCGTAGACGGCCTGCCCGACCTTCAGATCGGCGGAGGTGCCGATGGCGAGGGGCGGCGGCGGGGTGGTGCGGCCGAGTTGCAGCACCGCGAGGTCGTAGCTCGGGGCCGTGCCGACGATGCGGGCCGGCACCACGGCCCCGGAGGCGAGGCGCACGGAGACGGTGGCGCCGCCCTGGGCGGCGGAGGCCACCACATGGTTGTTGGTGACGATGTGGCCCGCCGCGTCCCAGACGAAGCCCGTGCCCGTTTGCGATCCACCGCCCTCCTGCTCGGCCCCCTCCTCCGCCTCCGCTCCGAAGGGGGACCGCCCCTCCGTGGCGGCCTGCACGAAAACGTGAACGACCGACGGGCTCGCCCGGGCGAACAGCGCGACGGTGGCGGCCTCGGCCGGCGCCAGCTCGCCCCGGGCGGTGATCGCCCGCGGCGCCCGGGCGGCGAACAGGAACGCGGTCACGTAAGGCTGCGCCACGAACAAGGCGAGCAGAAGTAAGGCCGCACCCAGGGCGATCCGCGCGAATCGGTCCCGCATCCCCATCCTCTTCAACACGTTGGGACAACTCCCTTGCTGCACTGCGGCATTAACCGCGCGGTGACGCTTATCCCGTCAACTGAGGTCAAGGGCGGGGCGAACTGGACGGGGCGAACGCGGGTGCGGCAGCACACTGTTCAAACCCAAAACCGAAGCTACATCCCGCCTATAGGACGAACCACGAAAAGACCCGTTACACGACACGACTGCAGCACCAAAGCAGATCATGGCAAATCGATGAGCCGATCGTCGATTTTTCCTGCGCCGGATCGGACACGACCTTCCCGATTGCGTCGGAAATGAGCGCTGACCTGCCTCAGTGATGCTGACATTCCGGACCATCGTCCCGCTGCGGCCGTTCAGGTTCGCCTGTCTATCACAGGCGGACCGGGCAGCCGGCATCGCGGGGATCCCCCTCTCGATCAAGGAACAAGGACCCATGGAAACCGAAGCCCTCGAACGCCCCGCCGACCTCACCATCTGGCGGACCACCCCGGTCTCGTCCCCGGTGGCCCAGCCGGAGCGTTACGACACCCTGCGCGAGGCCATCAAGGCCGCCGCCGGCGCCCTCACGGACCCCGCCAAGCAGCCGTGGATCATCACCGAGGAAGGCGAGATCCTCTCCCCGAACTGGATCCGCACCTACCTCAACTAGGACTGCCCCGACGAAGCGCGCCTCAACCGAACCCGTCCGAGACGATCCCGGCCCTCTTCCACGGGCCGGCCTTCCCCGCGAGCCGACCGCCGGATTTCCCGTGGCCGGCTCACGAGGGTGACGAGGACGTACGAGACGATCATCAGGAGATACCACGACCCGAACTTGCCCCACGCAACCACCGTCCAGGCGGCGTGCTGGTTGGGGTAGAGCCAGACCCGGCTCGCGGTGCCGATGTTCTCGGCGATCCAGATGAACAGGGTCACGAGCAGGAAGCCGACGACGAGCGGCATCCGCCGGTGGACGTGCCAGACCTTGAAGTGCACGGTCGTTCGCCCGAACAGCAGGCCGGACAGGGCCATCAGGGGCAGGCGCATGTCCCAGATCGCGTGATGCGTGAAGAAGTTGAGGTAGATCGCCCCGGCCAGCGGAAGGGTCAGCCGTCGCGGGGGATGCCGGGTGAAGCGGAAATCGAACAGCCGCCAGACCCGCGCGATGTAGGAGCCGATGCTCGCGTACAGGAAACCGGTGAACAGCGGGACACCGGCCAGCCGCAGGACGCTCGCCTCCGGATAGACCCACGACCCCACGGCGGTCTTGAACACCTCCATGACGGTGCCGACCCCGTGATAGAGGGCGATGACCTTCGCCTCTTCCCAGGTTTCCATCCGAAGCCACAGGAGGGCGATCTGGATGCCCACCACCGCGAGGGTGAGGGCGTCGTAGCGGCTGAGCGCGGCGTCCTTCGGATAGAACAGGTAACTCGCGATGAGGAGGACGCAGATCAGGCCGCCGAACAGGCAGGCCCAGGCCTGCTTCACGCCGAACCGCAGGAACTCGTAGAGCCCGGCGACATACGGACCAAGGGCAAGGGCCCAGGCGCCGAGCCGTTCCTCCGCCGCAACGAACCGGGCGAGCGGCGGCCAGATCCGTGCGGCGCTGCCCTCCATCGACCTGCCCCCCGGGTGGACCCTGCGGGCCGTCCGTACAGGCGGAGCGCGGATGGGTCGAGCCCTGCGCCCCCGCCCCGGTGATCGGGCTCCGCGCAGAAAAAAGGCCGCTCCTGAGAGCGGCCCGAAGTCTAGGGAGGAAACGCCCAAGAAGGGCAACGGGACCGCGACGCCATCGCGCCCCCGCAATGCACAACGTAGTGTGCGGCGCACAAAAGGCAAGGGCAAAATGGCCGAGCCCGGCGCTCGGGCGGGGATGTGCGGCGCCCGCGCCCTCAATCCTGCGTGAGCAGACGGGCGATCTCGGCCCGCAGGGGGGCGCCGAGTTCCTCGCGCTCGAGGGCATAGGCGATGTTCGCGGCGAGGAAGCCGAGCTTCGAGCCGGTGTCGTAAGTGCGCCCCTCGTAGCGCATGCCGAAGAAATCCTGGCTCTTGGCGAGCTCGATCATCGCATCCGTCAACTGGATCTCGCCGCCGGCGCCCTTTCGGCCATGGGACAGGACCTCGAAGATCTCCGGCTGGAGGATGTAGCGGCCCGAGATGATGAAGTTCGACGGGGCCGTCCCCTGCTTCGGCTTCTCCACCATGCCGGTGATCTCGAAGGTCTGGCCGAAGGTCTGGCCGACGCTGACGATTCCGTATTGGTGCGTCTCCTCGGGCTTCACCTCCTCGACGGCGATGACGTTGCCGCCATGGCGCTCGTAGGCTGCGAGCATCTGCTCCATGCAGCCGCGGCTGAGCATGTCGGGCAGGAGAACGGCGAAGGGTTCGTCGCCGACGATCTCGCGGGCGCACCACACGGCGTGGCCGAGGCCGAGGGGTTCCTGCTGGCGGGTGAAGCTCGTCTGGCCGGCGGCCGGCAGCTCACGCTTCAACTCCTCGTAGGCCGCCTTCTTGCCGCGCTCCTGCAGCATCCGGTCGAGTTCGAACGCGATGTCGAAATGGTCCTCGATCACCGCCTTGCCGCGCCCGGTGACGAAGATGAAATGCTCGATGCCGGCGGCACGGGCCTCGTCGACGACGTGCTGCACCACGGGGCGGTCGACGACGGTGAGCATCTCCTTCGGCATCGCCTTCGTCGCGGGAAGGAAACGGGTCCCGAGGCCCGCGACGGGAAGGACGGCCTTGCGAATCGGTTTCATCGAGCGGGACCCGGAATCGAGGAGAGTGAGGCGAGACCTGGAGGCGACCCACGGACGCGTCCAGAGTTCGTTGGCACAGCGTGGCGGGAAGACGGCATAACCGATGCGCGGGATTTTCGATATATAGTCCCCCTGACGGCGCGAGGGATAACGATCATGGCGATTCTGGTGACGGGCGGCGCCGGCTACATCGGGAGCCACATGGTTCTCGCCCTCCTCGATGCGGGCCATGACCGGGTCGTCGTCCTCGACGACCTCTCGACGGGGTTCGACTGGGCCCTTCCGCCGGAGGTGACCCTCGTTGTCGGCGACGTCGCCGATCAAAACCTCGTGGCCGAGACCATCCGCCGCCACGGCGTCACCGCCCTGGCGCATTTCGCCGCCCGCATCGTGGTGCCGGATTCCATCGCCGATCCCCTCGGATACTACCTCGCCAATACGGTGAAGACCCGTGCCCTCATCGAGACGGCGGTCCGCGAAGGCGTGCGCCACGTGATCTTCTCGTCGACGGCGGCCGTCTACGGCGAGCCCGATGTGGTGCCGGTGCCGGAAGATCTCGTCGCGGCGCCGATCAATCCCTACGGTCGCTCGAAGCTCATGAGCGAGTGGATGATCGCCGATGCCGCCAAGGCGCACGGCTTCACCTACGTGATCCTGCGCTACTTCAATGTCGCGGGCGCCGATCCGCGCGGGCGCACGGGGCAATCGACGCACAACGCCACCCATCTCATCAAGGTCGCGACCCAGGCGGCGCTCGGTCGGCGCAGCCACCTCGACGTCTACGGCACGGATTATCCGACGCCCGACGGCTCGTGCCTGCGCGACTACATCCAGGTCTCGGACCTCGCCGAGGCGCACCGCGTCGCCCTCGATCACCTGCGCAACGGCGGGGCAAGTCTAACGATGAATTGCGGCTACGGACAGGGTTACTCCGTCCTGGAGGTGATCGAGGTGGTCAAGCGCGTCTCGGGCCGGGATTTCGACGTGCGGCTTTGCCCGCGTCGCCCCGGCGATCCGGCGCGCATCGTCGCCCAAGCCGACCGGATCCGAAGCCTCGGCTGGACGCCGCGCCATGAAGACCTCGACGACATCGTCGCCCAGGCGCTCGCCTGGGAGGAGGCCCTGCCGAAGCGCAACCGCCTGTGACGGCGCCCTCCCTCGGCCTCGCCCTCCTCCTCGCGACGACGGGGGCCGCCATGGCCGCCCCCGTTCGGCCTTCCCCCGCGACGCCCGCCGCGCAGGATCTGCGCCCCTTCATCGCGGCTCTTCGCCCCGATGCCCTCGCGCGCGGCGTCTCGCCCGCGACCTTGACGGCGGCTTTCGCGGGGATCACCACCGCCGATCCCGATATCCTGGCCCGGACCCGGCGCCAGGGCGAGTTCGCCCGGCCGGTCTGGGACTACCTCGTCGGCGCCGTCTCGCCCGGCCGCATCGCCCGCGGCCAGGCCCAGGCCGCGCGCCTCTCGACGACGCTCGGCGCCATCGAGGCGCGCTTCGGCGTGCCGCGATGGGTCCTGCTCGCGTTCTGGGGCGTGGAATCCGATTTCGGCGCCAGCGCCGGTACGGTGCCGACGATCCGGGCGCTCGCGACGCTGGCCCAAGCCGGCTTTCGCGGCACGCTGTTTCGCGACGAGCTGCTCGCCGCTCTCGCGATCCTGGAGCGCGGCGACATCACGGCGGCGGCCATGAGGGGCTCCTGGGCCGGGGCCATGGGGCAGGTCCAGTTCCTGCCGTCGAGCTTCCTCGCCCACGCCGTGGATTTTGACGGCGACGGACACCGCGACATCTGGGGCTCACAGGCCGACGCCATCGCGTCCATCGCAAATTACCTCCAGTCCCTCGGCTGGAACCCGGCCGTCTCGTGGGGCTACGCCGTGACCCTGCCGCCGGACTTCGATCTGACGGTGTATCGCGCCGATCTGTCGGATTTCGCGCGCCGGGGCGTGCGGCGGACGGATGGGACGCCGCTCCCCGCCGCCGGCAGTGCCAGCCTGTTCCTGCCCGGCGGCCTCGGCGGCCCGGCCTTCCTCATCACCGACAATTTCGAAGTGATGCGGGCCTACAACACGTCCGATTCCTACGCCCTCGCCGTCGGCCACCTCGCCGACCGCCTCGCCGGCGGCCCTCCCCTCGCCGCCCCCTGGCCGAGCGGCCCCCGCCTCGACAAGGCCGGCCTCCAGGCTCTGCAGACGGGGCTCTCGGCCCGCACCCTCTATGCCGGCGAGGCCGATGGCCGGGCCGGGCCGAAGCTGCGCGAGGCCGTACGCCGCTACCAGATCGAGCAGGGATTGCCGGCGGACGGCTACGCGACGCCTGCGCTCCTCGATCACCTCCGGGGACGTCCCTGACGCCCCCGGCTCATCCCCCTCTCAGGCCGCGCGAATGGAGGCGAGGAACTGCCGCACCTCGGTCGAGAGGTGGTCCGATTGCCGCGACAGTCCCGAAGCGGATGTCAGCAGCTGGGCGGCAGCGGCACCGGTGACTTCCGAGGCCCGGGCCACGCCCGCGATGTTGCCGGTGACCTCCGCCGTGCCGTGTGAGGCCTGGGCGACGTTGCGCACGATCTCCTGGGTCGCGGCACTCTGCTCCTCCACGGCCGCCGCGATGCTCGCCGCCACCGCGTTGATTTCGCGGATCCGGCCCGTGATCCCGCCGATGGCCGAGACCGCCTGATGGGTCACGCCCTGGACCTGTCCGATGCGCTGACCGATCTCGTCCGTGGCCCGCGCCGTCTGGTTGGCGAGTTCCTTCACCTCGGTCGCCACCACGGCGAAACCCCGGCCCGCCTCGCCGGCCCGCGCCGCCTCGATGGTGGCATTGAGCGCGAGGAGGTTGGTCTGGCCGGCGATGTTCGAGATCAGCCCCACCATGGCGCCGATCTGTTCGGCGGCTTGGCTGAGTTCCTGCACGAGGCGCGTGGTCTGGTCTGCCTCCGCCACGGCGGCCTGGGCCAGGCCCGCCGAACCCGCCACCTGCCGGCCGATCTCCTGCACGGAGGTTCCGAGTTCTTCCGCCGCAGCCGCGACGGTGCCGACATTGGCGGCCGCCTGCTCGGCCGCCGCCGCGACGGTGGTCGACTGGTCGGCCGTCCGGCTCGCATTGGCCGTCATCTGTTGCGCCGTGGTCTGAAGCTCGGCGGAGGAGGCGGAAACCGTTCCCACGATCCCGCCCACGGCCCGCTCGAACCCGTCGGCGAGTTCGACCATCGTGCGGCGGCGCTCGGCCGCCGCAGCGACATCGGCGATGTGGTGGCGTTCGGCCTCTTCGGCGGCCTTCTGCGAAACCATGGCCTTGATGCTGTCCACGGCGCGACCGAGGGCACCGATCTCGTCACCGCGCCGCGCTTCGGGAATCGCGGCATCGATGTCGCCGCCGGCCATCCGTTCGAGCACCGTCACGAGGCGGGTGAGCGGCCGCTGGATGTTGAGCATCAGCAGGACCACGGCCACGAGCAGGCTCAGGAGCATGGCCGCACCCGCGACCAACCCGAAGCGCGTCGCCGCCTCGACCTGATCGGATGTCGTCTGCATGGCCTTGCCGGTGAACCCATGGGCGTTGGCGACGGCTTCATCGATCATCGCTTCGGTTCGACCGATCCGATCGACGATGGACTTTCGCAAGGCACCGGCGGCGCCCGCATCGACCGCCCGTCCCCGCAGGTCGGCCCGGCCGAGCTCGGCGTAGGTGCCGACGGCGGCGGCGAGCTCCTGCAGGGCCTTGGCGCTGTCACGGAGCACTTCGGGCTTCAACGCGAGGGCGATGGGCCGATCGAGACCGCGAACGGCGGCGGTGGCGACCTTGCCCGCATCCGCCACGGCGCCGTCGAGCTCCGGTCCGGTTCGCGCCAGATCGACGCCGCGCAAGTCGATCTGCACACGGTTCAGGGCCACCTGAGCCTGCGAGATTCCGGTCAAAATGGTCTGCTCGCGCGCCACCGCATCCGTCGCCTCGGCGATCCGTCGGTTGCTGCTCCACTGATTGTAGACGACGCCGGCGGCGAACACGGCGGTGACCGTCGACGAGAGGACGAGCTTGCGGCCGATGGTCAAGCTAGGCATGACAGGAGGAACCCACGAGGACGATGAAACCCAACGTCCCCAGACTAGTATAAAATCACTAATGATATTTTAAACGTACCACTTTCGATCATCGACCGATCATGACGCACAAGAGTGCGGTCTCGCAGTGCCGCTTTACAGCCGACCGGCGATGGAAGAACTTCTCTAGACTTGAGAGACATGCAGAAAGCGCCCGCCGAACGACGGCAAGACGCAGCCATAGCATGTCCTCTCGCCGCTCGATCGCACGGCTGACCGCATCAGAAGTCGGCGTTTCGCGAAGGGTTCCCTTGCCCCTGTCGCATTTCGGCATGCTGGCGCAGCCGAGCCACACTGTGAGACGCACCGCTCGCGCACGACCGCTTCGCGGAACGGAGCCGCATTCCGGGGCCTTGCCGCCATTCGCTCACGGCCGGGGAGGCGCATCCGGCGCATTTAGACCTCCGGGCGTTCCTCGGTTAGAATGCGGCGATGAGCCGGGACGGCCGGCCCGCACACAAAGGATTTCCATGACGGTGCCGGCTTCGCGCGCGGCTTGGTCCGCCCTGACCGGCCTCATCCTGTGCCTCGGAACGGTGGTCCCCGCCGCCGCGCAATGGGGCGATTCCTACGATTACCCTTCGCGCCGGTCGCGGGACTATTATCGCGACGATGGCAGTTCCGGCGCGTATGGCGGGCGCCCGTCAGGCCGGCGCTACGCCCCGCCGCAGGAAGCGCCGCGCCAGTTCTATTGGCCCTGGGAGGATCGTCCGCAACAGGCCCAGCCGGTGCCGTCGATGCGACCGTCGCCCCGCCCCCGGACACCGGTCCACGCGGACGAGCCCAGGCCGGCGCGGCGCAAGGCACGCCCGGCCCCCGTCGTCGCCCAGCCGAAACCCGCCGTGCCCAAGGCCGAGCCGACGACCCGGATTGCTGTGTTCGGCGATTCCCTGGCGGGCTCCCTCGGCATCGGCCTGTCCGACGTGTTCGAGGACAACGCCGAGATCGGCGTGGTCGACCGCTCGCGCGCCGATAGCGGCCTCGTGCGCAAGGATCTGGTCGATTGGCCGAAGGCCGCCGAGGAGTATCTCAAGACCAACCCGAAGGTCGCCTACGCCCTGGTGATGGTCGGCGCCAACGACCGCCAGCCCATCCGCGACGGCGACCAGACCGTCGAGCCCCTGAGCGAGCGCTGGCGCCAGCTTTACGGCGAGCGCGTCGAGGCCCTGATCAAGGTGTTCGCCGATCACGCCATCCCCCTGGTCTGGGTCGGGGTGCCGCCCATGCGGAGCGAGAGCCTGACCAAGGATCTCGCCGAGATCAACGACATCGCCCGCAAGCGCGTCGCCAAGGCGGGGCAGACCTATGTCGATGTCTGGCCGGGCTTCGTCGACGACCGCAACCGCTATGCCGCGACGGGGCCGGACCTCGAAGGACAGGAGGCGAAGCTCAGGGCCGGTGACGGCGTGCACTTCACCAAGGCCGGCGCCCGCAAGCTCGCGCATTTCGCCGATGTCGAACTCAAGCGACTGATGGGCACGGGCGCGGCGCCCGCCGCTCCCGTGGCGACGGCACCGGCGGCCCCGGCGGAGGGCGAGACGCCCCGCCTCGACGATGCCGCGGCCATCGACCGCCAGATCACCGCCATGCTGCCGAGCCTGCCCGAGCCCCCCGGCATTCCGGCCCTTCCGGTCAAGCCGGCCGCCGGTCCCGTGGTGCCCCTGAGCCGGGGCGAGATGACGCCCGGCGGCACCCTCATGAGCGGGCGCCCCCGCGACGCCGACCCGTCCGGCAACGTCGAGCGCGCCCTCCTGCGCGGGGCCGCGCCGGTGACCCAACCGGGCCGGGCCGACGATTTCCGCTGGCCGCCCGGCTGATCGGTTTCGCCGGGACCCGGATGGGGTCCCGACCGTCGTCCCGCCGTCAGCGCGGCAGGACGCTGGCGCCCATGAGCGCCTCGTCGATGGCCCGCGCCGCCTGCCGGCCCTCGCGGATCGCCCAGACCACGAGGGACTGGCCCCGGCGCATGTCGCCGGCGGCGTAGATCTTCTCGTTGGAGGTCCGGTAATCGACGGTGTTGGCGGTGACGTTGCCGCGCTTGTCCATGGCGACGCCGGATTCCTCTAGAAGCCCCTGACGGACGGAGCCGGCGAACCCGATCGCCAGGAAGACGAGGTCGGCCGGCAGCACGAACTCGCCGCCGGGAATGGGCTGACGCTTCTCGTCGACGCGGGTGCAGACGACGCCGGTCACCTTCCCCTTCTTGCCCTCGAGGCGAAGGGTCGCCGCCTGGAACTCGCGCTCGGCGCCCTCGGCCTGGCTCGACGAGGTCCGCATCTTGGTCGGCCAGTACGGCCAGACCGAGAGCTTGTCCTCGCGCTCTGGCGGGCGGGGGCGAATGTCGAGCTGCGTCACCGACAGGGCGCCCTGGCGGAACGAGGTGCCGACGCAATCCGACGCCGTGTCGCCGCCGCCGATGACCACGACGTTCTTGGCGGTGGCGAGGATCGGCAACTCGCCGTTGCCCGGCATCGGCTCCGCCCCGACCCGGCGGTTCGACTGCACGAGGAACGGCATGGCGTAGTGGACGCCGGCCAGATCCTGCCCCGGCAGCTGCGGATTGCGCGGGTCCTCGGCGCCGCCCGCGAACAGCACGGCGTCGTGCTCGGCCGTCAGTTCGTCCAGCGGCTTCGTCACCCCGACATTGACGCCGTAATGGAAGCGGACGCCCTCGGCCTCCATCTGCTTCACGCGCCGGTCGATGTGGCGTTTCTCCATCTTGAAGTCGGGAATGCCGTAGCGGAGCAGGCCGCCGGCCTTCGGCTCGCGCTCGAACACGTGGACCTCGTGACCGACGCGGGCGAGCTGCTGCGCGGCGGCGAGCCCCGCCGGCCCGGAGCCGATGACGGCCACCTTCTTGCCGGTGCTGTGCGAGGCCGGCTCGGGCTTCACCCATCCGGCGTTCCAGGCCCGGTCCGCGATGGCCTGCTCGATGGTCTTGATCGCCACCGGCTGGTTTTCGAGGTTCAGCGTGCAGGCTTCCTCGCAGGGCGCCGGGCAGACGCGACCGGTGAATTCCGGGAAGTTGTTGGTGGAGTGGAGGTTGCGCGCCGCCTCTTCCCAGTCCGACTGGAACACGAGCTCGTTCCAGTCGGGGATCTGGTTGTGGACCGGGCAGCCGGTGTCGCCGTGGCAGAACGGGATCCCGCAATCCATGCAGCGGGCCGCCTGCTTCTTCAGGTCGTGCTCGTCGAGCGGCAGCGTGAACTCGCGGAAGTGCCGCACCCGGTCGGCGGCGAGCTGATACTTCTGCTCCTGCCGGTCGAACTCGAGGAAACCCGTGATCTTGCCCATGGCCCTATGCCCC
>Ga0182226_1000060_pt1 | contig 19433 bp, 20 predicted proteins | sample G6R1MG_27_FD_129658 | JGI IMG/M metagenome (GOLD analysis project Ga0182226, IMG submission 129658) | Miscanthus phyllosphere microbial communities from Michigan, USA - G6R1_MAIN_07NOV2016_LD1 MG | ecosystem: Host-associated > Plants > Phyllosphere > Phylloplane/Leaf | place: USA: Michigan...
ACGTGGCCGATCTCATCGACGGCGACCTCGAGAACGACGAGGAAGGCTGATCCCTCTCCCCTCCCCGGCCGGCAAAAACTTTGCCGGCCGACGAGAAAGGGGGTTGAGGCCGAGGCGGTGGACGAATATAGAACCGCCATCGCCGGCCGCCGCTTCGGAGGCCGGTCGAAACGCTCTCGAAAACAGCTTCGCGGCTGAGTTCGGAGGCGGAAATGGGGCCTTAGCTCAGCTGGGAGAGCGCTTCCATGGCATGGAAGAGGTCATCGGTTCGATCCCGTTAGGCTCCACCAAACGGCCTTCCCAAAGGCCGACAGACGTAGACAAGACGATAGAGATTGGGGCCTTAGCTCAGCTGGGAGAGCGCTTCCATGGCATGGAAGAGGTCATCGGTTCGATCCCGTTAGGCTCCACCATCGGCCTTCCCACAGGCCGGACGACGTAGACAAGACGACAGAGATTGGGGCCTTAGCTCAGCTGGGAGAGCGCTTCCATGGCATGGAAGAGGTCATCGGTTCGATCCCGTTAGGCTCCACCACTCGGCGCGTCTTCCAACACCCTCATCGCAGCGGACTTCCACCCCTCGGCTCTGCCGTGACGGCGCAGGACAGGCGACGGATCGCCGTCGACCGCGCGTCCGGAGTCTGGTTTCCGATGTCGATTCGATTCCCCCGACCATGACCCTGCCCGTGGATCAACCGCCGCCTCAGGCTTCGGCGCAGAGTCTCGTCGCGATCCTCACCGCCCGGCTCCTCACCGGCGCCAGCGCCACCGCCGTCCTGGAGGACTGGTGCGCCGAGCGCGGCTTTCCCGGCGCCCCGCTCCGAGCCGAACGCTTTCCAGGGCCACAGCGGCCGCCCGAGGCGGCGCAGCGCGACCACCTGCGCCTCGCCGGCGGCGAGACCGTGCGTCACCGCCGCGTCCGCCTCGTCTGCGGAACGACCGTTCTCTCCATCGCCGACAATTGGTACGTCCCCGCCCGCTTGACCCCAGGCATGAACCGCAGCCTCGACACGACGGAGGTGCCGTTCGGCCGGGTGGTGAACGCCCTCGCTCCGACGCGCCGGACCCTCGACCTGCGACCCCTGTACGAGGTCGGGGCGGCCCGTGAGCCCGACGAGGCCCTGTTTACCGTGACGGCCCTCCTGGCGACCCCGGACGGCGTGCCATTCTGCGCGGTGGAAGAGACGTATTTCGGGGGAGTTCTGGGGGGCTAGGCTGGGGCGCCCCACCGTGTGGCAGCATCTGGATGATACCGTCGCCGGTCGATTGCCTCGGTTCGGCTTGGCGCAACGGGCTCCCTCTCCTGAAAGGAGAGGGGACCTGCGCTTGCCACAGACCGAATGGATCATCCGGAGACAGTATGAGCCGCTGCGAGCGATGCATCGCCAGGGGCTGTCGCGTGCCCCAGCGTGGAGATCGTGAGCGGTTTCGATGGGGTAATCTGACTGTCGGCGACGGCCCGACCGGCCGCCGCGCTGAACCGGCTCGAAAACCGGTTCGGCCCCGCTCAGCGCGCGGCGAGGTCCGCGAAGGCATCGTCCTTGGCCAGACGCAGCAGGTTCTGACCGTAGGCGGTCTTGGCGAAGAGGTTCCCCCGGGCGATGAGCTGTTCCTTGTCGATGAAGCCTTGGAGGTAGGCGATCTCCTCGAGGCAGGCCACCTGCAGGCCCTGGCGGTGCTGGAGGGTGCGGACGAACTCGGCCGCTTCCAGCAGGCTGTCATGGGTGCCGGTGTCGAGCCAGGCGTAGCCGCGCGACATCCGCTCGACATGGAGCTGGCCCATCTCGAGATAGGCCTGGTTGACGCTCGTGATCTCGAGTTCGCCCCGGGGCGACGGCTTCACGGCGGCGGCGATGTCGAGCACCTGATTGTCGTAGAAGTACAGGCCCGTGACCGCCCAGGGGCTTTCCGGCTCCGGCGGCTTCTCCACGAGGCGCAAGGGGCGTCCCTGCTTGTCGAGGGTGACGACGCCGTAGGCCGCCGGATTGTCGACATGGTAGGCGAACACCGTCGCGCCCGCCTTGCGGCTCCGCGCTCGGGTGAGAAGTTCGCTCATGCCGTTGCCGAAGAACAGGTTGTCCCCGAGCACGAGGGCGACGTCGTCCCCTCCCACGAAGTCGCGGCCGATGACGAAGGCCTGGGCGAGACCCTCGGGGCGCGGCTGAACCGCATAGGTGAAGGTCAGGCCGAACTGCTCGCCGGTGCCGAACAGACGCTTGTAGTTGTCGAGGTGCTCGGGGCTGGAGATGATCAGGATCTCGCGGATGCCGGCGAGCATCAGCACCGAGACCGGATAGTAGATCATCGGTTTGTCGTAGACCGGCAGCAGCTGCTTGTTGATCGACAGGGTGGCCGGGTGCAGGCGCGTGCCCGATCCACCGGCGAGGACGATGCCCTTCATGCCCGTGTCTCCGTGTTGGTCTGAGCCGGCCCCACGAGCCGGTCGAGGATGTCGTCGAGGGCGGCTTGCCACGGGCGCGGTACGATTCCGTAGGCCGCCGTGAGGCTCGCCGTCGACAGGCGGGAATTCGCCGGGCGCCGGGCCGGTGTCGGGTAAGCGCTGGTGGGAATGCCCGTGACCGGGACGGAGCGGCCGCCGCGCGCGGCGGACCCCGCCACGATGGCTTCGGCGAAGCCGGCCCACGTGGTCGAGCCGGCATTGACGCAGTGGAACGTCCCCGTGGGGGCATCCGCGTCGGCGGCGAGCCGCAAGGCGATCTGGGCGCAGGCCGCGGCGAGGTCCGTCGCCGAGGTCGGACAGCCGTGCTGGTCGTCCACCACGGTCAGAGCGTCGCGCTCCGCCGCGAGGCGCAGCATGGTCTTGACGAAGTTGCCCCGGTGCGGGCTTACCACCCAGGCCGTGCGCAGTATGGCGTGGCGCGGGTTGGCCGTCCGCACGGCCATCTCGCCCGCCGCCTTGCTGGCGCCGTAGACGCTGTGCGGGTTCACGGGCGCGTCGGGCTCGTAGTCGCCCGTGCCGTCACCGGCGAAGACGTAATCCGTCGAGACGTGGACAAGGGGAATGCCCCGCGCCCGTGTGGCGGCGGCGAGGATGGCTGGCGCCAGGGCGTTGAGGCGCCACGCCGCGACGACGTCGGATTCCGCCTTGTCCACGGCGGTGTAGGCGGCGGTGTTGATCACCGCCGCATAGGTCTTCGCATCGAGGGCTTGGGCGACGGCCCTCTCGTCGGTGATGTCGAGGGCCGTCCGGTCGGGCGCGTCCACCCGAACGCCCTCCGGCCAGGCATGGGCCTGCAGCTCGGTGCCGACCTGACCCGCTCCGCCGAGAACGAGGATATCCATTCAGGAGGCCTTCGCCGCGCCGAGGCCGAGGCGCTCGCCGGTGTAGCGGCCCTCGCGGATCGGACGCCACCACGCCTCGTTGTCGAGGTACCACCGCACGGTCTCTTCCAACGCCGTCTCGAAATTCTTCGTCGGCGCCCAAGCGACCTCGGCCTCGGCCTTCGACGGGTCGATGGCGTAGCGCCGGTCGTGGCCGGGGCGGTCGGCCACGTAGGTAATGAGGCGGTCGTGGGGGGCGTTCTCGGGGCGCAGGCGGTCGAAGGCGGCGCAGAGGCCCTTCACCACCGCGAGGTTGTTGCGCACGGAGCGTCCGCCGAGGAGGTAGGTCTCGCCAAGCCGCCCGTTCTTGAGCACCGCCACGAGGCCCTTGGCGTGATCCTCGACATGGATCCAGTCGCGCTCGTTGAGGCCGTCCCCGTAGACGGGCAGGCTCCTACCCTCGAGGGCGTTGAGAATCATCAAGGGGATGAGTTTTTCGGGGAAGTGGCGCGGCCCGTAATTGTTCGAGCAGTTGGTGATGAGCACCGGCAGGCCGTAGGTCTCGTGCCAGGCCCGCGCCAGATGGTCGGACGCCGCCTTCGAGGCCGAGTAGGGCGAGCGCGGATCGTAGCGGCTCTCCTCCGTGAAGAACCCGTCCGGCGGCAGGGAGCCGTAGACCTCGTCGGTGGAGACGTGGAGGAAGCGGAACGCGGCCTTGGCGGCGCCGTCGAGGGCATCCCAATAGCTCCGGGCTCCGTCGAGCATCACCTGGGTGCCGACGACGTTGGTACGGATGAACGCACCCGGATCGGTGATGGAGCGATCGACGTGGCTCTCGGCGGCCAGATGCATCACCGCGTCCGGCCGGAACTCGGCGTAGAGGGCGTGGACGGCCTTCGGATCGCAGATGTCGGCTTCGACCAGGCGATGCCGGGGGTTGTCGGCGAGCGGCGCCAGGGAGACCGGGTTGGCCGCATAGGTCAGGGCGTCGAGGGTGACGACGTCGTGACCGAGGTCCTGAACGAGGTGCAGGACGAGGGCGGAGCCGATGAAGCCGCAGCCGCCGGTGACCAGGATGCGCATGCGTGTCGTCTCCTCAGCGTCGAAGTCTCGATGTCAGAATGCGGCGCCGAGATCGGCGAAGCGCGGGGCGGCGCGGTCCTTGTCCGACAGGACGGCGGCTACCTCGTCCACCGGCCAGGCGATCGCCAGATCGGGGTCGTTCCAGATCAGGTTCCGGTCATGGGCCGCGCTGTAATAGGCGCTGACCTTGTAGGCCACCATGGTGTCGGGCTCCAGGGTACAGAAGCCGTGGGCGAAGCCCGCCGGCACGTAGAGCTGCTCGCCGCCCTTGGCGTCGAGGGTCACGGCGACGTGGCGGCCGAAGGTCGGGCTGTCGCGGCGCAGGTCCACGGCGACGTCGAGGATGGAGCCGGCGAGGACCCGCACGAGCTTCGCCTGCGCGGCGGGCGGAAGCTGGAAGTGAAGGCCGCGCACGGTGCCGGCCTGCGCCGAGAAGGACTGGTTGTCCTGCACGAACGCCACGTCGATGCCGCCGGCCGCCAGGGTGTCGACCCGGAACGTCTCGGAGAACCAGCCCCGGTCGTCGCCGAAGCGGTTCGGAACGACGCGCTTGACCGCCGCGATCTCGGTTTCGATCACCCGCATGGCGGATCAATCCTCGGAACAGCTCGAATTCGAACCGACCTAGGCCGGGGCTCCGGCCGGGATGTCAAGGCTGGACCAGGACTTGATGGACGCGACGCGCGGCGCGAAGGACGGAATGCTTGCCCGTGCGACCGGGCCTACGCTATGCCGCCCGACCGCCTGGGCGCGCCCTCAAGGAGACAGCGAACGATGACCAAGACGAACCGACTGGCCTGCGCTGCCCTGGGCGCCCTCTTCCTCGGCTCGGCGGGCCCGGCCTCGGCCCAGAAGGCGGGCGACGCCACGGGTCTCTGGCTCACGGAGACGGGTGATTCCAAGGTCCGCATCGCCCGTTGCGGCGCCGGCTATTGCGGCACCCTGGCGAGCGTGTCCGGCCCCGGCCTCGACAGCCAGAATCCGGACGCGTCGCTGAAGGGCCGCAAGCTCGTCGGCGTGCAGATCATGACCGCCAACCGGGCCAAGGGCGACGGGTTCGAGGGCACGCTCTACAACCCGAAGGACGGCAAGACCTATGCCGGTTCCATGGTCCTCAAGGGCCCGAACGCCGTCGAGGTCTCAGGCTGCGTCATGAGCGTGTTCTGCAAGACCCAGACGTGGAAGCGGGTGAATTGAGGCTCGCGGGCAAGACCTGCGTCGTCACCGGCGCGGCGCGCGGCATCGGGCGCGCCATCGCGGAGGCCTTCCATCGCGAGGGCGCTCGCGTTTTTGCGACGGACAAGGATGGACCGGCGATCAAGGCTGCGGCCGCCGTCATCGGCTGCGAGGCGCTCACCCTCGATGTCGGCCGGGAGGCGGATTGGGACGCCCTCGCGATGGTGGTGCCGACCCTCGACGTCCTGGTGAACAATGCCGGCGTCACGGGATTCGAGGACGGCCTCGTCCCCCACGATCCGGAGCACGCCTCCCTGGCGGATTGGCGCGCGGTCCACGCGGTCAACCTCGACGGCACCTTCCTCGGCTGCCGCACCGCCATCCGGGCCATGAAGGTGCGGGGCACGGGGTCGATCGTCAACATCTCGTCGCGCTCGGGCCTCGTCGGCATTCCGGGGGCGTCCGCCTACGCCTCCTCGAAGGCGGCGATCCGCAACCACACCAAGACCGTGGCGCTCTATTGCGCCCAGCAGGGATGGGCGATCCGCTGCAATTCGATCCATCCGGCCGCGATCCTCACGCCCATATGGGAGCCGATGCTCGGTGATGGGCCGGACCGGCAGGCGCGGATGGACGCGCTCGTGGCCGACACGCCCCTGCGGCGCTTTGGTCGGCCGGAGGAGGTGGCGGCGTTGGCCGTCCTGCTCGCCTCCGACGAGGCCGCCTACGTCACCGGGGCGGAACTCACCATCGATGGCGGGTTGCTCGCGGGATCGGCGGCGTCGCCCGGTTAGGCGGCGCCCCGATTCTCAGCCGGCGACCGCTGCCCGGATCGCGTCGAGGGCCGCCTGCGCGCCCGTGCCCTCCGGCCCACCGGCCTGGGCCATGTCGCGGCGGCCGCCGCCGCCCTTGCCGCCGAGATGGCCGGCGCCGGCCCGCACCAGGGCGACGGCGTCGAATCGTTCGGCGAGATCCGCGGTGACGCCGACGACGAGACCGGCCTTACCGTCTGGTGCGACGCCCACCAGGGCGACGATGCCGGAGCCGATCCGGTTCTTGCCCTCGTCGGCAAGGGACTTCAGGTCGCGCATCTCGACGCCCTCGACCACGCGGGCCATGAGCTTCACGCCGCCGACCTCGGCGATCTCGTCTCCGCCCGATCCGGCGCCGCCCATGGCGAGCTTCTTGCGGGCGTCGGTGAGTTCGCGTTCCAGGCGACGGCGGTCCTCCAAGAGGGCCGCGAGGCGGTCGGGCACGTCGGCGGTGGCGGATTTCAGGAGACCGGCGATCTGCGCCAGGGTCTTCGCCTCCTCGGCGCGGTAGCGCCGGGCGGCTCCCGCCGTCAGGGCCTCGATGCGGCGGACACCGGCACCCACCGCGCTCTCGGCCACTACGGAGACCTGACCGATCTCGCCCGTGCGCGCGGCATGGGTGCCGCCGCAGAGTTCCACCGAGAACGCCTTGCCGCTCTCACCGGGCAGGCCCATGGACACGACGCGGACCTCGTCGCCGTATTTCTCGCCGAACAGGGCGCGGGCGCCCGAGGCCACGGCCTCGTCCTGGGCCATGAGCTTCGTCACCACGGGGGTGTTCTGCAGGAGCACCGCATTGGCGATGTCCTCCACCGCGCGGATCTCGGCCTCGTCGAGGGGCTTCGGGTGGCTGAAGTCGAAGCGCAGGCGCTCGGCCGAGACCAGCGAGCCCTTCTGGGCGACGTGGTCGCCGAGCACTTGGCGCAGGGCCTCGTGCAGGAGGTGGGTCGCCGAATGGTTGGCCCGGATGGCGGCACGGCGCTCGCCCGCCACGGCGAGTTCCACGGCCTGGTTCAGGGAAAGCCGGCCCTCGTCCACGGTGACGTGGTGGACGAACAGATCGCCGAGCTTCTTCTCCGTCGCCGTCACGCGGGCCTTGAGGCCGGAGGCGGCGAGCGTGCCGGTGTCGCCGACCTGACCGCCGGATTCGGCGTAGAACGGCGTCTGGTTGAGGAGGGCGAGGCCGGTCTGGCCAGCCTCGAGGCTCTCGACCTCGGCACCGTCGCGCAGCAGCGCCGTGACGATGCCCTCGGCCGATTCGGTCTCGTACCCTAAGAATTCCGTGGCGCCGACGCGTTCCTTGAGCCCGTACCAGACGGTCTCGGTGGCGGCTTCGCCCGAACCCGTCCAGGCGGCCCGCGCCGCCTTGCGCTGGCGCTCCATGGCGGCCCCGAACGCGTCCGTGTCGACGCCGATGCCGCGCGCCTTCAGGGCGTCCTGCGTCAGGTCGAGGGGGAAGCCGTAGGTGTCGTAGAGGGTGAAGGCCGTCTCGCCCGACAGGTTCTGGCCCTGGGTGAGATCGCGGGTCTCGGCATCAAGGATGGCGAGCCCGCGCTCCAGGGTGCGGCGGAACCGGGTCTCCTCCAGCTTGAGGGTCTCGGCGATGAGCCCCTCGGCGCGGGTGAGTTCGGGATAGGCCTGCCCCATCTCGCGGATCAGGGTCGGCACGAGGCGGTACATCACCGGCTCGCGGGCGCCCAGGAGTTCGAGGTGGCGCATGGCCCGGCGCATGATCCGGCGCAGGACGTAGCCCCGCCCCTCGTTGCCCGGCAGCACGCCGTCGGCGACGAGGAAGGACGCGGCGCGCAGGTGGTCGGCGACCACCCGGTAGGACGCGCGCGTGGCGGGCTCGGGCGGTCGCCCGACGGCGTGGCTCACGGCGTCGATGAGGGCCCGGAACAGATCCGTGTCGTAGTTGCTCGTCACCCCCTGGAGGATGGCGGCCATGCGCTCGAGGCCCATGCCGGTGTCGATGGACGGGCGCGGCAGGGCGAGGCGGTTGCCCGGCTCGATCTGCTCGTACTGCATGAACACGAGGTTCCAGAATTCGAGGAAGCGGTCGCCGTCCTCGTCCGGGGAGCCGGGGGGGCCGCCCTGGAGGCCCGGCCCCTGGTCGATGAAGATCTCGGAGCACGGGCCGCACGGGCCGGTGTCGCCCATCTGCCAGAAATTGTCCGAGGTGCCGATCCGGATGATGCGGTCGTCCCCGAACCCGGCGATCTTCTTCCAGAGGCCCGCGGCCTCGTCGTCGTCGGCATAGACCGTCACCAGCAGGCGGTCCTTCGACAGGCCGAATTCGCGGGTGATCAGCGTCCAGGCGAGTTCGATGGCCTGCGGCTTGAAATAGTCGCCGAAGGAGAAGTTGCCGAGCATCTCGAAGAAGGTGTGATGGCGCGCGGTGTAGCCGACATTGTCGAGGTCGTTGTGCTTGCCGCCGGCGCGGACGCATTTCTGCGCCGTGGTCGCGCGATCGTAGGCCCGCTTCTCGACGCCCGTGAAGACGTTCTTGAACTGCACCATGCCGGCATTGGTGAACATCAGGGTCGGGTCGTTGCGCGGGACCAACGACGAGGACGGGACCACCTCGTGGCCCGCGCTTGCGAAGAAGTCGAGGAAGGTCGACCGGATCTCGTTGACGCCGCTCATCGCAATAAAGACTCTGTCCTTGGCCCCGCCGGGTCGGTGCGATCGACCGTATGGGCCGGTCCCCGCGCAGGGGTTTCATAAGGAGGGTTCCGCCTCAAGTCACGGGCGGTTTCGCGTTTCGCACCGCTGGGTGCCCACGGCGCGCGCAATGCCCTAGGTTGGAGATCCAGATCACAGGGATACACCGCACGATGCCCGTCGAAATCCGCCTCCTCGCCTGGTCCTGCTTCCTCGGCCTCGTTCACATCGTCGCCGCCTCCTACAGCGGCCTGCAGCAACGGGGTGGGTTCGCCTGGGCCGCGGGCAACCGCGAGGGCAAGACACCGGAGGTGACGGGGGCCGCGGCCCGCCTGGAAAAGGCGTCGAAGAACTTCTTCGAGACCTTCCCGATCTTCGCCGCCCTCGTCCTCGCCTGCGTGGCCACCGGGCGCCACAACACGGCGGTGGTGCTCGGCGCCTACCTCTATTTCTTCGCCCGCCTCGTCTATCTGCCGGTCTACGGCTTCGGCGTGCCCAAGGTCCGTTCCATCGTTTGGGGCGTCTCCCTCGTCGGGATCCTGTTCGTCCTGTGGGGCCTGTTCATCAAGATCCTGCCGTACTGACGGAAGCCTGCGGCCGAGCGGCTCTCGTGAGGACCCTTGCGGGGGACATCGCCAACGCCCTATCGTCCCTCCCGGCAACCTCCCCGATCACGCGGGCGGAGCCGGGAGAGAAGCCCATGCGATCCGTCCTCACCGCGACGCTGCTGGCCGGCGTTGCCCTCAGCCTGACGAGTTTCGTGGCCCTCGCTCAAGGGGCTGCCCCAGCCGAGACCAAGGCCAAGGCTGACGCCCTGGAAAAGCTCACGGGCATGCAGAGCACCGGCACCGCCGAGGCGCCCGAGATTCCCCAGACCGGGCGGCGCGCCGACGCCCTTCGCAAGACCCTCGCGAAGGTCAAGCTGCCCGAGGGCTTCAAGATCGATCTCTACGCCGTCGTGCCGGATGCCCGCTCCATCGCCGTCGGCCCCAATGCGGGCGTGCTGTTCGTCGGCACCCGCAAGACCAAGGTCTACACGGTGACCGACCGGGACAAGGACCGGGTTGCCGACGAGGTGCGGGCCTTCGCCCCCGGCATCGACTTCAAGATTCCCAATGGCGTCTGCTTCTCCCGCGACGGCGTGCTGACGGTCGCCGAGCAGAACCGGGTGCTGTCGTTCCCCGCGGCCGAGTTCTTCTACGAGAATCCGGATGTGGCCGCCGGCGTGCTGGTCAAGCAGGGCGCGCTCATCCCGGCGGCGGAAGAGAGCTACAACCACACCGCCCGCATGTGCCGCGTCGGCCCGGACGGGAAGACCTACATCTCCCTCGGCCAGCCCTACAACGTGCCGCCCGCCGACAAGCGCGAGCTCTACGCCAGGACCGGCATCGGCGGGATCGTCCGCATGGATGCGGACGGCAAGAACCGCGAGGTGTTCGCGACCGGCATCCGCAACTCCGTCGGCATGGATTTCAGCCCGGCCGACAAGTCCCTGTGGTTCACCGACAATCAGGTCGACGGCATGGGCGACGACACCCCGCCGGGCGAACTGAACCGCGCCACCAAGGCGGGTGAGACTTTCGGCTTCCCGTGGTTCGGCGGCGGCCAGGTCCGGACCGTGGAATACAAGGACGAGACGCCGCCGAAGGATGCGGTCTCGCCGCAGGTCGAACTGCCGCCCCACGCCGCCGATCTCGGCATGGTGTTCTACGGCGGCAAGCAGTTCCCGGCCTCGTATCGCGGCGGCATCTTCATCGCCGAGCACGGCTCGTGGAACCGCACCACCCCCATCGGGGCCCGTGTGATGTTTGTGCCCGTGGACAAGGACGGCAAGGCGGGGGCGCCGACGCCGTTCGCCGAAGGCTGGCTCACGGCCGATGGCGAGTATCTCGGTCGCCCGACCGATGTCGCGGTGTTCCTGGATGGCTCGCTTCTCGTGGCGGACGACACCGCCGGGGCGATCTATCGGATCTCCTACGAGGACAAATAGCCTTGTCGCGGCCGGCGGGGCGCAGCGATGCGACCCGCCGGCCGATCCACCCGCGCAACGCCCCGGTGCCCCATGAGCCGCACGGCCCTCGTCCTCCTCACCGCCATCGCCCTCGGCACCGCCATGGGCTCCGCCGAGGCCGGTGACGCCAAGGCGGGCCGCAAGGCCGCGACCGCCTGCCAGACCTGTCACGGGATGGACGGGCTCTCGAAACTGCCGGAAGCGCCGAATCTCGCCGGACAGGTCGAGCCCTACCTCGTCAAGGCGCTGACCGAATACCGCGACGGCACCCGCACCAACGCCATCATGAGCGTCGTCGCCAAGGGCCTGTCGGATACCGAGATCGCCAATCTCGCGGCGTATTACGCAGGTATCCCGATCGAGGTCCTGCCGCCGGGCTGAGGTCGGTCGGGCGGAAGCGCGGCGGCTACTTCGAAACCAGGAGCGCCCAGTAGACCCGATATTTCGAGTTCGGTGCGTAGGCCGTGGCGATGCCCATGCGGGTGGCCTCAGGCGACAGCATCACGGCGTTGTGGGCCGGGCTGTCGCGCCAGCCCGAGAAGGCCTCGGCCAGGGTGTGGTAGCCGGCCGAGAGGTTGGCACCGGCCGACGGATGGCCGAGGCGTTCCATGGCGACCCGCACGGTCTGGGCCTTGCTCGGCCGGTCGGCCGCCGCCATGGCGGCCGCCTCGGCCTCGGCGAGCTTCTGCAGTTCCGGGTCGAGGCGCAGGGGCGTGCCCCCTGAGCGGGCGCGGTAGGCCGAGATCATGTCGCGGGCGGTGGCGGCATCGACCTGCGCCGAGGCCGTGGTCATCGGCCAGTACAGGCTCGGCAAGGTCGCGGCGGCGGCGGTCTCCAGGGGTTGCTGCGCGGCGCATCCGCCGAGCGTCAGGCCGATCGCCAGCAACAGGCTGGCACCGACGCCGCGCGTGACCGGCGCTCCAAGGATCTCTCGCTTTCCGCTCACCCGCTCACCCCTTCGGCATCTCGCTGGCCGCCCGACCGGATGAACCGCCGGCCTCCCCCTTCGGCTCCACGAAGGTGGCGGCGATCCGGCCCATGGCCTCCTGGAACGGCTCCAACCCCTGGACGACGACGTTGCTCGACGCCGGTCCCATGGCGGGAATCATTCCGACGTCGGACAAGGCCTTGAACACGGCAAAGTTCAAATCGTTCTGAACCTTCAGGCCGAAACTCACGTCGACGATCATGGCGATGAGTTCGAATTCGAGGAACGGGTCGCCGATTTTCCGGAACACCACCCGGGGGGCGGGCTCCCTCAGGACGTCCGGATGGGCGCTGGCGCAGGCCATCAGCATCTCGGCGGCCCGCACGGGGTCCTGATTGCGCAGGACGTTGACCGTGATGGAGACCCGGCCGGTGCGGTCGCCCCGGACCCGGTTCTTCACGATCCCCGAGATCAGGTTCGAGTTCGGCACGATGACGGCCGAGCGGTCGAAGGTCTGGATCTCCGTGGAGCGCACGGAGATGCGCTTCACGATGCCCTCGCTGTCGCCGATGAGCACCTGATCGCCCACCCGGATCGGGCGCTCCCATAGGAGGAGAAGCCCCGAGACGAAGTTGTTGACGATGGATTGCAGGCCGAAACCGATACCCACCGACAGGGCGCCGGCCACGATGGTCACCTTCTCGAGGCTCAGGCCGAGATACGAGAACGACAGGGTCAGGGTGAGCAGGAAGCCGCAATAGCCCGCGATGGTCGAGATGGAGTTGCGCAAGCCCGCATCGAGGTCGGTGGCCGGCAGGTACGTATTTTCCAGCCAGCGCTGGATCGCCCGGGTGATGGCCATGCCGAGCACGAGGAGGCCGATGGCCAGCGCGATGGTGGAGAGCGAGATGGTGACGTCGCCGACCTTGAACCCGAAGAAGGCGGAGCGCACGGAGGCGAACACGTCCGTGGAATCGAGGCCCCACGGCGCCAGCGCCAGGAGCGCCGCCACCAGAATGAGGACCACGCGGGCGAAGCCCGAGGCCAGCACGGCGATCTGGTTCAGGGAGCGCTTGCGTAGACCCGTATTGGCCTGGAGCGCCGTCGCGATCTTGGTGTCGTCGCGCAGCGTCCCGCCGATGAAGGTGTCGGCGCTGCCGATGAACAGGAACAGCAGGACGAACAGGCTCGCGGTCCAGACGAGTTGGTCGATGAGGAAGGTCGCGAAGGCGACGTAGCCGACGAGGGCCGCGGCGCCGATGACAATCACGGCGGCCCAGCCGAGGAGACGGGCCGGCCCGCCGATGCCAGTCGCGGCCTCGGGCGCCACGTAGGGGCCGAAGCAGGCCTCCTCCTTCTCGGCCGTGTCGGCGAAGCGATGCAGGCCGATGGCGAGGATGAGGGCCATGGCGAGGGCGCCGATGCCCCGTGTGGCGATGGAGATCGGCAGGGCCGCGGAGATCGCCGAGTTCAGGGCCTCGATGGATTTCACCACCGTGATCACCACCGCGATGCTCACCGCCAGGGTGATGATGCGGGAGGCGGCGGCATCGCTCATCGCCGTCGTGCGCCAGGAGGGCTTGTCGGGAGACAGAAGCGCATCGGACAGGGCCTCGACGAAGGCGATGAAGGCGAGGCCGCCGAGGATGGCGGCCGCCACCGGCAGGAGGCGCAGGGGGAGAAGGTCCGTGGCGTCGAGGGCGTAATAGACCGCATAGCTGCCCAGCACCGCCGGAACGGTCCCGAGGAGGAACACCCGCCACGCGGCGAGCAGCTTCGCGCGCTGCGACGGCGCCACGGCCTTGGTGTCCCGCCGCCCGAGGCGTGGTGCGATGTTCCGGCGCCCGAAATACAGGGCGATGGAGATGCCGAAGGCGACGCCCAGCAGGATCAGGTTGCCGAAAGTGCCGTTGCGGGCGAACAGCTCGGCGGTGTCCGAGACGGCGTTCTGAAGGGCGCGCACGTCGCGCGGCACGTCGGCCGCGATCTTCATCCACAGGCTCGGGCTGACGAGGGCCGTCGAGCGCTCGAACAGGTCGCGGGTGAACGCGGCGCGGCGCCGGTTCGTCACCTGATCGACGATCTGGTCGCTCTGCACCAGGAGCGATTTTGCCAGCCTCTGGGTCTCGTCGATCTCCGCGACGGCCTGCTCGCGCTCCGTCCGCTCGCGGGCGACGTCCTCGCCCTCCGGGCCTTCCTTGGGTTTGGGGCCGAGCTGGGTCAGGCGTTCCCGCGCCGCCTCCAGGCGCGGCGTGGTGAGTTCGATGACATGGCGAATACGGTCCGCGATGGCGTCGACGCCGTCGCGGGCGCGGGTGAGGTCGCCGCTGCCGACGTTCTGACCGGACAGGATCTTTTCGCGATGCTCCAGGTCCTCCTTCGCCTTGTCGAGGTTTTCGCGAACGGTCTTGATCTCCTCGGAGACCGGTTTGGGCGCCGGGGGCTTGGCGGGGGCCGGCTGAGGCGCAGGCGCTCCCGTCTGGGCCGCCGGCGTTCCGGGCTGGACCGCAGGTGCTGCCGGTTGAGCCGCGGGCGGTGTCGCCGGTTGGGCTGCCGTGGGCTGGGTCGTGGGCGCCGCGTCTCCCGTGCCCGTGCCGGAGGCGAGCAGGCCGAGGCCGAGCCATCCCGCCATCGCCAGGCGGACGAGGCGCACCGCGCCGGGGCTGCGACGGATCTCCCACGGTGTGGGATGCTGCGCGGTGCGGGCGTTCGTATCCTGCAAGATGCCGTCCTTGGGCGCTTTGAGAACCCCCTCCCCTCCGGCGCGGCGCGATGTCCGCCTTCGGGCAGCGGGATCGAGCGAACGCGCCCGGGGGCGATGGGTCGGGAGCCGTCGCCTTCGCCGATCAATGGGGCGAAAGGCTGACGCCGTCCGGTCCCGCAAAGCGGTCCGGCACCGAACGGGGGCATGACGTCACGTATGCGCAGCGCGACCTTCACAAGCGTGTCATGCTGATATTAGACTAAGCCGCGATGGACTCTGCCTTTTCGTATCGGTGCGAGGGGGTGGTGACGGTCGTCGGCGTCGATGGACGTTGCCACGAACCGGGCGTTCCCGCCCGATGCGACGGCTTTTGGCCAAGCCCCTCCCCCCGCACGAGGCGCGCGCCGGATCCAAGGCGCACGGGGCGTCCCCGAACCCTCGCCGAGACCACGGCCCCCTGCGGCCCGGACCGCGCCCCTCGCCGGGCGTCTCGGTTCAAGCTCCGAAAATTCCTCATCTTTCATCGGACAGGGGCAGCGTGCCGGGCGATTCCCGCGCGTTGTCCCCCTGTCGACCCGTCGAGAGAGTAAGCGCCATGCTGGATCTCCAAACGCTCGTGCTCAACGCGGATTATCGGCCGCTGTCGTACAATCCGCTCTCCCTCTGGTCGTGGAAGGATGCGTTCACCGCCCTGTTCCTCGACCGCGTCACCCTGGTGGCGAGCTACGACGTCGAGGCGCGCAGCCCGAGCCGCTCCTTGAGGGTGCCGAGCGTTGTCGCCCTGAAGAGCTACGTCACCCTGGCGCGAAGTCCCGCCTTCACGCGCTACAACATCTACCTGCGCGACACCTTCTCCTGCCAGTATTGCGGCCTGCGCCTGCCCTCGGGCGGCCTGACCTTCGACCACGTGGTGCCGCGCTCGCGGGGCGGCCTGTCGAGTTGGGAGAACGTCGTCGCGGCCTGCTCGCCGTGCAACCTGCGCAAGGCCAACCGCACGCCGGCCGAGGCCGAGATGCCGCTCCTCAACGAGCCGCACCGCCCGACCCGGCACGAGCTGCACCGCCGGCAGCCGGAATTCGACCACCGGCAGTACCACCACACCTGGATGGACTATCTCTACTGGGATTCCGAACTGGAGAGCTGAGCGGTCGTCAGAACCGGGGCGGCGGCTTATTGTAGAGCGGCAGGTTCAAGGACCGCGGCGCGGAGGCAGGCACGATGATCGGCGGCGGCGGCGGCAGGTAGGCGGGGTCGCGGTAGGCAACTTCGGGAGGGGGTGGCGGACGATGGCGCACGTCCTCGGCCGATGCACAAGCCCCGGTGAGCAGGAGAGCTGCCCAGGGCAGGCTGGCGGTGAGAGCGAAGCGGTGCATGGCGCGTACGATCCGTCGGCGTGGAAGGCCCGGGGGGCGATCCTCCACCTCCCCGCCTCATCATCTTGTGCGCGTCGACTTAACGATCCCTCGAACGGAGATCCGAGGCTCGGTCAGAACTTCACCGCCGCGCCGCCCCGCACGGTGTTGAGATTGACCTTGTGACCGTCGAAATCGTTGAAGAGGACATACTGATATTCGCCGCGCAGGATGAAGTTCTGCGTGATCGCGAATTCCAGTCCGGCGCCGAGGGCGATGCCGCCGACCGTCTTCTCCGTCGGCCCCTTCGAGATGGCGACGGGAGCGGCCGGCACGGTCTGGATCGCTCCGGCGGGGGAGGAGCTGTTTCCCGGATAGGCCGGATTGAAGGTCTGGTAGTCGTGCCGGTAGACGTAGGCCGGCGTTCCGGTGGTCACGCCCTGGTTGGCCGCATAGGTCTTTGCATCGTAGCCATAGTTCTGAACCAGTCCCTGATCCGAGACGGTGGCCCGGCCGATGGCGACACCGCCGGTGATGTACGGTAGAAAGTTTCCGAAGGCCCAGCCGCCCCGTGCGCGGATCGTGCCGAAATCCTCGATCTTCGTGGTGGAAACGCCGAATAGGTTGACGAATTCGGACATACCGGCGGCGGTGGTCATGGTCCGTCCGATACCGTTCGAGGCGACGCCCGACCGCTCGAAACGCGTGTAATCCGCTTCGAGGCCGACGACGGCGTCCTCGAATTGGTAGTTGAAGCCCAAGAACGCGCCGTAGCTCGAGCCTTGCACCCGCGTCGAGGGGATCGCCAGCAAGCTTGAAACGAAGAACTCAGACTCGATATCGCTCGCACGGAATCTCGAGGCGAGAACATCCTGAAAGACGTTCTTCTGCTGCAGCGAGGCCGAGGTATAACCCCCGTGACCGCCGATATACACACCATTCCAATCGATGACCGGCGCCGCCGGCTCGTAGTCCGGGCCGCGCAGGACACCGTAATCGAGGTCGGCCGCCGCCGCGGCCGTGGCGCCGCCGAGGGTGAGCGTGGTCAGGAGCGTGAGGGCCAGGGTCCGCATCGATGTCGTCCTCAGAGGCTCGGAAGACTGGATTCCCGCCGAGCCCATGGACCACGGGTATTCCATTAACCTTAATCAATCGTTGTCCCGCCCGACCCTGGGGGGCTGCTCCGGACCATCGAGAGACCCCAGAATCCCGGCAAGCGCGTGAGACCGGTTCCGGCCGATCCATTCGGTCTGTGCAAGCGAAGGTCCCCGCACCTTCCAGGAGAGCGTGCGTCGGGTGTGAGCAATCCGGGGCGATCAAGCGGCGACGGTCTTGCAAGTCGCGACGAGGTTGCTTTCGGCGACGGCTCTGTGGTCCGCGAGGAATTTGACGAAATCCGTCACTGATCGACGGGAGCGCGCCACGGCCGACCGGGCACCGGGGGAATTGCCGTCGCACGCGTCGATGAGGCGGATCGTCTGCGCAAAGGCGAAGCCGGCGCCGAGATCAGGCGTCAGGCTCCCCTGGATCCCGAGATCGGCAGAGACGTTCACGCGCCCCCCGAGCAGGCCGGAGGGCGTGGTCCCAAGGGAGACGTGGGTGGATCGAGCCGCGCACCGAATCGCGAGCGTCAGGCCGGCCCCGATCAGAGCGACTCATGTGCGTTGCACGTTCACAACCGACATCAAAACGGCGCGACCCAGGAGCGTCGCGCCGTTCCGATCGAGCTTGGGGTGCCGGCCGCTTCAGTACTTGCGGATCAGCGGAACCGCCTCGGGCTGGTACTCGGCCACGGCGCCGCCGAGCAGCCAGCGCATGCCGATGCGGACGTCGTGCGAGGTGATTTCCTTGAGGCGGTAGGAGGCGCCGCTGCAGCCCGGATCGTTGAAGCAGGTAACCTGACCGGTCCCGGCATGGCCGAGGTCGATGTACCGGTAGCCAAGTTCGAGCTTGAGGTTCGGCGTCACGCTGTAGCCGAGGCCGGCCATGGCGGCCCAGGCGAGGGTGGTGGTACGCTTCGTTGACGCGATGCCGAAACCGCCGGCGGCCGAACCGGCGCCGGTGTCGTTGAAGCCGCTGATGGTGTGGAAGGCCGCACCGATGCCGCCGCCGACGAACGGGGTCACGCCGTACCAGGTACCGAGATCGATATAGCCGTTGGCCATGGCGACGACGGAGGACAGGTTCCCCTGATCGTAGTCGATGCCCTTGGCCGGCACGCCGTTGGGATAGGGAAGATCGAATTTCTCGACGAAGGAGAAGCGGCTGCCGCCGCGATATTCACCGGTGATGTCACCGCGCAGGAAACCGTTGAACTGGTAGCCGACACCGCCGCCCGCGAAGAACTGGTCGCCCATGTTCTTCTGATGGATCATATAATCGTTGGGCAGGTATCCGCTCTGAACCCTGGTCACGACCTTCTCGTAGCTCGCGGCGCCGACGCCGACGTCGCCGCGCAGGTACCAGGCACCGCCGATCTCGATGGGTGGCGGCAGGGGCTCCGGCGGCAGGGGCGGGAGCAGATCGGCGGCGTATCCGAGGCAGGGCGCTCCCACGCTCGCAAGGAGCGTGAATGAGCGCACCAAGGCATTCAGCTTGGAGCGGCGCATGGAATTCAGTCCTTCACTCGACCGTTTGCCGGGGGCGAAAGGCACCGGCTCTGATGACAAGGACATCCTTGCAGGAGGTGGGTTAAAGCTGGTTTAACGTTAAATCTTATCCTTGCCGAAGCGTTGAAGGCCGTGCTGGGTGGCGCGGAGATTTCGGGAAGACATGGCGCGTTGTCGCGTCTGCGCGATCCCGCCCCGTGCCTATAGAAGGATCTCCATGCGTCCCGATGACGTTCGCGCCCTGGCCCTGATGCTTCCGGACGTGAGCGAGGGCGCCCACCAGGGGCATCCCGATTTCCGCATCGGCGGCCGGATCTTCGCGACATTGTGGGTCGAGGAGGAACGGGTGGTCCTCAAGCTCACGCCGGCCGATCAGGCGCGCCTCCTTGCGCAGGCCCCCGACCTATTCACCCCGATCGAGGGCGCCTGGGGCCGGCGCGGCTGGACCAACCTCGATCTGTGGGACGCGGACGAAGCGACCCTCCGCGACGGCCTGTTGGCGGCTTGGCGGACCGTGGCCCCCGCCGCCCTCGACGATCCGTGAGTTTCGAACGGATCGCGGCTGATCCTCCTCAGGCGGCGGCCTTGGCCACGGCGTCCACCACCGTGTCGACCACGTCCGATACGAGGTGGCGGTCGTCGCCCTCCGCCATGACGCGGATCACCGGCTCGGTGCCCGAGGCGCGGATCACGAGACGGCCCTCCTCGCCGAGGCGCGCGCGAGCCTGGGCGATGGCGGTGACGACGGATTCCGTCCGCAGGGGCTCGCCCGAGCGGTAGCGGACGTTGCGCAGGATCTGCGGCAGCGGATC
>Ga0182226_1000061_pt1 | contig 19415 bp, 20 predicted proteins | sample G6R1MG_27_FD_129658 | JGI IMG/M metagenome (GOLD analysis project Ga0182226, IMG submission 129658) | Miscanthus phyllosphere microbial communities from Michigan, USA - G6R1_MAIN_07NOV2016_LD1 MG | ecosystem: Host-associated > Plants > Phyllosphere > Phylloplane/Leaf | place: USA: Michigan...
CGGGCGAGGCGCACCTCCGCCGCGCGCTGGGGCTCGTCGGTCTCGGCGCCGGCCGAGCGGTTGAGCACGATGGTGCGCGAGGGGCCGGGCTTGCCGTCCTGCCCGAAGGCGACGCGGTGGTAGAGCCGCACGGGGAGCGGATGGCCGTTGCGGCGGCGCAGGTCGAGGTCGAACCGGTCGGTGCGGACCTCGCCGGGCAGGCCGCCCGAGGCCGTGAGCACGTCGGCCCCCGGCGCGATCTCGGGCAGGCGCAGGCCGCCGGAGCCGACGGTGGCGAGATCGTAGCCGAGCCAAGCGGCCAGCGTCGCGTTCATGTAGACGACGGAGCCGGCCGGATCGATGGAGAGGAAGCCGGCGGGCGCGTGGTCGAGGTAATCGATGGCGTGCTGGAGTTCCTGGAAGACGTTCTCCTGGCGCTCGCGCTCGTGGGTGATGTCGGAGACGCTCCACAGGGCGGCGGGCCGGCGCGGCCGGTCGATGGGCCGCACGGCGATGCGGTACCAGGCGAAGGCCCGGTCGCCGAGCCCGTCGGGCGGCGGCGCCATGCGGATCTCCTCGCCGTGGCTCAGGCCCTCGCGCGCCGCTTGGGCGAGGCGGTAGACCGCCTCCGACACCTCGGGCGAGCCCACGAACACCCGCTCCACGGCGCGCAGGTTCGCGAAGGTCTCGCCGCCGACGATGCGCAGATACGCCTCGTTGGCGTAGATGAGCCGGCCGCCCTCCTCCACCACGATGCTGCCCTCGGGGGCGGCGTCCACGATGGCCTTGGTGATGTCGTCCCGCCCCGTCTGGCCCGCGAGCTGGAGCGCCCCGATGGCCAGGGCGAACAGGCAGAACACGCCCGCCATGGCGAGCAGCGCCAGGAGGCCGAGGATGAGGGGCTGGGCCTGTTCGTTGGCGACGAAGGACAGGCCGACGGCCGCACCCACGAGGAGACCCGCCAGGACGAGGAGCAGCCCGACGCGGCCGGGCCGCTCGGACCGGTCGATCGCGTTCGGCGCGGCCTTGGTTGGTCCGCTGAACTCAGCCATCGGGGGTCGATCCACCTGTCATCGGCATCGGGGGTAGCGCCCGGCCCACGCGCGCGGCAAGGGGCATCCCGCCGCGGCACCGGACACAATACAGGCCGAAAGGTGCACAAACCGTGGCTTCGCCGCCACGGTTCATCCACCATGCGGGACGATGTCGCGCCTGCGGGGTGCGACGTTTCGCGGTTACGCCGCCTTACGCCGCAGGCGCAGGACGAAGCCGATGACCTCGGCCACGGCACGGTAGTGCTCCGTCGGGATCTCGTCGTCGATGGCGACGGTGGCGTGGAGGGCGCGGGCGAGCGGCGGGTTCTCCAGCACCGGCACGTTGTTCTCCTTGGCGATGGCGCGGATGCGCAGGGCGAGGGAGTCGACGCCCTTGGCGACGCAGACCGGCGCCTGCATCCCGGCCTCGTAGCGCAGGGCCACGGCGTAGTGGGTCGGGTTGGTGATGACCACGGTGGCCTTGGGCACGGCCGCCATCATGCGCTTCTTCACGCGGTTGGCGCGGATCTGCTTCATGCGGCCCTTCACCTCGGGGCTGCCCTCGCTCTCCTTGTGCTCCTGCTTCATCTCCTCCTTGGACATGCGCAGCTTCTGGCGCCAGCGGTAGCGCTGATAGACGGCGTCGGCCAACGCGATGGCGACGAACGCCGCCAGCATGCCGGCCATGAGCTTGAGGGAGAGGGACAGGATTCCCTGCAGGGTCGCGTGGGGATCGAGGCGCGCGAACACGTCGAGGCGGTCGCGCTCGCTCCACAGGATGGTGCCGCCGACGACCCCCACCATCATGAGCTTGGCGAGCCCCTTCACGAACTGGAACAGGGCCTCGACGCCGAAGATGCGCTTGGCTCCGGCCTTGGGCGACACCCGATCCCACTTGAACCCGAGGGTCTCGGTGGTGAACACCAGGGGGTGCTGGAGCAGGCCCGCCGCCAGGCCCGCCACCACCACGAGGCCGATGGGGATCGCCAGCGCCTGGGCGTAGACGCCGAACATGCGCAGGCCCATCCCGGCATAGACGTGCGGGTCGGACGGCACCTTGTCGGCGTTCATGAGGAAGCCGCGCAGGCCCGACAGCAGCCCGCTCGCGATGGTGCCGGACGCCATGGCCAACGCGAGGGTGAAGGCCCCCAGGATGAAGAAGGTGTTGATCTCGATGCTGTTGGGGACGTTGCCCTGCTCGATGGCCTTCTCGATGCGTCGCGCGGTCGCGTCTTCGGTCTTGTCTTCCTGCTCTGCGCCCTCGGACATGGCTCAAGCCCCTTCGCGAGCGGTTGGCGGGTGGGTGACGATGCGCGGTGCGGCGACGCCGGGACGGGCGGGAGACGCCCCGCGCCCTTCGGCGCCTTTCGCGAGCTTCGACGGGTCAGGTTTGGGGGCCTTCGAGGCCGCCCGTCCCTGCGTCGTCCCGGGGCCGCGCAGGGAAACCCCGGACCCGGAGACGCAGGTCGTGCCGCCTCTCGCGTTGCCGGCGGCTCCGGGTTCCGGGTTCGCGTTCGGCGCCCCGGAGTGACGACCGGGGTCGCATGCGACGACCGAGCCTTGCCCGAGGGGGGATCTGCGCCGCCCGCGAACGGTGCGAAGACCGTTGCGCGGAAAGATCGCGCCGAGGAGACCCACCCTCACCGCCCGGCCAGGTCGGCGAGGTAGCGGCCGATATCGTCGAGGAAGACGCCCATCATCACCCCGAGGCTGCCCAGCAGCACGAGCATGCCGATGAGCACGGAGGCCGGCACCGCGACGAAGAACACCTGCATCTGCGGCATCAGGCGCGCCAGCACGCCGAGCCCGACATTGAACAGGATGCCGAAGGCGATGAACGGGGCGGCGATCTGCACGCCGAGGGAGAAGCCGCGCGCCACGGCCTTCAGGGCGAGGCGCGCCGCCTCGCCCATCCCCGGCACGCCGTCGGGCGGCAGCAGCACGTAGCTGCGGCCGATGGCCTGGATGGCGACGTGGTGCAGGTCCGTCGTCATGATGAGGGTGATGCCCATGAGGGCGAGGAAATTGCCGATGGCGGCCTGCTGGCCGCCCTGTGTCGGGTCCACCGTCATGGCGTAGGAGAGGCCGAGCTGCTGTGAGATCACCATGCCGGCCGTCTGCAGGGCGGCGAGCACCATCCGGACGCTCAAGCCCAGCATGAGGCCGACGAGAATCTCCCCGAACAGCAGGGCGACGAGCGCCGGGCCCGCGATGGTTCCCCCCTGCATCGGCAGCAGCGGTCGCACGGTGGGAAACAGCACGAGGGTGAGGAGCACCGCGAAGGCGAGGCGCAGGCGCGGCGACACGAGCTGGTCCCCGACCCCCGGCATCAGCATCACCAGGGTGCCGACCCGCGCGAAGGTGAGGAGGAAGGCCGCCGCGATGCTGGGCAGGAGCAGGTTCATGGCCCGTCATAGCAGGCTCCCGGAGGATGGGGCAGGCTTCCGGAGCAAGGGAAAACGGCGCCGGGCCGGAAGCGGACGCGCCCGGCCGTCAGCCGCCGGTGATGATGCGCGCGGCGATGCGGGTCATGTAGCTGCCGAGGGCATCGCCCATGAAGGGCAGCATGAACAGCAGGGTGGCGAACACGGCCACGATCTTGGGCACGTAGATGAGGGTCTGTTCCTGGATCTGGGTCAGGGCCTGCAGCAGGGAGATGGCGAGGCCGACCACGAGGGCGACGAGCATGACCGGGCCGGCGACCTTCAGGAACACGAAGATCCCGTCGCGGGCGACGTCGATGATGGCGAGGCCGGTCATGGGATCACTTTTCGCGGGTGGGGCGTGGAGGACGGGCATGGGTCCGGTCCGCATCCGCCTGCCTCGCGGCGCGACGGATCTGGCGTCTGGACACGTCTTGCGGAAGGAGGCGTCCCGAGAAGGCAATTCTTCCCGAGGCAATCTGCCGAGACCGTCCGTCGAGACAATCTGTCGAGACTTGCCGTTGATGAGGGCAGGTCTCGCGACGGGGGCGGAGCCGACGGAAACCGAATGTTAAATCTGCATCCGCATGATCTCCTCGTAGGCCGAGATCACGCGGTCGCGGACGGCGACGAGGGTCTGGAGGGCGGTCTCGCTCTCGGCCACCGCCGTGACCACGTCGACGACGTTGGCCTTGCCGCCGACCACCGTCATGGCCTGCGCATCGGTGCGGCGTCCCGCCTCGCTGATGGAATCGAGGGTCGAGGACAGGAGCGAACCGAAGTTGCCCCCCTGAGGCGGCGTCGACAGGGGCGGAGCCTCGGCCAAGCCACCCTTGGCTCCGATGTTCTGGATCGCGGCATAGGCGCCGGCGGCGAAGGCGTTGGTAGCCATGGCGGATAGTCTTTCGTCAAAAAGTGGTTGAGGGGCCTTTTGCCCGGTAAGAATGTTACGCCTTGAGGATATCGAGGGTTCTGGACACCATCCGGCGTGTGGCGGTGACCATGTTGAGGTTGGCTTCGTAGGCGCGCTGGGCTTCGCGCATGTCCATGTTCTCGATGAGCCCGTTGACGTTGGGGAGACTCACATCGCCCTGTGCGTTGGCGGCGGGATTGCCGGGGTCGTGCTTCGTGCGGAACGGTGAGGTGTCGCGGCGAATCTTGCCGGTCTCGACGAGACTCGCACCGGTCTCGCGGTCGATCTGGTGGCTGAAGGTCGGGATCTTGCGACGGTAGGGCTCGCCTCCGGCCTTGGTCGGAGCCGATTCGGCATTGGCGATGTTCTCGGCGATGACCCGCATGCGGCTCGACTGGGCCTTGAGGCCGGACGCCGCTGTGGTGAGGGATTTGAGAAAGTCCATTGTGCTCTCAATCGTGCGGGACCAAACGCCTTCAGCGCTTGCCGATGGCGATCTTCAAAGTCTCGAGACTCTTCTGGTAGAGCGAGGATGCGAGCTGGTAGTCGGCCTGGTTGTCACCGGCCTTCATCATCTCTTCCTCGAGATTCACGCCGTTGCCGCTGGGCCGGACCTCGAAGCCCTTGACTTGGCGGGAATTGGCCCCCGGGCCGTCGCCGCCTTGAGCGATGGCGATATGGGCCGGGCTCGTGACCGCGAGTCCGGCACCGGCCGCGCCGACCGGCTGGGCCAGCGCGATGGTGCCGAACCCGGCACCGGGATTGCCGCGCTGGCCGCGGCCGAGCTCGGGATTGGCGAGATCGCGGGGCTTGAAGCCCGGCAGATCGGCGTTGGCGACGTTCTCGGAGAGGATCTTCTGGCGCGTCTGATGCCACTGCATCCGGGTGCGCAGAAGACCGAGAATCGGTAGGTCGGTGACGGACATGGCTTGGTGAATGCCCCCCCGCCGGGCCGGATGTGCCGGGCGATGGGTAGAAATTGCCGTCCGTATGGTTAATGCAGAGTTAAGGCGTCCACACAAAAGTTCAGATGCGGTGTGCCGCCGTGAAGCATGTGTCGCGACGGCGACTGCCGTCCTGACCCGGGCCGGCCCCACGCCTCGCCCAGGCCCACGCAACGAGCTGTTAACGAATTCTTTACAGTGTTGCCCGGGCCCGTCACAGACGTGATAAAGCTGGAGGCAGAAGCGTTGCGTCGGGCCGTCGGGCCCCAAAAGCGAGAGACCTGACTTGTCTTCGTTCTTCAGTTCAGACGGTTCCACGACGGTCCAGTTCGCGATCATATTCGTCGTTATCTTCGCGATTCTGGCCGTCGCGGTGTTCGTGTTCCGGCGCCTGACCGGCCGGGGCCAGTCCCTCTCCGCCAAGGTCGGCGGTCGCGGCCGGCAGCCCCGCCTCGGTGTCGTCGACATCTACGAACTCGACCGGCAGCGTCAGCTCATCCTGCTGCGCCGGGACAATGTCGAGCATCTGCTCCTCGTCGGCGGCCCCAACGATGTCGTGGTCGAGCGCAACATCGCGCGCGGGGTCGCGGCCCGCCTCGCCGAGGACGAGCCGGCCCGGTCCGAACCGGAGCCCGCCGCCTCCGAGCCGGTCCGGTTCCCGCCGGCCTTCGAGCCCGCCTTCGAGATGCCCGTGGCGGTGCCCCCGCCCCTGCCCGGTTCGACGGTGCGCCCCGAGCCCGTCGTGCGGCCCCTCGACCCGTCCGCCCCCGACCTCTTCGCGCCCGACGACGTCGAGCCGCAGGCCGCACCCCCGGCCGAGTCGCGCTCCCCCTTCCCGGGCACCCCGGAGATGTCCGCCCCGGCCGTCGCGCCTGCCCCTTCGCGCCCGGCCCGGCGCATCTCCCCCTCCCTCGCCAACCTCGTGCCGAGCGTCATCAACCTCGTGCCCGGTGCGGCCAAGCGCGCCCAGGCGACGGACGAGGAGCCGGCCCCCGCCCCGACCGAGCCGGCGCCGCTCCGGGATTCGTCCCGCCCCCTCGATCCGGCGATTCTCTCCGACATGGCCCGCCAGCTCGAACAGGCGGTGCGACGCCCGGCCGTGGCGGCGATGCCGCCCCGCCCCACCGCCGAGGCGAACCCCGAACCCGCGCCTGCGCTACCGGCCAAGCCGGCGCCGGCCTTCGTGCCGCCCCCGGCTCCGCCCGTCGGACCCGTCGCCGCCGACCCCGTGGTGGTCCCCCCTCCCCCCGCCGGACCCGAGGCGATCGACCCCATGGCCGCCGCCATGGCGACGACCGCCGAGACGCCGGAGCGGGACGACGCCCTGTTCGAGCCGGCCGCGCCGGAGCCGGAGCGTCCCACTCCCGCCATGGACCGTCCCATTCCGGCCGTGCGCCGTCCCACCCCGGCACCCGACGCGCCGGCTCCGGCCTCCGTCGCGCCGGAGCCGCGCCCGCCTGTTTCCGATCCGGCACCGGCCGTCGCCGCGCCGCCCGTCGAACCCCCGAAGCCGTCGGCACCGACGGTCGCCCTCCCCTCCGCGGAGCCCGGCAAGCCCCTGTCCGAGTTGGAAAAACCACCCGTCGCAGCCGCGTCCGGCACCACCGCCAATCCGTTCTCCGTCGAGGAGATCGAGGCCGAATTCGCGCGCCTGCTCGGCCGATCCCTCGACAAGAAGAGCTGATCCGGCCACGACACCGACAGGTTTGGGGTAGAGGACGGCGCAGCCCGGAGCATCGGGTGATTCGCTGCTCCTGCTATGTTCTTGCGGAACCACGATGATTCGACCGAAACCCCGTGCCGTCGCCCTCGTCGCGACGAGCCTCGGCCTCACCCTCGCGGCGGGTGGCGCCATGGCGCAGAGCCTGTCCCTCGACCTCGGCGCGGGCGGGACCACCGAGCGCGCCCTGCAACTCGTCGCCCTCATCACCGTTCTGGCCCTGGCGCCCTCCGTCCTGGTGATGGCGACCTCGTTCACCCGGATCGTGGTGGTCTTCTCGATCCTGCGCTCGGCCCTCGGCACCCAGAGCGCGCCGCCCAACACCGTGATCACGAGCCTCGCCCTGTTCCTCACGGCCTTCGTCATGGCCCCCGTCGGGCGGGAAGCCTATCGCAACGGGGTCGAGCCGCTGCTCGCCGGTCAGATCACCCAGAGCGTCGCATTCGAGCGGGCGTCGATCCCGTTCAAGGCCTTCATGCTGAAGAACGTCCGCGAGAAGGACCTCAAGCTCTTCCTCGACATGGCGAAGGTTCCGATTCCCTCCGGACCCGAAGCCGTTGGTCTCGAGGTGGTGACGCCGGCGTTCATGATCTCGGAGTTGCGTCGCGCTTTCGAGATCGGCTTTCTTCTGTTCATTCCCTTTCTGATCATCGACCTCGTGGTGGCCTCGATCCTCATGGCGGTGGGTATGATGATGGTGCCGCCCGCCACCGTTGCCTTGCCGTTCAAGCTGATCTTCTTCGTGCTGGTCGACGGCTGGACTCTGGTGGCCGGCTCCCTGGTGCAGAGCTACGGCACCTGACAGGAATCGGACGCGGCCTCGCCGCCGCGTCCGAACGTCTTCTCCAACAGGGAATCGCCAGGCTATCCCTCGATCAACCCGGCGGCGTCGCCGGGGCTTCGGCCTGCGCATCGGCGCGGGTATCCCCCTCGCGCTTGCCGCGCTCCGGCATGGCCGCCTGGGGATAGCGCTTGCGGTATTCGACGAGGAAGGCCTGCAGGGTCTCGGACCGGCTGGCCTTCTGGGCGATCTCACGGAAACCCGCCGTGCGCACGGCATTGGGCTGCGTCAGGAGGGCGAAGGTGCGCGCATCGACGCTCTCCGCCATGGGATTGGCGAACTTCGCCTTGAGACGGTCGAGGCTCAACGCCTCGCCGGCCAGTCCGTAGGCGATGGCGGCCCGGATCACGTCCGTGCGGATCTTGTCGTCGAGGGGCGTGCGCTGGCTCCAGGCATCTCCAGCCAGGAACTCGTGCGCTTCGCCGGTTTCCCGCCAGCGCTTGGCGGTCCACAGGATGTCCGCTCGCAGGCGTGTCGCATCGGTACCCGTCTCGCCTTCGACGGTTTCCAGGGCAAGATCCGTCCGCGACAGGTCGGACAGGGCGCGGGCGCGCAGAAGCGCACGAGCGCGGCGCAGATCCTCCGGAAGCTCCGGTAGATAGGTCGCGTCGAGAACCTGGAGCGCAGCGAGTGGCTTGTCGTCCATGAGCCGGATCGTCGCCAGGCGCGCGGCCACTTCCGACTGGGCCGGTCCGGTCAGACGGTGATCGACCTGATGCTGCAGGAGGTCACCGGCGGGTTCGAGGAGATCGAACTCGACCAGCCGGTCCGAGAGGCGACGGACGATCTCGTCGCCCCGCCGTCCGATGGGGGCGAATTCCTTGAAGTCGAAGTACAGGGCGAGGGCCTCGACACCGGACAGCTTGGCTCCCCGCTCACCGAGGTACAGCTCATCGAACAGGTTGAGGGCCCATTCCTGAAGGTTTCGGACGACGGGCGATTCGCTCTGCAGGGCCACGGCACGACGCACGGCGGTGAAAGCCCCACGCCACTGACCTGCCTCCTTCTGGAGGTGGGCCAGCGCCGACAGGGTCCGCATCTCGATCTCGTCTCCGTGCCACATGAGCGAGAGCGTATCGATCCGGTCGATGGCGTCCGCGAGCGGCAGCTTGCCCAGGGCATGCCCCAGGGTGGACGCCCGCAGGGATGCCTCGGCACCCACGGGGCCGCCTCCCTCCTCGGCGAGACGCTTGTAGCTCTCGAGTGCCGACGTTCCCCTGCCGCTCATCTCGTCGACACGGGCACGCAGGAGCGTGAGATGATCGCGCATCGGCTGCTCGGGATAACGCGCACCCGCCAGGACGATCTGGCGGCTCGCTGCATCCGCATCGCCCGCTTCGATGGCGGCATCCGCCGCCGCCATGCGCAGGAAGATTTGGAGGTCGTCCGGATAGCGCTCCAGGATGCCGGCGGTCTCCTGATAGGCGGCGCCGGCCTTGTCCCACTGCCCGGCGAGAGCGTCGAGATATCCCTGCCACAGGCGCGCCTCAGGGTCGGATCGGAGGCCGTCACTGCCGAGGCTGCGCCGGGCGTCGGCCGTGTGCCCCATGCGGGCGGCACCGATGGCCATGAGGAGGGACAGCTCGCGCTTCCCCACCAGAATGGGATCTTCACTCGCAGCGACCTTGAGGACGCCGCTGGCTTCGCTCGTCAAGCCATTGGCCAGAAGGGTTTTGGCCAAGGCAATCCGTAGCGGCCCCCGGGCTCCGCGGCTGGCCTCCGTGATCTCGTCGAGTTTATGACGAATGGTGTCGCGAACCTCACCGGTGCGTGCTGCCTCCCATTGGAGACGATCAATGACGAGATCGGCGGTCACCGTGAGCGGCGCGGTGGCGGACCGCGCAACGCCGGAAATCGCGATTCCGCCGTCGCGTTCAATGGTCACGCCGTCGACGTCCGGTCGCACCACGAGATTGTCGGCCTGCGCGAGGACGGCGACCCCCTGTCGACTTGGAAGCAGTTCGAAATCGACGAAGGTCTGCCGCTTCGAGAGATCGACGGGGGCCGGTCCGTAGCCCGTCACGATGGCGATGCGCTCTCCGTCGAGATCCAACCAAGTGGCACCGCCGGGGTTCGGCAGCTTTACGCTGAGAATCGGTTGCCCGTTCGCGGCGAGGGTCCTGTGTGCCGTCAGAGGCTCGCCGGCCGCGACGTTGACGCTGGCCACGAGTTCCCAGCCCGTCGGTGCATCGGCAGGGCCGGCCGGCACGAGGTCGAACAGTCGATCTTGAGGCGTGGCGAAACGGACCGAGACGAAGTTGCCCGTGCGCACGGGTTGTCCCAACGGCTTCAGGATCGGATCGCCTGCCGGAACCACGATGGCGTCGGGAGTTTCGAAAACCAGTGTGGTGATGCCTGCCCGCTCGAACAGCGCTGCGGCAGGAATGCGTGTAAACGGAAACACCAGTCCGGGGCCGGCAGGTCGAGCGAGAGTTGGGCGCACCTTGGCGGCAGGAGCCGTCGTCGGGACCGCATTCGCGGGCTGTTGCCCGGTCTGGATGTCGGCGGGCGCAGCCTTGGCATCGGCGGTGGTGGCTTTCGCCTGCGGAGCTGGGGCCGGACCTTCGGTCGCCGCCTTCGTACCGCTGGCCTTGGGCTGCAGATCGAGGGTTATGCCGTCCGCGTCCCGTGCATGGTGCAGCTCATAGCCTGCCGCGGGGGTCACTAGCAGGCGAGCGCCCGCGGCATCTCCCTCCACGGACAGGGAGGCGACGGAGGACTTGAGGCGCCCGCGGGTCGCCGTCTCGTCGATCCGCCAAGACCCCGGCACTTCCAGATGTGTTGCGGCTCCCACTTGCTCGATGCGCGCCGCAACGGTTTCCGGTAGGCGAATACTCAGACGGGCGAGATTCGGACGCAGGGCGAGTTCCAACGGAAGCCGCACGGGCTCGGCCGGCTTCGGACGGGCTGACCGGAGGGCGGCTTCGGCAGCCTGTGTTCTGGCGAACAGATCTGCCACGACCTCCGGTGGCAAGGGCGGCGGCAGTCCCGCCCAATCGACGGGGAGAAGGTCGACGAAGGTTTTCTCGCCGACGGTCTGGACGTTGACCCGGTAAGGGCGCTGCAGGGCGACCCGTAAACCGGTGCCGTCGGGATCGCGGCGAACCAGAGACACATAATTCGGCATCTGGGCAGCCAAGCGCTCCGCGAAGGCCGCGCTGCGCTCGGAGAAGCCGATGACGAGGACGGTGTCGGAAACACGCGCCTTCACGGTCACGACGGTGTCGAAGTTCAGGACGATGCGACCGTAGCGTTCGGCTTGCGTTCCGGTGATGCCCGTCAGGCGGGCGGCGGAGGCCGGGCCGCTGACGACCAGACCAGCCAAAATCGACGCCACGGCGAGGCCGGCCCGAGGCCGGCGCCGTCGATGGGTGATGTCTCGGCCCAAAACCATTGCGGAATTCACCAAACTCGAGGGACGATCCACCCGCGAAGCGAGCGGATCGTCTTGCGCCACACAGTTCGGTCACTCTTTCAGATTTGGGCTAACGGGCGCTTAAAAGGCCTTCCGGACTACGGAACGGCGCGCTTGACCACCAAGCCGGGGATTGTCGTGCCCGCCGGACCGAAGTTCGCGTCGGCCTTGGAGCAATTTGCCGGTGTGTCCTTGGTGTAAGTCTCCGTGTAGGTGCGCGACCGCAGCAGGAGGTCTCCCGCGGAGAGATCGTTGAGGGGCACGCCAAGACCGGCGACGACCTCCTTGAAACGGTTGTAGTCGGGTTGAAGGTCTGGGCAGGCATTCTGCACGAAATACAGAAGACCAGCGAGCTTGGCAGCGCTGTTACGCTGCCGTTCGACTTTCGCATCGGGCGCGGGGCCTTCTGGCGCGGCTGCAGCCGGAGGCGAGACCTCGGGCGTGGTCTGGGCCCAGGCGGATGTCGCGACGATCACCGCGAAGAGGCAAGCGGTCGAAAGAATTTTCATCGGCGTTTCCTCGTCATTTCTTGAGTGCGGCCGCTTCGTTGCGCGAAGGTTCTTGGGGGCGTGCCGCAATGGGTCTGCTCGCTGGCCTCAGCTGGCCAGGGCCATGGCCCGCGAGAGCGCCGGACCGAAACCGCCGAGCGGAACGGTCACCACCAGGGGCTCCTTGGCCTCGGGGCGCGTGGCTGTGATCGTCAGGGTCTTGGCGGCCTTCATCGCATCGGTGGCCAGGGTCGGGAAGCTGATCGGAACCATACAGCCTTCCTGACTGCAACTGAGGAAGGGGGCTCCCTGCCCGAGGACCGCCTCGTCGAGCTTGAATTGGATGCCGCCCTCAATGTTCAGCCCCAGAGGCATCAGGATCAGCCCTGCTGCCCGGCCCTCGGTCGGCGTGCGCAACTCGATGGCGAACGAGCGACGCCCATCGGTCTTGGAGCCTTGGGCCTGCATGAGCGTGCATGTCGCCGGCCCGGTCCCTTCGCGGGCGCAGACGACGGTCCAGTCGCCGTAGACTTCGCTCACGGAGCTGGCACCGGATGGCCAGATCGAGGCAGGCGCGGTGACGGGGGCTGGTTTGGTAACAGGAGTCGGTTTGGCGGCGGGCGCAGGCTTCGGCTTCGCTTTCATCCTCGGCGCGGCCTCGGTGGGGGCGTTGGCGTCTCCCGTATCCTGGGCGAGGGTCGGACGGATCGTAACGGGCAGGAGCAACGCGGAGAGGGCCAGGCTGAGCGCGACTGCGCGCAGGCGGAACGAGGGGCGGTAGAGCGGCAAGTTGAGCCTCCAGGGGCGTCGAGGTGCTTCGAAGCCGGTCACGCAGTCCGTACCACCCCTCGGGGGAACATTCCGCGTGACGATTTCGGAGCCTGCCGCCTAAACTCGCCGCCCACGAAGTGCAACCATGGGCCTTCTTTGATTGCTGTTCAGCGCTTGGGTAAGGGCTTGAGCATCTCGATCGCTGGCAACTCGGAGGGGCCAAGTCCGGCGATCGATGGAATCTGCAACGTCGGTGTCTTGTTTTGCGCCCGATTCGCGAGGGCGACGGTGAGTTTCTCCGCGGGCTCGGATTGCATCAGCGCTAGAACCTCCGCCATCTTACGCGGATTCATCGTGAGAACGATCGGAACGAGAACCTCTTGGTTCAGGCGATCGAACACACGGGCTGCGTCCTTCGGCTTCATCGTCTCATACATGGTGACGATATTCTTGAAGGCAGCCTTCTCCGCTTCGGCGCGCTCGCTCGTGCCGCTCTCGACCTTGCCCTCCTCCTGCTTCAGGGCATCGACACCGGTCTCGAGCTTGCGTTCGGCGGTCCCGATGAGCTGCTCGCGCATGTCGAGGGCATCGCTGCGCTGTTTGAGGGTGTCGCGCCGATTGGCCAGGCGCTCGAGAATGGCGCGCTCGGTGGCGGACATCGCTTCCTGCGGCGATGGCGGACGGGCAGCGGGTTTCTCAGGCTCTGGTGCCGCCTTCTCGGGCTCCTTCGGGGTGACGGAGCCGGTGGTGGCGGGATCGGACGGCTCGTATCCGGTTCGGGCCTTGGCGAGGACACGAGCGAACTCCGGCAAGGGGGCGCCCGGCACGGGCTTGGAATCCTCGATGGCGATGGAGGCGAGTTTCAGCACCAGGAGACCGGCGGCGGCGAGGGTCACGCCGTCGATCAGGCGCAGCTTGAGCGGGCGCGTCTGGGGAAAGCGCACGCGCAGACCCATTTTCTCAAAAGGAGCCGGTGCCTTGACCAGTTCCGACGTCGGGGTGGTAGCAGGCTGGGTCATGCGGCCTTGCTCCGTAGACGACCGAGGGCACGCTCCGACACGGCGAGGGCGGCGGCGGCGGCGGCGCCGAGGCGTTCATGGTTGGGCGTCGTTTGAATCTCGACGGGAACACGGCTCTGCGTCGTCGCAGGCGCATCGATGCGGACGGTCGTATCCTCGACCTCGACCGGAGCCTTCGAACTCCCTGACGCCTGAGCCACGATGGCGGAGATCTGCTCGATGACCGTCGTGCCCGCAGCGACCTGGTTCGACAGGTCGGCGGCGTAGCGCTCTGCGGTCGCGAGCCGATCGGCCAGCGTGCGATCGCATTCGTCGAGCGTCGCACGCAGGCCCACGACTGCCCGTTCGGCGGTCGCACTGGCAACGACGAGATCGCTGATCGTCTGGCGCATGCCCGCTTCATCGGCCTTCATTCGGGCGATGCGACGGCTCAGCTGCACCGAGGAAGCAATGGTTCCGACGAGAAGGACGGCCACCAGGATGTCGACCGTGAGGGTGATCGGAAAGCTCATGTCGAAGTCACCCGTCGTTACGATTGTTCATGGAAGCCTCGAAGGCTTGGAGAGTGGTCCGCGACCGGCGCAGCGGCCGGGTGAGCTGGACGGCGATACTGTCGTCCACCCGGCCGATCCGGCCCTGCGTCAGGGCCCAATCGCCACAGCGCACGGAGATGAGGTCGGACGGCTTGGTATCGAACATCAGGGTGTCGCCGACCTTCAGGGAAAGAACCCTCTTCAGCGGCAGCATCGTTTCGTGCAGGACCGCCTCCATGGTGGCGTCGGCCTGCCAGATCTCGGTGGCGAGGTGGCTCTCCCAAACGTGGTCGCGACCGAGCTTCTCGCCCATGAAGCTCTGCATGAGCAGTTCACGGATGGGTTCGATCGTCGCGTACGGGAAGAGGATTTGCAGCATGCCTCCGCGCCCGTCCATGTCGAGCTTGAGGCTGATCAGGATGGCGGCATTCGCCGGCCGCGTGATGGTGGCGAAGCGCGGATTTGTCTCGATGCGGTCGATGGCGAACCGAACGGGCGAGAGCGGTTGGAACGACATTTCGAGATCAGAGAGAATGATCTCGATGAGACGCCGAACCAGCTGCATCTCGATGCTGGTGAAGGGCCGACCGTCCAGACGTGTGGAACTGTTGCCGCGTTTGCCCCCCAGCAGCAGGTCCATGGTGGAATAGGCGAGATTCGACTCGACGGTGACGAGACCCGAATTCTCCCAGGTATCCGCCCGGAACACGCCCAGCAGGGTCGGCAGCGGAATCGCGTTGAGATAGTCGCCGAAGCGAACGGACGTGATATTGTCCAGCGTTACTTCGACGTTGTCTTGGAAGAAATTACGCAGGCTCGTCGACAACAACCGGATCATCCGATCGAAGACGATCTCCAGCATCGGGAGGCGTTCATATTGAACGACGCCCGAATCGACGATCGCCCGTACGCCTCCGGCTCCCGATGCCGACAGCTCCCGCAGGGAGAATCCGAGGACGCCGTCAATCTCATCCTGGTTCAGGATGCGGTCGTTGCCGGCCAGTTCGGGGAGGTTGTCCGTCTCCCCGTCCTCGATCATCGTCGCCCATTCGGCGGCGACGTCGCTCGCATGCGTGGTGGTCCCTTGCTCTGCGAGGGCCGCACCCCATTCGTCCGCGAGGGTGGCGTCGCCAGTACCCTCGTTCTGCTCCATGAGGGCAGCAGCCCAATCGTCCTCGTCGGCGTCGGCCATGGGAATCTCGAATGCGTGTGAAGGGAGAGAGCCGAAATTACTGGACGACGACGTCCTTGAAGAGCACCGCCTCGGCCCGCGCCGGGTGGATCGCGAGGTTCACCCGGCGCAGAAGCTCCTCACGCAGACGGTAGAGACCGGCCGAACCGGCCAGATCGCTGGCGCGCAGCTCGCGCAGGTAGACCTGGAAGGTGTCCTCAATGCGCGGCATCAGGGGTTTCACCTCTTGCTCGACCTTCGCATCCTTGAGCTCGAGGGCGAGCTTGATCTTGGCGAACCGGGCCTTGTCCTGGCCGGCTTCGCTGGAGAGATTGATCATCATCTCCCGCACATCGAGGAACACGATCGGCGCCTTGACTTCGGCCGCCGCCGGCCCGTGGGCGGCGCTCTTCTTCATGAAGAACACTCCGCCACCGCCGAGGGCCAGCACGGCGACCGCCGCGATGATGATGAGTTTCTTCTTGGAGCCGGCCGGGGCTTCGCCCGCTTCGCCTTCCACTGCAGCCTTCTTGGGCTTCTTCGCCATCGGTCTCGCCCCGCCTACGCTTCTGTCCGAGGACGCTCGGTCACGCCCGGCTCGTAGGAAAGAGCTATCGATTGTTAAGGTTAACGCGTCGTTAAAGCGGCAAAATCTGCCGGGTCGGATTTACCCCCCGAACGGGGTGAGGTCGAAGTCTGCCGGGTGGGGTTGATGGCACAAGCATTTGAATAATCTGATGAAATTGAATTTTCCTGAAATGGCACGGCCCGTGCGGATTGCTGTCTCGTTACCGCTCGCTGCAGTTGGATCGTGTCATGCAGAACGCAATGTTAGTCGGGGTCTCGAACCAAGTCGCGCTTCAGCGCGAGCTGGAAGTGGTCGCCAACAACATGGCCAACGTCTCCACCACCGGCTTCAAGGCTCGTAACGCCCGCTTTCAGGAGTACCTGATGCCGGTGGCGAGCGCTGATTCGTTCCAGAAGCAGGATCGGCGGGTGTCCTACGTCATCGATCAGGGGACGGCCCTCGATCTCGGCCAGGGCCCCATCGAGCAGACCGGCAACCCTCTCCATGTCGCGGTCCGGGGCGATGCGTTCCTCGTGGTGCGGACGCCATCGGGGGACCGCTACACCCGGAACGGCGCTTTCGAGACCAACGCTCAGGGCACGCTCGTCAACAGCGACGGTTACACCGTTCAGGGCGAGGCAGGTCCGATTCAGATCGGGCAGCAGGAGACCGGGATCAGCATCGGTCCCGATGGAACGGTTTCGACCAACCTTGGCATTCGGGGGCGCGTTCGCCTCGTCACCTTCACCAATCCGCAGGCCCTCACCAACGAGGGCACCAATCTCTACGCCTCCACGGCCGCGCCGACCCCTGCGGGCGTCGCTGGTCGTCTCGAATCCGGTGCGCTGGAGCGCTCGAACGTCAAGCCCGTCATCGAGATGACTCGTCTGATGGACCTGAACCGCACCTACTCCATGGTTTCCGGCGTGATCTCGCGCCTCGATGATCTGCGCGGCACTGCAATCCGCCGCCTCTCCGAAATCGCTTAAGGAACTGCATTCATGCGCGCTCTCTACGCCGCCGCCACCGGTATGGCGGCCCAGGAACTCAACGTTCAGGTCATCTCCAACAACATCGCCAACCTTCGCACCACCGGCTACAAGCGCCAGGCACCGCATTTCCAGGATCTTCTCTACCAGAACCTGCGCCGCGCCGGCTCCTCGACGTCGGATCAGAACACGCAGCTCCCCGCCGGTCTCGCGATCGGTTCGGGTGTGAAGACCACCTCGACGGCGCGGGTGATGTCCCAGGGCACCCTGACATCGACGCAGAAGGACTACGACGTCGCCATTCGCGGCGAAGGCATGTTCCGCGTCACCATGCCGGACGGCCGTCTGGCCTATACCCGAGACGGCTCGTTCGAGCTTTCGGCGCAGGGTCAGCTCGTTACGGCCGACGGTTACCTCGTCGATCCCGGCATCACGGTGCCGAACAACGCCACCTCCGTGACGATTAGCGCGCAGGGCGCGGTGCAGGCGATCGTCCCGGGGCAGACGGCGCCCCAGACCCTCGGGCAGTTTCAGCTGGCTCGCTTCGTCAACAAGGTCGGCCTCGAATCCATCGGCGACAACCTGTTCATCGAGACCCTGGCGTCCGGCCCGGCCATTTCGGCGGTGCCGGGCTCGGAGGGCTTCGGCAACCTGCAGCAGAGCTACCTCGAAGAAGCGAACGTCAACGCGGTAACGGAGATCTCGTCCCTGATCGCGGCCCAGCGCGCCTATGAAATGAATTCCAAGGTCGTGACCGCCGCCGATCAGATGCTGTCCACCACGTCCCAGATGTTCCGTAGCTGATCGGGAGCGAACGTCTCATGTCTGCCCTGAAATACGTTCCCCTCGCCGTTCGCACTCGCATTTCACCTGTGGATTCAGCCATGGTCACGCGCGCTCTTCTCACTGTCGCGGCCCTCGGACTGCTCACCCTGCCGGTGCTGGCGGAGGGAACGGGGCAGCGCCTGCGCCTGCGCGGCGACGTCACGGCGCGCGGCGATGTCCTCACCCTGGGCGATCTCGTCGAGGGCACGAACCCCACCGCCTCGGCGCGCCCGCTGTTCCGTGCGCCGGCCCTTGGCACCAGTGGGACGATCCAGGCCCGGCGCATCGCCGAGGCCGTGACGGCCCTCGGGCTCGGCGAGGTCGAGACGGGCGGGCGCGCGCAGGTCACGGTCCAGCGCGCCGCCCGGCGCGTCGGCCAGCCCGAGATCGAGGCCGCCCTGAAGCGGGCCCTCGAAACCACCTACGGTCTCGATGTCCGCAATCTGGCGCTTCGCCTCGACGGCGACGCCCCGGTGCTGCTCGCCCCCATCGACCTCGACGGGCAGGCGACCGCCGTCGACCTCACCTACGATCCCCGGAGCCGGCGTCTCGCCGCCCTCGTCACCCTGGGCGACCGTCAGGCGTCGCTGCGGGTCACCGGTCAGGCGCAGGAGGTCCGCGAGGTCCTGGTCCTCAGCCGGTCGCTCAATCGCGGCGAGATCATGACGGCGGCCGATTTCAGCGTCGAGCGCCGCTCCAAGGAGACGGTGCCGGCCGATGCCCGCCTGGGGCAGGCCGACATGCTCGGGCAGGTGGCGCAGCGCGGCCTCAGCGCCGGTTCGATCATGCGCAACGGCGACGTGGCGCCCCCGGACCTCGTGACGCGCGGCGAAACCGTCACCGTCGTGTTCGACACGCCCGGCCTCGCCCTGTCCCTGCGCGGGCAGGCCAACGAGGGCGGCCGCCTCGGCGCCGTGATCACGGTGACGAACCCCGTCTCCAAGAAGGTGCTCACCGCCACCGTCGTCGGGGCCGGCCGGGTCTCCGTCGCGCCCGTTCCCGCTCCGGTGACGCGTCAGGCCAACGCCGCCCTCGACGGAGCCCGTTGATTCCCATGACCCGACTCGCCGCAGGCACGATCCCGATGACCCACCGCGTCCGCCCCGCCTTCGCCATCGCGCTCCTCTGCACCGGGCTCGGCGCCTGCAACACCGTCGACCGGCTGTCGCAGATCGGCGAGAAGCCGGCCCTGACGGCCATCGAAGACCCGACGGCGCAACCGGGCTACAAGCCCGTGCGCCTGCCGATGCCCGATGTGCAGCCGGTGTCCTATGCGCCGAACTCCCTGTGGCGCACGGGCTCGCGGGCGTTCTTCAAGGACCAGCGCGCGGCCCGGATCGGCGATCTCGTGACCGTGAAGGTCAACGTCACCGACAAGGCCAACCTGAACAACGAGACCAAGCGCTCGCGCTCCAACGCCGAGGGGTTCGGCCTGCCCAATGCCTTCGGGTTGGAGAAGAACCCCGGCGTGGCCGCCGCCGGCCTCGCGGCCGACAAGCTCCTCAACGCCACCTCGACCTCGTCGAGCGACGGCGCCGGCTCGGTTCAGCGCAACGAGACCGTCACCACCAACATCGCCGCCGTCGTCACGCAGGTGCTGCCCAACGGCAACCTCGTGGTGGAGGGCAAGCAGGAGATCCGCATCAACTTCGAGGTGCGCGAACTCATCGTCGCCGGCGTCGTTCGGCCCGAGGACATCGAATCCGACAACACCATCGACTCGGCCAAGATCGCCCAGGCCCGCATCGCCTATGGCGGACGCGGCCAGATCACGGACGTGCA
>Ga0182226_1000062_pt1 | contig 19021 bp, 20 predicted proteins | sample G6R1MG_27_FD_129658 | JGI IMG/M metagenome (GOLD analysis project Ga0182226, IMG submission 129658) | Miscanthus phyllosphere microbial communities from Michigan, USA - G6R1_MAIN_07NOV2016_LD1 MG | ecosystem: Host-associated > Plants > Phyllosphere > Phylloplane/Leaf | place: USA: Michigan...
CCGGCAAGTACCACGTCGAGCTCGTCGCCAAGGGCGAGACGGTCGACGTGTTCGTGTCGGACGGAAGCCAGAAACCGGTCCCGGCGACCGGTTTCAAGGGCACCGCCATCCTCGTCGTCGGCGGCAAGCCGGCCCGCGTGCCGCTGGAGCCGACAGACGGCAACCGCCTCTCGGGCAAGGCGTCCGTGGCGCTCGGCGCCAGCCCGAAGGGCGCCGTCCAGCTCACCGCCCCCGACGGCGCGACCGCCAGCGGCAAGTTCAACTGATCCACCCGTTCGATCCCGACCCAAGAAGGAAACGCACCATGGCCACCTCGACCACCACGACCCTGTTCGCCGCCCTCGTCTCCCTCGGGCTCGCCGGTCCGGCCATCGCCCAAGCCACGCACGACCACGGTTCCATGCCGGGCATGGGTGCCGGGGACTCGATGAAGCCCGACCCGAAGGACAACGCCTCGACCAAGGAATTCAAGGCTGCCGACATGACGATGATGAAGGACATGGACGTGGCCTACACGGGCGACACGGACGTCGACTTCCGCACGCACATGATCCCGCACCACAAGGGTGCGATGGCCATGGCCGAGGTGGCGCTGAGGCACGCCAAGGACCCGGCGACCAAGGCGATGGCCCAGAAAATCATCGATGACCAGAAGAAGGAGGTTGCAGATATGGAGGCATGGCTGAAGAAGAATGCCAAGTGACCGCATGCAAAAATAGGGATCAATTATCGTTGAGTTCTATTTCGACGGAATAATTGAACCTTAGTCGGAGTGCTTGGTTGTGATACTAACAAGATCAGGTGTCTAATGTGCTTGATATTGTTAGTCAATGACATCATTTTGCCAATTGATGGAGTGGATATCATGCACAACATGTCGAGCGAGATGCAGTCGTGCATCGATGAGTGCCTACGCTGTTATCAAACCTGCCTCGGGATGGCCTCAAACCACTGCCTGCCGGCCGGGGGCAAGCACGTTGAGCCGGAGCATCTTCGCCTGATGCTGGCCTGCGCGGAGATCTGTCGGACCTCCGCCCACTTCATGCTGCTCGGGACCCCCGAGCACAGGCACACCTGCCGGGCCTGCGCGGAGGTCTGCGAGGCCTGCGCGAAGAGTTGCGAGCAGGTGGGCGACATGCAGGACTGCGTCGAGCAGTGCCGCCGCTGCGCCGAGAGCTGCCGCAAGATGGCGGCCTGAGCCCCGGGGACGGCCTCCGGGGCCGTTCCTCACGTTTCCGAACCACCCAGGAGAAAACGATGAAGCAGATGATGTTGGCCGCGGCCGCGATGCTCGCCCTCTCGCTGACCCCGGCCCTGGCGGCCGGGTGCTGCGGAAAGGGCGCCAAAGGAATGTGCGCCAAGCCGATGGCCTCGATGTCGATGAAAAGCGGGAAGAAGGGCTGCTGCTGCGACGGCATGGGCAAGAAGGTGGCCATGTGATGCGGCGCGCCGGGCGTCGGGAGCGACCGATCCGTTCGCTTCAGCGCTTGGCGACGGCCTTCCTGCGAGGTGTGGGAGGCCGCGCCGGCCCCGGGGACGCGCCCGGACGGCTGGCTGAGACGTCGGCCCCGGTCTCCAGGCTGGCGATGATCGGACAATCCGGCCGACCGTCGCCGTCGCAGGCGTCGGCCAGGGACCGCAGGGCGTCGGCCATCTCGTTTAATTGGCGGGCCCGCTGTTCGAGTTCCTTCACGTGGGCCCTCGCGATGGCCTTCACGTCGGCGTTGCTGCGGTCGGGATCGCTCCAGAGTCCTAGCAGCACCCGGATGCGGTCCAGCGAGAAGCCCAGGTCCCGGGCGTGCCGGACGAAGCCGAGCCGGTGCAGGTCGGCGGTTCCGTAATCGCGATAGCCGCTGTCGCGCCGGTCCGCCGGGGGCACGAGCCCGATGCTTTCGTAGTGCCGGATCATCTTGGCCGAGACCCCGGAGGCCCGGCTCGCCTCGCCGATATTCATCGTAGGAGCCCCTCAGTTGACCTTCCCATAATGGGAAGGTGCAGGAAGGTCCGCAAGCCCAATCGGCCGCTGCCCGCACCCTGCTTCCACTTCGAAGCCCGGACGGCATCCCGGCCAGACAACCCACGGAGTTTCCGATGCAAGCCACCGCGTCCCGCAAGGCGGTCCTGTACCGCATGATGATGCCGCAGCACACGTGTCCGTACGGCCTCAAGGCGAAGGATCTCCTCGAACGCCAGGGCTTCCAGGTGGAAGACCACTGGCTGACCACCCGCGAGGAGACCGACCGCTTCAAGGCCGAGCACGGGGTCAAGTCGACGCCCCAGACCTTCATCAACGGCGAGCGCGTCGGGGGCTTCGACGATCTCAGGCGGCATTTCGGACGGGCCGCCAACGACCCGAACGCGACGACCTATACGCCGGTCGTGGCGGTGTTCTCGATGACGGCGCTGATGGCGCTCGCGGCGAGCTACGCCGTGTACGGCACGCCGCTGACCGTCCGGGCGGCCGAGTGGTTCATCGCCTTCAGCATGTGCGTGTTGGCCCTCCTCAAGCTGCAGGACGTCGAGACCTTTTCCTCAATGTTCCTCGGGTACGACCTGCTGGCCAAGCGCTGGGTGCGTTACGCCTACGCCTACCCGCTCCTGGAGGGCATCGCCGGCGTCCTGATGGTGGCCGGCGCCCTGAACTGGCTGTCGATCCCCGTGGCCCTGTTCATCGGCACCGTCGGCGCGGTCTCGGTGTTCAAGGCGGTCTACGTCGACAAACGCGAGATCAAGTGCGCCTGCGTCGGCGGGTCGAGCAAGGTGCCGCTCGGCTTCGTCTCGCTGACCGAGAACGTGATGATGGTCGCCATGGCGATCTGGATGCTGGCGATGGGGCATTGAGCGGCATGGCCACGATGTTCCCCGCCTGGCTCCATGCGCTCTCCATCCTGGCCCTGCTGCTCGGGGCCGCCTGCTCGATCCTTCTGTCGGTGCAGGTGATCCGGCATCCGCAGCACATGACCGTGATGAACGTGGTCTGGCCGGTCAGCGCCCTGTTCGGCACGGTGGTCGTGGTCTGGGCCTACTTTCGCTATGGCCGCCTCGCGACCATGGAGGCGCATCACCGCGCGATGGAGCGGGACGAGAAGCCTCCGAACATGACGCAAACGCCGTTTCCGGTGATGGTGGGCAAGGGCGCGCTCCACTGCGGCAGCGGCTGCATGCTCGGCGACGTCGCCGCCGAGTGGCTCGCCTTCCTCGTGCCGGCGGTGGCGGTCTGGTTCGGCTGGCACTCGCTCTTCGAGGAGAAGATGTACGCGGTCTGGGTGCTGGACTTCGTGTTCGCCTTCGGGCTTGGGATCGTGTTCCAGTATTACGCCATCGTGCCGATGCGCGGGCTCTCCCCGGGCCAGGGCATCGTCGCAGCCCTCAAGGCCGACACCCTGTCGCTGATCGCCTGGCAGGTCGGCATGTACGGCTTCATGGCGTTCGCCCAATTCGCCGTGTTCCCGCACCTCGCGGGGCAGCCAGCGCCGGTGAACTCGGTCGAGTTCTGGTTCGCCATGCAGGTGGCCATGGTGGCAGGGTTCCTGACCAGCTACCCGGTGAACTGGTGGCTCGTCTCCACCGGGATCAAGGAGCGGATGTGACAGGATTTCGTGCCCCTGACCGCCCTCCAGCATGTGACGCATCCCCAGGTGCCTGCCACCACAAGGGCTAGGTGCGAACGCAGCCCTTCCGTTGGGACGCCGCTTCCGAAACCCGCCCATGAGGATATGCAGGGTCATGCGCCGCTTCCCGCCCGAACGCATCGTGTGTCTGACGGAGGAGACCGTCGAGACCCTCTATCTCCTCGGCGTGGAGGACCGCATCGTCGGAGTCTCCGGCTATGCCGTCCGTCCGCCGCAGGTCCGCCGCGAGAAGCCGCGGGTTTCCGCCTTCACCAGCGCCGACATTCCGAAGGTTCTCGCCCTCGCCCCCGACCTGGTGCTCACCTTTTCGGACCTTCAGGCCGGCATCGTCGCCGACCTCGTCAGGGCCGGCGTTGCCGTGCACGCGTTCAACCACCGCGACGTCGCCGGCATCCTCGCCATGATCCGCACGGTGGGCGCCCTGGTCGACGTCCGCGACAAGGCGGAGGCACTGGTCCGTGGCTACGAGGCCAGACTCGCGCGCGTAGCGGAGCAGGCCAACGAACGGCCGCGGCCGCGGGTCTATTTCGAGGAATGGGACGAGCCCCTGATCTCGGGCATCGGCTGGGTCTCCGAGCTCGTGGCAATCGCCGGCGGCGACGACATCTTCCCGGAGCTTTCCCGGCAGGGGGCCGCCAAGGATCGCATCGTGGCGCCGGAAGCGGTGATCTCGGCTGCGCCCGAAGTCATCCTGGCGTCCTGGTGCGGGAAGAAGGTCGTGCCCTCCCGCATCGCCGGCCGGCCGGGCTGGGCCGCAATCCCCGCCGTCGCGCAGGGTCGCATCGTCGAGATCAAGTCGCCCCTGATCCTGCAGCCCGGACCTGCGGCCCTTACGGATGGCCTGGACGCCATCCTGCAGGCGCTCGGGCATCCGATCCCGCACGCCGAGGCCCCTTGGCAGGTGCCCGTCCCGGCCCCATCGCCGTGGCGCCTGACCGAACGCCATCGCGCCCAGCTTCTCAAGGTCCCGGACGACGGCTGGATCGAGGCCACGCGCCTCGACGCGCGCTCGCTGGAGGTCCTCGTCCGGCGAGGCTGGATACGGCGCGTGCATGCCGACCCGCTCGGACGACCGCGCCATGACGGCTACCGGCGAACCGATGCGGCCAGGATCGCACTGAACGGTACGGTGAGCGCAGCCTGACGCTACGGAACCGGCACGGCCGCCCCGGCGGGCAGTCCTGCCGCATCTCGGATCTACGCCTCAGAAGTGGTGATTGTGCCGACGATGGTGGTGATGATGGTGGCCCCAGTGGTGCTGATGCCGCCGGTAGTGATGATGGTGCCCCCAGCCATGATGGTGGTGTCCCCAGCCATGGTGATGATGGTGGCGCCGGTGATGGTGGTGGCCCCCATGGTGATGGTGGTGGCCCCCATGGTGATGGTGGCCCCAGTGCTGCACGGTCTGCACCGGACTTCCGATGGGGTCGACGAGGCCGGGGCTCGTCGCAAGGGGGGCTGCCTTCGCCGGGGTGAGCTGAAGGGTCACTGCCAAGATCACAGCGCCGATCATCGCAAAAAGACGTCCAACCATTGTCGCCTCCTGGATCACGGAAATGTCTCCGTATTCAGGATGCTAGGCGTCGCAAGCTGAATGTACAGTGACGAAGGGCGACCGGACCTTCAGGTCAGGGTGAAATCTCGGTCCGTCATTGCGTTGCGACCAAACTTGGCCGACGAATACAGAACAGACACACCCGGGTGAGCCGCGTCCAAAGTGAGCCGGTAACCGTCGGCCTTGCAAACCGCCCCCGCCGTCACAAACTGGATGTTGGCTTCGGCCGCGTGTGATAGAGTTCGCGACGTGATGACCCTGACCCGACAAACATGGCGCTGTCTGGCCGCGATCCTGATGATCGTGGCCTTCGTCATGCCGTCGGTGGTCCACGCTCACGTCGGCCATACGCACGGCCCGACGCTGGTGGCGGCAGTCGACGATGGCCAAACGGCGGTCTCCGAGGGCTCGCAGGTCGGCCACGATCATGCCGGGGACACCAACAAGTCCAAGGCGCATGCGGCCTGCTGTGCGGCGTGTGCCTGCCATGGCGGGTTGACGGTTACGGAAGCCGCCGCGGTCGGGCGCGTCTGGCGCTCGCTGCGCCTGGCGCTCGGACCCGCGGATCTCGCACCCCCGAGCCGAGCGCCAGAGGCGCTGCCCGAGCCCCCTCGATCCTTCGCCTGAACCTGGCGCGCTGAGGCGCGCCTGTAGCGGCATGCCGTCTTGAGGGACGGCGGCCGGTGTTTTGGTGCGAAGGAATTCCTGATGATGCGTCGTAATCCGTTGGCCGCTGCCCTGAGCGCGGCGGCGCTGCTGCTTTGCCTATGGGGCGGAGCCGCCCCTGCCCATGAGGGCCACGACCATGGAGAGGAGGCGAAGTCCGCTCCCGCGGTCACCGCTCCCCGCGGCGTATCGAGTTCGGACGCCTTCGAGGTCGTGGTCGTGGCCCGCAACGGCGCGCTGATGGTCTACGTCGACCGCACCGGCAGCAACGAGCCCGTGACCGGGGCCACCGTCCAGGCGGAAACGCCCGAGGGCGCCGTAACCGCGACCGCGACGCCGGACGGGGCCTACCTGGTCGACGCCCATTGGAGCGAGAAGCCGGGCGCCTACGACCTGACCTTCACCGTGACCCTGGCCGACGGCACGAGCGATGTTTTTCCCGTGGAGCTTGAGGTGCCCGAGCCTCCCGCCGCCACGGCAGGTCCGCCCACCGCCTGGACGAGCGGCCTCGCCATCGCCCACGATTTCCAGCACCACCTGACCCAGGCTGATCCGATGGCGTTCGTCATCGGCGGTACCGGCTTCGTGCTCGGCGTCGGCCTCACGCTCCTGCTCGGACGACGCCGCTCGGCACCGGCCGTGGCGGTCCTGGTTCTGGCGGCGGGCGTCGTGTTGGCGCCGAGGGCCAACGCCCACGAGGGCCACGACCACGGGAACGAGCCCAAGACCCTGATGGCGGCGCCGAACGGCGCCAGCCGGGACGTGGCCCAGCGCCTGCCGGACGGCAGCGTATTCATGCCCAAGCCGACCCAGCGCCTCCTGACCATCCGCACGGTGGTGACGGCCACGAGCGCCTTGGCCCGCACCACCGAGATGCCGGGCCGGGTCATCACCGACCCGAATGCGAGCGGAGTCGTGCAGTCTTCCGTCGGCGGGCGCCTGTCGCCGCCGCCCTCGGGGGTGTTCCCGCGGCTGGGCACACCTGTCGCCAAGGGCGACGTGCTCGCCTTCGTCACCCCTCCAATCCAGGCGGTGGACGCCTCGGACATGCGCCAGCGTCAGGGCGAGCTCGACCAGCAGATCGCCATCGTGCAGCGGCGCGTCGAACGCTTCCAGAAGTTGGCCCCGGGCGGTGCGGTCTCGCAGGTCCAGCTCGACGAGGCCAACGCCGAACTGTCCGGGCTTAAGGACAGGCGCACCGCCCTCGACAAGATCCGCCTTCAGCCCGAACCGTTGATCGCACCCGTCTCCGGCGTCATCGCCGAGGCCAACGCCATGGCCGGCCAGATGGCGAGCCCGGGTACGATGGTCTTCCAGATCACCGACCCTGCGAAGCTATGGGTCGAGGCCCTCAGCTTCGAGGCCCTGGCGCCGGCCCAGAACGCCTCGGCTCGGTTGGCCGACGGACGCACCCTGACCCTGAACTACCGCGGCGCCGGATTGGCCGACCGCAGCCAGGCCGTACCCGTTCAATTCGCCATCGAGGGCGAGCAACCCGACCTGCGCACCGGCCAGTTCGTGACGGTGCACGCCAGCAGCAGCGCCCCCCTGCAAGGTCTCGCGCTCCCTCGGGCAAGCGTCGTGCGCTCCGCCAACGGGCAGGCCCTCGTCTACGAACACACGCAGGCGGAACGTTTCGAGCCGCGCGAGGTGCAGGTCGAGCCCCTCGATGCCGCCCGGGTGCTGGTGGTCTCCGGCATTGGGAACGGCAAGCGGGTCGTGACCCAAGGCGCCGAACTCATCAACCAGGTTCGGTGAGGGCAGGCGTATGTTCACGTTCCTCGTCTCGCGGTCCCTCGGGAACCGCACTCTGGTCCTCGCCATCGCGGCGGTGCTGGTGCTCTACGGCGCCTTCACCGTCACCAAGCTGCCGGTCGACGTCTTCCCCGACCTGAACAGGCCCACCGTCACGGTCATGACGGAGGCCGAGGGCCTCGCCCCGCAGGAGGTGGAGCAACTCGTCTCCTTCCCCATCGAGACCCAGATGAACGGCCTTCCTGGGGTGAGCCGCGTGCGCTCGGTCTCGGGCGTCGGCCTGTCGGTGATCTACGTCGAGTTCGACTGGGGCACCGACATCTATCGCAACCGCCAGCAGGTGGGCGAGCGCCTCGCGATGGTGCGGCCCCAGCTTCCGGCCAATGTCAGCCCGATGATGGGCCCGATCTCCTCCATCATGGGGCAGATCGTGATGGTGGCCGTCACCGGCGACACCGTTTCGGCCATGGAGCTGCGCGAGATCGCGGACTTCACGATCCGCCCGCGCCTCCTCTCGATTCCCGGCGTGGCGCAGGTCATCCCGATGGGCGGCGAGGTCCGACAGTTCCGGATCGCACCCCAGCCCACCGCCATGCGGGCGCTGGGCGTCACCTACGAGCAGGTGGAGAAGGCCCTCCAGCAGTTCGGGACCAACACCGGCGGCGGCTTCACCGACCAGTACGCCCGCGAGTACCTGATCCGGAACGTCGCCCGGACCATGAACCTCGACGACCTTCGCAACATGGTCGTGGCGACCGTCGACAAGCGCCCGGTCTATCTTCGCCAGGTCGCGGACGTCTCCTTCGGGGCCAAGACCAAGCGCGGCGACAGCGGCTACATGGGCGCTCCGGCCGTGGTTGTCTCGGTGGAGAAGCAGCCCGGCGTCGACACCGTCCGCCTGACCGAGACCATCGAGGCCGCGCTCAAGGAGATCGGCACGAGCCTGCCCAAGGGCGTCCAGGCGGACCGGCTCATCTTCCGGCAGGCCAACTTCATCGAGACCTCGATCCATAACGTCGAGAAGGTGCTGCTGGAGGCCGTCGCCGTGGTGGCGGTGGTGCTCTTCGCCTTCCTCCTCAACGTGCGCACCACGGTGATCTCGCTGACCGCGATCCCAGTCTCCATCCTGACCACGGCGGTGATCTTCCACTTCCTCGGGCTGTCCATCAACACGATGACGCTCGGCGGCCTTGCCATCGCCATCGGCGAGCTCGTCGACGACGCCGTGGTGGACGTCGAGAACATCTTCCGCAGGCTTCGCGAGAACCGGGCAGTGGGGAACCCGCGTTCCGTGTTCGACGTGGTTGTGTCGGCCTCGCAGGAGGTGCGCTCGGGCATCGTCTACGCCACGATGGTCATCGTCCTGGTGTTCGTGCCGCTGTTCGCCCTGTCGGGCATCGAGGGCCGCCTCTTCGCGCCGCTGGGTCAGGCCTACATCATCTCGATCCTGGCAAGCCTCGTCGTCTCCATCACCCTCACGCCGGTGATGGCCTACTACCTGCTGCCCGGCCTCAAGCGGTTGGACGAGCACGAGAGCGGCCTGGTGCGCGTGCTCAAGCGCTTCAACGGCTGGCTCCTGCTGCGTGCCTTCGCCCATGGGCGGCTCGTGATGGCCACGGTCGCCGCCGCCGTGATCCTCGCCGGCACGGCCGCGGTGTTCCTGCCACGCGCCTTCCTGCCGCCCTTCAACGAGGGCTCGTTCACGGTCACCGCCGCCTTCAGCCCCGGGATATCGCTCTCCGAGAGCGACCGGGTCGGCCTCATCGCCGAGAAGCTGGTCCTTGAGATCCCGGAGGTCCGCTCCGTCGGCCGCCGCACCGGCCGGGCCGAGCTCGACGAACATGCCGAGGGGGTGCATTCCTCCGACCTGGAGATCGACCTTAAGCCCGGCGGCCGGCCCAAGGCCGAACTGGTGGCCGACATCCGGGAGCGCCTGAAGGTGCTGCCGGTCTCCATCAACGTCGGCCAGCCGATCTCGCACCGCCTCGACCACATGCTCTCGGGCGTCCGCGCCGAGATTGCCCTAAAAGTGTTCGGCGAGGACCTCGACACCCTGCGCAGCCTCGCCGAGGATTTGCGGCGGCGCATGGCCAATATCCCGGGCATCGCCGACCTCCAGGTCGAGAAGCTGGTCCGAATCCCGCAATTGGAAATCCGGGTCGACTACACCCGGGCGGCCCTCTACGGCGTCCAGCCGGCGGCGCTCGTCGAGCAACTCAGCCGCCTGTCCAATGGCCAGGTCGTGTCCCGCGTGGTGGACGGCTACCGCCGCTTCGACGTGGTGATGCGGCTGCCCGACACCATGCGCACTACGCAGCGCCTGGGCGACCTCCTGATCGAGACGCCCTCGGGATGGGTCCCCGCCCGCCAGATCGCCGATATCCGCGAGACTGACGGACCGAACCAGATCCTGCGCGAGAATGCCCGCCGCCGGATCGTGGTCCAGGCCAACACCGACGGCAAGACCGACATGACCGGGATCGTGGCGGCCATCCAGCGGGAGATGGCGGCGACCAAGCTACCCAACGGCTACACGACGAACCTGGAAGGGTCGTTCCAGGCGCAGTCCGAGGCGAGCCGAACCATCGGCACGCTCTCGCTCCTGTCGCTGGGGATGATCTTCGCCTTGCTCTACAGCCGGTACCGGTCGGTCGTGTTCACGCTGATCATCCTCGGCAGCATCCCCCTGGCGCTCATCGGTTCGGTGCTGGCCCTTTGGCTGGCGGGTCAGCCCTTGTCGGTCGCGTCGATGATCGGGTTCATCACGCTGACGGGCATCGCCACGCGCAACGGCATCCTGAAGATCAGCCACTACCTCAACCTCGCCCTGCACGAGGGGCTGCCGTTCGGGCGCGACCTGGTCATCCGGGGTACCCTGGAGCGCCTGACGCCGGTACTGATGACGGCGCTCTCGGCGGGCGTGGCCCTGGTCCCGCTGATGATCGGGGCCGAGGAGCCGGGCAAGGAGATCCTGCACCCCGTGGCGGTGACGATCTTCGGCGGCTTGGTCAGCGCCACCCTGCTCGACACGGTGCTGACGCCGCTCCTGTTCCTCACCTTCGGACGGAAAGCCTTGGAGCGGTTGCGAACCGCCTCCGTCCGCAGCCCCGCCGCCCCGGCCGGTATCGAGCCCCGTCCGGTCGAGGCGTTCTAGTCACCTGGCACGACTGCTTATCTGAACCCTCAAGGAGACGTCCCATGCGCAAGACCTTTCCGATCCTCGCCGCCCTCCTGATGTCCTCGACCCTGGCGACCGCCGCGGCCGCCCAGGTACCCTCGGCGGCAAAGGTCGGTCCCAACGGCGGTCAAATCACCGTGGCCGACGGCCACCCCATCGAGTTCGTCGGCACGGATAAGGAGATGGTGTTCTTCCTGAAGGACGAGGAAGGTAAGCCCCTCGACACCAAGGGGGTTAGCGCCCGTGCAGTCATCCAGTCCGGGGGCAAGACCGAGACCGTCACGCTTAACGCCTCAGCGCCCAACAAGCTGGTCGGGCCCCTGAGCGCCCCGTTAGGAGCGGGCGCCAAGGTGGTGCTGTCGACCAAGGTCCATGGCCACAGCCTGCAGGCACGCTTCTCGAAGTAGGCCTCACGCCTGGCAGTCGGGAGGGCCCGCCAAGCACACCGATGCACCCACGATGACCGCGTCGGTCGAGCGGGGCGACCCTGCATCGGCGTAAGGTTGCCGGAAACGAGAAGGGGCCCCGAAGGGCCCCTGGAAGATCACATGCGGTGGTGGCGATGGCCGTGACCGTGGCGCATCATGTGGCCGCGGTGATGGTGGTGATGGCGCATGCCGTGACCGCGATGGTGGTGATGGCGCATGCCATGGCCGCGGTGGCCGTGGCTGTCGTGCATGCGGACGTCGACGATGTTGGTCTGGGCATCGACGGCACCGACCATGCCGGGGGCGGCGGAGGCGGGGGCGGCGATGCCGATGGCGCCGAGCGCGGCCAGGGCGGCGACGGCGAACAGGGACTTCCTCATGGGGGCTTCCTCGTTGGTTGTTGGTGGCTCGTCCTGGCGCCGAGCCGGACCGGCGAACGGCCCGGCCGATCGGGAGCGACGAGGAACGGCTCCGCTTCGAAGAGGGTTCCGAGGATGCGCAGTCTCCCGATGGGCATGGATAAGGAAGGCTTGTCCCGCTAACCGCCAAATCAACGGTGTTCATCCTCAAGGCGGCCCGGGTTTGGAAGGAGTCGCCATGCGCATGCGACCGTGTTACCTATTGGGTAACGGAGTGCGGAGCATTACCTTGCAGGTAACGGATTGGTGCGATGCAGATCCGTTTCCGGTCTAAGCGCCTCGGGAAGGCGCTGTCGGACCCGAAGGAAATGGCGAAGGCCTACGGGGACAGAGCGAAACCGATACGGAGGCGGTTGGACGTTTTGGGGCAGGCAGCCTGCCTCTCGGACGTCCCGACGGAGCCACCCGACCGCCGGCATCAACTCGGCGGTAACCGGGACGGCCAACTCTCGGTCACGATCAAGGACAACTGGCGTATCGTCTTCGTGCCCGACCACGACCCGTTGCCCTGCCTGCCTGACGGCGGCCTCGACACGGGTCAGGTCACGGCGGTCGAGATCATCGAAATCGTCGACTACCATGGCAACTGAACGGCGGAGACCAAGGGGATGACGACGCAGGAAGCCTGGACGCCGCAATGGGCGACCCATCCCGGCGAACACCTCGAAGAGTACATCCAGGAGCGCGGCTGGTCCCAGGCCGAGTTCGCCCGCATTGCCGACATGACGCCCAAGCTCGTCAGCACGATCATTAACGGCTCCAACCCGGTCACTCCCGAGACTGCACTGAAGCTGGAGCACGTGCTCGGCCTCAAGGCCTACATCTGGACCGGCCTCCAGGCGAACTGGGACCTGTTTCAGGCACGGCTGCGGGAGCAGGAGGCGGCCGTGCGAGAGGCCGAATGGCTCAAGGGGTTCCCTATCCGGGAACTGAAGGCCTGCGGTCGCCTTCCCCAGACCAACGACCTCGGCAGGATCATGGACGGGCTGCTGAGCCTCCTCGGGATCGGGGGACCCCACGCCTACGAGGCGAAGCTCGGTTCCCTGGCCGTGCACCACCGCAAGGCGAGGACCGGCACCACCTCGCCTCACCACATGCTGTGCTGGCTGATGCTGGGCGAGGAGAAGGCGCGCCGGCTCAGCCTGCCTGCCTACGATCCGGGGCGGTTCAAGCAGGGATGCGCAGAGATCCGTTCGCTGACCGTGGCAAGGCCTGAGACCTTCGAGCCGCGCATGCTCGAAATCTGCCATGCGTCCGGCGTCGCCCTGGTGTTCCAGAAGCCCCTAAGCAAGACCTGCGTCTTCGGGTCGGCGCGGTGGCTGAACGACGAGCGTCCCCTGATCCAGATGTCGCTGCGCATGAAGAGCAACGACCATTTCTGGTGGACCTTTTTCCACGAGGCAGCGCACATCAGCCTGCATCGAGGAATGAATTTCGTCGACGACAAGAACGGCGAAGACAACGACGTCGAGGCCGAGGCGGATGCCTGGGCCGAGGAGATGCTGGTCGGGCGCGAGCGGATCGACGCTTTCGCCACCACGTGCCCGCGGACGAAACAGGAGGTGGTGGCCTTCGCCGACGAGGTCGGGCTTCATCCGGGCATCGTGCTCGGGATGCTGCAGCATCGTCGCGTCGTTCCCTTCAGCCACATGAACGACCTCAAGGCGCGCCTGGGATGGGCGGACGAGGTCGCCGCGGCCTGACGAACGCGGGGCATCAGCGAGGCCCCTCGGTCATGTCGTCGCCTGTCCCCGACGTTGCATCACTTCCGCCCGTCCCCAGCCGCGGCGAAGGTCTCAAGCAGGCGCCGACGTTCCGCCTCCGTCACGCCGGTCCCCGGAAGCTTGGGTGCCGCCGTGCTCCGCACTGGCTCACGCTTTCCGACGGTGGCGCCCGGCCCCTGAGCGGGCATCGCGACTTCGCGCGGCCCTGCCGCCAGGGCTTCGGGGCGGCTAACCTCGCCAAGACCGTATCCGGCCGCCATCATGGTCTCGCGGAATGCCCGGTGCTGACCGCCGTCCTCGTACACCAGGCGGACGGCCGGCGTTCCGTTCGCCACCAGGGCAGCGACCTGCCGCTCGTCGTCCGCCTGCTTCCGTGCGACCGCGTCGGCGGTGGGGCCGTCGCCGTTCACATCGAAGACGTAGCGCCCGCCCGATACCTCGACGACCGGTTCGGCCTTCGTGACCTCGAACCGGTCGGCGCCTTCCTTGATGTTCTTCCAGAAGGCCATGTTCGGGTCCACCCGGTGTCGGGCCAGGTTCTCCGGGGTCATGCGGAACGGGTAGGACTGGAACTGGACGGCACGCTGGCCGCCAGCGAACGCCTCGCGAACCACGGCATAGAGCTCCGAGATCGCCTCGTCCGTCATCGCGAAGCAGCCCTGGGACGAGCAGGAGCCGTGGACCATCAGGTGCGTACCGGTGCGTCCCAGGGAGCGGTCGTACGCGTTCGGGTAGCCGAGGTTGAACGAGAGGTAGAGGCTGGAATTCGGGTTCATGGATTCCGGCGTGATCGCGTAGAAGCCCTCCGGGGCCTGTCGGTCGCCCTCACGTGTCTTGGGCCCGAGCTGACCTGACCACCGGCACATCGGATACGTCTTCAGCAAGATGTACCTGCCGTCTGCGCCACGCTTCCAGAGCTCGATCTCGGACTCCTTCTTGTAGGCTCGCATCAGGATCGGGTCGCTGGGAGACACCCCCACCGTCGACATCAGCGCCAGGGTCGCCGGCGGGATCGGCGCGAAGTGGCGTGTGGAGCCCGCGTACCGTCCATCCTGGCAGGCGGACAGCGCCAGCAGGAGCGCCAACCCAAGCATGATCTTCTTCAGCATGTCGGCCTCGACGGTATCGGTGTCCGAGCCTGGGCCCGGGAGGGGCATGACGGGTTGCCGTGGCCACGGTTCGGCGGGATCGGGGCTATCATGAGGTCAATCCTCCGGCATCTGAATGCCGCCGGCGCGCTCGGAAGCCGTCGACGAGCAGCAGGACGACGCCCAGGGAGATCCAGGCATCCGCCAGGTTGAAGGTGAACCAGCGCATGCCGCCCGTGTGCAAGTCGAGGTAGTCGGTGACGGCCCCGTCCACGAACCGGTCGATGAGATTTCCCGCGGCGCCGCCGGCCATCATGGCGAGCCCGAGGCGTTCGAGCCCGCTTCCCGCCGCCACCGCCCAGACGGCAATGAGGCAGGTGAGCGTGCCCTGGATGCCGAGGAGAAGGGTCAGGGACGATGGATCGCGTGCCGGGAACAGGCTGAAGCTGATGCCGTGGTTGAACGACATGGTCAGGTCGACGAAGGGCAGGAAGCCCCGGACACTACCCTCGTCCAGCCAAGCCTCGGCCGCCGCCTTCGCGGCAAGGTCGATGGCAGCGGCGGCCACCATGACGGCTCCCACCACTGCGATACGGCGGGCTCGTCCGTGCGGTCGGGACCCCATCATGCCCTTAGGAGGCGGAGCGCGTTGGCCGTCACCAGGACGGTCGCGCCGGTATCCGCCAGGATGGCAGGCCAAAGCCCGGTGACGCCCGCAAGTGTGGTGACGAGGAACACCGCCTTCAGCCCAAGCGAGATGGCCACGTTCTGGTGGATGTTGCCGAGCGTCGCCCGGGATAGCGCGACGAGCGCCGCCACGTCGGCCACCCGGTCGTTGAGGACAGCGGCATCAGCCGTCTCCAGCGCCGCGTCGGTGCCGCCGCCCATGGCGATGCCGACGTTGGCAGCTGCAAGCGCGGGGGCGTCGTTGATGCCGTCGCCGACCATGGCGACGGTGCCAAGCTCCTTCAGGGCCCCAATCTCGGCGAGCTTGTCCGCAGGGAGGAGATCCGCCCGGACCGATAGCCCCAGGCCCTTGGCGATGGCCTCGCCCGTGCGCCTGTTGTCGCCCGTCAGCATCACGCATTCGACGCCGAGCCCGCGCAGGGACGCGATGCCGACGGCCGCGTCCTTACGGGGCTCGTCCCGGACCGCGATGGCACCGAGGGCCTCGCCGTCCCTGACCACGATGACGGCGGTCTTGCCCGCCTCCTCCAGGGCCTGCACCGTCGCTTCCGCTTCCGGCGAGAGGCTGGCCAGCGTCGCGGCGTGGCGCGGGGATGCCACCACGACCGTGCGACCGGCGACCGTGGCCTGGACGGCCTTGCCGGGAACCGCGCGGGCATCGCGCACTGGGCGCAGAGGGATGCCGTCCGCCTCCGTACGTTCGAGGATCGCACGAGCGATGGGGTGGCTCGACCCAGCCTCCACAGCCGCCGCCAGACCAAGCATGGCGCGGTCCGTCATGTCGGGGGCGAACGGCAGGACATCCGTGACGAGCGGCTGACCGACCGTCAGCGTCCCCGTCTTGTCGAAGGCGACCGTACGCACCCGACCGATGGTCTCCAGGGCAGCGCCGCCCTTCACCAGGAGTCCGCGGCGCGCACCGGCGGCCAGCCCCGAGGCGATGGCGGCGGGGGTCGAGAGCACCAGGGCGCAGGGGCAGGCGATGAGAAGCAGCGCCAGCCCGCGATAGATCCAGGTGCCCCAGTCGGCTCCAAGCAGCAGCGGCGGACCGAGCGCCGCCAGGGCGGCGATGGCAAAGGCGACCGGGGTGTATACGGCGCTGAAGCGGTCGATGAACCGGGCGGTTGGCGACTTCGACGCCTGCGCCTCCTCGACCATGTGGAGGATGCGGGCGACGGTGTTGTCGGACGGCATCCGGGTGACCCTGACCTGCAGGGCACCGTCAGCGTTGACGCTGCCGGCGTAGACCGCGTCACCGACCTCCTTCGGCCGAGGCACGGATTCACCCGTGATGGGGGACTCGTCGAGGCTCGATGAGCCGTCCGTGACCTCGCCGTCGGCGGGGACCCGGTCGCCGGGACGGACCAGCACGGTCTGGCCGATCAGCAAGGCGGCGGCCGGTACCTCGCGCACGACGCCGTCCTCCTCGATGAGGCGCGCCGTCTTCGGCACCAGTCCAACCAGCGCCTTGATGCCGGCCCGGGACCGGCCAGCCGCGAAGCCTTCGAGCATCTCGCCAACGGTGAAGAGGAGGACCACGACAGCGGCTTCCTCCGCGGCATGGATGGCCAGAGCTCCTACGGTCGCAACCGACATCAGCATCTCGATGGAGAACGGCGAGCCGTTGCGCGCCGCGGCGATGGCCCGGCGTCCGTAGAAGGCGAGCCCAAGGAGCGCGCCGGGCCAGTAGGCGTACTCGCCGACCAACTCCGGACGGACCCGGTCGATCAGGAAGCCCAAGGCGAACAGGATTGCGATGGCCAGGGCGAGCAGCCCCTTGCGACTTCGCCAGACCGGCGGCTCCGCCTTCTCGTCCTCAATGGCGGGGATCTCGGCCCCGGTCGCGTGCGCGCGTGCAAGGTCCGCGGCCGTGGGTAGGGTGGCGACGCCGTAACCAAGCCCGGTGATCCTCTCCTCCAGGACCGCCCGGGGCGTGGCGGCCTCGTTGAGGGTGAGGTCGAGGACCTGGGCCGTGTAGTTCACGCGTACGTCCCCGACGCCCGGCAGCCGGGTCACGGCCGTCTCGATCTTGGACGCGCAGCTTGGGCAATCCATGCCCTTCACGCGGTAGCGCAGGGCGGCTGTGGGGATATCCTCGATGGTTCCTGTCCCAGGCATGGCACGCTCCGTTGGCCCGGGCGTCGCGCCAGGCGGTGGGACGCCCTATATGCACCCTGTAGCAACTACAGGGTCAAGGCCGTGGCGAACGCATCCCCCATGACCATCGGCGACCTCGCTGCGGCGACCGATACAAGCGTCGAGACGGTTCGCTGGTACGAGAAGGTCAAGCTCCTGCCGGCCCCGGCCCGGTCGGCGGGCAACTACCGTCTTTACGGTCGTGAGCACCTACGCCGCCTGAGCTTCATCCGGCGTGGGCGGGATCTGGGCTTCACGGTCGATCAGATCCGGGAGCTCCTTGCCCTTGCCGATGACAGAGACCGATCCTGCGCCGAGGTCGACACCATCGCCCGCTCTCATCTCGCCCAGGTCGAGCGCAAGCTCTCCGACCTGACCCGGCTCGCCCAGGAATTGCGCGACGTCATCGGTCAGTGCGGGTGTGGCTCGGTCGCCGACTGTCGCATCATCGAAGCCTTGTCCCCCCATGGCGAGCCGTCCTGAGGATGGGTCGGCGCCATCGGCATCAGGTGGAAGTGCGTCTTCCCGCCGATGTTGCAGAGGCAGTAGAGCAGATAGACGCAGGCCGGGATTGCGATGAGGGCCAGTCCGAAAGTCCGGCTGGCCGCCCGCCGGACATGGGGCCTGACGCGCCGTCGGCGACGTGCGCCCCCGCCCCAGTCGGGGATGGTTCGGGCGACTTTCTTACTCATTCCGACCCTCCTACTCGGCGGCGCGGAGATGTGGTTGGACCGACATGGGCTGATCCTTTCTTTCGGGGGCGACCGCACCGGCGAACCTGGCATAGAGGGCCGGCAGGACGACGAGGGTCAGCAGGGTCGCCGAGATAAGGCCGCCGATGACTACGGTCGCCAGGGGACGCTGGATCTCGGCACCGGTTTCGGTCGCCAAAGCCATCGGCACGAACCCGAGGGACGCCACCAGGGCGGTCATCGCCACCGGACGTAGCCGGGTCATGGCGCCCTCCATGATGGCCTCGCGCCGCGGACGACCCTCGGCGATGAGTTGCTTGACGTACGTCAGCATCACCAGGCCGTTAAGCACTGCCACCCCGGACAGGGCGATGAACCCGACGGCAGCTGGCACGGAGAACGGCATCCCGCGCAGCCACAGGGCCGCGATGCCGCCGGTCAGCGCCAGGGGCACGGCGCTGAACACCAGCAGGGCGTCGCGGGCCGAGTTCAGGGCCGAGAACAGCAGCAGGAAGATCAGGAAGAAGCATACGGGAACGACCACCATCAGGCGCTGTCGGGCGGAAGCAAGGTTCTCGAACTGCCCGCCCCAGGTCACGTAATACCCGGTGGGTAGCGATATATCGGACGCGACCTTGGCCTGTGCCTCGGCGACGAGCGAGCCGATATCGCGACCGCGCACGTTGGCGGTGACCACGACCCGACGCCGCCCGTTCTCGCGCGAGATCTGGTTCGGTCCCTCGGTGACGGAGAAGCTCGCCACCTGTTTCAGGAGCACCGAGGATGCCCGTCCGTTGACGCCCGGAGGCAGCGGTACCGGTATGTTCTCAAGGGCCTCGCGGTCCTCGCGTACCTTGTCGTTCAGGCGCACGACGATGGGGAAGCGCCGGTCGCCCTCGAACACCGTGCCCGCCTCGCGACCCCCGATGGCCGCGCCGATGACGTCCTGGATGGCGGAGCTGCTCAGGCCAAGGCGGGCCGCCTCGACCTTGTTGATCTTGATCTCAAGGAACGGCAGGCCCGCCGTCTGCTCGACCTTCACGTCGTCGGCGCCCTCGGTC
>Ga0182226_1000063_pt1 | contig 18758 bp, 14 predicted proteins | sample G6R1MG_27_FD_129658 | JGI IMG/M metagenome (GOLD analysis project Ga0182226, IMG submission 129658) | Miscanthus phyllosphere microbial communities from Michigan, USA - G6R1_MAIN_07NOV2016_LD1 MG | ecosystem: Host-associated > Plants > Phyllosphere > Phylloplane/Leaf | place: USA: Michigan...
CTCCCGGAGCGAGGAGGCCCATAACTCCAGCGTCGCCTCGATCGAGGCCCCCGACGTCCATGATGCGCGAATCATGGTGCCGCAAAGAGTCAGAACCTCATCAAAAACGCAACTGTAATGCTAATCTTCGTGTCCTTCCTCGGACAGGTCGTGGTGACCAATAATGCCTGCGAGCGTGACCTGCGGTCGTCCAGCGCAAAGTAACTAACGGCTATCGGGTGATGTTGGCTGCACAAGGTGAGGCGGACGTGCGAACTATCGTAGCCAACCCCGCCTTCACCCCCAAGGCAATAGCATTCGCTACCCTGCTTCCCACCATCAAAGCCTGATCAGACAGCCTCATTCTGCGCAAAAGGCGGAAAAACGTCAGCATCGCAAAACAGAAACCTGGGTAATTACAATTAATCCATTGCTTCTTAGGAAGAATTTAATTTCTAATGAGAATTTTATGTTAATACTGGACTTTATATTGTGTTTATATTATAAAATATTTCAAGCTAATATTTCTGAGTTGTCAAGGTATAATTGCAGGAAGTGCAGGCGCTGTACGAAACCAGAACCACCAGACTAGGGCACTCCCGAGCGTTAAAAACGCTATGATGAGAACGATCTGGATCCAACGTGTCATGAAGTAAGCTCTAGCGCTTTTCTGATTGCCCTATACTGATACCGCAAAAAATGAATCTTTCAGATAAATGCCGACAGCCATTTTCGAATAAATTCCAGACAGCATCCTGATACGGAAGGTGACCGATTCGTCTTGGCTCTAACAACGCTAGAAATTTTCGTTTGAGTCAATCAAAAATCAGATCCTTCTGCCAAAAGCGTTTTAAATGTTTTCATAGTTTTAAGTAGTTTTAGGTTTTTTAAATTATCCACTCTGACATAAAAAGTTTAATAAAAACAGTGGCTTAACCTGTGGATAGATAGCTGATGTACGGTTAGTGAATAGCCGATGTACGGTTTGTCATAGCCGATGTACGGTTTGTCATAGCCGATGTACGGCCTTCGATAGCTGATATACGGTTCTGACAAGGCACTTCATGGAGGCGGTTCGGTGCGTATAGCCGATGGACCGATTCGATAGCCGATGTACGGTTTTGACAAAAATCTCTGACAAAGCACCGGTGGGGTCGGGCCATCCCACGTGACCACTCAATCAATCGGCGCGGATGCCACCACAGAGAATGCCCTGAAAAATATGGACCTCGATAGCTGATGTACGGTTTTGACAGATTCACCTGACAAATCGGAGGGAGCAGGGACTAGGTGCTATTTCTGGCTCAGGATCACCTAAAACTCAGGGTCGCAGGTTCGGACGAGCTGAGCGGTGCGTCGCTCTGGCGAGCACGCATCACTAGAATCTCCTCACGCTTGCCCGAGATTAAAACGAGTTCGTAATCGGGAAATGGAAACATCTGGGTCTGGGCAACGAACTGGCGCACCTTTTGAGCAAATTGCGGTAAGGCCTGCAGAGAACCGCTGCGCTTATGAACCTCGCTCAAACTATAGCGCGCTTCGCCTTTACCCGCCGCCTTGCGAGCGAGTCGGTAAATGTAGCGCCCAATTCCTTGTGTGATCAGAAAATATTGCGGATTTAGCGTCAGAATTTGTGGCGCTCCTTTTTGACGTACTACACCATTGTAAACCCAATCAGGCACACCAATCTCAACTACATCAATATTACCCGATGTAGTCTTGCTGATAATCTTGAAAGTTTGGATTAGGGGCATCGCTACGACCTCGCGGCGTTTACCGTCGCTCAGGTTTACGATCTTGATACGCGTCCCCTGCAGCCGATCTAAAGCGCTCTCAAGATCCTTGTACTGCTTGCCCCCAGAGGCGCGCTGGCAGAAGCGCAGGATATGGGCGGCGCTCGGTCGGTAGACTCGGGCCGGTAATTCAGGACGTAAACCTTTGCCCTGTTTAATCTGGTACTCGCGCATGGCCTCGGCAAGGCTCGACACCATGTGCAGGAAAATGTCGTAGTCGAACACAGTGGCGAGACCTGCTGAGGCGCTACCATCGACCGTGATCAGGCAGTCCTTCAGTTCGTAACGAATGACGCCCCCGCGCTTCGTTTTACCGAGAGAGAAAGGGGCGACGTCCATGAGATTGACGTCGTCTTTAAGAGGTGCATCGTAGATGCCGGGTGAGAAGAATGAGAGCTGCCGCTCCTCCTCGCTCGCCTGCATGATCGGGGGCGGAGTCTCAACCTTGAGAGCCCCAATGATATCGGGGTAGCGATCATTCATTTTGACCGCCTCACCCAGGCCTCGTAGCGCGATTTCCAGGGGAGTCGTCGGCTCCGGCCCAGTCTTTAGATCGGCAAGGCTGCGTCGCGCATAGAAACGGCGCAGCCGCCCAAGCGCGTCCTTGTCGAGTTGGATTCGGAGACGGTTCGTTCTATCGCAGTAGTTGTCGGCCAAGTCCTGCAAATAGGCGTTTTTGGCGTGCAGCGTCAGCGCACCGAAGCGCTCAAGCGGCATCAGGTCGAGGGGAATGCGGTCCATGATGCTGACGCAGGTTCCTTTATTATGGGGAGCAGGCCAGCATACGCCACCCCTACCGCTTGAGCGAATGGACGCTATCAACCCTCAATCAATCACTCAGACGAAACACGCTTTTCGATTGAGCCGCAGGAGCTAGATCGCCCTCCTAGACAGCCTCCTTCGGCTGCGGTATGGCTTTTACATACCTTGTCTCCTCTAGAGGCATACACCCTCCAAATTCGTGACGATCGATGTACGCCCACCAAACCAAGCTAGCCTCAGAGGCGGTCCAAGAACTTCGTCGTGAAGGCGGGCGCTACGTACGCGAACTGCGCGAGGCTGCTGGTCTTTCCCAACGCCAGCTGGCGGCAAAGATCGGGCTCGATTTCTACACTTTCGTCTCGCAAATCGAGACGGGCCGTGGACGTATTCCGCCAGATAGCTACCGGACCTGGGCGGAGGCGCTCAGCATTGATGTCCGCACCTTCGTACAGGATCTGATGCGCTTTTATGATCCAGTGACGCACGGTATTCTATTCGATGACGTAGTTGAGGGTCAACGTGAGGCTGCGAATGTTGCCTGATATCGGCTCCGTCTGATTGACTCGGTTTGGGATTCCCGCTGTGCGGTGAGGTTGTTAGGGTGTGTGTCCTGTCTCATGGAGGCGGTGACCTTGCCCCCTGGCCTGCCCTCGTTCTGAAGCTAGGGTCCGTCGATGAGGAGACGGACGATGAAGAAGAGCCGGTTCAGCGAGGAGCAGCAGGCTGGGCTGCCGGTGGCTGAGATCTGTCGCCGCCACGGCATCAGCGACGCGACGTTCTACACGTGGCGCTCGCGCTTCGGCGGGATGGAGGTCTCGGACGCGCGTCGCTTGAAGGCGCTCGACGAGGAGAACCGCAAGCTCAAGAAGCTCCTGGCCGAGGCGATGCTCGACGTGGCGACGCTGCATGAGGCGCTGGGAAAAAACTTCTGACGCCCGGCGCACGGAGAACAGCCGTGAGCTGGGCCATCGAGGAGAAGGGCTATTCGCAGCGTCGCGCTTGCGGGCTGATCGGCCTGGAGCCGAAGACCTACCGCTACGCCTCGACCCGTGGTGACGATGCGGCCGTGCGGGCACGCCTGCGCAGCCTGGCCGGCGAGCGCCGTCGCTTCGGCTACCGGCGCCTGCTCATTCTGCTGCGACGGGAAGGCCTTACGCTGAACCAAAAGAATCTGTTCCGCCTCTACCGGGAGGAGCGCCTGTCGGTGCGCAGGCGCGGTGGGCGCAAACGTGCCCTTGGCACGCGAGCGCCGGCCGCCGTACCCCAGGAGCGGAACCAGCGCTGGAGCCTGGACTTCGTCTCCGACACGCTCGACGACGGGCGGCGCTTCCGCATCCTCGTCGTGGTCGACGACTGCACGCGGGAGTGCCTGGCGCTGGCGGTCGACACGTCGCTGTCCGGCCAGCGCGTCGCGCGCGAACTCGACTGGATCATCGCGGGCCGGGGCAAGCCGCTGATGATCGTCTCGGACAACGGCACCGAACTGACCTCGCACGCGATCCTGCGCTGGCAGGAGGAGCGTGCGGTCGAGTGGCACTACATCACCCCCGGCAAGCCGCAGCAGAACGGCTTTGTCGAAAGCCTCAATGGGCGCTTGCGCGACGAGTGTCTGAACGAACATCTGTTCCGGAGCCTGCCGGCGGCCCGGACCATTATCGAGGCGTGGCGGGTCGACTATAACACCTGTCGCCCTCACACGAGCCTCGGCGGGCTCACCCCGAACGCGTTTGCAAACCGGTCCAACCAGGACCAGAACCAGAACGGACTCTGGTTATCAACGGGGGCAAACAGGGGGCAAGGTCATTAAATATCAAAACTCTTCTCTTCCAAACGCACGTCCCCGGAAGGGCGGCTCCAGACACCGCTTACCTTTCGCACAGGGCATTACTTCAAGCCCCATTTTGCAATCTGGCATCTGCTAGAACGGAGGCTAAAGTCTCTGACCAAGCAATTTGTGGAGCCCAACCCGTTGCCGCACGCAGCCTACTGGCATCACCTGACGCCAACGGAATCTCGGAGGGCCGCATGCGAGTAGGATCAAGCACGACCTCGAACGGCACCTGGGCGAGCTGGGTCAGGTCCTCTAACACGCTTGCGATCGTACGGGGCTGGCCCGAGGCAACGTTCAGCACTGTGCCGTGGGCGAGCACGTCACTCGCCTCAACCACCCGCGCGTAGGCCTGCACCACGTCCCGGACGTCAAGAAATTCTCGGCGCGCGTCGAGATTACCGACTGCAAGACGGGGTGGCATTCGGCCCGCTTCGATTCGAGCGATCTGATGCGCGAAGGCAGGTACGACGAAGCGTTCATCCTGGCCCGGGCCCGTGTGATTGAACGACCGCAAGATCACGAGGCGAACCCGACTCCCGGCCAATACGTCAGCGAGCATTTCCTCGCCGACACGTTTCGTGTTGGCATACACCCCGACCGGCTGCGGAGTGACATCCTCATTCAGCGATTGACCTGAGAGGAAGGCGCGACCGTAGACCTCGCTCGAACTTGCGAAGACCAGGGTGGCAGTCGGCACCTCCGCCAGGAGGCCCTCAGCGAGATTGAAGAGGCCTGCGACGTTCGCACGCCAGGTATCGAGGCCTGCCCCAGCAGCCTGACCAACGGAGGCCTGGGCAGCCAGATGTAGGACGTGGCTCGGCTGGAAGTCCCGCAAGCATGCGGCCAAGCCTGCCCGGTCGGCGAGATTGACCCTCCGGAAGGCCGCGCCTGTCGGTAGGGCAGGCGCGGCCCCGCGTCCAATCCCAAGAAGGGCTTCAGCGCCCGCCTGCCCGAGCGCTGCAAGCGCGTGCCGGCCGACAAAGCCGGCAGCGCCTGTAACGAGTACGCGTCGGGCAGATACGTCCATCAAACGGCTTTCGCGCCGCCGAGCCGTGCAAGGTCAGCCTCGACCATCTCCTCGATCATCACCTCAAGCGAGGTCTCGGCTTGCCAGTCAAAGGCCGCCTTGGCTTTGGCCGGGTTGCCGAGCAGCACTTCGACCTCGGCCGGGCGGAACAGCTTCGGATCGATCACCAGGTGGTCGTCGATATTGAGGCCCACATGCGCAAAGGCGATCTCGCACATCGCCCGCACCGTGGTGGTGCGCCCGGTCGCGATCACATAGTCGTCGGGCGTTTCCTGCTGCAACATCATCCACATCGCCCGGACATAATCTCGTGCGTGCCCCCAGTCGCGCTTGGCGTCGATGTTGCCGAGGCGAAGCTCCTTAGCGAGGCCCAGCTTGATCCGAGCAACACCGTCCGTGACCTTACGGGTGACAAATTCAACGCCACGAAGAGGACTCTCATGGTTGAAAAGGATACCATTCGAGGCGTGTAGGTTGAAACTTTCACGGTAGTTGATCGTCATCCAGTGGGCGTAGAGCTTAGCCACGCCGTAGGGCGAGCGTGGGTAGAAGGGCGTACTCTCGCTCTGGACCGTTTCTTGGATCAGGCCGAACATTTCCGAAGAAGAGGCTTGGTAGTAGCGTGCCTGCGGGCGCAGCGTACGCACACATTCAAGCAGGTTGACGGCGCCGAGGCCCGTGATGTGACCGGTGAGCACTGGCTGCTGCCAGGAGGCAGTTACGAAGGACTGAGCCGCGAGGTTGTAAACCTCGTCAGGCTGGGTTTCTTGTACAATGCGGGCGAGGCTTGACAGGTCAAGGAGGTTGCCATCGTGCAGCTCGACCGCGTCCGTGATGCCAAGCCACTTAAGGCGATGGTCGAAAACGCCTGCATGGCTCGAACGGCGTACGACGCCGTGCACGCTGTAGCCTTTCTCAAGTAGAAGCTGGGCCAGATAGGCTCCGTCCTGCCCGGTGATGCCGGTGATCAGCGCGCGCTTGCCGGTCATGTGGTTACTCTGCTTGCTGGATGGTAACGGGATCGCTGTCGCGGCTAGGGGCGGCAGTCGTTCAAGTCAAGTCGCCTGCGGAATTAGGCAGGTTCCAAGCGGGTAAGGAACCTCGTATGCAGGTGCGACGTATCTGACGGGTTCGCTCGCCCCAGGGCTGCTCGGAAGCCGTCAGCTTACGCTTGCGATGAAGTCCTGCCACTGCGCGATCACACTCGATGCATTGAATAGGTTGCGCGCCCGTGCTCGTGCTACCTGGGAGAGGCCAGGGAGGTTGTAGCGATCGAGATTGGCTAGGATATCTCGCCCCTCGGCGACGCTCCCGTAGACGAGACCTGCACCGTCTGCAAGCATGGGCTCAATCGCGTAGCGCTCCGGCCACCAATCGGGATAGGCATGAGCCGAGACGAGGGCTTGTGATGGCGCCAGAATTGGGGCGCCGACAAGCATCGCCTCCATGAAGTTTAAAGTGTAAGATGCAACAAGACTATGAATGTACACATAACAGCGCGCACTTTGGTACAAATTCATTTGCGCTTCAGGCGACACGAGGCCCGTTGCGTTGGCGATACCTTCATTATCAAGCCCATAGAGCTTAGCTGAGAAGCCCGCCACGAGTTGCTGATAGGTCTCTTGCTCTGGACGGGCAGCAGGACGCGCAGCCGTGTTCATGAAAGTGAGGATATCTCCTCCGCCTGTCCAAAGCGGGTACTCGTCGACGTATTTTCCGAACGGGATGACGGCACGCGTGGGTAGGAAATCGGGATGTATCTCGTGCTCCGAGTAGCGTACCACGTTCAGCCGGTGCGCGATCGGCTTTAGCATTTCTTCCCAGGCGAAGATCGATTGGCCAAGGGTCCGGTAGATCACCGGGACGTCACCAAAGGCTTCGATATTGTCGAGCACCATCAAGGGATTTTGATTAACGATGACGGCGTCGAAGCGGGCGACGAACTCCCTTGTCACCCGCAGCCTGCCGTCCACGAACGTTGTCCCTCCTGCGACGGCGGCGGCGAAATCCTCGTGGTTCGCGAAGTTCGCGTGATGGCCACGGAACCGGTTCCCCCGCGCCTCGGGGTTCCCGTATGAGCCCATGCTAAATACCGTGAAGCCCGCGTCGTTCAGAAGCCTAAGATCGTCGTACTCGAGGATCTCGTGGACCGCGTGATAGAGAATGCGCTTACCTGACATGGAAACCCTTTCGATCTGATCGCAGCGTTCGAGACACCCTGCTCCAGCTAGGATCCCCAAGACCGCGTGGTCGCCGTTGGGAACCACACCCGGCTTTGCCGCCTGTCCTTGTGCCCTCATCCGCGGTTTCAACTGCGATTATGCCGCCGCGACGAAAAGGGGCGAGGCTGCATGCCTGATCCAAGACTAGGTCCGAATCGCCGCCCGGCCCCAGCGGATCGGCATAGCGCTTAGCTCACGTTGGCTGGCTTGGGAGCGGCGTCACTGAATAAAATAGCGTGCGTCACGGGATCGTAGAAGCGCATCAAGGCCCGCACAAATGCGCGGGGCTCTATCTCGAGCGTCTCGGCCCACGTCCGATAGCTATCGGGTGGGATGCGGCCCCGTCCGGTCTCGATCTGGGAGACAAATGTGTAGAACTCGATGCCGACTTTGGCAGCAAGCTGTCGTTGAGACAGCCCAGCTGCCTCACGCAGCCCGCGCACGTAGCGCCCACCCTCGCGGCGCAATTCCTGCACCGCGTCCGATCCTAGCTTCGTCTGATGGGCATACATTGCACGCTCGAAACCTGCAGCGCCACAGCATGGGAATGCGTGCTGACCACCACAACAGCAAACCCCATACAGGTAGTAACCCGGCGCGTCCAGCCAAACGCAGGCGATGAATGCGAAGGGCTGTTCCTGATGGTGGACATCGCGTCCTCGCCTTACGGGGCATTTAGGGCTATGAAGCTCCTAAATCTTGGAGGGTATGCGGTCGGAGAGAGCTTCGTAGAGTTCGCCCGGGAGCTACCCAAGAGCAGATTGTGCAACTGCGAGAGGAGGGGCAGCGTGTTTCCGTTCCGAAAGCGGACTCAGAAGTCTGCGCCTTCACCGCTGCGGCTCGGTGGCTTCAACGAAGCGTTCTATCTGTGGAAATACCCGGACGTCGCCGCCGAAGGGATAGACCCCCTGCGACACTATCTCGACCACGGTTGGCGCGAGGGCCGCGACCCTTGCGAGTCGTTTAGTACGCAGGGCTATCTGGCTCACAACCCGGACGTTCGGGCCGCTGGCGTCAACCCGCTTGTGCATTTCTGGGAGAGCGGTCTCGCTGAGGGCCGCACAGGCTGGCAGATTGATCACGGCTAACGGCCTGTAAGGCGCGTGCCACGCAGGCAAAACACTCCTTAATTCAGCCATAACCGCCTATCAAAGGGCGAACCACCCTGAAAACTCAGATTGTGCTGCTACCGTTCATGTGCACACGGCAGCAGCACAAAAACAGCCCCGCTTCGGAGATGCAACTGATTTTTGCGAGTAAGGCTTCGCTAATGCAGGCGCAAGCCATGTAAATCGCTCCCGCAACGCTTGTCATAGCGCGGGTCTTTCCCATTATCGCGGCTGTTTCGCCGAGGTAATTGTGTTAAACATTCGCGTGTCGACCAGCGTAGGTCGATGACGAATTAGCAGAAAACAGGTTCATCGGTCATGAGCATGAGGGGTGCAGTCGAGGGATCTTCGACCCTGAAGGAGGGGATCAAGGCGACGCGGCCCGTCTTCGTGACAGCGATCGTGTTCAGTTTCTTCATCAATTTGCTGATGTTCGTCAGCCCGCTCTACATGCTCCAAGTCTATGACCGGGTGCTAACGAGCCGCAACGAGACGACGCTCGTCGGCATCACGCTGATCGCTGCCTTCGCGCTAGTGGTCTACGCGCTCCTCGAGATGCTACGCTCCCGAATTCTAGTGCGGGCCGGAGTCCTGTTTGATGAAAAGATTGCCAGCTCGATCTTTTCAGCCGTCCACCGCGGCAACCTACGCAATCCGGAGGGTGGCCATGGCATCGCGCTCCGCGATGTTGATACGGTGCGCGAGTTTCTCACCGGCAGCGGGCTCCTAGCCTTCTGCGACGCCCCATGGACGCCAGTCTTCCTGCTCGCCTGCTTCGTGCTGCATCCCTGGTTCGGCTGGATGGCAATCGCCGGCGGGTCAATCATCTTTGCCCTGACCCTGCTTAACGAGGTGGCCACGAAGCGCGAGCTCGCCGCTGCGAGCCAAGCCGGGAATGCCGCCGGCCAGTATGCCCAGGCCACGTTACGCAACACCGAGGTGCTGCAGGCGATGGGCATGCTAGGTGCGCTACGTCGTCTATGGGGCCAGCGCCACAGTGATGTTCTGGCGTATCAAGCCTTGGCGAGTGACCGTGCGGGCCTGATCGTTGCGGCTACGAAGTTCACCCGCATGTTCCTGCAAACCTTGATCCTGGGCGTTGGTGCGTATCTCGCTATACACCGCGAGATCTCGCCGGGCTCGATGATTGCAGCCTCAATCATCATCGGGCGCGCGCTCGCCCCGGTCGAGCTACTCATCGCGAACTGGAAGGGCTTCACCGCGGTCAGAGCGAGCTACGCGCGGCTGCAAAAGCTGATCGAGGTCGCCGGTCCCGAGCCCGAGCGTATGAACTTGCCCCGGCCCGCCGGTCAGATTGAGGCCGAGAACCTCGTCGTGGGCGCCCCGGGCAAGGCGCAGGCGATCCTCCAGGGTGTCAGCTTTCGTCTCGCCCCCGGCACGATTGTCGGGGTAGTTGGCCCGTCGGCGGCTGGTAAGTCGAGCCTTGCGCGCGCTGTCACAGGCGTTTGGCCCATCGCGCGCGGGGCCTTGCGCATCGATGGCTCAGAGATCTCACATTGGGATCCTCAGGCGCTCGGACGCCATATCGGCTACCTACCTCAGGATGTCGAATTGTTCGCCGGTACGGTCGCCCAGAACATCGCTCGGTTCGACATGATCGACGAGGAAGCCGTGATCGCTGTCGCCAAGAAAGCGGGCTGTCACGAGCTCATTCAGGGTTTGGCCGACGGATACAATACGCAGATCGGAATCGGTGGCCACGCGCTCTCAGGCGGCCAGCGCCAGCGCATTGCGCTCGCCCGTGCCATGTACGGGAACCCAAGCTTCATTGTTCTTGACGAACCGAATGCTAGCCTTGACGCGGCGGGTGAGGAGGCTCTGATGCGGGCAGTGCAGGAGCTCAAGCAAATGGGCACCACGATCATGATTGTGACTCATAAGGTCAACATCCTGACTGCGGTGGACGCAGTACTAGTGATGAATGCTGGTACTGTGCAGGCCTACGGGCCGCGCGATCAGATTCTTGGTCAGGTAGCAGGCCCGCGCTCTGTCCCAACCCCCGGGGCTGCAACCGTGGCAGCTCCGGCGACTGGCCGTCTCGGCGTGCAGGGTCAGCGCGCGGCAGGATAGGGCTGCGGGCGGACAACAGGACATCGGGCGATAGGACATCCGAGACGGCGATGAGCATCAACCTTCCCGCGCTGCGTGCGCATCTCACTAGTACCACCGCACGCGTCCGACAGGGCCTCGCCAGCCTTACCCCAACCGGAGAGAAGGACGAGGCGGTTAGCTCCGACCAAGCCATCGCTCCTCCAGCCCGGCTCACCTCTTGGAAACATCATGCCATCGCCGGCTACGTACTGATCTTCTCGACGTTTGGCGTGATGGGCGCCTGGGCAGCGGTTGCTCGGCTCGACCGCGCCGTGGTTAGCCCCGGCACGATCACGGTGGAGAACAGCCGTAAGATCGTGCAGCATTTTGAAGGGGGCATGGTCCGCGAGGTGTTGGTCAAAGAGGGTCAAAGCGTACGCGAGGGCGACCTGCTCCTCCGTCTCGACCCTGTACAGGCGACTGCGAGTGTCGATCTTTTTCGATCCCAGCTCGACGCTACCCTGGTACAGGAGGCGCGCCTCTTAGCCGAACGGGACAACCAGGACAGCCTCGAGCTGCCTCCAGAGATCGAGGCGCGCCGCGGGGAACCTGCTGTCGCGCGCGTGATCGGTGATCAGACTGCTCAGCTTAAAGAGCGGCGCAGCTCGCTCTTGGGCCAGATGGACCTGCTCGAGTCGCGAGTGCGCCAGCTGAAAAGCGAGATTTCTGGGCTCGGAGTCGAGAAGGCATCTACCGAGCAGCAGGTAGGCTTCATCAATCAGGAGCTCGTCGGCCTGCGTCAGCTGCGCGAGAAGAACCTGATCCCGATGAGCCGTCTTTTGGTAATGGAGCGCGAGCGTACGCGCCTTGAGGGTGTCATTGGCCGCTCGGTTGCCGATGCGGCCAAGGCCGAGAACGGCATCAATGAAGCCGGTCTGCAGATGACGCAGCTGCGCCAGAAGCTACAGGAGGAGATCGCGGGCCAGCTTCTAGAGGCGCGTCAAAAAAGCGCGGAGCTGCGCGAAAAGCTTGCGGTTGCTCAGGATGTTATGAAGCGGCTTGAGGTTCGCGCACCCCGCTCCGGCGTGGTGCAAAATCTCAAAGTCTACACCGTCGGTCAGGTGGTGCGCTCGGCCGAGGCTCTGATGGAGATCGTGCCCGACGATGATAAGCTCGTCGTGCACGTACAGTTTGCGCCTAGCGACCTGGAGACGGTGCATGCCGGCATGCCGGCCGAGATCAAGTTCCCGAGCTTTCACTCCCGACGCATCCCAACAATCTTGGGCAACCTTGAGACGGTCTCGCGTGACCGCCTGATCGATGAGACCACGCGCCAGCCCTACTTTCTGGGCATCGTACAGATCAGCAAGCTACAGATTCCTGAGATGATGCAAGGCCGGCTGGTGGCTGGCATGCCGGCCGAGGTCATTATTACGACAGGCGAACGCACGGCACTCAGCTATATGGTATCGCCCTTCTTCGAGGCGATGGGCCGTTCGTTCAACGAGCATTGACGCGATCGGGTCTAGGATCAGATCGAAGAACTGGGCAAGGCGCGTGTGACGCGCGTTTTGGGGCAAGGTCGGGCCAGATGGGTGCCATTCTCTCGTTCTTCCGTCCAGCCCCGGTCGCCCGAGGGGACTGGTCCCAGCAGGAAATCGCTGAGTTCTACCGTGTCGAGGCCGCTCTCACGCAGGCAGGACTACGCGTCACAACCGACAGGGGTCTCAGCGACGAGGATGACCCTTGGTTCGTGTTCTGCCGCTTCGACGGTGACGTGATCCTGCACTTTGCTCGGATCGACAATCTCTACGTTGTCGCTTCGGAGGCTTTTGAGCATCCGCTGCAGGGACCCGATTTTCGCGCGCTCCTTAACGCGGTCGCGGCAGAGCATCCGACCCTCGTTCCACTCCCACGTCCAGATGCGAACGGCGCGCGAGGTAACCTCGTCCTACATCCAGCTGCGCTGCTGGCAGCGATCGTAGCTACGGTTGCCTTTCAGCTCGCGGGTGGGGACGCAATGGCGGGGGAGTTTGCGACAGACACCGATATTCCGCCGATGCTCCAGCCTGGTGCGACCGGGCCAGATAGTGGGTCTTCCCTCTTCGACGGGACGGGAGACGATCACCACGCCTTTCCTCCTAAAACAGGGGGCGAACATGCGATCGACGAAGGGGACCGTCAGGCCCGCCATGCACTTATCCTGTCGGCTCTGGCCCTAATAAGTGTGACGCTTCCAAGCGACCAAGCCGTCGATCCCAATCCGTTGGTATTCCTAGAAAATTCCGCGACGGGGACTTCAGACAAGTTTGTAATCAAGCAGTCTTCTGAGACCGATTTCGCTCGGGAGAGCACTCTCGCGCAGAAGCGACCAGGGACGGGCCTAGACATAGCCATCGCCGAGAGTACCGCGGAGTCAGTTGGCCTCGCCCGCGTGGGCCTCGTTACAACCAGTATCAGTCAAGCTCCAGTTAATGTAGAAGGCCTCAATCTTGCTGCGCTGAATATCCTGGGTCTCGGAGCGGCGGGAGGCCAAGAAATTACCGCGATACGCGCTGCCGAAAGCGTGCCGGCTATTACCGCTGTGTTCGGCATGCGTAGTGCAATCCGTGCGCCCTCGGTGGCGGTCTTAGTCGAGAAGGCTGCGCCTCCCGCCAGCACAGTAGAGAGCGCGCCGACGACAAGTTCAAATTCGCCTCAAGCGGTAGCTTCCCTTGCTGCTTCACCGACTACGGCAAATGCGCAAAGCGCTGCAAATACAATCGCAAGCTCAGAGTCGAGCGGGGGGGGGGCGCACGCAAATGGGGGCGCTCTGTCCGCAGCGGCTGGCAGCGTAAGCGTTAAAACTACAGTGGCTCTTGAAGGAAGCCCAACAGTAGCGGCCGTTGTAATAAACGGAACCGCGGTCGCTCCGCCGAGCGTAACGGCACCAGTTGTTCAGGTCACCAGCACGCCGTCGACAACTAGCACTATTAACATTGCAACTCGTACCGTATTGAATGCTTTTATCGATCAACTCACAAGCACAGGAAACACAGGTGCCGCGCCGGACACAGGATTAGAAGTCAAGCTTCAGTCTACAGATCCCTGGCTCTTGCATTGGGCGAAAACTATTGGCACTCGTACTGCTTCGGATATTCTAAGCAGCTTGATTAGTTACACGGTCGGATCAAGCACGCTGTTGACGGCTTCTGTTGCCGATTCAAACAAAAGCCTGCCAACCGGCACGGCGACCGCAACGCAAATCTCTGGGGTTACCAGTACGATTGCCGGATTGGACGTCAAGCTCGGCCTCGTCACCAATGGAATGGAATCGACCAGCGCCACGTCCTTCGGATCAGTGGGATCGAGCCTGACAGTTGCGACAGTGGAAACTAGCAAGGTCGGAGCGGGCACCACGGCTGAGATTGATAAGGCGACCACCAGCGTCGCTATCGGGACCGACAAGGCTGTAACAGACGCATTCGCTACAACCAGTAAGATCGTGGCTGGCACCAGGATTGGTGCTGACAAGATTGCAACGGGTGGAGCGGCTACAACCGACAAAGCTGCAGCGGGCGTAATGGCCACAACCGATAAAATCGTGGCCGACACGGAGATCGGTACCGGTAAGGTTGCAACGAGTGTGGTAGCCACGACTGACAAGATCGCGGCCGACACCGTGTCTGGGGCCGACAAGGCTGCAACGGGTGCAGTGGCCACAACCGATAAAATCGTGGCCGACACGGAGATCGGTACCGGTAAGGTTGCAACGGGTGTGGTAGCCACGACTGACAAGGCTGCAACGGGTGCAGTGGCCACAACCGATAAAATCGTGGCCGACACGGAGATTGGTACCGGTAAGGTTGCAACGGGTGTGGTAGCCACGACTGACAAGGCTGCAACGGGTGCAGCGGCCGCGATTGATAAGACCGGGACGGGCACAGCAACCGGAGCCGACAAATTTATAAAGAGCTCCGCCTCAACAATTGACAAGATCATGTCTGCCACCGCATCCGGGACCGATAAGATTGCAGCTGGCACAGTGATCGACTCAGGCAGTCACGTTCAATCGGGCATCGAAACATCCGTTCTCGATACAACGAAGATCAAGCTCCCTTCGTTCACTGCCAGTGCTCCAACACTCGACGACCATGGCCGTCAGCTGATCGCGCAGTTTCTTGAAACTACCACGCAGGTTCAGACAGTTGTTACTGAGCATAGTTTCGTCATAATTGACATGGATGCATCACATTATACGAGCTCTGACTTTGTCCTGCGCACTTGGAACATCGGACACGACGTCGAGATTAGCATCGTAGGGCTTGCCAGTGATGCCTACCTAGCAGGGCATGCCGGGGGCCTAAGTTAACTTGGCACTCGATGATAACGGGCTGTCCATCCTCAACCACGTGGCGTAAGAGCCTGGGTAAAGGGCACGCTGGCATCCGCACGGATTCTTATGCGCGCCCAGCGTGGGTCAGGGATCCACGAAAGCGGGAGAGTTGGTGCGTGGCACAGTCCGAAGTCGATGATCTGACGAGGTCTACAAGCCTAGATCCGGCGATGCGGGATGCTGTTCAGGCGGCATACGCGGTCCTGCTCGGACGCGCACCGGAAAGCGAAATAGTCATCGAGCACCATATCGCGAACAGTACGATTGCTCAGATGCTCCACGCTATCGGCGCCTCAGCAGAATTCCGCGGTCGCGTCGACCGGAGCAGTCCTTTCTATCATTACAACAGTCAGATCGATGCCGAAGGGATCATCCGCGCGCATGCACGGACCGATCTACGGGCTGAGTCGGGTTTTCTTACAAATTTCCTCGGGGTGCGCATCAATCCGAAGTTCCTGCCATCGGTCCTCGCCGGCCAGTCTGGTCAGCTCGATCCTGTGCCGATCCCAGCCAACTGGCATGCCGACATTGCCGAGTGGGCCGCGGCCCTGCGCGCCGTCGACCTTGCAGGTCCACAGTTTACGATGGCTGAACTCGGCTGTGGCTGGGGCTGCTGGATGAACAATACGGGGGTTGCCGCCCGCAGCGCGGGGCGCGACGTGCACCTCATCGGCGTCGAGGGCGATGCGGGTCATATCGGCTTTGCTCGTGAAGCGCTCGCAGCCAACGGTTTCGCATCCGAGGCAGTGAGCCTGCATCGCGGCGTTGCGGCCGCGCAGAGCGGCGTGGCCCTATTTGGGCGGCAGGATACAGCTGGTGAGGACTGGGGGCTCAAACCCATCTTTGGCGCTGATGCTGCGGAGCAAGAGCGCCTTATGGCGACGGGACGCTACGAAGCCCTGCCGATGCTGCCGCTCGCCGAAGTCATCGGAGGGCGCACGCTCGACCTCTTACACATCGACATTCAAGGCGGAGAGGCGGATCTGGTAAGTGACTGCCTACCGGTCCTCGATGCGCATGTGGCCTATCTCGTCATTGGCACGCATTCGCGGCCGATCGAAGGCCGCCTCTTCGCCGACCTTCTTAAGGCCGGTTGGCTGCTCGAAATCGAGCGACCCGCGATCGTCACACTGACATCCGAGGGGCCGGTAACCTATGTCGATGGCATCCAGGGCTGGCGTAACTTGCGCTTGCGGCCACTCGCTTCGGCTTGAGACAAGCCGCCAGCAAGCTGATTACGTTGCGGTCAACCCAGCGTCATGCAGCTCCGTGGCGGCGTGCTAAGCTCTCAAACTCAGCCGAGCCATTCAGTTGCGCAACGAGTTCGGAGGCTCGCACAGTCCCCCTTGCGATCTCGCCCTGCCATGCGTTCCGCGCGCCGGGATCGAGCGCTCGATCAAGGATCAACTGATAGGCGGCTTCGATATCAGCCAAAGTCACGGCCTCCGGGTTGGCAACAGCCAGAGCACGTAGGTAGGCCGCCTCTCGAAACGGCGCGCCCTGCGCGTACGCCTCGGCGAGCACGGCTGCCTCCATGCGGCTGCGCCAGTCCGAGATAGCGAGTACCGGCGCGTCGCCGATCTGATTGGTGGTGGCGCGACGATTTAAGAAGGCGCTCCATTTTGCCCGGAACTGGGCGTAATTGAACGTGACTGCTTCGCTATAGCGCGGGTCTCTCAGAAACGTACGGGTTGAGCCGTTCTCCTCGTGGAGCAATGTGATCGGTACCTGATAGAGTTGAGCACCGCGAACGGTGGCCTCGAGCGCAAAATCCGTATCCATAACGTAGGCCCAGCGGTAGTTCGGATCGAACTCTCCCACCATGTCTAGGATCTCACGTCGCAGGTAGACGCCCCCGAAGGTAACCCAATCCACGCGCCGCGCGTGAGCAAATCGATCGTCGTAGGGTACCGCCTCGGCTCCTACTGCGCCGGCCTGTAGATCGACGTGACCACCGACATGCCCGAACGCATCGCCCCGAAACCAGCCGCCTGCACATTGAACGTACCATTGTCCCCCAACCTGCAGCGGGTAGAGCAGATCGCAGCCGATCAGGCTGGCTGCTGGCAAAGCCTCAACCGCCGCTAGCAGCTGCGGGTACCAATCGTTATTGGTGTCCTCCGGCAAAGGAGCCATGTCAGTGTGCAAGATAATGACGTCGTGATCAGGGAAGCGCGCCCATCCCTCCGCATAAGCGCGCTCTGGCCCCTGTAGGTTCTTATCCTGCCAAAGATGAACTGGCAGATGGCGTCCTCGCTCGGTTTCAAGGCCGAATGCCTCTACAAAGCGGGCTCGGTCAGCCTCATGCACATAGGGACAAAGGATCACCGGCGGCGGGTGAGAGACCAGTGTTACGGGTGGCGGCGCGTTCTTAAATTGTCCTGTGGTAGTAAGAATCCGATGGGCGAAGCGACTCGGGTTCGCACGCACGTAATCTGGGAGATCGGACTCCTCTGCAATCGTCCAGCTGTAGGCAGCCCGACCGAACAGGTCCTTGCGCCCTGCGATCAGCGCATCGGGATCGAGCGCCCCGAGAAAGTCTGGCGTGTTGTATTCCTGATGCGAGAAGGCGCGGATCTTGGCTATGATCCCGGCGCGATCAGCAAGGTAGGAAAAGTGCCAGCCTGCATCCGGAACCTTGATGGACGACACGGCGCCGCCACGTATTGCGTGTCGTAGGGTATCGGGTGCGTGCGCGGCGAGCAGAGCATGGGGTACCAGCACGGCTGTTATGAGATCCACCTCAGGGCCGGCCGTGTGGACGTAATTTAGGGCAAAATAGCTGAGTGTTAGAACGAGGCCAAAGATCTGTCCCCCCCCCTCTACCTGTGCTCGAACCGCTTGCAGCGCTTGCGCTCGCGGGATCTCGTCAACATCGGAGATCAGGATGAGATCAGCAGGCTCGGCATCGAGCAGGCCGCGCACGATGCTGTTGCGGTGGAGCCTCTCTCGCCCCCAGGGGTCGAGAGTTTCGGTCGGGGGGGGAGCCGCGAGTTCAGGCGTCGCGGCGGCGGTCGGCGCCTCATCCTCATCGAGAACGATATAGCGGATCTTTTGCGCGAACGTGCGGATGCGATCCCATTGGGCGCGCAGATGAAGGGGCTTAGGAAGGCCGCTGAAGGTTTGTGTCGCCTCGACAATCACGAAGATATCAACAACCGCATCAAGCTCGTGTAGGCGAATCTCAAGCGTCTCGATCTCACCGTTGTAGAGGATGCAGTCGAACAAGCGCATGGCTTTCCCACCTTTTGACCGCCACCGACCCTAATTCCGCAGGCCCCCAGTGACCCTAGCTACGGAACTCCCCCTACCCATTATCGGCAAATTTTGAGAGGCAGAAAGTTTTGGGCGGACGAATCACAAGAATCAAGGGCACGCAAGGTAGTTTATACCCTTAGCCTTGCGGAGTGATACGACGAGTACGGCTGTTGAGATGTGAAGCTCCTGAATTTCACTGGGGTTTTCGCAGGCGGACATAGATTGCCTAGCATTACAGTTGCGTTTTTGATGAGGTTCTGACTCTTTGCGGCACCATGATTCGCGCATCATGGACGTCGGGGGCCTCGATCGAGGCGACGCTGGAGTTATGGGCCTCCTCGCTCCGGGAG
>Ga0182226_1000064_pt1 | contig 18427 bp, 17 predicted proteins | sample G6R1MG_27_FD_129658 | JGI IMG/M metagenome (GOLD analysis project Ga0182226, IMG submission 129658) | Miscanthus phyllosphere microbial communities from Michigan, USA - G6R1_MAIN_07NOV2016_LD1 MG | ecosystem: Host-associated > Plants > Phyllosphere > Phylloplane/Leaf | place: USA: Michigan...
CAGGTCGCCGAGATGGTGATCGAGAAGGCCAAGCGCCTCGTGGAGCACGGCCGCGACGTCGTCATCCTGCTGGACTCGATCACGCGTCTGGGCCGCGCCTACAACACCGTGGTGCCGTCCTCCGGCAAGGTGCTGACCGGCGGTGTCGATGCCAACGCCCTGCAGCGGCCCAAGCGCTTCTTCGGTGCGGCGCGCAACATCGAGGAGGGCGGCTCGCTCTCCATCATCGCCACCGCGCTCATCGACACCGGCTCGCGCATGGACGAGGTGATCTTCGAGGAGTTCAAGGGCACCGGCAACTCCGAAATCATTCTCGACCGCAAGGTCTCGGACAAGCGCATCTTCCCGGCCATCGACATCACCCGGTCGGGCACCCGCAAGGAAGAGCTCTTGGTCCCGCCGGATTCCCTCAAGAAGACCTACGTGCTGCGCCGCATCCTCAACCCGATGGGCGTCACGGACGCCATCGAGTTCCTGATGGACAAGCTGCGCCAGACCAAGAGCAACGGCGATTTCTTCGATTCGATGAACACCTGAGATCGCCCCCTCCGGGAGTCCGTCGAGGACTCCCGGAGCCCCACTTCCGATATCGTAAATCATTGCGGAGACACGACGAATTCCGGCGGCAACCATTTCCATAGTCGGCTTATCACGCTGATGTCGTCTGCAAGAGCCCATCCCGTGTCCGCGTGGCCGATTCGTGTTCTCCAACTCTTGCATTCCGTCATGGATCCTGCGCCTCGAACGGGTAGCCTCCGGGCGAAGCGCCTATGACGGACACCGCTCCCACCATCTTCGCGCCCGCGAGCGGGTTTGGCCGCTCCGCCGTTGCCGTCTTCCGCATCAGCGGCCCGGCGACGGGCGAGAGCCTCTGCCGGCTTACGGCGCGTTCCCTCCCCGCGCCCCGTCGTCTGGTGCTGCGCACGCTTCGCGAGGCTTCGGGCGGCATCCTCGACCAAGCCCTCGTGGTGTGGATGCCCGGCCCCGGAACCTTCACCGGGGAGGATATGGCCGAACTCCACCTTCACGGTGGCCCGGCCGTCCGCGCCGCCGTCCTGCAAGTCCTCGCGACCTGCCCGGGATGCCGCCCGGCGGCGCCCGGTGACTTCACGCGCCGCGCATTCCTGAACGGCCGGCTGGATCTGACGGAGGCCGAAGGGGTCGCCGATCTCATCGAGGCCGAGACGGAAGCCCAGCGTCGCCAAGCCCTGCGGCAGCTCGACGGAGCGCTCGGGCGGCAGGTTGCCGAATGGCGCGATCAGATCATCGACCTTCTGGCCAGCGCGGAGGCCACCCTCGATTTTTCCGACGAGGGCGATGTCGACGAGGACGTCCTTGAGACCGGCCTAGCAGGAAAAGTTCGCTCCCTGCGCGATGCCATCGCGGCGGCCCTCGACGATGGCCGCCGGGGCGAGCGCCTGCGCGACGGTTTCGTGGTCGTCCTGGCCGGTCCACCGAATGCGGGCAAGTCCACGCTGCTCAATGCCTTGAGCCGGCGCGACGCTGCGATCGTGTCGCCGATCGCCGGCACCACCCGCGATGCGATCGAGGTCCGGTGCGATCTCGGCGGATTGCCGGTTCTGCTCATCGACACCGCCGGCCTGCGCGAGGCCGGCGACCTCATCGAGGCGGAGGGCATTCGCCGCACCCGGGCGCGCATCGCCCAGGCCGATCTCGTTCTGATGCTCGATGACGGCAGCGATGCGGGGATCGAGACCGAACTGCCGAGCCCCAGCCCTCCCCTGCTGCGGATCCGCACCAAGGCCGATCGACCTTCCTTCGAGGCGACACCGGAGGCGCTCTCGCTGTCGGCGGCGACGGGCCAAGGGCTCGACACGCTTCTGGATGCGATCCAGCAGAGGGCCGCCGAGGCCATGGGGGGCGACTGTGCCTTGATCACGCGCGAGCGACACCGAGAGGGTCTGACACGCTGCCGCGATCACCTCGACAGGGTGCTCCAGGGCGCGGCCCTGCCGGAACTGGTGGCGGAAGACCTGCGCCTCGCCGTCCGGGCACTCGGCGAGGTCACCGGGCATGTCGGTGTCGAGGAGATGCTCGACCGGTTGTTCGCTGGTTTCTGTATCGGAAAATAGACAGGGCTCCGGTTTCACGTGAAAATCCGCCATCGTCGTTGACGCTGCGGCGTACCCCCGCGTACTCCATGCCCATGCATTCTCCCGCGTACTCTTATGATGTGATCGTCGTCGGCGGTGGACACGCCGGGACCGAGGCGGCGACGGTTGCCGCGCGCTTCGGGGCTCGGACAGCCCTGGTGACGCATTCGGCGTCGACCATCGGCGCCATGTCCTGCAATCCCGCCATCGGTGGTCTCGGCAAGGGCCATCTCGTGCGAGAGGTCGATGCCCTCGATGGCTTGATGGGGCGGGCGGCGGATGCGGCCGGCATCCAGTTCCGCCTGCTCAATCGGCGCAAGGGCCCAGCCGTGCGGGGACCGCGCACCCAGGCCGACCGCAAGCTCTATGCGGCGGCCGTGCAGCGGGCCGTGGCCGAGACCGGGAACCTCACGGTCATCGAAGGCGAGGTCGCCGATCTCGTCACCCATGAGAACCGCGTCACCGGAGTCGTCCTGAAGGATGGACGGACTCTCGCCTGTGCTGCCGTGGTTCTGACAACCGGGACCTTCCTGCGGGGTCTCATCCATATCGGCGAGAGCCAGACCCCCGCCGGCCGCGTCGGCGAAGCGCCCGCCATTGGTCTCGCCGAGACCCTCGACCGCTACGGCTTCGGGCTCGGTCGCCTCAAGACCGGAACCCCGGCGCGCCTCGACGGTCGCACCATCAACTGGTCCAGCCTCGAAATGCAGTCGGCCGATGAGGATCCGGTTCCGTTCTCGACCCTCACGGACCGGATCACCACGCCACAGATCCAATGCGGGATCACCCGCACGACGCAGGCCGTCCACGACCTGATCCGCGCCAACCTCCACCGCTCGCCGATGTATTCCGGCGGGATCGCCAGTCGTGGCCCGCGCTATTGCCCCTCCATCGAGGACAAGGTCGTGCGCTTCGGCGACCGCGAGGGCCACCAGATCTTCCTCGAACCCGAAGGGCTGGACGACCCGACGGTGTATCCCAACGGGATTTCCACGGCGCTGCCGGAAACCGTCCAACGTGCGGTGATCGCCCTGATCCCCGGATTAGAGCGGGCCGCCATCGTCCGGCCGGGCTATGCCATCGAGTACGATTACGTCGATCCGCGCGAACTCGACGCCACCCTGCAGACCCGTCGCTTGCCCGGATTGTTCCTCGCGGGCCAAATCAACGGCACCACCGGCTACGAGGAGGCGGCAGGGCAAGGGCTGGTCGCCGGCCTCAACGCGGCGCGCTTGGCCGGCAACTGCCCCCTCGCGGTGTTCGACCGGGCGGAATCCTATCTCGGCGTGATGATCGACGATCTCGTTACCCACGGGGTGAGCGAGCCCTACCGCATGTTCACCTCGCGCTCGGAATATCGTCTATCCCTGCGAGTGGATAATGCCGATGAACGTCTGACCCCGCGCGGCCTGGCTCTCGGTTGCGTCGGAACGCGGCGGGCCGAGCATTTCGCGACCGCGCAGGGGGCCCTGCAGGCGGCGCGGGCGCGGCTCGATGCCCTCAGCCTGACGCCGGATGGTGCGGCCGCGCACGGCATCCCGCTCAACCGCGACGGGATCCGCCGCTCGGCGTTCCAGCTTCTGTCCTATCCGACCATCGAGTGGTCTCATCTCGTCGCCGTGTGGCCGGACCTCGCCGAGGTTCCGAACGGAATCGCCGAGCGGCTTCGAACCGATGCGACCTATGCCGTCTATCTCGATCGCCAGCAGGCCGACATCGCCGCCTTCCGGCGCGACGAGGCCATCGCCCTGCCCGTTCGCCTCGATTACGGTGCGATTCCCGGTCTGTCGAACGAGATGCGGACAAAGCTCGAAACCGTGCGTCCCGGCACCCTCGGTCAAGCCGCTCGAATCGAAGGGGTGACGCCCGCCGCCCTTACCCTCCTCGCCGCGCATGCGCGGCGCAGCGACCGCTCGGGGCTCGGCCATGCCGGTTGACGCTGGCCGCGCGCAGGTCCTGACGGCAAATGCTGTTTCACGTGAAACAGTGGCGCGTCTGGACACCTACGTGACGCAACTCCGGTGCTGGCAGACGGTGAAGAATCTCGTCGGACCGGCGACCCTGAGCGAAGTCTGGACCCGGCATATCGCCGATGCCCTGCAATTGCGGGCGCTCGCGCCGGAGGCCACGCGTTGGCTCGACCTCGGTTCGGGCGCGGGAATTCCTGGCTTGATCCTGGCCATCGCCGGATGCGAACGACCGGATTTCCACGTCGATCTCGTGGAGAGCAATGCCCGCAAATGCGCCTTTCTCACGGAAACGGCCCGTTTGACCGGGGCACCGGCGCGCATCCACAACGCTCGCATCGAGGATGTGATCGAGGCGCGAATCGGCACGGAGATCGTCTGCGCACGGGCACTCGCCCCCCTCACCCAGCTCCTGGCCTGGACGGAGCCCCTGTTGAAAACCGGAACCGTCGCGCTTTTTCCCAAGGGGCGTGACGTGCAATCCGAATTGACCGAGGCGGCGCAACGGTGGAGATTCGTTTACGATCTTCTGCCGAGCCGTACCGATTCTGACGCGCGGATCGTCCGCGTCACGGCCCTTTCCCGCGTGGATTCATGACGAGCGCTCTTCCTGACGACCCTGTGGCCGGCGGCAAGTCGGACCAGCCCCTGCGGATTCTCGCCCTCGCCAATCAGAAGGGCGGCGTCGGCAAGACGACGACGGCCATCAACCTCGGCACCGCCCTCGCGGCCATCGGCGAATCCGTGCTGGTGATCGACCTGGATCCGCAAGGCAATGCCTCGACGGGTCTGGGCATAGACCGCCGGAACCGCCGGGTCTCGACCTACCATGTCCTCGCGGGCGAGGCCGAACTCGGTGCGGCCTGCGTCGCCACCGCCGTGCCCCGCCTCATGGTCGCCCCCTCGACCATGGACCTCCTGGGCCTGGAACTGGAGATGGCGTCCGCTCAGGATCGGGCGCACCGCCTGCGCAACGTCCTCAGGAGCGTCGGCCAGGACGAGGCAACGCGCGGCGTCACCTACGTCCTCATCGATTGCCCGCCTTCGCTCAACCTGTTGACCATCAACGCCCTGGCGGCGGCCGACGCCGTGCTGGTGCCCCTGCAATGCGAGTTCTTCGCCCTGGAGGGCCTGAGCCAGTTGCTGCGCACCGTCGAGCAGGTTCGCGGCGCCCTCAACACCCGCCTCACCATCCAGGGCATCGTCCTGACGATGTTCGACCCGCGCAACAACCTCTCGGCTCAGGTCGAGGCGGACGTGCGCAGCTTCATGGGTGAGAAGGTCTACGAGACCATGATCCCGCGCAACGTCCGGGTGTCGGAAGCGCCGTCGCACGGCAAGCCTGTCCTGCTCTACGACCTCAAATGCGCGGGCAGTCAGGCGTATCTGCGTCTTGCCTCCGAGATCATCCAGCGCGAGGGGCGCCTGCCCGTCGCCGCTTAATCAGTGAAACGCATGCGTAACGGAGTCGAGCGGGTGGCAATGGCGGAAGATGGGGTGCGGCCCCGGCTCGGGCGCGGTCTCGCGGCCCTGATCGGCGATTTCGGTGACGACGGCGCCGACGCGAACAAGGCGCAGGGGCCCCAACGCAAGGTGGCGGTGGAATTCCTGCGACCCAATCCGCGCAACCCCCGCCGGCGCTTCAGCGAGGCCGACCTCGAGGAACTGGCGGCCTCCATCAAGGTGCGTGGCATCATCCAGCCCATCGTGGTCCGCGCCCTGGCGGGGGTTCCCGATACCTTCGAGATCGTTGCCGGCGAGCGCCGCTGGCGCGCGGCCCAGCGGGCAGGCCTGACCGAAGTCCCGGTGGTCACCGTCGAGATCGACGATCGGACCTCCCTGGAATTCGCGATTCTCGAGAACGTCCAGCGCACGGATCTCAACGCCATCGAGGAAGCGGCCGGCTACGAGCGGCTGATGAGCGAGTTCCAGTACAATCAAAGCGAACTCGCCGAGATCATCGGCAAGAGCCGCAGTCATCTCGCCAACACCCTGCGCCTCTTGCAACTCCCGCTGTCGATCCAGGATCGTGTCATCGCCGGGGAGATCACGGCGGGGCATGCGCGGGCCCTGCTCGCCGTGAAGGATCCCGAGGCCGTCGCCCGCCGCATCGTCGAGGAGGGGATGTCCGTGCGTGAGGTCGAGGCCCTGGCCTCCGCCGAGGTCCCGGAGAGCGACGCTCCCCGCCCCGGCCGTCCCCGGCGGGGTGCGGAGAAGGACGCGACTCTGCGCTCCCTCGAACAGGCCATGGGCCGGGCGCTTGGCGTTCCCGTCTCCGTGAAGACGAAGACCGCCGGGACGGGCGAGATCCGGATTCGCTACGAGACGGCCGAGGAGTTGGACGGCCTCTGCCGCCTGCTGCAGGTCGCGCCGCAGGGCTGATCGACGGTCGGTCGATGCTTCCACCGGCCCCCGGCGTCAACGGCGCCGGGCGGCCTCCGAAGCGATTCGCAGGAGCACGCTCGACGCGTTGGCATGCGCGAGGTCGGGGGGCGAGCGGCGGCAGGCGAGCACGGCCTCCTGCAACAACTGGATCGCGTGCCGGAGGGCAGGGGGGGCCCAGCGGGCGAGCTGGGTTTCCACCGTGGCCTTCCGGCGGAAATGCAGACCGCGCCAATTGCCCACCATCATGCTGGCGCTCTGCCCCTCCCCGGCGAGGCGCGTGCCGAGCAGCGTCAGGGCGTGGCGCAGGGCCGAGCCGAGCATCACCGAAGGGTCCATGCCCTCGTGCCGGAAGCGCCGGTAATCGCGCTCGACATCGGCGCTGCGTCCGGAAAAGGCCGCATCGATGAGGGTGTTGAGGACACTCGCGGCGACATCGCTGCCCACGGCCTCGACATCGTCGAGGCTGACCGTGTCCTGCCCCTGGGCGTAGAGGGCCAGCTTCTCGATTTCCGATAGGCTGGCGCCCCGGTCGCCGCCGAGGCTCGCGGCCAGAACGTCCCGCGCGTCGCGGGCGATCCGCAGACCCCGGTCCTGAAGCGTCCGTTCGATGAGGTCGGCGAGGGCCCGCTCGTCGTCGGGGTAGCAGGGAATCGCCAGGGCCTTGGGGGATTTCTCGCAGAGGGTGCGCAGGGGCGCCGATTTGGCGAGGTCGCCGGCCTCGACGACGATGCGGGTCTGGGTGATGTCGGCCTTCAGGGCGGCATCGACGGCAGGTGCATAATTGCGGCTGCCCGCCCGGACCCAGATGGTACGGTTGCCCCCGAACAGCCCGACGGTGCCGGCCTCGTCCGCGAGCCGGCCCGCATCCTGGGCCAGGCTGTCGCCATCGATCTTCACCAGGGCGAAGGGATCGTTCGGATCGGAGACGAAGGCCTCGGCCAGACGCTTCGCCCGCTCGAACACCAGCCCGGTATCCGGGCCGTAGAGGAGGAGAACGGTGATGCGGGGATCGGGCCCGCGTCGGATCAACGCCTCGACATCACCGGCCTTGACCGCGGTCATGCGCGCGGCCTCGTCAGGGCTTGGTCACCAGAACGGAGGCGATGCGGGTCTTGATCTGCTCGGCCAGCACGCGGGCGAGGCGGATTTCGGCATCACGGGCGGCGCGGAGCGACGCGAAGCGCTGGACCGAACGATCGTAGGTCGCCGTCGAGGTGGCGACGCCCTCGCTGATGATCTTGGTGCCGTCGAGATTCTCCAGGGAGTACTTCACGTTGGCGATGATCGTCCCCGCCTCGGCGCGGCCGGTCTGGGACGACACGATGGGGGTCTGCACCGTCTCACTGCCCTGCATCTTGAGCCGGTAGCGTTTGGTCGAGGGTTGGCCGGACCCGTCGAGGTCGAAGATGAGTTCGCTGCGCAGGTAATGCCCGATGCGCTCCTGACCCTGGGCCATGCTGATGTCGTCGACCTGCACGGAGGCGAGGAGGGCGGCCATGGGCTCGCCCGAGGCGGTCGGACCGTAGAGGGGCCGGAAACACGCCGAGAGATCGAGGGCGAGGGCGGTGACGAGGGCCACCCGCACCGCCCGGCGTGCGAAGCCGTCCCGTTCCGTCCCGTTGGTCACACGCATCATTCCGCCGTCCCGAATGGTCGAGGCCGTTATGTACGGCGAACCGAGCTCCGCCGTCACCTTAAATGCACCGTCGTTACCGCCCCGTTTCTGCCCGCCGTCGACCTAGACGACGAGGTTCACGATCCGACCCGGCACCACGATCACCTTCTTCGGCGCACGGCCTTCGAGGGCCTTCTGCACGGCCTCGTCGGCGAGGGTCAGGCGCTCCACCTCGGCCTTGTCGGCCTCGCGCGGCACCGTCACGTCCGCACGCTTCTTTCCGTTGAGCTGAACCGGAAGGGTGATGGAATCCTCCACCAGCAGGGCGCGGTCAGCCACCGGCCACGCGGCTTGGGCGGCGAGGCCCTCACGACCCAGCGCCTGCCAGCATTCCTCGGCGAGGTGCGGCATCATCGGGGCCACGAGCTGGGTGAGGATGCCGGCCGCCTCGCGGGCGACCTCCGCCGCGACGCCGCCGCGCAAGGCCTCGTCGAGGGCGTTGGCAAGGGTGTAGATGTGGGCGACGCAGCGGTTGAAGCGCAGGCGCTCGACATCCTCCTCGACGGAGGCGAGGGCCTTGTGGGCGGCCTTGCGCAAGGCGGCGTCATGGGCGCCGGCCCCGCTCGTCGCGGCGGCCGCGAGGGAAACGAGGCGCCAGACCCGTTGCACGAAGCGGGCGGCCCCCTGGACGCCGTCCTCGGTCCAGATCACGTCGCGCTCGGGTGGCGAATCCGAGAGCATGAACCAGCGGGCCGTATCGGCGCCGTAGCTCGCGATGATGTCGTCGGGGTCGACGACATTCTTCTTCGACTTCGACATCTTCTCGATGGCGCCGATGCTGATCGGCGCGCCGGTTTTCACGTGGAACGCCTGCCGCTCGCCGGCCTCCGCGCCGATGCGGATGTCCGCCGGCTGCACCCAGGCGCCGGCCGCGTCCTTGTAGGTCTCGTGAACGACCATGCCCTGCGTGAATAGGCCGTCGAAGGGTTCGGACACGCCGGACCATCCCGTCGCCTGCATCGCCCGCATGAAGAACCGGGCGTAGAGCAGGTGCAGGATCGCGTGCTCGATACCGCCGATATACTGATCCACGGCGAGCCACTGGTTGACGGCCTTGCGGTCCGTGGGGGCATCCTGCAGCCAGGGCGCCGTGAAGCGGGCGTAGTACCAGGACGAATCCACGAAGGTGTCCATGGTGTCGGTCTCGCGCCGGGCCGGGGCGCCACAGGTGGGGCAGGGGACGTTGCGCCAGGCGTGGTCACGCTCCAGCGGATTGCCGGGCACGTCGAACGACACCTCGTCGGGAAGCTTCACCGGCAGGTCGGCGACGGGCACCGGCACCGGGCCGCAGGCGTCGCAATGGATGATCGGGATCGGGCAACCCCAGTAGCGCTGGCGCGAGACGCCCCAATCGCGCAACCGGAACTGCACCTTTCGCGATGCGACGGGGGCACCCGCCAGCACTTCGGCTTCGAGGCGGTTCGCCACGGCGTCGAAGGCCTCGGCCGGCGTCATGTCGTCGAGGAAACGCGAATTGATCATCCGTCCGTCGCCGTCATAGGCCGTGTCGGTGATGACGAAGTCGGCCGCCTTCTCGCCCTCGGGACAGACCACGGGGGTGTTGCCGAGCCCGTACTTGTTGGCGAAATCGAGGTCGCGCTGGTCATGGGCCGGGCAGCCGAACACGGCGCCGGTGCCGTACTCCATGAGCACGAAGTTCGCGACGTAGACCGGCAGCAGCCAGGACGGATCGAGGGGGTGGCGCACCTTGAGGCCGGTGTCGAACCCGAGCTTTTCGGCCGTGTCGATGGCGGCCTGGGCCGTACCGGTGCGGCGGCATTCCTCGATGAAGCTCTGCAATCCGGGGCGCAACGCCGCGAGGCCCGCCGCGATGGGGTGATCGGCCGCGATGGCGAGGAACTTCGCGCCGAACAGGGTGTCGGGGCGCGTGGTGTAGACCTTCACGTCGGTGGCGATGCCGGGGGGAGGGGCCTCGACGACGAAGCGGACCTCGAGCCCTTCCGAGCGCCCGATCCAGTTCTTCTGCATCACTCGAACCTTCTCGGGCCAACGCTCCAGGCCGTCGAGGGCGTCGTAGAGGTCCTGGGCGAAGTCGGTGATCCTGAAGAACCACTGGGTCAGCTCGCGCTGCTCCACGAGGGCGCCGGAGCGCCAGCCGCGCCCGTCGATCACCTGCTCGTTGGCCAGCACCGTGTGGTCCACGGGGTCCCAGTTCACTTTCGCCGTGCGGCGGGTGACGAGCCCCTTGTCGAGAAAGTCAAGGAACATCCGCTGCTGGTGCTTGTAATAATCGGGATCGCAGGTCGCGATCTCGCGGCTCCAGTCCAGCGACAGGCCCATGCTCTGGAGCTGGCCCCGCATGGTGGCGATGTTGGCATAGGTCCAGTCGCGCGGGTTGACCTTGCGCTCCATGGCGGCGTTCTCGGCCGGCAGGCCGAAGGCGTCCCAGCCCATGGGGTGCAGCACGTTGAAGCCACGCGCGCGCTTGTAGCGGGCCACCACGTCGCCCATGGCGTAGTTGCGCACGTGGCCCATGTGGATGCGCCCGGACGGATAGGGGAACATCTCCAGCACGTAGTATTTCGGACGGGCATCGTCGTTCTTCGTCGCGTAGATCCCGGCGGCGTCCCAGGCCTGCTGCCAGCGCGGCTCGGTCTCCTTGGCGTTATAGCGCTCGGGCGCGGCGGGGCGGGTGGAGGTGTCGAGGGAGGTCATGCCGAGGCGCTGTCCAGAGGGGAGCGGGCGGCGACGCGCCCGAAGAGGATTGGCCGCCGGACTACCACGCGGTGCCCCCCGGTCAACACGAAGGCGCTCCGGAGCCCGCGCCTTGCGGCACGCGTTCGGAGTGATAGTCGGAGACGAACAGCCCGTTCGTTGCGAGACCCGCCATGTCAGACATCGCGTATGCCCACCCGAACCCCGCCGACGTGATCGCCGGCCTCGAGGCCGTGCGGGACAGGATCCGGCAGGCGGCCGAGGATTCCGAACGCGATCCGGCCGGGATCGCCCTCGTCGCCGTCTCCAAGCGCATCGCCCCCGAGGGCATCCTGCCGGCCCTGGAGGCCGGGCACCGGGTGTTCGGCGAGAACTACGTGCAGGAAGCCAAGGCGAAGTGGCCGGCCCTGCGCGAGCGCTTCCCGGATGCGGAACTGCACCTCGTCGGCCCGCTGCAATCGAACAAGGCCCGCGAGGCGGTGGAGCTGTTCGACGTGATCCATGGCCTCGACCGGCTGTCGCTGGCCGCCGCCCTTGCCAAGGAGATCGAGCGCACCGGCCGCACCCCGCGGCTCCTCATCCAGGTCAATACCGGCGACGAGCCGCAGAAGGCGGGGATTTCTCCGGCACACGTGGAGGCGCTGCTGTCCGAGTGTCGCGACACCCACGGCCTGACCATCAACGGTCTCATGTGCATTCCCCCGGCGGAGGATCCGCCCTCGGCGCATTTCGGCCTGCTGGCCAGCATCGCCGCGCGCCACAACCTGCCGATCCTGTCCATGGGCATGAGCGCGGACTACCCGGCGGCGATCCAGATGGGCGCGACGCATATCCGCGTCGGCACGGCGATCTTCGGCGAGCGGCCGCCCGCGCCGTCGGCGCGATAGCGGCCGGGCATCAGGCCGTTTCCACCGGGCCGGCCATCTCCACCACGCGGGACATGGCGATGCGCAGGGAGGCGGATTCCTCCGCCCCGTAACCCTGATCGAACGCCTCCTGTGCGTCGCGCCAGAGCGGCGCCGCGACGGCGAGGCGCTCCACCCCCCTGGGGGTCAGGGACAGTTCCCGGGTGCGGGCATCCCGGCCCACGCTCAGGACCACGAGGCCGTCCCGCTCGAGGGGACGAAGTGCCCGCCCGAGGGTCGTGCGATCCACCACGAGATCGGCGGCAAGGGCGTTGATCGGCATCGGGCCACATCTGCGGAGGCGGGCCAGGATCGGATACTGCGTCGCCCGCAGGCCCGCCGGGGCCAGGTGACGATCATAGAGCTGGGTCAGTTGCCGCGCGCCTTGCCGGACCGCGAGGCAGGTACAAATGGCGACCGGTACGCGCTTCGTCATGACGGCTCTTGGTGGTTCCCGTTGAAAGCGACCTGCGCGGCCCTTGAATAAAGCGCGCATATACCCCTATTCAAGTTCACAATGACGAGCGGTTCCATCGGAAAACGCGAGCGACACATGGCCGGCCCGGCTGTCTTCGATCTGGTCGCCGCGAATGCAGGCGGCGGCTGCGTGATGCGGCTAGCCGATCCGCATCCGCGTGCGCGGTCCGAGCCGGCGCAGCAGCCGAGCCAGATCCGTGCGCTTGAGCGCCACGCAGCCCTCCGTCGGGGTGAAACCCGGACGGGCGCAGTGGAAGAAGATCGCCGATCCGAGGCGCGGGCGGATCGGCCCGCGATTGTAGTCGAGGTCGATCACGAGGTCGTAGAGGCCGTCGTCGCGCCACATCCGCTCCGCGCTGACGGGGCAGGGCAGGGTGACGGGCCGGTTGTAGCGCCGGTCGTCCGCGGCATCGCACCAGCCGTCGCTCGGCCGCGTCGGGCGCAGGGGAAGAGCGGTGCGGGGCCGGACCGCGAAGACGTCCGGGCGATAGGCGCCGCCGCGCAGGCGGAACTCCCCCAAAGGCGACCCGCCGTCGCCCTCGCGCTTGCGCTGAACCATGCCGCTCCGGCCAAGGGCACAGGGAATGACGACGCCACCGGCCAGAACCTGCCCACGGGTGCGGTCGCCCACGAGGGAGCGGACCCGAAGGTGCGACAGCGTGGTTCGTTTCATCGATGGCTCCATGGTGCGCCTCGTCATCCGGGATGGCGCAGAACACCTTCGGCGATATCCTTAGGATGTCCCGGTGTTCCACCGCACAATCACTTTGAAACTTTAAGCACTCGTCAGCCGTTCGGGGTGATCATGCGTCAGCCATGGGTATATACCCCCGAAGAACTCTCGTTCGAGAGAACGCGCTGAGCCCGCCACTGTTCGAGGTGCCGCCGATCGGTGAGTCCCTCGATCCTTCATCTCCACCCGGACTCCCGTGACAGACGAGGCTCCGGTTCTTGCCTGAAAGTCGCTCGGTCGATGCCCAATTCCCATCGTCTGCTCATCTGCGATGACGACGCCTCGCTGCGGGAAACCTTGGCGGAACAACTCGATCTCTATGAGGAATTCCGCGTCGTCGGAATCGGCGACGGCGGCGGCGCCATCGCGTGCGTGAACGAGGATCGGATCGACCTCGCGGTGATGGATGTCGGCCTGCCGGACATGGACGGTCGCGAGGCCGTGCGCGCCATGCGCCGCAACGGCTATCGCGGGCCGGTCATCATGCTCACGGGCCAGGATTCGGAGGACGACACCGTCGAAGGGCTGGAGGCCGGCGCCAACGACTACGTGACGAAGCCGTTCAAGTTCGCCGTGCTCCTCGCGCGCATCCGCGCGCACCTGCGCAGCCACGAGGCCAGCGAGGACGCGGTCTTCCAGATCGGCCCCTACACCTTCCGGCCCGGCGCCAAGCTCCTCGTCGACGCGCGCGGCTCGAAGCTGAAGCTCACCGAGAAGGAGACGGCGATCCTGCGCTTCCTCTACCGCGCCGGCTGTGCCGTGGTGGGTCGGGACAAGCTGCTGGCGGAGGTGTGGGGCTACAACGCCCAGGTGACTACCCACACCCTCGAGACGCACATCTACCGCCTGCGCCAGAAGATCGAGCCGAACCCCGCCCTCGCGGCGATCCTCGTGACGGAGGGCGGCGGCTACAAGCTGCTGCCTTAGCGTTTCGCCATCGCCGAGCTTGAGCTACGCTGGGCCCCTCATGGAGGGGTGGTGCGGTTGAGGCTCGACGACGACATCGCGATCCTGGCCGGTGCGCCGCTCCTCGGGTTCCTGGGGCAGGATGTCCTGCGCCTCCTCTCCTTCGCCGCCGAGCGGCGCAGCCTCGCCCCCGGTGAGCGGCTGTTCGCGCGGGGGGACGCGTCGAATGGCGGTTTCGTCGTCCTGTCCGGCACCCTCGCCCTGGCGCCGCGGATCGCCGGGGGCGAGACCTTGACCGTCGGTCCCTCGGCCGTCATCGGCCGGCTCGCCCTGCTGCTGCCGGGAGAGCGCCCGACGGACGCCCACGCGGTGACGGCGGCGGAAGTGCTGCGCATCCCGCCCGTCGTTCTGCGCCGGGTGCTTGCGGAATTCCCGCAGGCCGCCCAGGCGATCCACGACGAACTCGCGGCCGATCTCGCGGACCTCCAGGGCGATCTCGACCGTGTCGGCGCGCGCCTCTCGGCCAAGGCCCCGGAGCGTGACACCGGAGACGAAGCCACCCGTTCAGGGTGACAGGGCGGACGGGCTTTTGTAAGCACGGGGCCATCGTTCACGCCGAAAGATCGCCATGTCCCACGCCGACGCCCACGCCGACTTGGCCACCACCATCGAGACCGCCTGGGAAGAGCGCGCCGGCATCGACACCGGCACCAAGGGCCCCGTGCGCGACGCCGTCGAGCATGCCCTCGATCTCCTCGATTCCGGCAAGGCCCGCGTCGCCGAGAAGGTCGGCGGCGACTGGCAGGTCAACCAATGGCTCAAGAAGGCGGTGCTCCTGTCCTTCCGCCTCAACGACATGGAGATCATCCACGGCGGTCCCGAGGGGGCGACGTGGTGGGACAAGGTCCCGTCCAAGTTCGAGGGCTGGAAGAAGAAGCATTTTCGCGAGGCCGGCTTCCGGGCGGTGCCCGGCTGCGTCGTGCGGCGCGGCTCCTACATCGCACCCGGCGCGGTGCTGATGCCGTCCTTCATCAACCTCGGCGCCCATGTCGGCGAGGGCACCATGGTGGACACCTGGGTCACCATCGGCTCCTGCGCGCAGGTGGGGAAGAACTGCCACATCTCGGGCGGCGCCGGCATCGCGGGCGTGCTCGAGCCCCTGCAGGCCAACCCGGTGATCATCGAGGACAATTGCTTCATCGGCGCCCGCGCCGAGGTGGCCGAGGGCGTGATCGTCGGCGAGGGCAGCGTCCTGTCCATGGGTGTCTATATCGGCGCCTCGACCAAGATCATCGACCGCACCACCGGCGAGGTCATGTACGGCCGCGTGCCGCCCTATTCCGTCGTCGTCTCGGGCACCACGCCCGGCAAGGACCTGCCGGACGGGACGCCGGGACCGGGCCTCTACTGCGCCGTCATCGTCAAGCGCGTCGATGCCGGCACCCGCTCGAAGACCGCCATCAACGAGTTGCTGCGCACCTGACGCCGCCCTTGTCACCGTCGGGGCCGGGGCCATCTCCCCGGTCCCGACCCTGTCGAGAATCGCGATGATCGAGCCGGCCTGTTCCGCCCGTAGCCTGCCCCTCACCGTCGCGGGCCGACCGATGCCGACGCCCTGCGACGTGATCGGGAATGGGCCCGACGCCCTCCTGCTCCCGGCCCTGTCGTCGATCTCGGCGCGGGCCGAGATGCGGCCCCTGGCGCGCGACCTCGGCCACGATTTCCGCTGCCACGTGCCGGACTGGCCGGGCTTCGGCGACCGGACCCGGCCCCGAATCCCCCTCACCCCCGCAACGATGCGGGCCTTCCTCGACGGCTTCCTGGCGCTCGAACGCGGCCCCTATGCCCTCGGCGTCGCGGCGGGCCACGCGGCGCCCTACCTCGTGGCCGCCGCCCGGCGCCATCCCGGCCTGTTCGGCCGCCTCGTCCTCGTGGCGCCGACCTGGCGCGGCCCCCTGCCCACGGTGATGGGGCCGGACCGGCGCGGCCTGATCGCGGGCATCCGCCGGGCCATCGAGGCGCCCGTCCTCGGTGAAGCCCTGTACCGGCTCAACATCAGCCAGCCGGTGATCGGCCGGATGATGCGCGCCCACGTCTATGCCGATCCGGCCCACGTCACGCCGGGGGTCATCGCCGATAAGCACGCCATCACCCGCCATCCCGGCGGCCGATTCGGCACCGCCGCCTTCGTCACCGGCGGCCTCGATCCGTGCGAGAGCCGCAAGGAGTTCCTGGATCTGTTCACGGACGACGCCCTGCCGCCGATCCTCGTCCTGCGCCCGGAGCGGGCGCCGCGCCGATCCGGCGCCGAGATGGACGCCCTCATCGCCACCGGCCATGTCGGGCGCGCCTCCGTCCCCGGGGCCCTCAGCCCGCACGAGGAATATCCCGGCGAGGTGGCGGCGGCGATCCGAGCAGGCTGACACGCCGCGCTTCGCTTGGTCGGATGCCGTTCAGGCAGGCGTGTGGATAAGTGCGGTGATCGCCATGGGACCGTTGCACGGGAACCCTATTGCGTGAGGCTTGCTTCCTTTCTGCCCTTCTGCTCCGGACCTGAGAGACGCCGATGGCCCGCCTGCCCCTCGCCCTCGTTCTGCTCGCCGGGATCGCGCCGGCCCACGCAGAGGAGGCTCCGAAGCCGCCCGCTGCGCCCCCCTCCGTCGCGGTGACGCCGGTGGTCCCCGGCAAGCCCGCGCGCCAGCCCTACCTGTCCGACGCCATGGCCCCCGACACCACGGCGATCCTGCCGCCGCCGCCCCGCGGGCAATCGGCGGCCGAGACGGCCGACAAGGCGGCCTTCACGGCGACCCGATCGCTCAAGGGGAGTCCGCGCTGGGAACTCGCCACCACGGACGTCGCCGACGGGGCCTCGGCGATTCTCGACGATTTCGCCTGCGTCATCGGCCAGCGCATCGACCAGGCCCGTGCGCCCGCCCTCATGACCCTGCTCGAACGCAGCCGCCTCGACATCGCCCACGCGGTCCGCGGCCCGAAGGAGCATTACCGACGCATCCGTCCCTTCGTCGGGAACGACGCCGAGATCTGTGTCGTCCGCTCGGCCGAGATCGGCAACGCCTTCAGCTTCCCGTCGAGCCACGCGACGCAGGCCTGGACCTATGCGGCGATCATGGCGGCGATCCTGCCCGCGAAGGCCACGAATTTCTTTCAGCGGGCGCGCTCCTACAGCGAGAGCCGCGTCGTCTGCGGCCTGCATTGGATGAGCGACGTCCAGGCCGGAGCCACCGCGGGCGGCGTCGTGTTCGGTGCGTTGCAGGGCGATGCCGGTTTTCGCGCGGATCTGGAGCGGGCGCGGGCGGAGGTGACCAAGCTCGTGGCCACGGGCGGCACCGTCCCGGATCAGGCGATCTGCGCCCGCGAGGCCGTCGGACGCGCGCCGATCCTGTAGGCATCGACGGCCATCGCCGGTCGTGAAAAAGGCCCGCCGGAGCGATCCGGCGGGCCTTCTCGTTTTTCCCGTGAAACCGGTCGGCGTCTACGGCTTGGCCACCGTCGAGCCGGTGGTCGGCCGCTTCGTCCGGCGGCGGCGCGACAGCAGGTTCAGGCCCTCGACCCCAGCCGAGAAAGCCATGGCGGTGTAGATGTAGCCCTTCGGCACATGGGCCCCGAACCCTTCGGCGATCAGGGTCATGCCGATCATGATGAGGAAGCCGAGCGCCAGCATCACCACCGTCGGGTTGGCGGCGATGAAGCGCGACAGCGGATCGGCGGCGAGCAGCATCACGGTGACGGCGGTCACCACGGCCACCACCATGATCGGCACGTGCTCCGTCATGCCGACGGCGGTGATGATGCTGTCGATGGAGAACACGAGGTCGAGGACGAGGATCTGCCCGATGGCGGCGGCGAAGCCGAGAGTGGCCGCCTTGCCGAGGCCGGCCTTCTCCTCCGGCTGCATGGTGTGATGAATCTCCTTCGTGGCCTTCCACAGGAGGAACAGGCCGCCCCCGACGAGGATGAGATCGCGCCAGGAGAAGTCCTTGCCGAACACCGTGAAGACCGGCTGCGTCAGGGCGACGATGTAGGCGACGGTGCCGAGGAGGCCCAGGCGCAGGATCAGGGCGAGGCCGATGCCGATGCGCCGGGCCCGCGTCTGCTGATCGGCCGGCAGTTTGTTGGTCAGGATCGAGATGAAGATCAGGTTGTCGATGCCGAGCACCACCTCCATGACGATGAGGGTGGCGAGCGCCGCCCAGGCGGTGGGATCGCTCAAGAGGGGAAGAATGCTGTCCACGGGAAGTCCGACTCGGGAAGGGTCTCAGAACGGGAGGGTGAAACCGGGGCGCACGACGCCGGGGCGCTGCGACGCCTCGGGCGCGAAGATGCGCACGGCCTTGGGGCAGACCTTGAAATGGGCCGGCGTGTAGGTGGAAAGCTCCCCGTCGGTGTTCACCGGCCGGGGCTTCTTCGTCTTCACCACGATCTCGGTGGTGTCGAAGGCGCGCACATCCGCCGCCTTGCCCTGCGTGCCCCGGCGCAGGGCCGGCAGAAGGGCGAGCAGCCGCCACCAGTGCTTGCCCTCCAGGCTGTAGAAATCGAGCTTGCCGTCGTCGACGGTCGCCGTCTCTTCC
>Ga0182226_1000065_pt1 | contig 18374 bp, 17 predicted proteins | sample G6R1MG_27_FD_129658 | JGI IMG/M metagenome (GOLD analysis project Ga0182226, IMG submission 129658) | Miscanthus phyllosphere microbial communities from Michigan, USA - G6R1_MAIN_07NOV2016_LD1 MG | ecosystem: Host-associated > Plants > Phyllosphere > Phylloplane/Leaf | place: USA: Michigan...
CCTACGGACCGCCACCAGGTCAGCGCCGCGGCCAGGGACACGGCCACGATGAGCCAGAGTGCGACCGGTAGGGCACGGTCGAACCGGGCGGTCGCCGCCAGTACCGCGCCGAAGATGGCGACCCCCAGCGCCGCACCCGTCTGACGGGCCGCATGGAGGGCCGCGGACGCGATGCCGGTATGGTGCGACGCGACGGCACCCAGGGCCGGCGCCGTCGCGGCCGGCGAGATGAAGCCGGAGGCGAGCCCGATCGCCAGCAGCGGAGGAACCGTCAGCCAGGACGACGGGCCCCCAGTCGGCAGGAGGCCGAGGGCACCGATCGCGTACAGGCCGAAGGCGACGGAGAGGGGCCGCCGGGTTCCATAGATCCGCGCGACACGGTCGGCGACGAAGCTCCCGCAGGCGACCATGGCGGTGACGGGCAGGAGCGCCAAGCCGGTCTGAATCGCTGAAAGGCCTTGATGCCGTTGATGATACAGGCTGATGAGGAACAGGAATCCGTAGAAGACGAAGGCCGATGCCAGAGACACCGAGACCGATCCGGCGAAGACCCGGTCTTTGAACAGCGACAGCGGCAGCATGGGATGCGCGGTGCGCGCCTCGATCCGGAGAAACAGCGCCCCGGCGGCGAGCGCGAGGGCGAGTCCCGCCAGCATCGGAACCGAGAACCATCCGAGGCCGTCACCCTCGATGAGAACGCCGATGAGCGTGCCGATGGCGACGAACGCCGTCATCTGGCCGGCGAGGTCGAACGGCCGGGTCGGCCGCGGTCCGGGCTCGGACGCCAGGCGTCCCGTCATGGCGAGGCCGAGCAGCCCGATGGGCAGGTTGACGAAGAAGATGCTTCGCCAGTTGAAGGCATGGATCAGGATCCCGCCGATCAGGGGACCGGTCGCCATGGCGAGCCCGCCGCAGCCGATCCACAGCCCGATGGCGCGCGCACGCCGTTCGGGATCGGGGAAGGCTTGGTTGATCAGCTTCAGCGAGCACGGGACCAGCAAGGCGGCTCCGATCCCTTGCAGCGCACGGGCCGCCATCAGGCCCGGGAGGCCGGGGGCGGCTCCGCACAGGGTCGAGGCGAGGGTGAAGACCGCCAGGCCGGCACAGTAAACGTTGCGCGCGCCCCAGCGATCACCCAGTGCACCGCCGGTGAGGAGCAGACTCGCGAAGGCGAGGGTGTAGGCGTTCACCACCCATTGCAGGCCGGCCACGTCCGTCGCCATCGACGCGGTGATGCCGCCCAGGGCGACGTTGACGATCGAGGTATCGAGCAGGACGACGACATAACTCACGCTGGTCGCCGCCATGACGAGCGTCGCATCGTGGGAGGCGCCGTTTCGCCGATCTGCCCGGCGCGGCCGGGCCGCGCGTCCTCTCTGGGCCGTCACGGTTACGACCGTGACGCGTCGAGGATCGGGGCCAGCGCCCGGAAGCCGACCCAGCCCCAGTAGACCCGGTGGTGGGCGATCAGCCCGGCCGCTAGGTCCATCACCTCGACCAGATCGACCTGGTCGCCCTCGGGCGTGGCGCGCGGATACTCCCAGGTGAGCCGGCGGCCGTCGGAGAAGAAAGTGCCGGTGCGGTACCAGCGGCCGAGCGCGCTGCCGGGCTTGCGTAGCGACGCGTCGAAGAAACGCCGTATCGCGGGTCTGCCGGTCAGGATTCCGGACGCGTCGATCCCCTCTTCGGCCAAGACCAGCGGGCTCTCCAGGATGGCGTCCTCGGCATAGAGCGCCATCAGGCCGTCGATGTCGCGGGCGAGCACCGTCTCGTGCCAGCGCTCGTAGATGCGGCGGATGTCGGCCTTCGGCGTTTCGGTCATGGCAAGCTCTCGGAAGCGATGACCGGAACCCTAAAGGCGGCTTGAGGCCGGATGCTTCGATGCGTGTCGAGGCATCCGCGCCGCGTCGGTGACATGATGGGCCGGCTGGCCTGGAGACCGACCATGAATCCGCAACCGAGCCTCGCCACGGCGGCGTTCCTGATCGCGGACCCGGCGCGGTCCCTGATGCTGATGCATCTGCTCGACGGAAAGGCGCGGCCCGCCGGCGAATTAGCCTTTGCGGCCGGCGTCACCGCGCAGACGGCGAGTTCGCATCTCGGCAAGCTGCTCGCGGGCGGCCTCCTGGCGGTCGAGACCGAGGGGCGCCACCGCTATTATCGCCTAGCCGGCCCCCAGGTCGCCCTGGCGCTGGAGACGCTCGCGGCGATCGGGCCGACAGCGCCCGTCCGGTCGAAACCCCTGAGCCGGGAGGCGCGGGAGCTGCGGTTTGCGCGCTGCTGCTACGATCACCTGGCCGGCCGCCTGGGGGTCGCCGTCACCGGTGCCCTGCAGGCGCGCGGCTACCTCCTGCCGGTGGAGGGTAAGCGCTTCGCGGTGCTGCCGGCCGGCGTGGAGTGGTTCGCCGGCCTCGGCCTGGAGGCCGATCGGCTGAAGCCGGGCCGGCACGGCCTGGCCCGGCAATGCCTCGACTGGACCGAGCGGGAGCACCATCTCGCCGGCCCGCTGGGCGTCCAGCTGATGACCCTGTTCTGCGCGAAAGGCTGGCTGCGCCGCTCTGAGACGACCCGCGCCGTGCAGGTCACGCCGCCGGGCTGGATCGGCCTGAAACAGGAACTCGGCCTCGATCCGGTCTAAGGCGCGCACGGCTCAGGCCGCGAGAACCAGATCCTCACCGTCCGCCTGCGGCACCGGCACGGCGACTGCCGGGGCGGAGGGGTTGGGGCGCCAGGTCTCGCCGAGGGCCAGGAGTGCGGCCTTCACCGCGTCGAGCTGCGAGGGCTCGCCCTCGGCCATGCCCTCGGCGGCGGCCACCTCCTTCAGGTACTCGTCCCAGGCCCACCGGCGAAGAAGTTCGCGCTTCCCTTCGCGCCGCAGCCGGGGGTGATCCAGCACGGCGGACGGCGTGGCGAAGACCGCCGCCGGATTGACCAGCGCCCGCTCCAGCTCCGGCCCGTCCGGGAAACGCGGCGGCGCGGCTGGCGCCCGTTTCCGGCCGAGCACGACCCGGAGCGGCGCCCGTTCGAGTCGGCGCCGGTCTCCCGGCCGGGTCGCGCAGGGCGCGTTCCCGCGGTCCGCTTCGGCGGGGGACTTTTTGTGTCCGGGTCCGATCGCACGATGCTGCATGGTTGCCTCCTTGAAGCCCGGCCCGACGGCGTGGTCGTCGCGCCGGGCGGCACGATGGTGGGGATGCGCCGCGCTCAGGCCGACAGCAGCCCGAGGCGCGCGGCGGATTGGACGCCGAAGCTCGCCGCGAAGGCGAGGAGGGCGGCGTCCCAGGCGGTGAGGTGCGTGGCGCTGGCCGGCGGCCCGGCCCGGGTGATCGCGGCGCCGAGCCAGACGAAGCCCGACAGGCTCAGCAATCCCGCCAGCACCCAGGGCATGGCCGGTGCCGGGCTGAGGGCCGCCAGGGCGAGGCAGAGGGTGGTCGTCGCGATCCAGCCGGTGAGGGGGGACCACGTCGCCCGCTCCGCCGCCCCGGCCGGCGTCCCGGTTCGGCTGCGCCGCAGCCGGCTCGTCCAGCGAGAGCGGTCCTGCAGGTCGAAGGTCGTCATCGATCGCCTCCGGGCCTCAGTTCAGGACGGCGTCCCGCGCGACCGCGCCGCGCCGCAAGCGGCGGTTGAGCACCACCGGGCTCCGCGGCTTGCGCGGCGCCGCGGTCCCGCCGGGGACGGGCGTGCCGTCCAGGGCCTGGAGCGCTTCCAGGATCGCGTCGAGCGGCACCGGCTCGGCCCGGCAGCCCGGCAGGCAGCGCAAAGTCGGGCAGGACTCCACGGCGCGGGCATCGGAGGCCCAGGAGGCCAGGATCGCCCGCTTCTCGGCCCGCGACAGGCCGGGATAGGACAGGACCTCCCGGGGATGCCGGAACACGTCGCCCGGCGCCACGAAGGCCTCGAACGGGTCGACCGCCGCCGCCCTTAAGGTGGCCGCGGCCATCGGGCCGAGGCGCTCGATAGGGGTGTCGATCGGGGTGGTTTCGATGGGATGCATGCGACCCTCCTGTGCGTCAGCAGAGGCTGGGGCGGCCGGCAGGTCCGCGCTCGATCGTCCTGCCGGTCCAGGCCGGCCGCCGCCTCAGATGTTCGGGCGAACCCGCCTCAATGCGCCGTCGTCTGGGTGCCGCCGCCGTTGATGGCGATGCGGCGCCCACGGTCCGGCGCCTTGGCCGAGCGCGGCAGCGTCACGGTGAGCACGCCGTTCCGGAACGTGGCCTCGGCCTTGTCCGCCTCGACCGGGACGGGCAGGGCGATGACCCGCTCGAAGCGGCCGTAGCTCCGCTCCGAGTAGCCGCGCGCCCTGTCGGCGGTCTCGGCACGCTTCTCGCCCCGCAGGGTCAGCACGCCGTCCTCGATCAGGAGCTCGACGTCGGTCTCGTCGAGGCCGGGCAGCTCGGCCGAGAGCCGCAGCCCGCCATCCGCCTCGACCAGCTCGACGGTGGGCCAGGTGAGGCCCCGGCCGGCGAGGTTCGGAACCGCGCCGAACCCGGTGAACACGTCGTCGAACAGGCGGTTCACCTCGCGGTGGAGCGTCAGGAAGGGATGGGCCGCTTGGGACGACAGGGCGGTCGGCGCCGGGGTGCCGGCGTTGCGGGTCCACGGAATCAGATCTCTCACGCTCATGGGGATCTCCGTCAGGTTGGCGTCATGGGCATCTCATGCGATCGGCCGTCGGCGGCCCGCGGGCCCCCGAGGGATGTCGTTTCGTCCAACGGGGGAGCCCGGGCGGTCCGCGGATCGGGCGGCCCGGGCCCGAACCAGCCGCGATCAGGCGGCCTTGGCCTCGGCGACCTTGGCCTCGGCGATCTGCGCGGGCGCGTTGTCCTGACCGGACGTGGCCGTCACGCCGCCGATGGCGATGCGGCGGGGCTTCAGGGCCTCCGGCACCTCGCGCTTGAGCGCGACGGTCAGGAGCCCGTTCTCCAGGCTCGCACCCACGACCTTCACATGGTCGGCCAGGTTGAAGGTCTGGCGGAACGTGCGGCCCGCGATGCCGCGGTGCAGGTAGTGCCGCTCGGTCTCGGGCGTCGCCTTCTGGCCCGACACGAGGAGCACCGTGTCCTGCTGGGTCAACGCGATCTCGTCGGGGGTGAAGCCCGCCACCGCCATGGTGATGCGGTACTGATCGTCCGCGACCTTCTCGATGTTGTAGGGCGGCCAGGCAGCCGCGGTCTCGACGCGTTCGGCCTGGTTCAAGAGCTCGAACAGACGGTCGAACCCGATGGACGACCGGAACAGAGGCGCAACGTCGTAAGTCCTCATAACCACATCCTCCAGTGAGCAACGTGACTACAAGAGTCGCCGGACACCAGGACCGGCGCCCAACTGGCGAGCCTGTTTCCAGGCCTCGCCCGCGCGTAACGTTTGCTTTGCGGTGCGGTTCCGCAAGAGGTATGATTTTTGTCGGGGCGCGTTGGACGGTGGCATGCCGTCGGCACGCCATCCCCCCTGCAGGCCGAAGCTGCAGCAGCGGGACGGGGAGGCGGGGGGCTCGTCCCGGCCGCCCATGTCCGGCGAGGACATTTATGAGAGTTGTCGCCTGCTCGAGAGCCGGCGCGATGTCCAGCCCGCCCAGGAGCCCCCGGTGGAATCCATCCCGGTCCTGCCGGAGCCCGTGACGATCCGGCCGGCGGGCCTGGACGATGCCCCGGCCCTCGCGGCGCTCCATGTCGCCACGTGGCGGGAAACCTATGCCGGGTTCCTGCCCGATGCGATGATCGCCGCCCATACGGTCGAGACGCGGATGGCGATCTGGACGCGGATCCTCGGGGATCGGGCGTCCGGCACCGGGGTCGCGGTGGCCGCCGGACCGGTGGGGCTTGTGGGGTTCGGATCCTGCGGCGCCCAGCGTTCGGCCGAACTGGCAGCGGACCGGTTCGACGGTGAGGTCCGTGCGATCTACGTCCGGAGAGCCGCCCGGCGGCGCGGGACCGGCACCGCCCTGATGGCCGCGCTGGCGGCCCATTTGCTGGAGAGCGGTCATCGTGCCGCCAGCCTGTGGGTGCTGCGCGACAATGCGATGGCCAGGCGATTCCACGAGCGCCTCGGCGGTGTCGTGGTCGGCGAGCGGGCGGAGCACCGGGAGCAGGGCACGCTCGTAGAGGTCGCCTATGGCTGGTGCGATCTGGCGGTGCTTCGGCGGGGTCCGATGTCCGGCTGACGCGGACCCTCCGTCCGTGCGCGCGCAGCGAAGCAACCTGGGGAAACGCCACCTTCGGGGGTCGCACGCTGCCCTGGGATGCTCCGCGCCCCTCGCAGGGACGGTTGTGGCCCATCAGGCCGAAGCGCTCTCAACCGCAGGCGTGATCAGCCCCAAGTAACGAAAATCAGCGCAGGCCGTTGCGCACCACGCCGGCTTCCACCGCCACCGAGAGGCGGTCCGTGACCGCCCACTCGACCCCGACGCGGGCGTTCGGCAGGATCGCGATGTCCGCCCGGGTCAGGGGCGGGCTGAACGGGGTCGGGCCGACCCGCAGGGTGTCGTGGACCGCGCCGGCCCCGGCCTTGGCGTAAAGCAGCACATCCGGCGCCAGCAGGGTCCCGACCTTCACCTCCAGCGCGCCGGCGAAGTCGCGGCTGTAGGCGAGGCGTCCGAAGCCCGGGGTGAGGGCGCCGTCGAGGCCGGCGATGTAGTCCAGGCCGCCGCTGATCCCGTAGAGGATCGGCCCCTCCTGCCACATCCGGCCGCCCTCGAACCCGATCGTCGGGCCGGAAAAGCTGCCCCGATGCCGGGAGGAGCTGACCGCGTAGCCGGTGGACAGGCTCGCGTAGGAGCCGGTCCACCGACCCGCATCCGCGACCGGCTCCCAGGCGAAGGACGGCAGCGGCGCGAAGCCCGTGACCGGCAGGAGCGCCTGCGCGGCGGCGGGGCCGGCCGGGAGCAGGACGGCGCCGAGCACGAGGCCGGCAGCGAATCGGCGGGGGCGAGAACCGGCGGATCGGATCATGCCGGCAGGATAGCGAAATGCGCCGGCGCGAAACAGGTCAGGCCGCCAGGGACCGGTCTTCGACCGGCTGCCCGAAGGGCTGCACCAGAACGCGCCGACCGCTGAGGTCGTGGACGCTCACCCGCCATTCGGACCAATCGGTCCGGTCGGACAGGGTCTGCATCACGTCGGCGGCGACCCGGCGCGCCCGCACGCTCAGGCGCCCGGCCGCGCGGATGTCGGCGCCCCGGGCGTCGAAGACGCATTCCAGGCCGTTGGTGCAGTGGAACCGGTAGCGGGCCATCGGAACTCCCGTCGCGTCCTGCATGAAACCTTAATGTTCCATATATGTTCCTTAACCAAGGGAACATCCTGCGGATACGATCGGCCGCAGCTGCGCCGCGGGTGATCCACAGGATGTCGGTTCGCGCCGTTCGGCCGCCCGTCCCGCACGGTCGCCGCATGCGAGGCCCGGGGCAGGGCGGGATGCGCCGGGACCGGAGGCCCGATCCTCAGGCCCGATCCCGGTGCGGTTTGCCGAGCCGCTGACTCCGCGGGACCGTGGATGCGTGGGCGGTCCGTCCGCGAGGTCCTGGGCTTCTCAGGCGGCCGCGGATCCGCTCCCGGCATCCCGAGCGGGTGCGCGCCGGGCCTGGCCCGGGCATCCCGTCAGCCTCAGGCGATCACTCGTTTCCCGCCGGCGAGCCGGGGAGTTCGGCCCGAAGACCCGGCTCCCGGCCCCGTCCGTCGGGCGGGGCGCTCAGTCGCGCACCACCACCTTGGTGCCGACTCGGACCCGGTCGTAGAGATCGACCACGTCCTTGTTGGTCATGCGGATGCAGCCCGAGGACACCGCGGCGCCCATCGTCTCGGGCTCGTTGGAGCCGTGGATCCGGTAGAGCGACGAGCCGAGATAGAGGGCGCGGGCGCCGAGCGGGTTGTCCTGGCCGCCGGCCATGAAGCGCGGCAGGTCCGGACGGCGGGCCAGCATCTGCTGCGGCGGGCGCCAGGCCGGCCATTCCTTCTTCATCGTCACCGTCTTGGTGCCGGACCAGGAGAAGCCCTGCCGTCCGACGCCGACGCCGTAGCGGATCGCCTCGCTGTTCCCGAGGATGTAGTAGAGCCGGCGCTGGCGGGTGGAGATCACGATGGTGCCGGGCTTCTCGGTGCTGTTCCAGCCGATCGTCTCGCGCGGGATCGCCTGGCTGCGGAAGACGTTCAGGAAATCCGCGAGCGGCCCGCTATCGATCGGGCCGGCGGAGGCGGGTGCACTCCCCAGCAGGGCGGCTGCGAGCCCCAGCATCGCGATCCGTCTCGCCATGGTCTTGTATCCTCTCACGTGCCAGTCCTTGCCGACGGCGTCGGTCGTCGCGGGTGGACCGCGATCCTCGGGGGAGCCGGCCCTGACTTCGCGGCAAGGTTGAGGCCGGCCGAGGGGGAGAGGGCGAATCCAGGCCTGCCTGTGTGCTCCGGGCAACACTGAAAAAACCCGCGACGCCGTGGGTGATTGCGCCGGGGGACGGCCGTGCTTATCTCAGGATCGTGATCCGATCCGCCGCCTTTCTGGCCCGCCGACTCGCGGGCTCGCCGGACCGCCTCGTCCGGAGCCTCGCCCTGCTGGCGGTGCTCGTGGTCGCGGCGGCTGCACTGATGGCTGCGCCCCGGCCGGCCCGGGCCGCCCCGGTGGCGGGTCCGGCCTGCTGGGTGGTGAGCCAGACCGTCGCCGTCCTGTCGGACGCGCGCAGGGTGGAGACCCGCAAGACCGTCCCCGAGGCCCGTCGAGCGCTGTTCGACGGCACCGACCTGTGCCCGGCCGATCTCGAGATCGTCAGCGAGCTCGGGCTTCCGCGCCGCCAGGTGGAAGCGGTGCAGCCGCGTCACGCCTCCGCCGCATCCTATGGTTATCCGCGGGCCGTCGTTCCGGCTTCCGGACCGGACGAGTCCCTGCACCGGCCGCCCCGGGCGGCCTGATCCGCGCCGCCGGTTCCGCCGGCCGGGCGCTCCGATCTCCGCCGTATCGGCGCAGGGCCATCGTCCCGGATTCCGGATCCGGCACGGCGGTCCAAAGTCCTGATCGTGCAGCATCGCCCTTCCGAGAGCCGGAAAATCCCCTCGGGAGGATGCGCGATCCGCCTCGACGACGCGCGGCCCTTGCTCCGCGCCGGCCCCAATTGACGCATGTTTTTCCAGGAGCGTCGGAACCCGTGACCCGCACTTCGACCGCCATCACCCCGTCCCCCGTCCGCCGCCGCCGCGCGCGCCTCCTGGGGTCGGCTGCCCTGCTGGCCCTGGCGCTGGGGGCCTGCAACCCGAAGCAGGTGGCCGCGCCGACGCCGCCGGTGCCGGAGGTGGGCTTCGTCACGGTAACGCCACAGGCGATCCCCTATCTGCGCGACCTGCCCGGCCGAGTGGCGCCGATGCGCATCGCCGAGGTCCGCTCGCGGGTCTCGGGCCTCGTGGTCAAGCGCCTGTTCGAGCAGGGCAGCCAGGTCAAGGAAGGCGACATCCTCTACAAGATCGACCCGGCCCCCTACCAGGTTGAGCTGGCGAGCGCCGAGGCCGCGCTCGCCCGCCAGGAGGCCGCCCTGGTGCTGGCCCGTCAGCAGGCCGACCGGCTCGAGCAGCTGCTGACTCGGGCCACCGCCAGCCAGGCCCAGTACGACGCCGCCTTCGCGGGTAAGAAGCAGGCGGAGGCCGAGGTCGCCGGCGCCAAGGCGGCCCGGGACCGGGCGCAGCAACCTCGGCTGGACCGACGTGCGCGCGCCGATCACCGGCCGGATCGGCCGGGCGCTGCTCACCGAGGGAACCCTGATCGAGCCGGGTTCCACGGGCGCGCTGGCCACGATCCAGCAGCTCGACCCGATCTATGTCGACATCACCCAGTCGGTGGGCGAGCTGAACCGCCTGCGCCGGGATCTGGCCAGCGGCGAGCTCGCCCGGCTGGAGGACAACACCGCCAACGTCCACCTGATCATGGACGACAATTCCCTCTACCCGCTGGCCGGCCGCCTGCTGTTCTCGGACGTCACCGCCGATCCGAGCACCGGCCAGGTGACCCTGCGGGTGCAGTTCCCCAACCCGCATGACGAGCTATTCCCGGGCATGTATGTCCGCGCCCGGATCAAGCAGGGCATCGATTCCGACGCGATCGCGGTGCCGCAGCAGGCGATCCAGCGCACCGAGGACGGCCGCGCCGAGGTCTGGCTGGTCCGGGCCGACGACACGGTGATGCGCCAGCCCGTCGAGGTCGGGCCGGTGGTCGGGCAGAACTGGCTGATCCGCGACGGGCTCAAGGCCGGCGAGCGGGTCATCGTCGACGGCGTCCAGAAGATCACGGCGGGCGTGAAGGTGAAGCCCGTGGACCAGACCCCGCTCCACGGCGAGGAGAGCCCGAAGCACGACGCGGACGAGGCCCCCGACGCTCCGGGCGGACAGACGCCCGGCGCCCCGAACCCCGGCGACAAGGCGCAGGCCGCGCCGCGCGCCGCCGCGGTCAACCGCCACTGAGCCCCGGGGACCACGCGCATGGCACGCTTCTTCATCGACCGCCCGGTCTTCGCCTGGGTGGTGGCTCTCTTCATCTGCCTGGGCGGCGCCCTGGCGATCCCGAACCTGCCGATCGCGCAGTATCCGGTGATCGCCCCGCCGCAGATCGCCCTGTCCACGGCCTATCCCGGCGCATCGGTGGACAGCCTCTATGTCGGCACCACCCGGCTCATCGAGGATGAGCTGAACGGCGCGGCCGACATCATGAACTTCGAGTCGACCACCGACTCGTTCGGCTCGGTCAACATCACCGCGACCTTCCTGCCCGGCACCGCGCCGGCGCTGGCCTCCGTGGAGGTGCAGAACCGGCTGAAACGCGTGGAGGCCCGCCTGCCCGCGGAGGTGCGCCAGCAGGGCATCCTGGTGGAGGAGGCCTCGGCCGCGACCCTCAACATCATCACCCTGATCTCCAAGGACGGGTCGATGGACGAGGTGGGGCTGGGCGACTTCCTGATCCGCAACGTCATCAACGAGATCCGGCGCATCCCCGGGGTCGGGCGGGCGACGCTCTACTCCACGGAGCGCTCGCTCCGGGTCTGGGTCGATCCCGACAAGCTGCGCGGCCTGTCGCTCAGCGCCGAGGACGTGACCGGGGCGATCCGCAACCAGAACATCCAGGTCGCCTCCGGCTCGGTCGGCGCGCAGCCCAGCCCGACCAAGCAGGCGGTCACGGTGCCGATCATCGTGAAGGGCCAGCTCGGCACCATCGAGGATTTCGGCGCCATCGTGCTGCGGGCCAATCCGGACGGCTCGAACGTGCGCCTGCGGGACGTCGCCCGGATCGAGCTCGGCGGCGACGCCTACCAGTTCTCCACGCGGCTGAACGGCGGCCCGGCCGCCGGCATCTCGGTGACGCTGGCCCCCGACGGCAACGCGCTCGAGACCGCCAAGGCGATCCGCGCCAAGATGGTGGAGCTGTCGCAGTTCTTCCCGGCGGACCTGAAGTGGGACATCCCGTACGATATCACCCCGGCCGTCGAGGCCTCGATCGAGAAGGTGCTGCACACCTTGGTCGAGGCGGTGGTGCTGGTCTTCCTGGTGATGTTCCTGTTCCTGCAGAACATCCGCTACACCCTCATCCCCACCATCGTGGTGCCGATCGCCCTCATGGGCACGGTTACGGTGATGTGGATCTCCGGCTTCTCGGTGAACGTGCTCACCATGTTCGGCATGGTGCTGGCCATCGGCATCCTGGTCGACGACGCCATCGTGGTGGTGGAGAACGTCGAGCGGATCATGAACGAGGAGGGGCTGCCCCCCAAGGAGGCCACCAAGAAGGCCATGGAGCAGATCACCGGGGCGATCATCGGCATCACCCTGGTGCTGATGGCGGTGTTCATCCCGATGGCGTTCTTCCCCGGCTCGGTGGGCATCATCTACCGGCAGTTCTCGATCGCCATGGTGACCTCCATCGCGTTCTCGGCGCTGCTCGCCCTGTCGCTGACCCCGGCGCTCTGCGCGACCTTCCTGAAGCCGGTGGCCAAGGGCCACGGCCACGCCAAGGGCGGCGTGTTCGGGATGTTCAACCGCTTCGTCGACCGCGAGACCGCCCGCTACGGCCGCGGCGTCGCGGGGTTCATCCGCAAGTCCGGCCGGGTGATGCTGATCTACCTCGCCCTGGTGGCGGGCACCGCCTACGCCTTCATCAACCTGCCGGAGGGCTTCCTGCCGGTCGAGGACCAGGGCTTCTTCACGGTCGACATCCAGACGCCGCCCGGCGCCTCCTACAACCGCACCCAGGAGGCCAACCGCAAGGTCGAGGAGTACCTGCTGGCGCAGCCGGGCGTCGCCACCGTCACGATGCTCAACGGCTTCTCGTTCTCCGGCCAGGCGCCGAGCACCAGCCAGGCCTTCGTGACCCTCAAGCCCTGGAGCGCGCGCGACGCGAAGAGCTCGGCCGCCGCCCTGGTGGCCGGCACCAACGCGGCGCTCAGCACCTACCGCGACGCCACCGTGGACGCCCAGGAACCGCCGCCGGTGGACAACCTCGGCAACGCCGCCGGCTTCTCGTTCCGCCTCCAGGACCGGGCGAACCGCGGCTACGCGGCCCTGCTCTCGGCCCAGGACCAGCTGCTCAAGCTCGCGCAGGCGAGCCCGATCCTGCAGAAGGTGAAGATCGAGGGCCTGCCGCCGACCCCGCAGGCGGAGCTGGTCGTCGACCGCGAGAAGGCGGCGGCGCTCGGCGTGAAGTTCGAGGACATCAACGCCACGATCCAGCTCAACCTCGGCTCGGTCTACACCAACGACTTCCCCAACCGGGGCAAGATGCAGCGCGTCTACGTCCAGGCCGAGCAGCTCCAGCGCATGAACGCGTCGGACATCCTCAACTACGCGGTGAAGAACGCCGGCGGCACCATGGTGCCGATGTCGTCCTTCGCCGAGCTGAAATGGGGCATGGGGCCGAGCCAGATCGTCGGCTTCAACGGCTACCAGTCGGTGCGCATCACGGGTGAGCCCAATCCCGGCTACACCTCGGGCGACGCCATCGCCGAGATGGAGCGGCTGATGCTGCAGCTGCCCAAGGGCTTCGGCTATGCCTGGACCGGCCAGTCGTTCCAGGAGAAGCAGGCCGGCAGCCAGGCGAGCCTGCTGCTGGCGCTCTCGGTGCTGATCGTGTTCCTGTGCCTGGCCGCGCTCTACGAGAGCTGGGCGATCCCTGTCTCGGTGCTGCTGGTGATCCCGCTGGGCGTGATCGGCGCGGTGGCGGCCGTCTATCTGCGCGGCATGCCCAACGACGTGTACTTCAAGATCGGCCTGATCACGATCATCGGCCTGTCGGCCAAGAACGCGATCCTGATCGTGGAGTTCGCCAAGGACCTCTGGAAGCCCGGGACCTCGGTGGTGCGGGCCGCGATCGAAGCCTCGACGCTCCGGTTCCGGCCGATCGTGATGACCTCGCTCGCCTTCATCTTCGGCGTGGTGCCGCTGGCCATCGCCACCGGCGCCGCCTCGAAGAGCCAGCAGGCGATCGGCACCGGCGTGATGGGCGGCATGATCACCGCGACCGTGCTGGCGGTGTTCTTCGTCCCGGTCTTCTTCGTGGTGGTGATGCGCCTCTTCCGGCGCAAAGCCGTGGCCGACGGCGAGCGGGGCGCGGACGAGGCCGTGCCGCATCAACCGCACCACGCGGCGGCGGCCGAGTAGGATCGGAAGCAAGCGCCTGAACCGCGACGCGTTTTCCCTCCCCCCGCTGCGGGGGAGGGTGGCTCCCGAAGGGGGTCGGGAGAGGGGAGCGACGGTGCAGGATAGGGCTTCGCCCGTCATGCCGGTCGCGCCCTTTGCCGAACCCGGGTTCCCCTCTTGCGGGACTTCGTCCCGGCCCGACCCGGCCTGACGGCCGGCCCACCCTTCCCCGCAGCGGGGGGAGGGAGGCGCGCTTGGTGGTAGCCTTGCCCCTCATTCGGCAGCGATGTGTAGAGATCATAGCGCAGAGGGGGGCGGGCGGACGCCATCTGAGCGCGATCCAGAAACACTGCACCCCGCCGGCTCCGCATTTTGCATACAAATGGTCCGAACCTTGCTGTGGGTGTGTGGCCGGCGCGGTTTGCTCGCGCGCTTCACTCGGCCTAGGCTCAACCCCTGCGCTGGTGGTGGCGGCCTGCCATCAACTTCCACGGTTCCGGAGATCCGCTTGTCCCGTTCGACCCTGAAGATCCTCGCCCGCGGCGTGGCCGCAGGCGCGGTCGCGACCTTCGCGCTGTCGGCTTTGCCCGCGCAGGCCGCCAACGTGTTCCGCTTCGCGTTCCAGGGCGATCTGAAGTCGCTGGATCCCTACTCCCTCAAGGAGAGCTTCACCGAAGGCATGCAGCAGGCGGCCTACGAGGCGCTCGTCACCCTCGACAAGAACCTGAAATTCGCCCCCGGACTCGCCGAGTCCTGGGAGACGCCGGAGCCGACCCGCTGGCGCTTCCACCTGCGCAAGAACGTGAAGTTCCACGACGGATCGCCCTTCACCGCCGACGACGTGCTCTTCTCCGCCCAGCGCGTTCGGGCCTCGGGCTCGAACTTCACCACCAACGTCCCGGCGGACGCCGAATTCGTGAAGGTCGACGACTACACCGTCGACATGGTGCTGAAGAAGCCGAACCCCATCGCCATCGCCCAGTTCCCGACCTGGCTGATCATGTCGAAGAGCTGGTCGGAGAAGAACGGCGCCGCCCAGCCGACTCCGGCCAACGCCACCAGCCCGAGCTACGCCACCCTGCACGAGAACGGCACCGGCCCGTTCGTGATCGCCGAGCATCAACCCGGCGTGAAGACCGTGTTCAAGAAGTTCGACGGCTACTGGGGCAGGGCCGAATCGAACCTCGACGAGGCGGTGCTGACCACGATCGCCAACCCGGCGACCCGCGTCGCCGCGCTCCTGTCCGGCGAGGTCGATTGGATCGATCCCGTGCCGCTGCAGGACCAGCAGCGGGTGAATGCCAGCGGCACCGCCATCGTGATGGCCGGCCCGGAGCTGCGCACGGTCTTCCTCGGCATGGATCAGGACCGCGACGAGCTGAAGGATTCGAGCGTCAAGGGCAAGAACCCGTTCAAGGACATCAAGGTGCGCGAGGCGTTCTACCTCGCCATCGACGAGGAGACGATCGCCAAGCGCGTGATGCGCGGCCAGGCGGTGCCCTCCGCCCTGATGATTGCCCCGAGCCTGTACGACCGCGGGGGCGAGTTCAAGCGCCCGGCCACCGACCTCAAGAAGGCCAAGGAGCTGATGGCCCAGGCCGGCTACCCGGACGGGTTCTCGCTGACCATGGACTGCCCCAACGACCGCTACGTCAACGACGAGGCGATCTGCCAGGCCGTGGTCTCGATGCTCGCCCGCATCAACGTCAAGGTGAACCTGAACGCCCAGCCCAAGGCCAAGTACTTCGCCAAGGTGCTGGCGCCGAATTACGACACCTCGTTCTACCTGCTCGGCTGGACGCCGTCGTCGCTGGACAGCCACAACATCCTCTACGAGATCGTCGGCTGCCGGAAGCCCGGCGACAAGTCCGGTCGGGGCAGCTGGAACCTGGCGGGCTACTGCGACCCGAAGATCGATGAGATCGCCGACAAGGTCGAGGGCGAGACCGACAAGACCAAGCGCGACGCCTTGATCAAGGAGGGCTTCGACACCCTGAACGGCGATTGGGGCTACATCCCGCTGCACCAGCAGGCCCTGGCCTGGGGTGTCTCCAAGAAGGTCCACCTGACCCAGCGCGCCGACAATCTGCTCCTGCTCTACTGGGTCTCGAAAGACCCGCAGTAGGCGCCGGGCGTGCTCGCCTTCCTGCTGCGCCGGGTGATGCAGGCGGCCGCGGTGCTCGCGGTCGTCGGTCTCATCGCGTTCTCGATGTTCCGGTTCGCGGGCGACCCCGTGAACCAGATCGTCGGGCCCGACACCCCCGCCTCCGAGCGGGCCGAGATCCGCAAGAGTCTCGGCCTCGACGATCCGGTGCTGGTCCAGTTCGCCCGCTATGCCGGCGACGTGGTGCGGGGCCGGCTCGGGATCTCGTACCAGTTCCGCCAGCCGGTCTCGCAGCTGCTGGCCGAGCGCATGCCGGCGACCCTGGAGCTCGCCTTCTGCGCCACGGTCTTCGCCCTGGTGGTCGGCGTCCTGATGGGGGTCTATTGCGCGCTGCGCCGGGATTCCTGGCTGGCCGGCCTGTTCCAGGCGGTCTCGCTGATCGGCATCAGCCTGCCGACCTTCCTGATCGGCATCCTGCTGATCTACCTGTTCTCGGTGACGCTGGGCTGGCTGCCCTCCTACGGGCGCGGCGACACGGTGCGGCTCGGCTGGTGGACCACCGGCTTCCTGACCTGGTCCGGCCTGAAGGCGCTGATCCTGCCCTCCGTCACGCTGGGCCTGTTCCAGATGACGCTGATCATGCGGCTGGTGCGCGCCGAGATGCTGGAGGTGCTGCGCACCGACTACATCCGCTTCGCCCGCGCCCGGGGCCTCTCCACCCGGGCCGTCCACCTGCGCCACGCGCTCAAGAACACCCTCGTGCCGGTGATCACCATCGCCGGGCTCCAGCTCGGCTCGGTCATCGCCTTCTCGATCATCACCGAGACGGTGTTCCAGTGGCCCGGCATGGGCCTGCTGTTCGTCCAGGCCGTGCAGAACGTCGATATTCCGATCATGTCCGCCTACCTGCTGCTCGTCGCGTTGATCTTCGTGACCATCAATCTCGTGGTCGACATCCTCTACACCGTGGTCGATCCGCGCCTGCGGCTGTCCTCGGCGACGGCATGAGGGCCGGTTGATGAGCGGACGCGATATCGACGCCGGCGATGCCCCGCCGGTCCCGCTGCAGGCGGCGACGCCGGGCCGGCTCGCGCGCTGGCGCGATTCCGACCTGGTCGCCAGCTTCCTGCGCTCCAAGACGGCCATGGTGGCGCTGGTCGCCACGGTCCTGATGGTCGGGCTCGCGGTGGCGGCGCCCCTGATCTCGCCCCAGAACCCCTACGACCCGGCCCAGCTCGACCTGATCAACTCCAACCTGCCGCCGATCTGGCAGGCGGACGGGCAGGCGCCGTTCTACCTCGGCACCGACGACCAGGGCCGGGACGTGCTCTCGGCGGTGCTCTACGGCCTGCGCCTGTCGCTGATCGTCGGGGTGCTCGGGGTGATCACCTCCGGCGTGCTCGGCATCGCCCTGGGATTGGTTGCCGGCTACGCGGGCGGCGCCCTCGACACGCTGATCATGCGGATCGCCGATGTGCAGCTCACCTTCCCGGCAATCCTGATCGCCCTGGTGGTGGACGGGGTCGCCCGCGCCAGCTTCGGCGGCGCGCTGGATGTCGGGCCGCTGATCGGGCTGATCGTGATCTCGATCGGCCTGTCGTTCTGGGTGCAGTACGCCCGCACCGTGCGCTCCTCGGTGATGGTCGAGAAGGGCAAGGACTACGTCCAGGCCGCCCGGCTGATCGGCCTCACGCCCCCGGTGATCCTGGTGCGTCACGTGCTGCCCAACGTCACCGGCCCGGTCTTCGTCATCGCCACGATCAACCTGGCGCTGGCGATCATCACCGAGGCGACCCTGTCGTTCCTCGGCACCGGCCTGCCCGAGACCATGCCGTCGCTCGGCACCCTGATCCGCACCGGCAACCGGTTCCTGTTCTCCGGCGAGTGGTGGATCGTCGCCTTCCCGGGCCTGGCGCTGGCCGGCCTCGTCATCGCCATCAACCTCCTGGGGGATTGGCTGCGCGACGCCCTCAATCCGAAGCTGCAATGACCGAAACCATCCTCTCCGTGCGCGACCTCACGGTCACGTTCGACACCCGCCGCGGGCCGCTCACCGCCATCGACCGGGTCTCGTTCGACATCGGCCGGGGCGAGATCCTGGGCGTCGTCGGCGAATCCGGGGCCGGCAAGTCGGTCACCGGCTCGGCGGTGATCGGGCTGATCGACCGCCCCGGCCGGATCGCGGGCGGCGCGATCCATCTGCGCGGCGAGCGCATCGATACCCTGTCCCCCGAGGCGATGCGGAGGGTGCGGGGCCGCCGGATCGGCATGATCTTCCAGGACCCGCTGACCTCCCTGGACCCGCTGTTCCGGGTCGGCGACCAGATCGTCGAGACCCTGCGGGCCCATACCGACCTGTCGGCGAAGGCGGCCCGCACCCGGGCGATCGACCTGCTCGCCGAGGTCGGCATCCCGGCCCCCGAGCGGCGGATCGACGGCTATCCGCACGAATTCTCGGGCGGCATGCGCCAGCGCGTGGTGATCGCGCTGGCGCTCGCCGCCGAGCCGGAGCTGATCATCGCCGACGAGCCGACCACGGCGCTGGACGTCTCGGTCCAGGCGCAGATCATCACCCTGCTCAAGCGCCTGTGCCGGGAGCACGGCACCGCGGTGATGCTGGTCACCCACGACATGGGGGTGATCGCCGAGGCCGCCGACCGGGTCGCCGTGATGTATGC
>Ga0182226_1000066_pt1 | contig 18361 bp, 16 predicted proteins | sample G6R1MG_27_FD_129658 | JGI IMG/M metagenome (GOLD analysis project Ga0182226, IMG submission 129658) | Miscanthus phyllosphere microbial communities from Michigan, USA - G6R1_MAIN_07NOV2016_LD1 MG | ecosystem: Host-associated > Plants > Phyllosphere > Phylloplane/Leaf | place: USA: Michigan...
GTCTACACCCTGATGGTGCGGCCCATGGGCAGCTATTCCGGCTGGGCCGGGGCCGTGGCGCTCGCCATCATCGCCACGCCGGTCATCGTGCGCACCACCGAGGACATGCTGCGCCTCGTGCCCGCCACCCTGCGCGAGGCGGGCGCGGCCCTCGGCGCCCCGCCCTCGAAGGTGATCACCGCCATCACCTGGCGCGGGGCGAGCGCCGGCATCGTCACCGGCATCATCCTGGCGCTGGCCCGCATCGCCGGTGAGACCGCGCCGCTCCTGTTCACGGCCCTGAACAACAACAGCTGGTTCTCGCCCAACCTCATGGGCGGCGTGCCGAACCTGCCGGTGATGATCTACCAGTTCGCCCTCTCACCCTACGCGAACTGGCAGCAGCTGGCCTGGGCCGGCGCCCTCCTCATCACCGTCACGATCCTCGCCCTGTCGATCCTCGCCCGTTTCGTCATCAAGCCCCAACGGGCGCGCTGACGCCCGCGCCCCGCTCACGGCCTCCCCTGTTCGACCGAAGGACCCGCAACCGATGAACGCCGCCAACGGGATCACCTCCGCGCAGCTCACCGGCCGCCACAAGGCGGACGAGAACGCCCCCGTCCGCATCGCCGTGAAGGACCTGAACTTCTACTACGGCAGCTTCCACGGCCTGAAATCCGTGAACCTCGACTTCCACGACCGGCAGGTGACGGCCCTCATCGGTCCGTCGGGCTGCGGGAAGTCGACCCTCCTGCGCACCTTCAACCGGATCTACAGCCTGTATCCGGACCAGCGCGCGGAGGGGCAGATCCTCCTCGACGGCCAGAACGTCCTCGACGCCAAGGTCGATCTCAACGAGCTGCGCTCGCGCATCGGCATGGTGTTCCAGAAGCCGACGCCGTTCCCCATGTCGATCTACGACAACGTCGCCTTCGGCCTGCGCCTCTACGAGAAGCTGCCGAAAGCCGATCTCGACGTCCGCGTGGAGGAGTCGCTCCGCAAGGCCGCCCTGTGGGACGAGGTGAAGGACAAGCTCAAGCAATCCGGCATGGGCCTCTCGGGCGGCCAGCAGCAGCGCCTGTGCATCGCCCGCACCGTGGCCCAGCGCCCGGAAGTGATCCTGTTCGACGAGCCGACCTCGGCCCTCGACCCGATCTCCACGGGCCGCATCGAGGAGCTCATCGAGCAGTTGCGCTCGGAATTCACCATCGTCATCGTGACGCACAACATGCAGCAGGCCGCGCGCATCTCGCAGTTCACGGCGTTCATGTATCTCGGCGAACTCGTCGAGTTCGGTCCGACGACGCGGATCTTCATGAACCCCGAGAAGCGCCAGACCCAGGACTACATCACCGGCCGCTTCGGCTGATTTCTTGGGAGAGGGGGACCGCCCCCTCCGCCGCCCGCCCCACCGCCCTGTGGCAGGTCTCCCCGAACGAGACCTGGCCGAGGAGTGCGACATGCCCGACCACATCGTCAGTTCCTACGACACCGACCTCGAAGACCTGCGGCGCTCCATCTCGGAGATGGGCGGGATCGCCGAGAAGATGATGACCGACGCGAGCAACGCCCTCGTGCGGCGCGACGTGCCCCTCGCCCAGGCGGTCATCGCCGCCGACCGGCGCCTCGACACCCTGCAGCGCGAGATCGAGGAGCGGGCGATCCTGCTCATCGCCCGGCGCCAGCCCATGGCCATCGACCTGCGCGAGACGATCTCGGCCATCCGCGTCTCGAACGACCTCGAGCGCATCGGCGATCTGGCCAAGAACGTCGCCAAGCGCGTCGTGGCCATCGCCGAGCAGATCCAGCCGCAGAAGATCGTCATCGGCGTCCAGCACATGAGCGACCTCGTGCAGGAGCAGCTCAAGGACGTCCTCGACGCCTACGGCAGCCGCGACACCAAGGCGGCGCTCGACGTCTGGGAGCGCGACGGCGCCATCGACGCCCTCTACAACTCGCTGTTCCGCGAACTCCTGACCTATATGATGGAGGACCCGCGCAACATCTCGTTCTGCACGCACCTGCTGTTCTGCGCCAAGAACATCGAGCGCATCGGCGACCACACCACCAACATCGCCGAGACGATCCACTACCTCGTCACCGGCGCCAACAGTCTCGCCGAGAGCGACCGTCCGAAGAACGACGCCTCGAACTACGCCACCGTCGACCTGCCGCTCCCGGGCCTCGGCGCCGGCGCCTGATGTCGGCCGACACGCAGCGGCCGGGGCGGTCGGTCCCCGGTCCTGCAAAAACCACCGCGACGGGGCCCGGCCGCGTCGCCGCATGAGCGGACGGTTGTGATGAGTACGCGGATCCTCATCGTCGAGGACGAGGAGGCCCTGACCCTCCTGTTGCGCTACAACCTCGAGGCCGAGGGCTTCGTGGTCGATTCCGCTGCGCGCGGCGACGAGGCGGACCTGCGGATGCAGGAGCAGGCCCCCGACCTCGTCCTCCTCGACTGGATGCTGCCGGGCCTGTCGGGGATCGAACTGTGCCGCCGCATCCGGGCGCGCCGGGAGACCGAGCGCCTGCCGGTCATCATGCTGACGGCCCGCGGCGAGGAGGGCGACCGCATCCGCGGCCTCGGCACCGGCGCCGACGACTACATCGTCAAGCCGTTCTCCGTGCCCGAACTCCTCGCCCGCGTGCGCGCCCTCCTGCGCCGGGCCAAGCCGGCCCACGTGGCCAACCTGCTCGTGGCCGGCGACATCGAGCTCGATCGCCTCAGCCACCGCATCCGCCGCGAGGGCCGCGAGATCCACCTCGGGCCCACGGAGTTCAAGCTCCTCGAATTCCTGATGCAGAGCCCCGGCCGCGTCTTCTCGCGCGAGCAGCTCCTCGACGGCGTCTGGGGGCACGACGTCTACATCGACGAGCGCACGGTGGACGTCCATGTCGGACGCCTGCGCAAGGCCCTCAACCGGGCGCGCCAGAGCGACCCGATCCGCACGGTGCGCGGCTCGGGCTACTCGTTCGACGAGATGTTCGCGGGTGCCGAATAAAGCCCGCCGGGCCGAGGCCCGGCCCTAGGGCCTCAGCGGAAGCCGCCGACGCGGCGGTCGCGCTTGCGCTCGGCCGCCGGCTGATAGGCGACCTGGGCGTGTCCGGGGCAGTAGGGCAGGCCGGTGATGGCCCGGTCGCCGCAATAATGGAAGTCCGGCGTGGTCGGGTCGCCGAGCGGCCAGCGGCACATGGACTCGCGCAGGTCCATGATCGTCACCCGGCGCGACACCGCCAGGGCCACGGGCTCCGGCCGGGGCACCGGAGCCGGCGCCTCGGGAGCGGGAGGCTGGACCGGGGCCGTCTGCAGGGTCACGACCGTTGCGCAATCCTGCACCGCCGTCGCGGGCGCGCTCGCCTCGGCGACTGCCGCCGGGGCCTCGACGACGCGGGCGGCCTTGCGCGGGAGGTCGCCCTCCGGGGCTTCCGCACCCTTGGCCCCCCGGCCCGACAGGCCGAGGCGATGGATCTTGCCGATGACGGCGTTGCGGCTCACGCCGCCCAGTTGCGTGGCGATCCGGCTCGCGCTCAAGCCCTCCTGCCACAGGCGGCGCAGGAGATCGACGCGCTCGTCCGACCAGCTCGGGACCGTTTCCGTCATCGCTCCCTCCGACATCGTCCACAGATCACCCCCGATTCGCGGGCACGAACGACCGGCGACGGAAGACCGTGGCCGGGGCGTTCTGGACCGGATGGGTGACGTTCGCCTCGGGCTCTCGTCGGCGATGGGCGAACCGTACAGGAGCGTTCGAGTCCGAGGCAAGAGCGGCCTCGGACCCGGATGGACGGGCCGTCGAGTTTCCACCGCTCAAAGCCCGCCCGCCTCGGGCGCGGTGGGGACGACGCGACGTTGCCGGTGGCGGTGCGGCGGCCTATCTGGAGGCGAGCCCGCGCGGCGCCGGCCCGCGCCGCCCCCCGTTCCCCGGCAGGAGACTCCATGCGTCTGTCCCGCGCCACGGCTTGCGTCATCGTCGGTATCACCGGAATCCCGGCCACCGGGGCGGCGGCCGCCGAGCCCGTGCGCCTCGCCAGCCACCGGGCGGTCTACGACCTCTCCCTCGCCCAGAGCGGCGGCACCCGGGCGGTGGAGAGCGCGCGCGGGCGCATCGTCATCGAATTCTCGGGCGATGCCTGCAAGGGCTACAGCATGCAGACCCGTCAGGTGACGGTGCTGGAGAGCGGCGAGACCGGCAGCCGGACGTCGGACCTGCGCAACACCACCTTCGAGGGCGCCGACGGGCGCAGCTACCGCTTCAAGGTCAGCACCCTCCTCAACGGGGTGCCCGGCCAGTCCGTCGACGGCACGGCCGAGGCCACCGCCGAGGCCCTGAAGGTGCGCCTGAAGGAACCCAAGCGCGAGGTGTTCGAGGCGAGCGGCCCGGTGCTGTTCCCCAGCGCCCATATGCGCCGCCTCATCGAGGCCGCGCGGGAGGGCACGACCACCCTCTCGGTCAAGGTCTACGACGGCACCGACGACGGCCGGAAGATCTACGACACCCTGGCGGTCATCGGGCACGCCGCGCCCGCCAAGGATGGGGGGGCCAAGGACGCCGCCGGCAAGGGGGAAACCGACCGCGACAAGCCCCTCACCCAGGGCGACATGGCGGGAATGACCCACTGGCCGGTGACCTTGAGCTACTTCACCGCCGGCTCCGGCGAGCGCACGCCGATCTACGTCCTCACCTTCGACCTCTACGAGAACGGCGTGAGCGGCAACCTGCGCCTCGATTACGGGGAGTTCGCCGTCGCCGGCAACCTCACCCGCCTCGACCGGCTCCCGGCCGCGACGGACTGCAAGTCCTGAGGTTTCGGCCTCGCGGAACGGACGTCAGAAATCCTCGCTGCCCGGCAGGGGCTCCGAGACCCCGTCGTCGAACTCCGTGGGCGAGAGCCGGCGCCAGGCCTGCGCGATCCGCTCCGGCGGCACCGCCAGGGCCTGCGCCGCCGCCATGAGGGTGGATTCGTCACCCATGACGTGATCGAGGAGGCCGGCGAGGAAGCCCGGATCCCCGGCGCTGGCCCGCAGGGTGTCGGGCGTCACCCCGGTGGCGTTGAGGAAGGGATAGAGGTGTTCATCGTCCGTCGCCATCCAGGCGAGGATCGACAGGGCGAGGCGTTCGGCCGAATCGTGACCGTTGTCGGATTTGCGTTTCGTCAACATGTATCCGCTACTCCTCTACGCGCCGGCCATGCTTTCCAGAGACGAATGCGCCGCTCGAACGCCGGGAACAATGGGCCATGACAAAGACGGTGCTCATCGTCGAGGACAACGAGCTGAACATGAAGCTCTTCAACGACCTGTTGGAGGGGCATGGCTACGCGACGCTCAAGACCGCCAACGGGATCGAGGCCATCGAACTCGCCCGCGCCCACCGGCCCGACCTCATCCTCATGGACATCCAGCTCCCCGAGGTGTCCGGCCTCGAGGTGACGAAGTGGCTCAAGGAGGACGACGACCTGAAGTCGATCCCCGTCATCGCCATCACGGCCTTCGCCATGAAGGGGGACGAGGAACGCATCCGGGAGGGGGGCTGCGAGGCCTACCTGTCGAAGCCGATCTCGGTGGCGCGCTTCCTCGCCACCGTGCGCCAGTACCTCGGTGACGGCCGGGCTCCGTAACCGGAGCTTAAGGGTGCCTCACAAAACTCCCGACCCGGGACGGTTCTCGATCCGAGCCAGACGGTGCCGCGGGAATTTCGTGAGAGACACCAAGCCCATCAGCGCTTCGCCCGCCTGAGCGGGCGATTCCTATCGATCCCCAAGCGCGAGGACAGATGTCGGCCCGTATCCTGATCGTCGACGATCTCTTTCCCAACGTGAAGCTCCTCGAGACCAAGCTCGCGATGGAGTATTTCGACGTTCTGGCGGCCATGAACGGGCCGGACGCCCTGGCGATCTGCGCCAAGGGATTGTGCGACCTCGTGCTTCTCGACGTGATGATGCCGGGCATGGACGGGTTCGAGGTCTGCCGCCGCCTCAAGAACGATCCGAACACCGCCCACCTGCCCGTGGTGATGGTGACGGCCCTCGACCAGCCGTCCGATCGCCTGCGCGGCCTCGATGCCGGCGCCGACGATTTCCTCACCAAGCCCATCGACGACGTCTCCCTGTTCGCCCGCGTGCGCAGCCTCGTGCGGCTGAAGGCAGTGACGGACGAGCTGCGCAGCCGCGCCCTCGCGTCGCGGGATTTCGGCATGGGCGACCCCCTGGCGCTCGCCACCGCCGAGACCGGGCTCAACGCCGCGATCCTCGTGGTGGAGGATCGCGCGAGTGCGGCCGACCGTCTCTCGTCGGCGCTCGGCCAGCAGCATACCGTCACCGTCGAGGCCGATCCCCACAAGGCCCTGGTGCTCGCCACCGAGGGGAATTTCGACCTCGCCCTCGTGAGCCTCGATCTCGAAGGGTTCGACGGCCTGCGCCTGTGCAGCCAGCTGCGCTCCCTCGACCGGACCCGGGCCATGCCCGTGGTGATGATCGCCGAGGGGCACGACAAGTCGCGGGTGGTGCGCGGCCTCGATTTCGGGGTGCACGACTACCTCATGCGGCCCGTGGACCGGAACGAACTCGTGGCCCGCGTGCGCACGCAGGTGCGCCGCCGCCGGTTCTCCGACACCCTGCGGGGCGCCGTCCAGGCCTCCATGGAACTCGCGATCATGGACGGGCTCACAGGCCTGCACAACCGGCGCTACCTCGACAGCCACCTCGGTGCCCTGTTCTCCGAGGCGGCCCTGCGCGGGCGTCCCGTGGCGGCGCTGATGCTCGATATCGACCGGTTCAAGAGCATCAACGATACCTGGGGCCACGAGGCCGGCGACGAGGTGCTGCGGGCCTTCGCCGACCGCATCCGCACCCACACGCGCGGCATCGACGTCGTCTCCCGCTACGGCGGCGAGGAGGTGGTGATCATCCTGCCCGACGCCGAGCCGGCGGAGGCCCACGCCATCGCCGAGCGCATCCGCGAGCGGGTCGAGGCCCTGCCATTCTCGATCCAGCGCGACACCCGCACCATCGCGGTCACGGTCTCCATCGGCGTGTCCTGTCGCCGGCCCGAGGACACGGGCCCCGCCGACATGCTCAAGCGCGCCGACCTCGCCCTGTACCGGGCGAAGAACAGCGGCCGCAACCGCGTCGAGGCGGCGGCGGCCTGACCCTCAGGCCGCGTCGACCCAGCCTTCGCGCAGCCAGGTGACGGCGGCACCGAGGCCCGCCACCCACCAGCCCTGCCACGCCCCGTGCTCGACGAAGGCGACGGCCGTGGCGGCGCCGAGGAGGCCCAGCGCCGTCACCGCCTGGAGCCGGGGCAGGGCCGCGACGGCGCGAAGCACGAGGAACAGCAGCGCCGCCATCAGGCCGGCACCGACGAGGCCGAGCTCGGCCCAGACCTGCAGGAAGCTGTTGTGGGGGTGGCCCACCGCCAGCATCCCCCGCCAATCCGGCGCGATGGCGTCGGTGACGGGCGTCTGGGAAAAGCGCCCGGCGGTGCCGTAGCCCGCCCCTCGCCACGGATCGGCGGCCACCGCCGCGCCGAAGCTGCGCGCGATGGCGACCCGCGCCCGCGAACTGCTCTGGACGAGGCGCTCATGCGCGGCTTCCGGCATCAGCCGGTGCAGCAGGTCGCCCTCGACGGGGGCGAGCGCCACCGCGAGGGCGAGGATCACCCCGGTCAGGCCCAGGCCGGCGCGCCGGGGCAGGAGCCGAGCGGCGAGGGCGAGGCCGGCGCCGGCGAGGAGCCCGAGGGTCGCGGCGCCGCTCACCGAGGACAGGATCGCGGCGACGGAGAGAAAGCCGGCGAGGCCGGCGGCGAGGCGGTGGCCGCGCCGCACGAGCAGGGCGGCGAGCGGGCCGACGATGAGCAGGATCGTCAGGACCGGACGGTTGAAGATGAAGTAGGCGACCCGCGCCCCGATGGCCTTCTGCACGGCGAGATCCGCCGCGAGGTCCGCCACGATGTAGAGCCCGGCGAGGCCGAGCATCCAGGCGGCGGCGAGGGCGGTTCCGGGAGGCATCCGTCCGGGCGCCAACCGGGCCACGAGGTAGGCGGCGAGGAGCGTCGGGCCGAACTCGCCGGCCGTGCGGAGGCTTAAGGACGGGAACGGGCTCCAGGCGAGGGAGACGCCGCACCAGCCGAGGAAGGCGAGGGCGACGAGGCCCGTCGCCGTGCGGAACGGGGCGACGAGGCTCGCCAACGCGGCGCGCCGGTCCTCGACGAGGGCGGCGGCGAGGAACAGCACCGCGCTCAGGGCCATCACGGCCGGGCTCGACCGGTTGGCCGCCGCCATCGCCAGGGGGAGGGCGGCCAGCGCCAGGGCGCCGGCCCCGCGCAGGGGCCCGGCGGATCGCGAGGCGGGCGACACCCTACTGGAGCTGGTGACCGCGCTTCGCCATCTCGGCCCGGACGCGGACCATGACGTATTCCGACACTTCCTGCGTCCAGCCCTGCATGGCCTGGACGATGCCGTCGAGCACCTGTGGCTGGGTCTCGACGTAGCGCTTGCCGGCGGGCGAGCGGAAGAAGGTGGCGATGTCGGTGAGTTCGGCCTCCGTGAGGCGGGTGGCGTAGATGCGGGCCGCCGTATCGATCATCGCCTGCTTCTGCATCTCCATCTCGGGCTGGAGGCCGACCAGGACCTCGTCGAGGTCCTTGGCCAGTTCCGGCCGGGTCACGGCATTCTGCCGGATCTGCTCGCTGAAGGCCGGGATGATCGAATCGAACGAGCGGGCGATGCCGGAGCCCAGCAGCACCTCGCGGGCCAGGGCGAGGTGGGACGGGCTGACGGCCGGTGCCGTGTTCGCGGCGGGCGTCGGGGCCGCGGGCTTTGCCGGCGGCGCGGCCTTCGCCGGAGCGGCCTTCTGCGGGGCTTGGGCCAAGGCGGCCGGGGCGGCCGGCAGCGTCAGCGCCAGGGCGACGCAGAGGGCGCAGGGGCGAAGCGGGAGGCGGGACATGGATGGCACTCCGAAAACCTTCTTGCGATGCGGATCAGATGGCGCCGAGGCAGATCACGTGCGCCGCCCCGTCCCGCGCCTCGGCCAGGATCGCCCCGGTGGCGAGGCCGAGGAACAGGCCGTGCTCGACCACGCCCGGCACCGCCCACAGGCCGGCCGAGAGGGCTTCGGGATCGGGAATCCGCCCGAGCTGCGCGTCGAGGATGTGGTGGCCGCCATCGGTGCGCAGGGGCTCGCCGCCCGCGTCCCGGCGCAGGACGACCCGGCCGGTGCAGCCGGCCGCCGCCACGGCTGCCTCCACGGCACGGTGCGTGGCGCCGAGGCCGAACGGGTTGACCTCGATGGGCAGCGGGAAGGCGCCGAGGGTCTCGACGCGCTTGGCCGCGTCGGCGATCACCACCATGCGGCGGCTGGCGAAGGCGACGATCTTCTCCCGCAGCAGGGCGGCGCCGCCGCCCTTGATGAGGCGCATCCGCCCGTCGATCTCGTCGGCGCCGTCGACGGTGAGGTCGAGTTCCGGCAGCTCCTCCAGGGTCGCGAGGCGGATGCCGGCGGCTTGCGCGGCCACCCGCGTCGCCTCAGAGGTCGGCACGCCGACGACGTCGAGGCCGGCGCGGACCCGCGCGCCGAGCAGTTCGATGAAGACGTTCGCGGTGCTGCCGGTGCCGATGCCGAGGCGCATCCCGTCCGTGACGAGGGCGACGGCGCGCTCGGCGGCGGCGCGGCGCAGATCGGGCCCGCTCACGCCGCGCACCGGGCGGCGGAAAGGCGGATCGAAGCGGCAGGAGGCATGGCGAGGGCTCGGATGGCGAAGGTCGGCAGGCCCTAGCACGGCTGGCATCGCGGTCCAACGCGAAGACCCCCCACCCCGAAGATTCGCCGCCGCGCAGGCTCGCCTCGGGTCAGGGGCGCGGCGCACCACCCTGCGGCGGCGTCACGCTCGGGCTCGCCCGGCCGGGGGCGGGGTTCGCCGCCTCCTCGGGGCCGACGGGGTTGGCCTGGGCGGTGCACACCACCGCTTCCTTCTGGAGCTGGACGTAGCAGATGCTCATCTCGCCCGTGCGGTAATTGACCCGGAACACCCCCGCCTCGCGGGTGTGGCGGGAGGCGACGAGGCCGTATTCGGAGGGGGCCTGGGCGCTCGCCCCCTCGCCGGCCCCGTAGCAGACGGTGACGCCGACGCTGCCGACGGCGCCCTCGCGCAGGCCGTACTGGCAGGAGGTGACCTCGCCCGTGACCTTGTCGACCCGGTAGACCCGGTTCAGGTCGATCTGCGGCGCGGGCACGAACTCGTAGGAACTCGCCCGCGCCGGGGCGGTGGCGAGGACGAGGGCGACGCTCGCGCCGAGGAGGTGTGAGGCCTGCTGTGTCAGACGCATGATCGCCCTGGGGTCCCGTTCTCGGAGGTCGCGCGAGCCCCTAGCGCCGCCTTGCGGCACAACCGTGGCCCGCCGCCAGGGCACCGCCCCGAAAGGTGGCCTCCGGCTCTCGAAAGAAGACGGTGCGGAAACGGAAGTCCGGAGCCACGTCCCGGATCCGGTGTCCGGGGCGTCGCCCCGGCGGCTTGCCCGAACGACGAGGCCTCGCTAGCGCTGGGGCAACGTTTCGCGCTCGGCCGGTCCGGGCCCCCTCCTGTCGGAAAAGCCCGCCCATGTCTGCCCCTGACACCGCATCGACCCGTCCCCCGTCCGGCCTGCCGCCCATCGCGGTGTTCGACCTCGACGGCACCCTCGCCGAGACGGCGGGCGACCTCGTCGGCACCCTCAACGCCATCCTGGCGCAGGAGGGGCTGAAGACCCTCGACCTCGCCCAGGCCCGCGACATGATCGGCGCCGGGGCCAAGGCGCTGATCCGGCGCGGCTTCGAGGCGGCGGGCGAAGACCTCGACGACGCGCGCCTCGAGACCCTGTTCGTCGCCTTCCTCGATCATTACGGCCGCCACCTCTGCGACCATTCCCACCTGTTTCCGGGGGTGACGGAAGCCCTGGACGATCTCGCGCGGCGCGGCTTCGCCCTGGCGGTGTGCACCAACAAGGTCGAGGCCCACGCCCTGGCGCTCCTCGAATTGCTCGGGGTTTCGGGGCGTTTCGCCGCGATCTGCGGCCGGGATACCTTCGCGCATTACAAGCCGGATCCGCGCCACATCACCCTGACCATCGAACGGGCCGGCGGCGACCCCGCCCGGGCCGTGATGGTGGGGGATTCGCGCGCCGACATCGACGCGGCCAAGGCCGCCGGCATCCCGGTGATCGCGGTGCCGTTCGGCTACACCGACCTGCCCGTGGACGCCCTGGGGCCCGACCGGGTGATCGCGCATTTCGAGGAACTGGCGGCGGCCGTGGACGCGCTCGTGCCGGGCGCGCGGGGGTGATCTTGGGATGAGATGGGCAGAGATCTGTTCTCCCATTTCGCCATGCGAACCGGTGATTGACCCGCTCGATCGCCGGTGAACGAGGGTCGCATCACGGATCCCGTGTCGTCGGAAGGTCCCTGCCTTCCGCGTCATCCCGGGGCGGCGCAGCGGAACCCGGGATCCAGAACCACAGGTTTCGCAAGCCCTTGCACTGTCGGCGGTTCTGGATTCCGGGTTCGCTGATCGCGCCCCGGCATGACGACCGTTGTCATCGGCGACTCGGCCATTCACCGTATACGAACTCCGTCCGAGTCCTTCGGAATGGCGGAGTTCGGCTTCGCTCGAGCGCCGCGCGGGCTTACTGATCCAGCATCCGCTTTGATCGAGCGGAGGTTGGATCATACGGGTGAGTCGATGCTCGAAAGGGGGAAATGCCGAGGCGACTGGTGGACGGTGCAGGGATCGAACCTGCGACCTTTCCCGTGTGAAGGGAACGCACTACCGCTGTGCTAACCGTCCGCACCACGCCTGATCGGTCGGGATCTCTGCACCGGGGCGCCCTCCGGAGGAAGGCCGCTGCCGGGCGTCGCCGCCGGACCGAGGGCCTTCTAGGGCGAGGCCCCCCGGCCCGTCAAGGCGCGAATTTGGCCGGCTGCGGGATTTCACGGGCGGGCCTCGCGCCGGCCGCCGAGGCGCATGAGGACGAGGACCGGCATGAGGCCGACGCCGACGATGAGCAGGGCCGCCACGGTGCCGTCCTCGTAGGTGCCCCGCGCCGCCTCGCCGTAGAGGTGGGTTGCCAGGGTCTCGACGTTGAGAGGACGCAGCAGCAGGGTCGCTGGCAGTTCCTTGACGCAATCCACGAAGACCAGGAGGGCGCCGCTGAGGACCGCCGGCCACGCCAGGGGCGCCTGGACGCGCACGAGGGTCGAGGCGGGGCCGCGGCCCAGCATCCGCCCGGCATCGGGCAGGCTGCGGGGCAGGCGCGCGAGGCCCGCCTCGCAGGTGCCGGTGGCGACGGCGAGGAAGCGGATGAGATAGGCGACCACGAGGGCGCCCCCCGTGCCGAGGCCGATGAGGGCGGGGGCGCCGCCGAACACCCGTGTGAGCCCCTCCGACAGGGCCGTGTCGGCCAGCGCCAGGGGGCCGAGCAGGCCGATGGCCAGGATGGCGCCCGGCAGGGCGTAGCCGAGGCCCGTCACCCGGATCAGGCCCGGCCCGAGGCCGCCCGGTAGGAGGCGGGGGCTGGCGGCGACGAGGAAGCCGAGGCCGGTGGCGAGGCCCGTCGCGAGGCCGGCATACAGCACCGTATGGCCGATCTCGGACCAGAGGGAGGCGGGCCAGCCGACGCGCAGGACCCGCTCGGCGGCGGCTTGAGCGAGGTAGCTCGCCGGGATGAGGAAGCCGATGGCGACGGGAAGGCTCCCGAGGCCGAGGGCCAAGCCGGCCCGCCAGCCGCGGAGGGGCCGGCGGGCAAGAGCGCGCGGCCGCTGGGCGGTGCCGGCAAAGCCCCGTCCGCGCCGGGCGTGGCGCTCGACGGCGACCAGGGCGAGGACGGCCACCAGCATCACCAGGGCGATCTGGGCGGCGCCCGCGAGGTCCGAGCGGTTCACCCAGGTGGCGTAGACCTGCACGGTCAGGGTCCGCACCCCGAGGAATTCGGCGGCCCCGATGTCGTTGAGGGTTTCCATGAGGGCGAGGCTGGCGCCGAGGGCGATGGCGGGTCGGGCGAGCGGCAGGGCGACGCGCAGGAACACGGCGGAGGGTGCGCGCCCGAGCATCCGCCCCGCCTCGATGAGGTTCGCGGCCTGCATCAGGAACAGGGCTCGCGTCGGCAGGTAGACGTAGGGATAGAGGACGAAGCCGAGGAGAAGGATGCAGCCCGGCAGGGAGCGCAGTTCGGGCAATGCGAAGTCGCGGGGCCGGGCATAGCCGAGCCAGCCGCGCAGGGCCGTCTGCACCGGGCCGATGGGGTGCAGGAGGTCGAGGTAGGCATAGGCCACGATGTAGGTCGGCACCGCCATGGGCAGGAGCAGGGCGGCTTCCAGCCAGCGCCGGCCGGGAAACGCGTAGGCCGAGACGAGCCACGCCGTGCCGGTGCCGAGCCCCACCACGAGGACGCCGACGCCCATGAGCAGCAGACCCGTGTCGAGCATCGCCCGCGGCAGGACATGGGCGAGGAGATGCGGCCACAGGCTGCCGTCGCCTCGCGCGGCCTCGACGACGAGGGAGGCGACGGGGCTGAGGACGAGGGCCGCCAGCGCCAGGGCCGCCCCGGTTCCCAGCCAGGCGCTCACGCGTAGGGGACGCTTCACCGCTGGAATCCGGGTTCGAAGGGCCAGCCCTTCGTGGGTCCAGGGCGAAGCCCTGGGTAAGCGTCGGGCTCCGCCCGACACCCGCCAAAGGGGTGACCCCTTTGGAATCCCGGTTTCCCGATCAATTGTCGAAGCCGACCTTGTCGAGGAGCAGGCTCGCGGCCTTGCGGTTGCGGGCGATCTCGACCAGCGGCGTGGTGTCGATGGTCAGCGGACCCAGCGCCGCCAGCAGGGGATCGACGTGGGCGCCGGCCTTCACGGGGTATTCGTAGTTGCCTTGCGCATAGAGGCCCTGCGCCGCGTCGGAGACGAGGTATTCGAGGAGCTTCACGGCCTCGTCGCGGTTGGGCGCGGCTTTGGCCACCACGGCGCCGGACACGTTCACGTGGGTGCCGCCGCCGAGGAAGGTCGGCAGCAGCACGGCGATACCGTCGCCCCAGGTCTTCTGCTCGGGGCCGCCTTTGCCCGAGCGCATGAGGCCGACATAGTAGGAATTGGCGAGGCCGATCTTGCAGGTGTCGGCGAGGATGTCGCGGGCCACATCCCGGTCGCCGCCGGCGGGCTTGCGGGCGAGGTTGGCCTTCATGCCCTTCAGCCACGTCTCCGTCGCCTCGGGCCCGTGCTTAACGAGGTAATGGGCGACCAGCGCCGTGTTGTAGGGGTGCTGGCCGGAGCGCAGGCACAGGCCGCCCTTCCAGCTCGGATCGGAGAGGGACTCGTAGGTGAGGCCCTTCTGGTCCTTCAGGTCCTTCGCCGCGTAGGCGACGCGGGCGCGCAGGGAGAGGGCGAACCAGCGCCCGTCCGCGTCGCGGAGAGCGGGCGGGATCGCCGCCTCCAGGGTGGGCGAGCGCACGGGCTGTGCGAGGTCGCGGTCCACGAGTTCGATGAGGTTGCCGATGTCGACGGTCATGAGCACGTCGGCCTTGGCCCGCGCGCCCTCGGCGGCCACCCGCTCGGCCAGGCCCTTCTCCACGAAGACGGTGTTGACGGTGGTGCCGGTTTTCGCGGTGTAGGCGTCGAGGAGCGGCTTAATCAGGCCGGGCTCGCGGGTGGTGTAGAGGTTGACCTCCGCCGCCAGCGCCGTCCCGAGGGTGGCCCACGCCGCGAGGCCCGCCCACGCGATCCGCTTGATCCCGCCCATCATGATGCCGTCCCCCCCGAAGTTTCATCGGTGGTGAAGGCGAGGCGAGACGGAAAAGCAAGGCTTAAGTTTTTGATTTGTAACAGTTAAAAACTGCGGCCGCAGGTGTTTTCCTCGTTCGCGGCCAGCCCGGCGTTTAATCCCGTTCGCCCTGAAAAATAAGGGCCTCGGCCGGGTCGGCCGCGAGATGCACCGTCGTGCCGACGTCCCGCCCGTCGTTCGCCGCCACGGGCAGGGCGAGGGGCGCCGGAAAACCCTCGGCGGCGATGGAGAGGAGGGCGGTCGCGCCGAGGAAGCGGCGGCCGACGACGCGGCCGGGCAGGCCTTCTGCCGAGGACACGAGACGGATCGCCTCGGGGCGCCAGCAGGCGACGAGGGGCGTGCCTTCGGCAAAGCCCGGCGCCGGGCAGGGACCGAAGGGCGTCGCGACCCTTCCGGCGCGGCACGAGGCGGCGACTTCGACGAGATCGCCGAGGAAGCGGGCGGCGAAGCGCGAGGCCGGGCGCCCGTAGAGGTCGGGTCCCGTCCCGATCTGGGCGATGCGCCCGGCCCGCATCAGGGCGATGCGGTCGGCGAAACCCAGCGCCTCTTCGGGGTCGTGCGTCACCAGGATCGTGGTGGTGCCGGTCTCGCGCAGGAGTGCCAGGGTGTCGGCCCGGACCCGGTCGCGGGTGCGCCGGTCGAGGTTCGAGAACGGCTCGTCGAGGAGCAGGATGCGCGGCCCCGGCGCCAGGGCGCGGGCCAGGGCCACCCGCTGGCTCTCGCCGCCCGAGAGCGTGGCGGGGTAGCTCGCGGCGCGGTGGGCGAGCCCGACCTGTTCGAGGCGTGCCGCCGCGAGGGCCTGGGCCGTGGCGCGCGGGTGGGCGTGGAGGCCGAAACGCACGTTCTCGGCCACGGTGAGGTGGGGAAACAGGGCGTAATCCTGAAACATCAGCCCGACGCCCCGGGCTTCCGGCGGCACGCCGCCGATTTCGGCCCCGTCGAGGCGGACGCTGCCGCGATCCGGCCGCTCGAGGCCCGCGATCACCCGCAGCAACGTGCTCTTGCCGCAACCGGAATCGCCGAGCAGGGCGACGATCTCCCCCGGCTGCACGGCAAGCGCGATGCCGTCGAGGGCTCGGACGGCGCCGAAATGGAGGCCGAGGTGACGGAGTTCGAGGCGGGGCGTGGCGGACATCGGCACCGGAGCGTCGGTGAGGGGAGGCCCGTTAGACGGCCGATCCGGCAAACGGGCAATGCGAGGCCGTCGCGCTGAGCCCCGATCATGCCTATATTCCGGTTATGTTCCAAAACCGCCCGCGCCGATGCCCAGCGTCGCCGACATCCTGATCCCCCTCGCGCTCGACAGCGCCTACAGCTACGCCGTGCCGGCCGGGCTCACCCTGGCGGTGGGCGACGTGGTGCAGATTCCGCTGGGCCCCCGCGAGACGGTGGGCGTCGTCTGGGGCGTGCGCGAGAGTCCGTCGGGCTCGAACCTGCGTCCCGTCACCGGCCGCATCGAAGTGCCGCCGCTGGCCGGCCCGTTGCGCGAACTCGTGGATTGGCTCGCCCGCTACACCCTGGCGCCGAAGGGCTCGGCCCTCGCCATGGCGTTGCGCCTGCCCGACGAGGCGGCCCAGGGCGAGACCGTGCGCATCGGCGTCCGGGCCACGGGCAAGCCGCCCGCCCGCCCGACGGCGGCGCGGCTGAAGGTGCTGGGGGTCGCCGCCGATGGCGCCCTGCGGGGCAAGAGCGCGCTCGCCAAGGAGGCCGGCGTGTCCCTCAGCGTGGTCGACGGCCTCATCGACGACGGCGCCCTGGAGGCGACGGCGCTGGCCCCCGAGCCCGTGGCCCTGCCGCCGGATCCCGACCATGCCCGCGTGCCCCTGTCGGAGGCGCAAGGGGCGGCCGTGCGCGACCTGATCGCGATGATGTACCCGGCGCCCACCAAGGTTGCCGCACCACTCCCTGAGGGTGGCCTCGGGTCCCCATACCTTCCAGGAGAGGGACAGGGTGAGGCGTGTGACGTTTCCGGAAAGCTCACCCCCACCCTCTCCTTCCGGGAGAGGGAGCCCGTCGCGGTGCCCGAAGCTCAGGGCCGGCTCACGACGGGGCCTGCGGACGACGCACCCCGCGCGCCCACCATCCTCCTCGAAGGCGTCACGGGTTCGGGCAAGACGGAGGTGTATTTCGAGGCCGTGGCCGATTGCGTCCGGCGCGGGCGCCAGGCCCTCATCCTCATGCCGGAAATCGCCCTCACGGCGCAGTTCCTCGACCGGTTCGCCGAGCGGTTCGGCGTGCGCCCGGCCACCTGGCATTCGGGCATCGGCGGCAAGCGCCGCGAACGCATCCGTGCCGGCGTCGCGGCGGGCGAGATCGCCGTGGTGGTCGGCGCCCGCTCGGCCCTGTTCCTGCCCTTCACGAAGCTCGGGATCGTCGTCGTCGACGAGGAGCATGAGGCCGCCTACAAGCAGGAGGACGGGGTGCATTACCACGCCCGCGACATGGCGGTGGTGCGTGGGCGCATCGAGAACTGCCCCGTGGTCCTCGCCTCCGCCACCCCCTCCATCGAGACGCGGGTGAACGCCGAGCGCGGGCGCTACCGCCACATCGTCCTGCCCGAGCGCTTCGGCGGCCGGCGGTTGCCGGACATCGCCGCCCTCGACATGCGGTCGGACAAGCCGGAGCGCGGCAGCTTCCTCGCCCCCGCCCTGGTGGCGGCGGTGCGCGAAACTTTGGCGTCCGGCGATCAGGCGCTGCTGTTCCTCAACCGCCGGGGCTACGCGCCCCTCACCCTGTGCCGGGCCTGCGGCCACCGCTACCAGTGCCGCAACTGCTCGACGTGGCTGGTGGAGCACCGCTTCCGCAAGGCCCTCGTGTGCCACCAATGCGGTTACGCCGAGCGCCGCCCCGAGGCGTGCACGGAATGCGGCACCTTCGACAACCTCACCCCCTGCGGCCCCGGCGTCGAGCGCATCGCCGAGGAGGTGACGGCGCTGTTTCCCGACAAGCGGATCATCGTCCTGTCGAGCGATTTTCCCGGCGGGGCCGAGCGCCTGCGCGCCGAACTCCAGACCGTAGCCGAGGGTGGCTGCGACATCGTCATCGGCACGCAGCTCGTGGCCAAGGGCCACAACTTCCCGCACCTCACCCTGGTGGGCGTGCTCGACGCCGATATCGGCCTGACCTCGGGCGATCCGCGCGCCGCCGAGCGCACGTTCCAGCTGCTGCAGCAGGTCACGGGCCGGGCCGGGCGCGGCGAGAAGCCGGGCCGAGCCCTGCTCCAGACCTTCCAGCCCGACCATCCGGTGATCGCCGCCCTGCTCTCGGGGGATGCGGAACGGTTCTACGAGGAGGAGATCGCCGCCCGCGAGGCCGCGGGCCTGCCCCCCTTCGGGCGTCTGGCCGCCCTCATCGTCTCGGCGAGCGACCGCGCCGTGGCCGAGGCGCACGGGCAGGCCCTGGCGCGCGCGTCCGAGCCACCCGACGGGGTGATGGTGCTGGGGCCGGCCGAGGCGCCGCTGGCCCTGGTGCGGGGGCGCTACCGCTTCCGCCTGCTCGTGAAGACCGAACGCTCCGTCGACCTGCAGAGTTACCTGCGCGACTGGATCGCGCGCGGGCCGAAGGTTCGCGGCAACGTGAAGGTCGCCA
>Ga0182226_1000067_pt1 | contig 18161 bp, 16 predicted proteins | sample G6R1MG_27_FD_129658 | JGI IMG/M metagenome (GOLD analysis project Ga0182226, IMG submission 129658) | Miscanthus phyllosphere microbial communities from Michigan, USA - G6R1_MAIN_07NOV2016_LD1 MG | ecosystem: Host-associated > Plants > Phyllosphere > Phylloplane/Leaf | place: USA: Michigan...
ACCGCGCCGGAACGCGGCTGGCGTTTACTTGATTCTTGGTGGGTGGCGCCGGCGGCGCGAGGCCTCGCGTGCGGGACGGTCCTGGGCCACTGGCCTGCGGGTCCCGGTTCGCCTGGCGGGCGGCCCGGACCGACGGTCCTTCGCCGAAACCCTAGACCACGTTCTGCGGCTTGCCGGCGACGAAGGCCTCGACGTTATCCACGAGCTGGTCGGCCAGGATCTGCATCGCCTCCTTGCTCGCCCAGGCCACGTGCGGCGTGACGATGAGGTTCGGCAGGTCGAGCTCGCACAGGATATTGCCGTTCTTGGGCGGCTCGGTCATCACCACGTCGAAGCCGGCGCCGCCGATGGTGCCGTTCTGCAGGGCCTCGGCCAGCGCCTCTTCGTCCACGAGCCCGCCGCGCGCGGTGTTGATGAGAAGGGCGTGCTTCTTCATCTTCGCGAGCTGCTCAGCACCGATCATGTTGCGGGTCTCGGGCGTCAGCGGCGCGTGGAGCGTGATGACGTCGGACTCGGTGAGGATGGTCTCGAAGTCGACCAGCCCCTCCTGCGGGAACACGTCGTAGGCGATGACCTTCATGCCCAGCGCTTCCGCCCGCTTGGCGATGGACTTGCCGAGCGCCCCGTAGCCGACAATGCCGAGCGTCGAGCCGGCGATGTCGTGGATCGGGTAATCGAAGTAGCAGAACTGGGTCGATTTCGCCCAATCGCCCCGGCGCACGGAATTGGCGTAGGGCACGATGGCGCGGCGCAGGGCGAAGATGAGGCCGATCACGTGCTCGGGCACGGTGTTGAAGGCATAGTTGCGAATGTTGACGACCGTGATGCCGAGTTCCTTGGCGGCGGCCTTGTCGACCACGTCGGTGCCCGTCGCCGCCACGGCGATGAGCTTGAGGTCCGGCAGCTGCTTCAGGGTGTCGGCGCGCATCGGCACCTTGTTGATCAGGGCGATCTCGGCGCCCTTCAGGCGCTCGACGATGTCCTCGGGTGTCCAGGTCGACTCGTACTCGACGTAATCATGCGGGAAATTGAACTCCCGAACCTTGGCGTCGAGGGATTCGCGATCGAGGAATACGATTTTCTTCGTCATGGAAGCCCTCAGGGTCGATCCGGCCGAACCGCCGGCAGCACGGTGGTCGTTTGGGTCGCCGGGACGACGGATCGTCCCGGCGGTGATCGGGTCAAGCCGTCGGGGCTCAGGCCTTGGCGAGGGGGTTCTCGCGCAGGTAGCTCGAGGCGGCGGCGACGCCGGAACCGGGCGTCACCTTCACGCCGTGGTCGAGCATGGCCATCTCGGCACCCGCGATGGCGCCGAGCAGGGACAGCTCGTTCATGTCGCCGACGTGACCGATGCGGAACACCTTACCGGCGAGCTTGTTGAGGCCGGCGCCCAGGGCGAGGTTGTAGCGCACGTAGGCGTGCTTGATGATCGCGGCGCCGTCGACGCCCTCCGGCACCACGATGGTGGTGACGGTGTCGGAGTTCCACTTGGGCTCCTTGGCGCAGGTCTTGAGGCCCCAGGCCGCCACGGCCTGGCGGGTCGCCTCGCCGAGCACGTGATGGCGATGGAAGACGTTCTCGAGACCTTCCTCGTTGAGGCAGGCCAGGGCCTCGCGCAGGCCGTACAGCAGCGGCAGCGACGGGGTGTAGGGGAAGTAACCGCCGGGGTTCTGCTTCTGGTGGTCGGCCCAGTCGAAGTAGACGTGCGCGAGGCGGTCGTTCTTGCCGGCGGAGGCTTCGGCGGCCTTGAGGGCCTTCTCGCTGACGCAGATCACGCCGAGGCCGGCGGGCAGCATCAGGCCCTTCTGGGAGCCGGCGATGGCGCAGTCCACGCCCCACTCGTCCATCTTGTAGGGCAGCGAGCCGACCGACGACACGCCGTCCACGAACAGCAGGGCCGGGTGGCCGGCGGCGTCGATGGCCTTGCGCACGGCGCCGATATCCGAGGTCACGCCCGTGGCGGTCTCGTTATGGACGACCATGACGGCCTTGATCTCGTGGTTCTTGTCGGCCCGCAGGGCCTCGCCGATCCGCTCGGGGTTGGCGCCCGTGCCCCACTCCTCGTCCTGCACGATGACGTCGAGGCCGAGGCGCTCGGCCATGTCGACCCACAGGAGGCTGAACTGGCCGAAGCGCGCGGTCAGCACCTTGTCGCCGCGGGCGAGGGTGTTGGACAGCGCCGATTCCCAGATGCCCGTGCCGGAGGACGGGAACAGGAAGATCGTGCCCTTGGTCGAACCGAACACCGCCTTGGTGTCCTCGAACAGGGGCTTGGTCAGGGCGGGGAAATCCACCGAACGATGGTCCTCGGACTGCACCACCATCGCGCGCATGACGCGATCGGGGATGTTCGTCGGGCCGGGCACGAAGAGGTGGTTGCGACCAGGCCGTCTCGTTGCCGCCATGATATGTCTCCCATTCTATCAAGAACCGCGCGCGAACTCGAGCGACGCGATATCGGTGACGGAAACGCGGCCCCAGGGCCGCCCTTCCGGGTTGGATCGGTGACGAGAGCCCGGCCCGGCGGGGCCGCTCTCTCGGGTGGGCAGGCTCCTACGCGCTCGCGGGTCGGCCGGATACCCGGCCCGCCCACTTGCCCTCAGGGATTCGCCCCACGGCCAGTCGGCGGCGTCGCTCCACGACGGAGACCCCGGTCCCATGGGGAACGAGGCGCCGTGCTGTCGATGGGCCGCAAGGCGTTCGAGCCCCTGGCCCCGACCGGGGCGCGCGGACGGCCGTGAAACGCGTCCGAGGGTCTCAAGCCTCTCCTGCCGGGGCGCGTTCGGCAAAGCCGCGCTGCCCCGGGCCGTACAGGCGCATCCTGCCGTCTGTCGCTGCCCTTGTTCACCTCGCAGGGCTCCGGACCCGCGATCGTCTCGCGCGTTCCGGCGGGGCACCTTGAGGGGACTATGCCTTCCTTCGCGCGGGAAGGAAAACCCGAAAAACTTCGCGAAACGTCAAATAATTTTATAGTTTCTCAACGCTTGCGATGCGGTGCCACACGGCGGCCGGGCGATTCGGGGCCCTGCCCGGCGTCATCAAAGTGATACGGGAATCCGGTTTGGCTCGGGCCGATGCAGCACGGCACGGAGGCCACCATGGGTGAAGATTCGGAGACGGCCATCCGCGTCCGGACCCTGTTCCTCTCGGACATGCACCTCGGGACCAAGGGCTGCCAGGCCGGGCTGCTGCTCGAATTCCTGCGCGACTACGACGCCGACGAGATCTACCTCGTGGGCGACATCGTCGATGGCTGGCAGCTCAAATCCGGCTGGTACTGGCCCCAGAGCCACAACGACGTGGTCCAGAAGCTCCTGCGCAAGGTGCGCAAGGGCTCGAACCTCGTCTACGTGCCGGGCAACCACGACGAGTTCCTGCGCGATTACATCGGGATGACCTTCGGGGGCATCGAGGTGGCGGACCAGCGCCTGCACGTGGCGGCGGACGGCAAGCGCTACCTCGTGATCCACGGCGATCAGTTCGACATGGTGGTGCGCCATGCCCGCTGGCTCGCCTATCTCGGCGACGGCGCCTACACGGCGGCCCTCTTCGTCAACACCCACCTCAACACCCTGCGTCGCCGCCTCGGCCTCGCCTACTGGTCGCTCTCGGCCTGGGCCAAGCTGAGGGTCAAGAACGCCGTCAACTTCATCGGCAAGTTCGAGGAGTTGCTGAGCGCCGAGGCCAAGCGCGTCGGGGCCGACGGGGTGATCTGCGGCCACATCCACCACGCGGCCAACCGCACCATCGGGGGCCTGACCTACCTGAATACCGGCGACTGGGTGGAATCCTGCACCGCCATCGTCGAGCATTACGACGGCACCATGGAGGTGCTGCACTATCCCAGCATCGTGCGGGCCCGGGCCGCCCGCGAGGACGTCCAGGCCCAGCCCCGGCCCGACGGCGCCAGGGCCGTGGCATGAGGCTCCTCATCGCCACCGACGCCTGGGCGCCCCAGGTCAACGGCGTCGTGCGCTCCCTCGAACACATGGCGGCGGCGAGCGGGGCGCTCGGCATCGAGACGGTGTTCCTCACCCACCGGGACTTCGCCTCGGTGCCCCTGCCCGGCTACCCCGAGATCCGCCTGTCCTGCGCCACGCGCCGCGCCGTGGCCCGACGCTGGGGCGATCTGCGGCCCACCCACGTTCACATCGCCACGGAGGGGACCGTGGGCTACGCCACGCGACGCCACTGCCTGGCGCAGGGACGGCCGTTCACCACGAGCTACCACACCCGGTTTCCCGAATACCTCGCCGCCCGCGCGCCCGTGCCGGAATCCTGGAGCTACGCTTGGCTGCGGCGGTTCCACGGGGCCGCGAACGGCACCATGGTGAGCACCCCGTCCCTCGAACGCGACCTCGCGGGGCGCGGCTTCACCAACCTCCTGCGCTGGACGCGCGGGGTCGACACCGAACTGTTCCGGCCCGACGCCGCTGCGACCGACCCCCTCGCGGGGCTGCCCCGGCCGATCTCACTGTTCGTCGGCCGCCTCGCCGTGGAGAAGAACATCGCGGCCTTCCTCGGCCTCGACCTGCCGGGCTCGAAGGTGGTGGTGGGCGACGGGCCGGACCGGGCGCGCCTCGCGGCGCTGGCCCCGCAGGCGCATTTCCTCGGCACCCGCACGGGAGCGGCCCTGGCGGCGGTCTATGCGGCGTCGGACGTGTTCGTGTTCCCGAGCCTCACGGATACGTTCGGCATCGTGCTGCTGGAGGCCCTCGCCTGCGGCGTGCCGGTGGCGGCCTATCCCGTGACCGGCCCCCTCGACGTCATCGGCGGCACCGAGGCGGGCGTGCTCGACACCGACCTGCGCCTGGCGGCGCTCGCCGCCCTGGCGATCCCGCGCGACCGCTGCCGGGCCGAGGCCCTGCGCTACACCTGGGCCGAGAGCGCGCGGCAATTCTTCGGCAACATCGCCTTGGCGCACGACCGGCAGAACTCGGCGCTGTCCCAGGGCCCCGCCCTGGACCCGCGAAGGGCTCGCCCTTCGAGACCCGGATTCCTTCAGAACGGCGGGTGACTCCGGCGGGGCGGGCTGGCAGGGTCCGGCCCCGTTCCGAGACCGCGTTCCCACGCCATGCCCCCGTTCGATCCTGCCCTCGCGAAAGACTACCCGGCTGCGATCGGCTGCGACGAGGTCGGGCGCGGGGCCCTGTGCGGACCGGTTGTCGTGGCGGCGGTGTGGTTCGATCCGGCGGCGTTTCCGGGCGAGATCCTGGCCGCCCTCGACGATTCGAAGAAGCTGAAGCGCGCCGAGCGCGAGCGCCTGACGCCCCTCATCCGCGCCCATGCGCGGGTCGCCCTGGCGGCGGGATCGCGGGCGCTCGTCGACCGCATCAACGTGCGCGCCGCCACCCTCGACGCCATGGCGCGCGCGGTCCGGGGCCTCGGCCTCGACGCCCCGGTGCTGGTGGATGGCCGCGACCCGATTCCCGGCCTTCCGCGCTGCCGAGCGGTTGTTGGCGGCGACCGGATGGTGCCGCAGATCGCCGCCGCCTCCATCGTCGCCAAGACCGTGCGGGACCGGGCGATGCGCGCCCTCGCCCGGCGCCACCCGGCCTATGGCTGGGACAGCAATGTCGGCTACGGCACAAAGGTGCACCTCGCGGGGCTGAGCGAGCGGGGTCGCTCGGCCCACCACCGCGTGACCTTCACCCGCGCGTATGATCCGCGGACCGGATCCGACCCGGCGGCGCCGGGGCGGCGTCTCTAGGTTATCGTTGCGACGGGCGGTCTTCCTCGAACCGGCATCCGCCTCGTTGCAAAGCCATTCCTAGAACAGGGACAACTGATCCGTTGGCCGAGCGAACAGGTCCGTCCGAAGCCGCAGCCGCTCTTCCGGGTAGCCGAGACGGCGGCGGGCGAGGCGCATGCGCTGCACGATGAGCGCGGCGTAAGGCCCGGCCCCGACCATGCGGCGGCCGTACTCGGCATCGTAGGCCCGGCCGCCCCGCGCCTGGCGCACCAGGGACATCACGTGGGCGCGGCGCCCCGGATAATGCTCGGCGAACCAGTCGTCCACGAGGGCATCGAGTTCGTGCGGCAGGCGCAGGAGCACGTGGCTCGCCTCCCGGGCGCCGCGCGCCCCCGCTTCGCCCAAGATCGCCTCGATCTCGTGGTCGTTCAGCGACGGGATCACCGGGGCGGCGATGACCATGACGGGAATGCCGGCGGCGCTCAGGCGCTCGATGGCCTCCAGGCGCTTGGCCGGATGCGGGGCGCGCGGTTCCAGGCGGCGGGCGAGGCTGGGGTCGAGGGTGGTGACCGACACGGCGACCTTGACGAGGTCATCGCGGGCGAGATCGGCGAGGAGGTCGAGATCCCGCACTACGAGGTTCGATTTTGTGACGATCCCGACAGGATGCCGGAACCGCGCCAGGACTTCGAGGATGCCCCGGGTGAGACGGTATTCGCGCTCGATGGGCTGGTACGGATCGGTCGCGGTGCCCAGCGCAATGGTGGCCGGGCGGTAGCCGGGCGCCGACAACTCGGCGGTGAGGAGTTTCACCGCCTCCGGCTTGTGGAACAGCTTCGTCTCGAAATCGAGGCCGGGCGACAGGCCGACATAGGCGTGGTTCGGCCGGGCGAAGCAGTAGACGCAGCCGTGTTCGCAGCCGCGATAGGGGTTGACCGACCGGTCGAACGAGATGTCCGGCGAGGTGTTGCGGGTGATGAGGGTGCGGGCGTGCTCGGCCGTCACCACCGTGCGCAGGGGAGCCGGCGCGTCCGCGGCCCAGCCGTCGTCGAAGCTCTCCCGCCGTGTCGCCTCGAACCGCCCACCTGGGTTCGCCGTCGCCCCCCGGCCGCGCCGGGCCTCCACCGGCCGGGTGGTCGCCGCCAAGCGGCGCCCGCCGTTTTCCGCCTCGGGACCGGATCGATCATGGACGGATGTGGCGTGTCCCATGTCGGTCTCCTCCGGCTACCCAAAGGGAACATACCATGAACAGTTTAGAACGGCGCTGCACATAATCCGAGCAACGGCGATTTTGCCCCGTGACGGAGGGGCCATCGGTGCGAAACCGCAGGGTGAGACGGCTTCAGTCGCGGCGAAAATACGGTATGCGCGGGCATGATCTCCGCTCTCATCCATGTGGCGCGGCCGGCCGATCCCGAAGCCATCGATCCACTCGCCGACACGCTCGGTGCCCTCGTGGCGGGCGTCGCCGCCGGGCTCGTGGGCGACGCGGTTATCGTGGTGCCGAGCCAGACCGCGGCCCTCGACACCATCGCGGAGGCGATGGGGGCGAAGCTCGTCCTGCGCCAGCGCGGGGGATCGGCGTGGTCGTCCGGCGCCAGGGCGGCGCGGCGCGAGTGGGTCCTGTGCCTGGAAGCCGGCGACATCCCGGCCGAGGGCTGGATCCGCGTCCTCGACCGGTTTATCGGCACGGCTCGGCCCGACATGGCTTTGGCCCGCCTGCGCCGGCCGCATGCGGGCCTGCCGATGCGCCTCGTGGCGCAGGGCGAGGGCGTCATCGGGGTCGGCGCGCCCCGGGCGGGCGATCTGGTGCGGCGCGAACGCCTGCTCGCGGGTCCGCGCTTCGCCAACCGCCTCAAGGTCCGCGCCTTGACGGCCCGCCTCGAACGCGCCTGACGGCGGACTCTGCCCGACACCCGTCGAAGTGATGATCCCCTCGAAGCCCCGGATCAGGCCTCGGCGACCATCCGCAGGCGCAGGCGCTCAACGTCGTCATGGTTGCCCGAGAGCAGATCGGTGATGTCGCCGTCGAGGAGGGCCGTGACATGGCGGCACCGGGTGCCGTAGCGCCCGGCCATGCAGGTGCAGCGCAGGTGAAGACCCGTCGCCCGGTCCTCCAGGGTGATGCCGTAGCGGTCGCCGCGCCGGCCCTTCACGGCGAAGCTCAGGGCGGCCGGACGAGCGGCGGCTTTGCTCGGGCTCCGGTCCGCGAAGGTGCGGGGCGGCGCCCGATCAGGCCCTTCCGGCACGACCGTGATCGGCAACCGGATGGCGCGGGACAATCCGAGGATATCGGGTGCCCCGGTCCGGCGCATGGCCGCGAGGGCGATCTCGGCGCAGGCATAGGCGTCCTCGCCGGCATCGTGGTGTTCGAAGCGGATGCCGAGGCGGGCCGCGACCTTACCGAGGCCGCAGCCCTCCTCGGCCGGAAACACCCGGCGGGCGATCTGGAGGGTACAGAGGTACGAGAAGGCCGGCGGGCGCAGGCCGTACGCCTGCAGCGACGCCCGCAACACACCCATGTCGAACCCGGCATTGTGGGCCAGCACCAGACCGTCCGCGAGGTCGGGCAGGAACTCGGCCATTACTTCGTGAAACGGCGGCTGCGTGCGCACATCCGCCGGCACGATGCCGTGGACGCGGATGTTGCCGGGCGAGAACCGGAGATCCGGCGGCCGGATCAGCCGCGATTCGCGCCGCACCACCGCCCCGTCCTCGATCCAGGCGAGGCCGACGGCGCAGGCGCTGTCACGCCGCTCGTTGGCCGTCTCGAAGTCGAGGGCGATGATCTTGGGCATGGGGCCGGGATTCCTTAACCCGCGCGCCCCGCCGCCTCAAGCGGTGGCGACGAGGGCGAGCCACGCCTCCTCGCTCACCACCTCGACGCCGTGCTTCTCGGCGTCCTTGAGCTTCGAGCCGGCCCCCGGCCCCGCCACCACGAGGTCGGTCTTAGCCGAGACGGAGCCCGACACCTTGGCGCCGAGGCGCTCGGCCGTGGCCTTCGCCTCCGAGCGGGTCATGCGTTCGAGGGAGCCCGTGAACACGATCGTCTTGCCGGCGAAGGCCGTCGCGGCCACGGGCGTCGCCATGGGCTCCGTCGAAACCTCCGCAAGGAGCGCCCGCACGGCCGCGTCGTTGTGCGGTTCGGCGAAGAAGGCGATGAGGGAATCGGTGGCCACTGGGCCGATCTCGCCATCGTCGGCGAAGTGCCGGTAGGCGTCGCCGGGGCGCTGGGACATCGCCCGTTCGATCCCGGCGGCGGCGGCGTCCGGATCACCGTAATGGGCGAGCAGGCTCGCGCGCTGGGGCGCCGTGAGGCGAATGCGGCCGGGCGTCTGGGTCGTGTCGGGCGCGGCCTCGCCCTCCTCGCCCTCGGAAACCTCGCGCGGATAGCCGACCTCGAGCAGGCGGTCGCGGGTGGTCGGACCGATGCGCGGCACGGCCGAGAGTTCGAGCCAGTCCGGCCCGGCCTGGGCGGCGGCGGCGGCGGCGACGCCCTGCATGAGGGCCGCCATATCGGGAAAGCGCTTCGCCAGGGCCTTGGCCGTCGATTCGCCGATCTCCGGAATCCCGAGGGCGAACAGGAAGCGGTTGAGCGGCAACCGGCGGCGATCTTCCACGGCGGCGAGGAGATTGTGGATCGCCTTGTCCTCCTCCTCGCCCTTCTTCTTCGTCGGCTTCTTCGGGGCCGGCACGCCCTCGGCCCGGCGCTCGGCCGACAGGGCCTCGCGCCGCGCCACGATCGCCGCCTTCAGGGGCTCGAAGTCCAGGCGGAACAGGTCGGCCGGCTGGCGCACCAGCCCGGCCTCGAACAGCACCTCGATATAGGTCTGGCCGAAGCCCTCGAGATCGAAGCCGTTGCGCGAGACGAAGTGCTTCAGGCGCTCCACCCCTTGCGCCGGGCAGACGAGGCCGCCGGTGCAGCGCCGCACGGCGTCGGGCTTGCCCGTGCGCGGGTTGATCTCGCGAATCGCCCGGCTGCCGCAGGCGGGGCAGGTCTCGGGAAACACGAAGGGCTTCGCGTCGGCCGGGCGCTTGTCGAGCACCACGTCCATGACCTTCGGAATCACGTCGCCGGCCCGCTGCACCACCACGGTGTCGCCGATGCGGATGTCGCGCCCGTCGCGGATCGGCTCGCCGTCGCCGCCGACGCCCTGGACGTAGCCCTCGTTGTGCAGCGTCGCGTTGGAGACCACGACGCCGCCCACCGTCACCGGGCGGAGCCGGGCGAGGGGATTGAGCGACCCCGTGCGGCCGACATTGATCTCGATGTCCTCCACCACCGTGAGCGCCTTCTGGGCGGCGAACTTGTGGGCGAGCGCCCAGCGCGGCGAGCGCGACACGAAGCCCAGCCGCCGCTGCAGGGCGAGGTCGTCGACCTTGTAGACCACACCGTCGATGTCGTAGCCGAGATCGGCCCGATCGGCCTCGATGCGCCGATAATGGGCGATCATCTCGGCCGCCCCGGTGCAACGCACGGTCAGCGGATTGACCGGCAGGCCCCAGCGCCGGAACGCCTCCATCATCCCGTGCTGGGTCGAGTCCGGCGCGGCGGAGAGTTCGCCCCAGGCATAGGCGAAGAACTTCAGCGGCCGCGAGCGAGTGATCTCGGGGTCGAGCTGGCGCAGGGACCCGGCGGCGGCATTGCGGGGGTTGGCGAACAGGGCCTTCCCGGCGGCCTCCTGGCGCTGATTGATGGCCGCGAAATCCGCGTGCGAGAGATAGACCTCGCCGCGCACCTCGCAGATCTCCGGCACGTCGTCGCCCGTGAGCGTTTCGGGAATGTCGTCCACCGTGGCGGCGTTGCGGGTCACGTCCTCGCCGGTCTCGCCGTCGCCCCGCGTCGCGGCGGTGACGAGGCGCCCGCCCTGGTAGCGGAGCGACAGGGACAGGCCGTCGATCTTCGGCTCGGCGGTGAACGCCAGGGCCTCGCCCTCCGGCCAGTTGAGGAACCGGCGCACGCGGGCGACGAACTCCTCCACCTCCGCGTCCGCGAAGGCGTTGCCGAGGGAGAGCATCGGCACGGCGTGCCGCACCTTGGCGAATTTGTCGGACGGTTTCGCCCCGACCGACGCGCTCGCCGCCCCGGTGCCGGCCAGTTCCGGGAACGTCGCCTCGATGGTCTCCAGGCGGCGGCGCAGGGCGTCGTACTCCGCATCCGTGATCTCGGGTGCGTCGAGCTCGTGATAGAGCCGGTCGGCCTCGGCGATCTTCTCGGAGAGCGCGGCGTGCTCACCCCGGGCGCCCTCGGCGTCGCGGTCATCGAGGGAGTCGGGGGACGGCTTCGATGCGGGCATGGGGAAACTTTACGCCGGGGACGGGATATCGAACCCCGCCATACAGCACGTCGCCGGGCGCCGCATCGTCCCCTCAGGTGCCGGATGGGCATGAGCGCCGTGTGCGACCGCACGTCGCCCGGCGTAACTTCCGACGCCCGTGCCACGTAGATACGCCCGAACGGTCTCGAGCCGTTTCCCGCGTTCGGACCCCGCCATGCCCGCCCTTCCCGCTGTCTCCGCGCCCTGGCGCGACCGCGCCGGCCGCCTTTCCGGCCTCAAACTCGCGACGTTCCTCGCCGCCCTCGCGCCCGGCCTGTGGCTCGCGGGCGCCTACGCGGCGGACGCCCTCGGCGCCAAGCCGATCACCGCGCTCCTCCACGGCACCGGCGAATGGGCCGTGCGCTTCCTGCTGCTGTCGCTCGCCGTCACGCCCCTGCGCCGCATCGCGAACTGGCCCAAACTCATCCTGGTGCGGCGGATGCTCGGCCTGACGGCCCTGGCCTACGCGCTGATCCACCTCGGGCTCTACGTGGTCGATCAGAACTTCGTGCTGACGAAGGTGGTCTCCGAGATCGTGAGCCGGATCTACCTCACCATCGGGTTCGCCGCGCTCCTCGGCCTCGTGGTGCTCGGCGTGACCTCGACGGACGGGATGATCCGGCGGCTGGGGAAGGCATGGCCGCGCCTGCACAAGGGCGTCTACACCCTCACGGTGCTGGGCCTCGTCCACTACTTCCTGCAAGCCAAGATCGACGTGTCCGATCCGGTGTTCTGGACCGGGGCGTTCCTGCTCCTCATGGGCTGGCGCGCCCTCCAGGCCCGGCGCTGGCCGAGCAACCCGCTGACCCTGACGCTCCTGGCCGTCGGCGTCGCCCTCGCCACGGCGGGTCTGGAAGCGGCGTGGTACGGCCTCGCCTCCGGCATTCCGGCCGAGCGGGTGCTGCAGGCCAACCTCGCCTTCCCGGCGATGATCCGCCCGGCCTGGTGGGTCCTCGCCCTCGGGCTGACGCTCCCCGCCCTCAATGCCGCCCGCCTCGCCTGGGAGCGGTTCGGCCGGGGTACGGGACCGACCCGGAGCCGCCCGCGCGACGCGGTGGCGGCCCCCTGATCCCCGCTTGCGGCAACGATCTCGCTCCCGCATGAAACGCGTCACGAACGGTGCGCGGGAGGACGCGATGATGAAAACGATCCTGGCGGCGGCCGGCGCCGGCCTCCTCGCCCTCGGCGCGGCGCGGGCCGAGTGCCCCCGCGCCGAACCGCCGCCCGCCAAGGCCCGACCGGAAAAACCCGCCTTCCCGGCAAAGCCCCCCTGCCTCGACGCCAAGGGCGGCTGCCCCGGCTGGGAGGCCTACAGCTACAACGACGCCATCAAGGCCTACAATGCCCAGATCGCCGTCTACCGTCCCCTGGCGGAAGCCTACGTGAAGGGGCTGAACGCCTACGTGAAGGCGGCGTCCGACTACGCGCAATGCGAGGTGAAAGCGCTGCAGTAGTGCGCCTTCGCGGCCCCTGGAGCCCGTGCTAAGCTCGCGGCATGAGTGCGCGGCGGGACAGCTCCCTCGATGTCGATGCGTTCCTGACCTGGGCGCGCCTGCAACCCGGCCGGTACGAACTCATCGACGGCGGAATCGTCGCCATGGCGCCGCAGCGCGTGCGGCCGGCCGAGGTCAAGTTCGCCGTCCAGCTCGCCCTGCGGACGGGCCTCAAGGTCGCCGGCCTACCGTGCCATATGCTGCCCGACGGAATCACGGTCCGGGTCGATGCGAGGACCTGCTTTGAGCCCGACGCCCTGGTGTATTGTGGCGAACGCCTCGATCCGGACGTCACGGAGGCGCCCGCCCCCGTCATCGTGGTCGAGGTTCTGTCCCCCAGCACCGGCGGCATCGACACCACGCAGAAGCTCGTGGGTTATTTTCGCGTGCCGAGCGTGCTGCATTATCTCATCGTCGATCCGGTCCGCCGGATGGCGATCCACCATCGACGCGGGGCGAGCGACGGCCTGATCGAGACGCGTATCGCCTCCTCCGGCAGCCTCGACCTGTCGCCCCCCGGCCTCACCCTCTCCGTCGCCGATCTCTTCACCGACGCATGACGGGGCGCTCCGGCATCGCTTGACCCCCGGCGGGGGCGATGCCACAGCCCGGCCGATCCCCTCCCCCGGCCAGACTGGACGGTTTGATGCCCGACTCCCTCGACCTCCTCGTCCTCGGCAACGCCATCGTCGACCTCATCGCCCGCGCGGACGAGGATTTCCTCGCCGCGCAGGGCGTGCCGAAGGGCGCCATGCAGCTCATCGACGAGGCGCGGGCCGAAGCCCTCTACGACGCCATGGGGCCGGCCACCGTGGTGTCGGGCGGCTCGGGCGCCAACACGGCGGTCGGCGCCGCGCTCCTCGGCGCGAAGACCGGCTTCATCGGCAAGGTCCGGAACGACGAACTCGGCGGGCTCTACGCCCACGACCTCAAGGCCACGGGCGTGCGCTTCCCCGTGCCGGCGGCCACGGACGGCCCAGCCACGGCCCGCTGCTTCATCCTGGTGACGCCGGACGGCGAGCGCACCATGAACACCTATCTGGGTGCCTGCCAGAGTCTCTCGCCGGCCGATGTCGACGAGGCCACCGTGCGCAGCGCCCGCGTGACCTATCTCGAAGGCTACCTGTGGGACCCGCCGGCCGCCAAGGACGCGTTCCGCAAGGCCGTGCAGATCGCGCATGCCGCCGGCAACGCCGTGGCCCTCACTCTGTCGGACGCCTTCTGCGTCGGCCGCTACCGGGACGAGTTCCTGGGCCTGATCCGGGACGGCAGCGTCGATATCCTGTTCGCCAATATCGGCGAGTTGCAGAGCCTGTATCAGACCGACGACGCCGAGGTCGCCCTGAAAGCCCTGCGCGACGAGCGGGACGCACGGGGCAAGCATCTCCTCGGCCTCGTCACCCGCTCGGCGGAGGGCGCCCTGGTGGTGAAGGGCGGCGAGATCCGCGCCGTCGAAGCCTCGCCCGTGCGCGAGGTCGTGGACACCACGGGGGCGGGCGACCTGTTCGCGGCGGGCTTCCTCGCCGGCCATGCCCGCGGCCTCGACAACGCCGCCAGCGCCCGCCTCGGCGCCCTCGCGGCGGCCGAGGTGATCCAGCACATCGGCGCCCGGCCGCAGCACGACCTCGTGGCCCTCGCGAAGGCGCAGGGGCTGCTCTGAAGCGATCCGAGGAGGGGCCTCCTCTGACGACGTAGAACGTCGAGTCTTGGGTTTCCGAAGGGATCATCCCTTCGGCGGGTGTCGGGCAGCGCCCGACGACGATCCCGCGGCGCTGCCCTGGACCCGCGAAGGGCACGCCCTTCGGAACCCGGCCTCCGGCGACCGGCATTACAGCCGCAGCAGCACCTTCCCCACGGCCTCGCGGCGCTTCAAGATGCCCAGGGCCTCGGCGTAGTCTTCGAGGGGATAGACCCCGTGGACCTTCGCGGTGAGACGCCCCTCCGCCACCCAGGCGAGGAGCTGGCGCTGGTTCTCCGCATGGGCCTCGGGCTCGCGGTCCACGAACACGCCCCAATGCACGCCCTGGATGTCGATGCCCTTCAGCAGGGCGAGGTTGAGGGGGATGCGCGGGATGTCGCCGGCGGCGAAGCCGATCACGAGATAGCGGCCCTTCCAGCCGAGGGAGCGCAAGGCCGGCTCGGCGTAGTCGCCCCCGAGGGGATCGTAGATCACGTCGACGCCCTGCCCGTCCGTGAGGGTGCGCAGGGCCTCGCGCAGGTTGTCGGCGGCGTAGTCTACCGCCTCCGTCGCCCCGTGCGCGCGGGCGACGGCGAGCTTTTCGGGCGACGACGCGCAGGCGATGACCCGCGCGCCGAGGATCGCCCCGAGTTCCACCGCCGCGAGGCCGACGCCGCCCGACGCCCCGAGCACCGCCAGGGTCTCGCCCGGCTGGAGCTTCGCCCGGTCGCGCAGGGCGTGCAGCGAGGTGCCGTACGTGATGGTGAGGCCGGCGGCCTGCGCGTCGGAGACGCCTTCGGGGATCCGGGTGAGGTGGCGCGTCGCCACGGCGATCGCCGCCCGGGCCGTGCCGAATTTCCGGTGGACGATGACCCGGTCGCCGACCGCGAAGCCCTCCGTGCCGGGGCCGAGGGCCTCGACGACGCCGCTGGCCTCGCCGCCGGGGGAGAACGGCAGCTCCGGCTTCACCTGATAGCGCCCGGCGATGATGAGGGTGTCGAAGAAGTTGAGGGCCACCAGGGTGATCCGCACCACGGCCTCGCCCGGTCCCGCCACGGGCTCGTCGATCTCCGCGATGGACAGGTCTTCGGGGCCGCCGAGGCGGGTGCAGAGCAGGGCCTTCATGGAAACGCGTTCTCCCCCGAGCGTCGTCGATTTCCCGCGCCTTGCACCGGACCGGGCCTCCGGCGCAACACCGAACGTCGGGCCGAAGCGGCCGTCAGGGCCGCGCGTAGGTGCCCGTCAGGCTACCCTTCGCCAGCACGTGGCCGCGCATGGCCTCGATGACGGCGCCCCGGCCCGGCGAGGCGTCGAGGGCGAGCGGCGCGTCGAGGGCGTAGATCTGGAACAGGTAGTCGTGCGGTCCGTGGCCCGTGGGGGGATCGGGGGGCAGCCATTGGTCCTGAAGGAAGCTGTTCCGGCCGAGATCCTGGGCCTGATGCGCGCCGCCGGGGCTCGGCAGCGCTCCTTCGGCGAGGCCCCCGGCCTCCGGCATCAGGTTCCAGGCGATGAGATGCACGAGGGGGCGCGGGGTCGGGCTGCCCGCATCCTCGACGAGGATCACGACGCGGGCGGTGCCGGCCGGCAGATTGTCCCAGTCGAGCGGTGGCGCCGTGCGCTCACCGTCCTCGGTGAAGCGGGCGGGGATCGGGGCGCCGTCCGCGAAGGCCGGGCTCGTCAGGCGAACGGTTTCGGGACTGTCGGCGAACGCGGCGTGATAGGTCGTCGAAGCGAGGCCGGCCTTCAGGCCCGACAGGGCCTCGCCGACGGCATGGGGAATCTTCTCGAGCATCGCGGGCCTCCGGATTGACCCGGTCAACGGCGGGCGGGGCCCGGAGTTCAGCCCCGCCGCGCCGCGATCATGTAATTCACCGCCGTGTCGCGGCTCGACCGCCACGAACCGTCGAGGGGATTGAACACCACGCCGGTGGTGTCCGTGACGGTGAGGCCGCCCGCCGCGATGTCGTCGGCGAGTTCGCGCGGCTTCACGAACTTCTCCCAATCGTGGGTGCCCTTGGGCAGCCAGCCAAGCACGTATTCGGCGCCCACGATGGCGAGCGCGTAGGAGCGCAGGGTCCGGTTGAGGGTGGCGGCGAACAGGAGGCCGCCGGGCTTCACCGCCGCGCAGGCGGTGGCGACGAAGGCCGTGCGGTCGACCACATGCTCCACCACCTCCATGGCCAGCACGATGTCGAAGCGTTCGCCCGCCGCCACCACGTCCTCGATGGTCCGCGCCCGGTAATCGACGCTCACCCCGGCGGCGTCCGCATGGGCCTGCGCCACCGCCACGTTGGTCGGAGCCGGATCGAGGCCGGTCACCGTGGCGCCGAGGCGCGCCAGGGGCTCGGACAGGACGCCGCCGCCGCAGCCGACATCGACGATCGTCAGATCGGCCAAGGGAAACGGCGCCCTGGGATCGCGGCCGAAGTGCCGGCAGGCGGCGTCGCGGATATAGGCCAGCCGCACGGGGTTGAAGCGGTGCAGCACCGCCATGGGTCCGGCCGGATCCCACCACGTCGCCGCGATGGCCTCGAAGCGGGCGACCTCGGCGCGGTCGATGGAGGCGGCATGAGGTCCGGTCATCGGGTCCGTCTGGCTGGGGGACATGGGCGGGAAACAGTCTCGCGGTTCGGTCGGGATGCGGGCCGGCCCGATTGTTGACACGCCCCGGCGGCCCTTGTACCCGCCGAAGCCCTGTCCGGTACAGCCGCGCAGCGACGCGGGCACGACCCGGCCCGTCGGAACCCCGGCTTCCCTTTCCACAAGAATCGGCGTGGACGCTGCATGGCCCGTTTGGTGATGAAGTTCGGCGGCACGTCCGTCGCCAATGTCGATCGCATCCGAAACGTGGCGGCCCACGTCGCCCGCGAGGTCGCGGCCGGCTACGAGGTCGCCGTGGTGGTCTCGGCCATGTCGGGCAAGACCAACGAGCTCGTGGCCTGGGTGAAGGACGCCGCGCCCCTCTATGACGAGGCCGAGTACGACGCCGTGGTGGCGTCGGGCGAACTCGTCACCGCCGGATTGCTGGCCATCGCCCTGCGCAAGGCCGGCATCCAGGCCCGCTCGTGGCAGGGCTGGCAGATCCCGATCCTCACCTCCGACGCCCACGGCTCGGCCCGCATCGAGGGCATCGACGGCGCCCGCTTGGACGCCGGCTTCAAGCGCGGCGAGGTCGCGGTCATCGCCGGATTCCAGGGCATCCACGACGCCACCGGCCGCGTGACCACCCTCGGCCGCGGCGGCTCCGACACCAGTGCCGTCGCCGTCGCCGCCGCCATCGGCGCGGAGCGCTGCGACATCTACACGGACGTGGACGGCGTCTACACCACCGATCCGCGCGTGGTCCCGAAGGCCCGGCGCATGGAGCGCGTGACCTTCGAGGAGATGCTCGAGATGGCGTCGCTGGGCGCCAAGGTTCTCCAGGTCCGCTCCGTCGAACTCGCCATGGTCCACCGGGTGCCGACCACGGTGCGCTCGAGCTTCGATCCGCCCGACAACGCCCGCCCCGGAACCCTCATCTGCGACGAGGACGAGACCATGGAACAGCAGATCATCACCGGGATCGCCTTCTCGAAGGACGAGGCACAGATCACCCTGCGCGGGGTCAAGGACAGCCCCGGCATCGCGGCGGCGATCTTCGGCCCCCTGGCGGACGCCAACATCAACGTCGACATGATCATCCAGACCGTGTCGGGCGACCAGTCGACCACGGACATGACCTTCACGGTGCCGTCCGCCGATTACGACCGCGCCCGCAAGGTGCTCGATGCCCAGAGCGGCGTCATCGAATTCGCCCAGATCGAGGGCGCCACGGACGTGGTGAAGGTCTCGGCCATCGGCGTCGGCATGCGCAGTCACGCGGGCGTCGCCGCCAAGGCGTTCCGGGCGCTCGCCGAGAAGGGAATCAACATTCGGGCGATCACGACCTCCGAGATCAAGTTCTCGGTTCTCATCGACTCCGCCTATACGGAGCTTGCCGT
>Ga0182226_1000068_pt1 | contig 18057 bp, 17 predicted proteins | sample G6R1MG_27_FD_129658 | JGI IMG/M metagenome (GOLD analysis project Ga0182226, IMG submission 129658) | Miscanthus phyllosphere microbial communities from Michigan, USA - G6R1_MAIN_07NOV2016_LD1 MG | ecosystem: Host-associated > Plants > Phyllosphere > Phylloplane/Leaf | place: USA: Michigan...
CGCTCGGCCAACGCCCCCGGGCGAGGCCGAGATGGGCGGCGCTGCGGTCGAGGTAGTCGTCGAGGTCCGCGAGGGCCATGGGCCAGCCCGACCCCGGAAGCCAGGATCGCGCCTCGAGATCTTCGGCGTCGAAGGGCGCGCAGCGGCCGCCCCAGGTGTGGGAACTCCCGCCGAGGATGCGGTTGCGCACGGCCCATTGATCCAGGGTACGCGGGTAGCCGACATTCTCGACGGCGTTCAGATCGTCGGCGGTGGCGCAGCGCGCCGTGGTGCCGCTCTCGAGCAGGACGACCCGCAGATCCGTTCCGGACAGTTCGCGCGCGAGGACGCTGCCCGCCGGACCCGAGCCGACGAGGCAGATGTCGCACTCCGAGGGAACCGAAGCGGTGTCGCCCTTGCGCAGATCGAGCATCGGCATGTTACCGGTCGCCCTTGGGCGGCGCGGCCCCGGCCTCCATCGGCGGTTGGATGCGCGTCGCGAGGCGGGGCTTGCCCGCCGCCGGGCGACGGGACAAGCGGCGCGACGCGATGAACTTCAATCGGCTTCCGACCTGCTTGATCCATTGACGCGGCGAGCGCCGGGGGATGCCCATGACGGCGGCGAGGCGCAGCCGCAGGTCCTCGGGCGGAACGGTCCAGAACCATGAGCCCCGGTCCCGGACCAGGGCGTACAGATCCACGAAGCCGGTCTTCTTCTCCATCGGGAGGTGCCAGGCGCACCGCCCACTGTCGATGTCTTCCGCCGTGACGTTGTTGAGCCGCAGGGCCGTCCACATGCGCCGGATATGCGGGTCGCCCGTGCCCGTCGGCAGATTCAGGATCGCGTAGACGAGGCTGAGCAGATGCTCCTCCGTGAAGACCCGGACCTCGTCCGGTGGCGCCGCCACGAGCCGGTCCCACAGGCCGGATGAGACGTGGTGGACCTCGGCCAGACGGTCGCGGGTCGCGGCGAAGAGTTCGCCGCCGGAGAAGTTCGGCACGAAGTCGAAATCCCGGTCCGCGAGGTAGCGAGCCGCCGGCACCATGTCGCGCCGTGAGGCGCCGTTGAGCTTCTCGTCGTACGCGTAGGGAATCGACATGGAGAGGAGGCCGTGCCGGCCAATATCGGCCATCAGGCCATCGGCGGGCCGCACCCACAGGCAGTCCGAATCCATCACCACCGCCCGGTCGAATCCGCCCGTGCGGTGGAGGAATGCGATGACGTCGAGGATGTAGAAGACGTTGTTCCAGGCCTTCACACGCTCGGCGCCGAGGCGGTGGGTGATCGGGAGCACGACGACCTCGACCCGCAATTCGCAGAACAGGTCGGCGAGGTCGAGCCCGTCGAGGACGGGGACGGAGGTCGCGGTCGTGAACAGGACATGCCGCGCGTCCGGGTTCTGGCGACGTGAACTCGCGAAGAAGCAGACGATGCAGCGCCAGTAGACGTTCTGAAACGCGGGGGTCGACGAATCGAGGCCGACCTGAGGAAACACCGACGCATCCTCGGCTCGATCGAGCACCATGAGGGTCGAGATGAGATCGCGGATCGTCGAACTCCCAAGCAGATCGCCGTCGCCCCGGCTCGGCTCAACCAATCACGATTGTTTGAACCGAGTCGGGACCAGAGCTTAAGGCGATCGAGCCTTGACCGTTCAAGTAGTATCTGTCAATAAAATGTTACCTTTCATCAATTAATGTCAAGATTAATATGTTTCCTTGTGGCGGCGCATGTACAGCGTCGCCATAAATCTGTACGGATCCGATCAGGCATCGTCGATCTTGGCTCCTGCCAAGGCTTCCGTCCATGCCAAATCAATGATCGCATGACGCTCGACGACACGCTTTCTTCGAACCCTGCTCGCCGTGATGAAGACGCCGCGCTGCGTCGCAAGCCGAATCGTGCCTGCTGCTACACCATCGACGAGGGCTATCTGCTGCCCACGCTCCTGAGCGCATTCCAGCTTCGGCGCGATCTCCCGGCGGGCATTGCCGACGTCGTGATCCTGTGCTTCGGCGCGCCGAGCGGCGCGACCCGCGCCGCCGCCGAGCTGTGCGCTGCCGAGGGCGTGCGGTTTCGCCTGGAGCCGAGTGCCGTTCTCGACGGCAACCCGATGATCTGCGCGCGCTTCTTCCTGCCCCGGCTCCTCGCTGGGGACTACACCGATCTCCTCTACATCGACGGCGACACCCAGATCGCCGGCTCCCTGGCGCCGCTCCTCACGCATCCCCTGGCGGAGGGGCGGATCCTCGCCGTGCCGGACCCGATGGCCGTGATGATTGCGAGCACCGATGGACCATGGCCGGCGCGCCGCGCCTATTTCCGGGGGATCGGCATCGCGGATCGTGCGCAGGAGCGGTACTTCAATTCGGGGGTCATGCGGTCCGGCATGTCCGACTGGGACGCCGTGAGCCGCGAATGCCTCGACCTCTGCCGGCGCGAGGGGGACGGCTTCGCGTTCCGCGACCAGGATGCCCTCAATCTCGTCGTCGGCGACCGCAGCGAGCTCGCATCCTTCCGGTGGAACTTTCCGCCGTTCTTCCTGAACTTCGGCGCCGAGCGGGCGATCGGCCCACGTCTCTATCACTTCATGTCCAATCCGCGCCCGTGGCAAGGCGCGTTTCGCCCCTGGGGCTCGGATTGGCATGCCCCTTACGGGACGCTGGCGGCCCGCCATCCGGGTCTCGCCGGAACGATGCGTCCCCTGCGGCGGGCGCGCTACTGCCGATACGTCGTGCAGCAGCGCGTCAAGCAGTTCCGGGAGTCGCGGGTCTGGGGCGCGCCCGGCGTCCGTGCGCGGATTGCCGCCATGGAGGCGCGGGCGTCCATCTAGGTTTCACAAGAGGATCGCCTACGGTTCGACGGCTTGCAGCCCTCGAGCCTCAGACCAAACCTGACCGAAACAGCTTACACCACGACAGGCTCAGATCTTGCTTCAGCTCATGACAAGGACTTCGCCGTCGCTGAATGTCGATCTTCAGCAATGAATACGACGGAATGCTGTTTTGTGCCCCCCTTCGGCCCAGCCGCTCGGGCGGCAATGTCGCCCGGCCGCAAGACTAAGGATAGCACCATGCCGCGTCTCGGCTTTGCCGCCACGCTGTCGTCCCTCATCGTCGCCACCGCCCTCCTCACCGGGAGCGCGCGGGCCGACGCGTACCGCCTCGGCCCCCAGGACAAGCTGGAGATCCGCATCCACGACCTGCGGACCGGAACGGGCGAAGCCCATCAATGGGCGGCGTTCGACGGCGAGTTCGTCGTCGATGCCGCCGGCAACCTGTCCCTGCCCCTCCTCGGGGAGGTCCAGGCCGGCGGCGGCACCACGGCGGATCTCGCGCGGGCCCTCGCCGCGCGCGTCCAGGCCAAGGTGGGATTGGCCCAGCTTCCTTCGGCCGCCGTCCAGGTGGTCAAGTACCGGCCGTTCTACGTCACCGGAGCCGTCGACAAGCCGGGGGAGTACGAGTACCGCCCCGGTCTCACGGTGCTGCAGGCCGCCAGCATCGCGGGCGGCCTCATGCGCCCGCGCGACGGCGCCCTGCTCGGCTTCGAGCGCGACGCCCTCACCCAGCGCGGCGATCTGCGCATGCTCGCGGCGGACCGGCAGGGCCTGCTCATCCGACAGGCGCGCCTCGCGGCCGAGATCGCCGAGTCGGACACCGTCGCGTATCCGCCCGAGGCCCGGACCTCCACCACCGGCCTCGACGTCGCCCGCGCCATCCGTGAGGAGACGCTGCTGTTCGAAGCGCGCCGCAACGCCCTGAAGGCGCAGGTCGGCGCCCTCGGCAAGGCCCGGACGCTGCTGACGCAGGAACTGGCCTCCCTCGATGCCAAGGACGCGGCGCTGTCGCGGCAGATCGACCTCATCCGCAAGGAACTGACCCAGGTCACCGGCCTGGTGACCAAGGGGCTCGCCGTGGCGCCGCGCCAGTTCGCCGTGGAGCAGAGCGTGGCGGCCTACGAGAGCAACCGCATCGACATCCAGGTCGGGCGCCTGCGGGCCCAGCAGGACCTGTCGAGGATCGAGCGCGAGAGCCTCGATCTCCAGGCGAAGCGCCGCAGCGAGGCCCTGACCGAAGCCGGCGAGGTGCGGGCGAAGCTCGCAGCCCTGGACGAACGGATCGAGACGGCGACCACCCTGATCTATCAGGCCGAGGTCCGCTCGCCCATGTCCGTCACCGATCTCGGCGGCGGCGAGCAGCCGGTCTATGCGCTGACCCGGGGGGTCGGGGGCGAGGCCGAAACCCGTCTCGTTTCGGAGGGCGACACCGTCGATCCCGGCGACGTGGTGCGGATCACCGTGCCGCGCCGTGCCGCGCCGCCGGCCGCCGGCAAGGCCCAGGCCACGGCGGACAATCGGTGACGAATGCCATGGAGCGATTCCGCATGAGCGTTTTCCAGGCTTCCGGCCGCCCGCTCGGGCGGGCCACCGCCATCGTCCTGTTCTGGCTCGGCGCCACATTCGGCGTCGGCGCGGCAACCCTCGATCTGAGCGAGTTCGTCGTGACGTTCGAGGACGATTTCCGCTATCTCGACGCCTCGGCCAACGGCCCCGGCACGCGCTGGACGGCCCACACGCCCTGGAACGGAGATTTCGGCGACGCCCGCTTCGCCGATCCCGGCCCCCTCGGCCCGTTCGCGGCCGGTCCCGAAGGCTTGACGATCACGGCGCGCAAGGACGCCAACGGCCGCTGGCAGTCGGGCCTGCTGTGCTCCGTCGACAAGGACGGCCCGAAGCAAACGGGCTTCTGGCAGCAATACGGCTACTTCGAAATCCGGACCCAGCTCCCGGATGGGCCGGGGGTCTGGCCGGCCTTCTGGCTCATCGGCAAGGACAAGAGCAAATACTCCGTCGAGATCGACGTGTTCGAGTATTACGGCGCTTTTCCCAAGGGCTTCCATACCGTTCAGCATATCTGGGAGAACGGCAAGGATCGGCTCAACCTGCAGCACATCACCGATATCGAGCCGGGGTTCTTCACGTCGAAATTCAACACCTTCGGGGTCCTCATCACTCCCGACCGGACGAAGTTCTATCTCAACCGTGAGGAGATCTGGGACACTCCGACCCAGCCGGAATATCATCAGCCGATGTACATCCTCTTCAACCTGGCGCTCGGTGGAGGATGGCCGATCAAGGACCTGGTTTCGCCGGCCGTGATGAAGGTCGACTATGTCCGGGTCTGGCGCGACAAGCGCCTCCCGATCGGCCCGACATCAGGTCCCGAGCTCGCCCGGTGAGGATCCGGCTTCCCACCGACGGTCGCCGCCTGTTCGTCCTGAACGCCGCGGCCGGCGGTTTCGCCAGTCTGGCGAAGATCGGGATCCAGCTCGCTCTCCTGCCGATCATGGCCCGCCTGCTCGGGCCGGAGGAATACGGCCTCTACGCCCTGGCCCTGCCCACCGTCGCCTTCTTCACGGTCCTGGCCGATGGCGGGATCGGGCTGTCCCTCGCGCGCGAGCGCGAGACGTCGACGCTCGTCTGGTCCACGGCGTTCTGGTTGCTGCTCGGGAGTTGCAGCGTCATCGCCCTCATCGTCACGGGCCTCGGCTTCGTGCTCGGGATGGTGTCGGATCAGCCCAGGCTGCCCGGTCTGGTCGCCCTGCTGTCGGTGAGCTTCCTCCTGATGGCGATCTCCGCCCTGCCGGCCGCGCGCCTCGTCCGGAGGGGAAATCTCGTCCTGCACTCGGCCGGTGATGTCGTGTCGACGGTGGTGGGTGCCGGGGTGGCGATCCTGCTCGCGGTGCGGGGCGCGGGGGCCTGGAGCCTCGCCGCGCAATACGTGGTCGGCTTCGTCGTCCGGGCGGCGATCTTCAACGCCGCCGCCTACGAGCGCCCGACCTTCGCCTTCGACTTCCAAGCGATCTGGCCGCACGTGACCATGGGCGGCTCGGTCATCGGGAGCCGGCTGGCGGAGTTCGTGGGACGCGCCATCGAGAACCTGCTCTACGGCCAAGCCTTCGGCCCCGCCGCCCTCGGCGCCTACACGCTGGCCAACCAGATCCCGCGCTTCCTGTGCGAGGCCGCGGGCAATCCCCTGTGGGGCGCCCTCTACGCCCACGCGCTCCGGGAGGACGCCGTCCACGTGGAGCCGGTGCATGCGCGGCTGACCCATCTTCTCGCCCTGCTGCTGTTTCCGGCGGCGGCCCTGCTGACGGCGGCGGCGCCACAGGTGTTCGCGATCGCGTTCGGGCCCAAATGGGTCGCCGCCACGAGCCTGATCCAGATCCTGCTGCCGTTCTACGCGCTCAACGCCGTGGCGGCGCAATGCGGCGCCATTCTCCTCGCCAAGGGACGCGGGGGGGCGATGTTCTGGACCTTGAGCGGGCTCAGCGCCGGGCGGCTCCTCGCCGTCGTGCTCGGTCCGTGGATCGGGGTGGAGGCCGTCGCCTACGGGGTGGGCGCCGCGAATGTCGCTTACGCCATCGCCATGTTCACCGCCCTCGGCCTGACGACGGGATCGAGCCCGAAGGGCCTCCTGCGGAGTCTGGCCGTGCCGATCCTCGCCAGCGTCTTCGGGGCCGTCATCTACCTCCGGGCGATCGACGGACAAGCGGTCACGGTCGCGGGGACTGCGATCGGCCTGATCGCCGGACTCGCCGCCTATCTCGCGGTTCTTCTCGTCTTCGAGCACAGGGAACTGCTCGCCCTCGTTTCCACCCTGCGGCGTCTCGCGACGCGGAGTTCCTGACGCCGCGCCCCTGACCCGGGCGGTGGCCTCCTTCGTCATCGCCGGCCTGGAGCAGATGAGGCGCGACGGGGGCTGACCCGCGGTCATGGCAAGTCTCCTGAAAAGTGGTCCTCCCTGAGGTATGGCTTCGAGCCATGTCGAGGATGTTTTCATGGGATGGAGGAAGCATACGGCTGTAGAGATTGTCGTAAATATGCGGCAGGTCGATGTCATTGTCTCACAAAGCCGCAAAGTTTCTGTAAAAATCGGGGCCATCGAGGTGATCGATGTTACGTATGACAGCTGGTGTTCCTAGCACTATTTTTGGCAGAGTTGGAGATTGCAGTCGCGGAGATTGATCGACTCTGGGAGGGTGGCGTGCGCTTCGGCTGCGTGCTGGCGGATGCGGGTTACGGCTACTCCGCTCCGTTCCGGCAGGCCCTGAGTGCGCGCGGCCTGAGATGAGCCATCGGGATCACGGGGCGCAACAAGATCTACCTGGCCGATGTGGCGATGATCTTCCCCATTGCGGGGCGTGGGCGAGCGCACCAGCATCACGTGCCGGATCAGGTCTCGGTCGCGGCCGAGACGTTCCTGGCGGACATGGCCGGCCGAGTGGTGACCTGGCGACATGGCACGAACGAACCTGCCAACTGATGCGACCCTTAAGCAGCTCGCCGCCCTAATCAAGGCGCGCTGGATCTGCGAGCAGGCGCATCAGCAGATGAAGGAGGAACTCGGCCTCCACCACTTCGAAGGCCGCTCCTGGGCCGGGCGGCACCGACACGCGCTGATGACGATGATGGCCGACGCGTTCCTCCAGTCCCGGCGCCTGGCAGCGGCAGAGGGGAAAAAACAAGCGCCTGCCCACCGCCCCATCCCTTGATGCCGGTGATCCGGCAAGCCATCCTGGATCACCTCTGCCGGCCACCGCCCGGCGATGTCCGCACTGTGACGCGGTACTCCACCAGCCGCCATAAGAGCACTCTGCCAAAGTAGTACTCGTTTCAGAGTCAGCGGTGGCGCGCTCCCCACCCGACCCGGAGGGTGCTGGTCGTGATGTCCTACGGCGCGATGTCGCCGGAACGGATGGCCGTCTGGACGGCCTGCGCGGTCGTCGTCACCCGCAGTCGTTGTCGGATGCGCCGCAGGTGGTTCTCAATCGTTCGCTCCGAGAGACCAAGCGTACTCGCGATGTCGGCCATGCGACGCCCGGCTCCCACCCACCGCAGGATTTCCCGCTCGCGGGCCGAGAGTTTCGGCGCACGGCTCGGCGCATGGTCCTCGATCAAGCGACGGGCGGCCTGGAACGCCACCGTACCTAGAAGTGCGAGGGTCTGGCGGGTCCGAGCCGTCGCGTCGATCCGCTCCCCGCCGAAGCTGACCGCGCCTTCGAGGCCCGCGTGCCCGAACACGGGCACTTGGAGCCCGTGGATGCCCGGGCCCCGAGGGGCGCTGACGATGCGGTAGCTCGCGCCCTGTTCGGTGTGGGTCTTGGCCCAGAAGAACGGCTGATCGGTGTCGAGGACGTGCCGCGTGACCGGGCAGCGGCGGATGTAGGTGAGGGCATCGACCGCCTCCCCCGTCTCGAACCAGTCGCCCTCGACCCAGTAGATGCGCTCCACCAACGCGTCCTGCCGCGCCGTGATCGAGAACACCACGATCCGGTCGTAGCCGAGCGGCCGAGCGAAATCGCGAACCGCCTGCTGGATCGCGGCGAGATCCCTGCCTGCCTCGATGAGGCTGAGCGTGTCCCAAGGCTCGGTCATCGCGAACATCGGCTCCGTGTCCAGGGCGGGAGCGTCGCCCCCGCCCATCGGGCGCGCGGGGCTACTTCGCCCCGTACTCGGCCAGCAGCGCTTCGGCGGCCGCCTTGCCGAGATTGTTCGAGGCGAACGGGCTGTCGCCCGTGATGAGCTTGCGGTCCTGGTGGACGGTACCCTTGATGTCCGTGTTGACGATCTCCAAGCCGTCCGCGCGCAGGCGTTCGCCAATGAACCACGGCATAGCCCCCGGCATGTAACCCATCTCCGGGGTCTTGGCGTCGATGGTGTCGGGGAACGAGCAGATCTTGTAGCCCTTGAACGGGTTTTCTTCCTCGCCGAGCTTGGCCGAGAGCAGCGCGGCCGGACCGTGACACAGCGAGATGATGTGCCTGTCCGCCCGCAAGGCCCAGTCGAGCACCTTCTTCACGTCGGTGCTGAACGGCACGCCAGAGAGCGCCCCGTGACCGCCCGGGATGAAGACGGCGACGTAGGCGCTGTCCGGTCCGAGGGCGTCCGCGACCACGTCGGCGAGCTTGAGGGGGCTCTTCAGGTGCGGCTTGTACTTCTCGTAGATGCTGGCCACCGCCGTGTCGTCCTTGGGGTAGGCCCAGAGTTCGAGCTTGGCGGGCCCGCCGGAGATCGTGGCGATATCGAAGGCGAACCCCGCCTTGTCGAGGTGGTACATCGGCAACAGCATCTCCACCGGATGGTTGCCGGTGGAAAAGAAGGTGCCGTTCTGCATGAGCAGGTAGCGCTCATCCGTGGCGATCATCAGGATTTTGTGCCGCCCGCCCGTGTAGGCGTTCGGATAGCTCGCCCCGTCGAGGTCGGACGTTCCCGAGGTGAACTGACCGAGCGAGTAGGCAGAGGGGAAGAATGCATTGTCCTCCGCCACGTCCGGGGTGGGCTGCTTGCTCAGGTCATCGCCGCTGGCCATGTGCTCCTCCATCGCTGACGAGACACCAACTTATCGATGGACCGGCACGGTGCGAATAAGGGAAATCCCCTAACCCCGGGGTCGTGCAGGCTTATTCTCGGCGTTCGTCGCGTTCAGAGTGCCCCGAGCCTCGCATCCAGCCAGCGCGATCGTCCGTTCGGGTTCATGAGCGGGTGAGGCAGTCACCTCGGCTTCGGTTTCCTTCCGCTCGTAAGCGGGCTGAACCGACGCCACCCGATCCGGTCGTTGAACGCCGCCTCGACAGCCTCGGAGCGGACCTCCTGAGGGTGGCAACGGTTCGGCCCTGGGGCCGTCTGTTTCCCGTCGCCGAACGCGAGACACTGCAAGCGGCGCCTCCTGCCGAGTCGGCCGAACAAATCTTCACGGCTTGGGCACATCCTCGCGATCGGATCACCGGGAGTGCGAGGTACGGGATGCTCGAACGGCTGTTGGAACACCTCAGGTATGCCGCCACCCTCAAGGCGTGCTCGGAACAGGCCCGGCATCCCGCCGAGCGCCATTTGTTCATGACCCTCGCGGCCGTGCACGAGGCGAAGTCGCGCAAGCTGATGCAGCGGGTCAAGCAGACAGGCCTCGCCGAAGCTGCCATCGAAAAAGTCCCAGAGCGCGGACGTCGTGATCCGGCCGCGGTGAAAGGCGGGACCAGAGCGCGGCATGCAGCCCCCAAGCGGTCACGGTTCCCCTTTTGGGGTTAGGCCATCGAAGACCGATGAGCCCGAATGGCGCACTCGGTTTGTAGGCGTTCTCTGCTTCGATCCGTTCAGGTGCTGCCCGGACCCGTTCGAGCGCGGCGAAGCGGCGGTGCCCGATCGGTCCGAACGCACCAGATTTTTGGACTTTCTTCAGTTTAGTAGAGAGCGGTTTGGTGGGCGATGCCCCTTTCGAACTGGGTGGGGCTGGTGAAGCCGAGCGCCGAGTGACGGCGGCGGGGATCGTGGAAGCCATCGATGTAACGGGCCAGCGCGTCGATGGCCTCGGCTCGTGTCTGGAACGCGGTGCGCCAGACCAGTTCGCTCTTCAGCGTTTTGAAGAACGTCTCGACCATCGCGTTGTCAAAGCAATTCCCCTTGCCGGACATCGAGATCACGATGCCATGTCTGCGTAGCTCCGCTTGATACTCGTTCGCACAATACTGACTGCTGCGGTCGGAATGATGCAATAAACCGGGCCCGGGCTGCCGGACGACGAGGGCGCGTCGCAGCGCGGTCAGGGCAAGTTCCGTGTGAAGACGGTCGCCCGCCGCCCAATCCACGACGCGGCGGGAGTACAGATCGAGGACCACAGCCAGAGACAGCCAGCCTTCCCGCGTCCAGATGTCGGAGATGGATGATCCATCTCCCGCTCACGTCGGCCGTCGATCCAGTTGCGCAGCGTCGAGAGCCCGACGCCGAGATCGGCCGCGACCTCCCGGCGGGACAGCCCGTTCGTTTGGGCCAGCCGCACCGCTTCGGCACGAAACTCAGGGGTAGAGGTCTGCTTCCGATCCGCCATGGAAACCCTCCTCCTTCAGGACAAAGGAACACGACCAAAGCAATTCCACCCGAGGGATGGCTGGCCCGTGAGATCCGGATCGGTACAGTCCCCATGGCGGCGGCGCGTTACGCATCGTAAGGGCCACCGTGAAACCTGGATGGCAATGCGCCGGGTGGATGGATCATGACCGAAGATCGACCGGATCGCGGGAAAACGCGCCGCGTCCTCGTCCTGGGGGCGACGGGCACCATCGGTCGGGCGACCGTGCGCGCTCTGGTGTCACGTGGCCATGACGTGGTCTGCCTCGTCCGGCGCTCGCCCGCCACCGCGATCCCCGCTGATCTGGATGAACCGCCCGGGGTCTCGGCAGGGGCCTCCGAACGGATCGTGGACTTGACCGATCCGGTGTCGCGGGCACGCGATGGGATCCGGGGTGAATCCTTCGATGTCCTGGTGTCGTGCCTCGCGTCGCGCACCGGACTGCCCGAGGATGCCTGGGCGATCGATTATGGGGCGCACGTGAGCGCCCTTCGCGCGAGCCGGGACGCCGGGGTCACCCGGGTCGTGCTGCTGTCGGCGATCTGCGTCCAGAAACCCGTTCTCGCGTTTCAGCACGCCAAGCTCGCCTTCGAAGCGGTGCTGATCGCTTCCGGGGTGGACTACACGATCGTGCGGCCGACGGCGTTCTTCAAATCGCTGTCGGGGCAGATCGAGCGTGTCAGACGCGGCAAGCCGTTCCTGGTTTTCGGCGACGGAACTCTGACGGCCTGCAAGCCGATCGGTGACGACAATCTGGGCAGCTACCTCGCGGACTGCCTCGACGACGCCGAACGGCGTAATCGTATTCTGCCGATCGGCGGACCGGGCGAGGCGATCACACCCAAGGCGCAGGGCGAGCGGCTCTTTGCCTTGCTGGGACGCGAGCCGCGCTTCACCCACGTCCCGGTGATGCTGCTGGACGTCATCGTCACCGTGCTGGCGACGATCGGGCGCTGGGTGCCGGCCCTGGCCGCGAAGGCGGAACTCGCGCGGATCGGCCGCTACTACGCGACGGAGTCCATGCTCGTGCTCGATCCGGCGAGCGGGCGCTACGATGCGCAGGCCACCCCCTCCACGGGGTCGGAGACGCTGTTCGATCATTATGCGCGCGTGATCCGTGGCGAGGCGGTCGCGGAGCGCGGCGACCACGCGGTGTTCTGACGACGCAAAGGCTCAGTGACATAGGGTTCGCGCCGATCCCCTGACGAGATCCCATCAGGCCCGACGATCCCAGCGGATCTTCTGTTCTGATCGCAGCGCACCGGTCGCGCACATCTATGGTCGCACGCCGACCTCCCGCACGCCCGTCCTCATCCCGTCCTCGAACGTGAACTCGATCCCGGCGTTTTCCAGGGCGCGGCGCACCGCTAGAGCGGTTTCGCCCCGTGTCCGGATTGGCGAGTTCGGATCCTCGAGGCGGTTGATCGTCGAGACCGAGACGTTCGCCAACCCGGCGAGATCATCCTTCGACAGGCTGAGGAAAGCACGCGCCGCGCGGATCTGGCCCGGGGTGATCGCCTCGCTGCCCGGGACCGAACCGGCGGCCGGGTTCCCGGACGCGGCGGCGCGGGCGGCGCTCTCGGACGAGCCGTAGCGGGTGCGTCCGGGTACGTTGAGGCAGACGCCAACCCACTCCCGGACGGAACCATCGGTGTTGAGGACGGGGGCGCCGCGGGCGTTGAACCACCGGTAGATGCCGTCGGCGCACAGGACGCGGTAATCGGTGTTGTAGGGGGCGGTATGCTCGACGGCGGTCATCCAGGCCGCATGGGTCCGGGGCCGGTCCTCGGGATGCACCGCGTCCAGCCAGCCCAGGCCCTGCATCTGCGCATGGCTCTGGCCCGTCAGTTCCATCCACTGGGGCATCTCGCTCGGCTCGCCGTTCGACTTGTTGACCCAGAACACGGCTGCCGTGGCGACGATGAGGGCATTGAGCCGGTCGTGCCGCTGCAGGAGGGCGCTCATGGTGTCGTGTTGCGCGGTCACGTCGAACACGACGCCCATGCCGTGGCTCGGCGTGCCGTCCGGGCCCATGATGACCTCGGCATGGTGGAGGAGCCAGCGCTGCGTCCGGTCCGGCCGGATGATGCGGAACTCGCGACTGATCGGCTGGCCCGACCTGAGCATCGCGATCTGGTCCCCATGGGCCGCCCGGTCCTGGGGATGGATCATGTCGATGGCAAAGCCGAAGGTCATCTCGGTGGCGGGTTCCAGCCCGAAGATGCGGTAGAAGCCGGGCGAAGCGTCGAGGTGCTCGGATTGGAGGTTGGCGGACCAGAACCCCACCTTGCCCGTATCCTCGATGAGCTTGAGGAGGTGCCGAGAGGAGAAGGCGCGCGGTCCGATCTCCCGGGCGGGCACGGCGGATGGACGCATGAGCGAATGTGTCGGCATTCGAATCCCTCGGATCTGTGCCGCCCGCAGGAGAGCGTGGGTCAAATCATGTCGCTCATGCATGTCTGAAGTGTTAAGAGCAAGAATTCAATTCACTTCATGCGTGCATGGAGAGACGAATGGTCGATTTACGCGCGAAAACAGTCATGGGCGCGCCATGGAGGCGCGCGACGTCCCGGGGGCGCCCCTTGGGAACTGCACGGACCTGGATCCGCCGGGCGTTCGGGAAACCGTGCACGATCCGCAGGCGCAGGCCATCCGTGAACCGAAATCTTGCTTCTCGCCGAACCGGCCCGAATTCTTTCCGGAAAGACACGAATGGCGCCAGTTCTTCTATGTGATGACCGGCGAGTCGGGCCCATTGCTTGACGTTCCATAAGCGCGCGGCTCCTAGAGTTCGCTCCGAGGTGGCGACCCGTCCATCTGCCCCGGGGGAGAACAGATGTTTTTCGGTAGCCAGGCTCTCACCGCGAAGCTGAACGCCCTCAATGCCTCGCAGTCGCTCATCGAGTTCGACCTCGACGGCAAGGTCGTCACCGCGAACAAGAATTTCCTCGACGCCCTCGGCTATCGCCTGGACGAAATCCAGGGACGCCACCACTCTCTGTTCGTGGACGCCGCCGAGCGCGAAAGCGAGGCGTACCGCCGGTTCTGGGAGGCCCTGCGCCGTGGCGAGTACCAGGCGGCGGAGTACCGCCGCATCGGCAAGGGCGGTCGCGTGGTCTGGATCCAGGCCAGCTACAACCCGCTCCTCGGGCGCGACGGCAAGCCCACGGGCGTGTTCAAATGCGCCGTCGACATTACCGCCCAGAAGCTGCGCGCCGCCGATTTCGAGGGCAAGCTGCGGGCCCTCGACCGCTCGCAGGGCATCATCGAGTTCGACCTCGACGGCAAGGTCCTCACCGCGAACGCGAATTTCCTCGGCATCGTCGGCTATACCCTCGACGAGGTGACGGGCCGGCATCACGCCCTGTTCGTCGCCGAGGACGAGCGGAGCGGCGCGGCCTACGGCGCCTTCTGGACCAGCCTGCGGCGGGGCGACTTCCAGCAGTCGGAGTACAAGCGCATCGGCAAGGGCGGCCGCGAGCTCTGGATTCAGGCCACCTACAACCCCGTGCGCGACGCCTCCGACCAATTGGTGAAGATCGTCAAGTTCGCCACCGACGTCACCGAGCCCGTGAAGGACCGGCTGCGGCGGGTCGCCCTGCAACGGAGCATCGACCGGGATCTCGACGGCGTCGCGGCCTCGGTCTCGCGGGCCTCCGAGCAGGCGATGGGCGCCGCCAGCGCCGCCGAGGAGGCGGCGGGCAACACCCAGAACGTCGCCGCGGGCGCCGAGGAACTCGCGGCCTCCGTCGGCGAGATCAGTCAGCAGGTCAACCGTGCCCTCCAGGTTGCGGACCGCGCCGTCGCCCAGGCGAACGCCACCTCCGTGGTGGTGGCCGGCCTTGCGGCGGCGGCCCAGCGCATCGGCGAGGCCGTCGAGCTCATCGACCGGATCGCGAGCCAGACCAACCTCCTGGCGCTGAACGCCACCATCGAGGCGGCGCGGGCCGGCGAGGCGGGCCGCGGCTTCGCCGTGGTGGCGGCGGAGGTGAAGAGCCTCGCGTACCAGACCGCGAAGGCCACGGAGAGCATCGGCAGTCAGATCACCGAGACGCAATCGGCCGCGAACGAGGCCGCCGCGGCCATCGCGGGCATCGGCGGCACCATCACCGAGGTCAACCAGATTTCGGCCGCCATCGCGGCGGCCATCGAGCAGCAGGCGGCGGTCGCGCAGGAGATGTCCGGCAACATGCAGGCGATGACGAGCGCCGTGATGGAGATCAGCCACAACGTCGGCGAGATCGCCGCCTCGACCCAGGCCATCGACACCCAGACCCGTCAGGTGCGCGAGGCCTCCCGGGCCATGGCGTCCTGAGCCTGCCTCCCGAAACGGCCGCCGCTCCATCGCCCCGAGGACGAGAACCGTCCGGGGGCGCGTTCGTGGGGCACTCGGCGCTCGGGACGGATCTCGAAACGGCAAGCAGGAACCAGCGCCCCTTGAGCGACATCGACGCGCGGCAGACGTCCGACCGCCCCACCGCGAGCGAGCCTCCTTCCCCCGGCCGGACCGGCCCGGTTCCGACACCGCCGCCGATCGCCGGCCCCGATCGTCGTCCGCTGGTCGCCATCCCGGCGGGCGTCACCGCCTTCCTGGCCGCCTTCTTCGTGCGCGATGCGATCCATCCGCACCTGCCGCCCGGCTTTCCCTTCCTCACCTTCTTCCCGGCCGTCATCCTCTCGACCTATTTCTGCGGGGCCATGGCCGGGCTCGTCTGCGCGACGCGGTCGGGACTCGCGGCGTGGTACTTCTTCGTCCCGACCGCGTTCGTGATGGAGCGCGCCGTCGTCACGGCCCTCGCGCTCTACACGGTCGTCGTGGGCATCGACATCCTGCTCATCCACCTCATGCAGCGGGCGATGGCGGAGCTCGTGCGGGCGGAGGCCACGGCACGCGCCCTCCTGGACCAGCGCGGCCACCTCGCCTCCGAACTCGAACGGGAGACCGCGTGCCGCCGGATACATGAGCGCCTCGCCGAGCATTCGCTGCTCCTCGACCTCGCCCTGAAGGCCGCCGATGCCGGGACGTGGCACTACAGCGTGGCGAGCGGTCGCGCGCTCCTGTCGGCCGAGATGGCGCGACAGCACGGCCTCGGCGAGGCGGAGATCGAAGTCGACCTGCGGCGGGACTGGCAGCCCCTCGTCCATCCGGAGGATGCGGTCCGGACCCTCGCCGATCTCGAGGATGCCATCGCGGCGCGGGGGACGTTCGTCTCGGATTTTCGCATCCCCCTGCCCACGGGTGAAACGCGCTGGCTGAGTTGCATCGGCCGCGCCGAGATCGGGCCGGCGGGCGAGGCCGAATGGGTCGTCGGCCTGACCCTCGACGTCACCGCCCGGAAACTGGCCGAGCGCCGCAGCGAGCATCTCGCGCGGCACGATCCCCTCACGGGCCTCGCCAACCGCATGCAGTTCCAGGAACGCTTCCTCCAGGAGATCGCGCGGGTGAAGCGTGGCGGGACCTCCTTCGCCCTCCTCTGCCTCGACCTCGACCGGTTCAAGGCGGTCAACGACACCCTCGGCCATGCCGCGGGCGACACCCTGCTCAGGATCGTCGCGGATCGGCTGCGGTCCGCGGTGCGAACCGAGGACACCGTGGCGCGTCTCGGCGGCGACGAGTTCGTCGTCATCCAGACCGGAGCGACGTCCCGGGACGATGCCGCCGTCCTCGGCGGGCGGATCGCCGAGGCCGTCGCAGCCCCCCTGGCGATCGAGGGACACACCGTCGAAATCGGGGTCAGCATCGGCATCGCCCTCGTGCCGTGCGACGGCGCGGATCCCGACGCGGTTTACCGGATCGCGGATCGGGCCCTGTACCGGGCCAAGGCCGATGGCCGGAGCCTGCGCCGACAGGCGACCTGAAGGCCCACCGCGCCGAACGGCCCATCCGTCACGCGACCCGCGCCGGGACGGCGGCGCCGGCCGCCTCGGCCAGGGGCTGGAACGCGCGGACGAGGTCGGGATCGACCTTTCCGGCCATGCTCCGCAAGATGGCGTAGGCTTCATCGCCGCCGAGCGGCTTCTTGTACGGACGGCGCTCGATCAGGGCGCCGAACACGTCGCAGACCGTCACCATTCTGACGAGATCGGGGATCCGGTCGGCCCGGAGATTGTCCGGATACCCGGATCCGTCGAGGGCTTCGTGGTGCGAGCGCACCACGGCGAGCATCGCCTCCGGATGGTCGCCCCCCCGCAGCATGTCGTAGCCGATGGACGGGTGGGTCCGCATCACCGCCGCCTCGTCGTCGTCGAGGAGACCGGGCTTGTTCAGGACCGACAGGGGGATCCGGGTCTTGCCGAGGTCGTGCAGGAGCGCGGCCTGCGTCAGTTGCTGGCAATCGGCCTTGCGGATGCCGAGGTGCCGGGCGAACCCGGCCGCCAGACCGGCGACGAGGAGGCAGTGCTGGTGCGTCGCATCGTCGAAGCGCCACACCACGTCGAGCCAAGTCCGGACGTCGGTCTGGTCGAGGGCGGTCAGCACGATCTCGGCGCCGTGCGTCACCTGTTCCGGGGTCGGGGCCGTTCCCGCCCGTCCGCGGTCGAGGATGCGGGTGAGGACGGCATCCGCCGCCACGGCACCGGCAAAGGTCGCCCGGACGGTGTCCGGTCCGGGTGCCCCGGCCAAGAGGCCGTCGAGGGCCGCCGCGAGGGACCAGGCCGCGTCGTCCGCCCTCAGGGTCCGGTCGGCGCCGAGGGCCCGGGCCTGGGCGCGGGCACGGGGCGTATCCTCGTGCATCAGGCAGAGGAACGGCGGCCGGTTCGGGCCGAGGCGGCCGAGATGCCGGTACAGGCTGGCGACCGAAGTCGAACGCGAGAGGGAAGCGTCGCCGATCACCGCCAAGACGCGCCCCGGGGCCGGAAGCATCACGGGCTCGGCCGGATCGAGGAGATCGACCACCACGGGCTCGCCCCGGTCTCCCAGGATACCGGACATCCAGCGGCACCGGGTCGGCGTATCGGTGAGAACAAGGATGGCAGCCACGCTCGTACCTATCTCGTCGCAGGTTCGAGCGTAGGGTAGTCGCCAAGGTCCTAGGGCGGTCTGCGGTCGATGAACGAGAAGACGGGGTATTCAACGGTTTTACCGGCGCTGCAGTGACAGTCTCCGGCTCATCTTCTCCGGCCACCCACGTTCGTGACAGAAAACGCATCAGCCGAAGCGCCGGCTTGACCTAA
>Ga0182226_1000069_pt1 | contig 17812 bp, 21 predicted proteins | sample G6R1MG_27_FD_129658 | JGI IMG/M metagenome (GOLD analysis project Ga0182226, IMG submission 129658) | Miscanthus phyllosphere microbial communities from Michigan, USA - G6R1_MAIN_07NOV2016_LD1 MG | ecosystem: Host-associated > Plants > Phyllosphere > Phylloplane/Leaf | place: USA: Michigan...
AGGCCGGCGCCGTCGTCGCCGTCTGGGGCATCGCCCAGCGTGACGCCCTGGAGAACGACGTCCTCCCGATCCTCTGCGCCCCCGGCGCCATCGACGGCTGAAGCCCGGCCCTCCCTCCGTTCACCAACTCGAAGAAGGCTTGTCGTCCATGGCTCCGAGGCGTCCATTCCCCGTCGATCCGGTCATCACCGCCCTGGCGATCGGCTACCGCAATCAGGCGCAGGATCTGATCGCCGATCTGGTGATGCCGCGCATCCCGGTCCTCGGGGAGCGGTTCAAATGGACCGAATATCCCATCGCCGACCGCTTCTCCGTGCCGGATACCCGCGTCGGCCGTCGCGGCAAGGTCGAGCGCGTCGAGTTCTCCGGCGTGGAGCGTTCCGGCGCCGTCGAGGATTACGGCCTGGAGGACGCGATCCCGATCTCCGACATCGACGAGGCGGAGAACCAGCGCAATCGGGGGCTCGGCAACATCGACCCCGAGGCGATCGCCGCCGAGGGGCTGACCGACCTGATCCTGCTCGATCGCGAGATCCGTGTCGCGGCCGTCGCCCAGAACCCGGCGAACTACGCCGCCAACAAGCGCCGGGTGCTGTCCGGCGGCGATCAGTTCTCGGACTACGTCAATTCCGATCCCATCGGCGTGATCAAGGCGTGCTGCCAGGGCACGCTGATCATGCGGCCGAACACCATTTCCCTGAGCCGGGACACGTGGACCGTGCTGTCCTCGCACCCGCACCTCGTCAACGCGATCAAGGGCAACGTCACCGGGCGCGGCATCATCAGCCCCGAGGATTTCGTCCGCCTGTTCTCCGGCGAGGGGATCAAGCGCCTCCTGATCGGCGAGAGCTTCGTCAACACCGCGCGCCGTGGGCAGACGGAAGTGATCTCCCGCGTCTGGGGCAAGTCGATCCAGTTCCACTACACGAACCCGCAGGTGCGCCCCGAGCAGGGCGGGATGACCTGGGGCTTCACCGCCCAGTACGGCACCCGCATCGGCGGCAAATGGCCTGACAAGGACGTCGGCCTGGAGGGCGGCGTCGTCGTCCGCATCGGCGAGCGCGTCACCGAGCAGGTGGTCGCGAAGGACGTCGGTTACCTTTTGCAGAACGTCGTCCCCTGAGCCCGGCGCCGGCCCGGCCGGTCTGCCTCCCCGCTTGAAGAGCCGTTGAAGGACGCCATCCATGGCCAAGGACACCAGACAGACCCCCACCGGCACCCTCGGCGAACTCGCCCCGGCGGCCGAGCGGGTGGCGCTCGACGCCGCCCCGGCCGGCGCGCCCGTGAGCGCCGGCACCGCCACCGCCGGGAGCGTCGCCGAGGCGGCGGCTTTGCTCGATACGACCGCGATCCTGCGCGAGGTTCCCGGTCCCGGCGTCGGCGCCGAGCGGGTCGCCGATCGCGTGGAGACCGTGCGGGACCGCCCCGTGGAAGACGCGATGCGCCCGTCCACGCCTCCGGCGACCCCCTTCATCGATCCGGAGGACGTGCCCGGCCGGCGCAGGGTCGAGGTCGCGACCCGCATCACCCATGACGGCCTCGACTACACGCCGGATCACACCGATCCCGCCCGCCGGTCCGTCCTGCTCGACTTCAAGCAATATTCCGAACTCGCCGCCATCGGCGCCGTGATCCCGCTTTCCTCGCGCGACGTCCGGGACTGGGCCGACGACGAGGACTAGCGGGCGCGCGGGGTAGCTCAGCGGTAGAGCGTTGGGCTCATAACCCAGGTGTCGCCGGTTCAAATCCGGCCCCCGCATCCACGAATACTGAGGGACCGTACAGGGATGTGATCCCCGAGGCGGTCCACCCACGGGGTGAGTGCTGCGTCCCCGTGGGCAGTAGGGGCCAGCACGCCCCGGCCGGCGGGACAAGGTTTCCCGCCGGCTCCCCCATTCACCGGATCACGCGCATGTCCCGCCCGCCCTTCGTCACGCGCGCCGACATCCAGGCGCGCCACCCCCAGCAGCTCGCGGTGCTCGCGGCCGACGAGGACACGCGTCTCGTCGATCCCGTCCGCGTCGACGCCGCGTGCGAGGACGCCTCCACGGAGATCCGCGCGGTGCTCGGCTCGCGCTACGACGCCGCCGCCCTCGACCGGCTCAACGCCGAGAGCCGGGGCGTGCTCCTGCTCTATGGCCTCGACATCGCCCTCTACCGGATCTCGTCGGCGTTCGGCCGCACCACGGAAGAGCTGGGCAAGCGCTACGCCACGGCCATCAAACGGCTGGAGAGCATCGCCGCCGGCCGGGGCAGCCTGGAGACCGAGGAGGCCGGGGCGGTTGCCGGGCCCGGCGACGCGGAGCCCGTGCAGATCGCGCCCGGCGGCGTCGTCATCGACGCGCCCGAGCGCCTGTTCACCCGCCGCCGCTTCGGGGGCCCGGCGTGAGCGGCGTCGGCATCGTCGTCGAGGTCGGCAGCTTCGCGGCGATCGAGGCCCTGATCTCGCGCCTGGAGCATTTCGACGAGGCAGGCCTCCTCACGGACATCGCGGCGATCGGCGAGTTGCAGACCCGCCGCCGGATCGAGGAGGAGAAGACGGCGCCGGACGGCACCGCCTGGGCGCCGAACGCCAAGGGGACGTCCACCCTCCTCCACACGGGTGAGCACTTGCGCGACAGCGTCGCGTCGAGCGTCTCCGGCTCGCAGGCCGAGTGGGGCTCGTCCTGGGAGTTCGCCCACGTCCACCAGAACGGCGCCGTCATCGTGCCGAAGGGCGCCGAGCCCCTGGCCTTCCGCGTCGGCGGCAAGGTTCGGTTCGCCCGCAAGGTCACGATCCCGAAGCGCGAGTTCGTCGGCCTCTCCGCCGAGAACGGCCGGGAGATCGTCGAGATCGTCACCGACTACCTCGGGAGGCTCGCGCAATGACGACGCTCCTCTCCCTCGTCGAGACGTCGCGGGCCTTCGCCCTGCGCACCGCCGCCGTGGCCCGTCTGGCCGCCGAGTTCGAGGGCGTCGAGGTCAAGGCTTGGCCGGGCAAGCTCGACGTCCAGGACATGGTCGAGCGGACGGGCATGAACCCGCCCAGCATCCTCGTGGCGGTGACGGGCCAGCCGGCCTTCGACGACAGGCTGGCGGGCCAGCATGACGAACTCCTCGACCTCACCGCCTACGTCGTCACCGAGGACAAGCCCCTGGGGCCGGCCCGCAAGGTCTATCGTGGCGACGAGATCGGCCTGTCGCTCTGCAACGGTCTCCTCCGGTTCCTTGCGACCGACGCGGCCCGCTGGGGGATCGACGAGGCCGGGCACCCGGAGAACGCCAAGGGGCAGGCCGTCCTCACCCTCGCCGGCCTGAAGCAGGGCACGGCCTTCTTCGCCGTGACGTGGCGTCAGACGGTCCACGGCCAGGGCCGCCAGCTCCCAGCCGCGTTCGAGGGGCCGCCCCCGCCCCTGCCCACCTTCCGGGACGACGCCGCGCCCCCCGGCACCGATCTCACCGTGGAGGTGGTCCGGTGAGCTACATCGCCTCCGAGCTGCGCCGCCTGCGCCGCGAGAACGTCCGCCTCAACCGCAAGCTCGCCCTCATGGAGATGGGCGGCAAGGTGGTCGACCGCGACGAGAAGACGAAGATGGTCCGCCTGGAGATCGGCGAGGACCCGGAGACCGGCGCGAAGATCAAGGGCCCGTGGGTCCGCGTCGCCTCGGCGCTCGGGGCCGGCGGCACCAAGGCTTTCCGCCTGCCGGACCTCGGCGAGGACATGACGATGCGCAGCGCCTCGGGCGTGCTCGGCGCCGACACGGTCGCGCATTTCGGGGCGCACAACGAAGACGAGAACAAGTACCCGGAGAACCAGGCCGGGGACGAACTCGTGATCGAGCGCGGCGACGCACGGATCTCGCTGTCCGGCAAGGGCATCGCCCTGACCAAGGGGGACGAGACCGTGAAGCTCGCGGGCGACGGCCTCACCGTCAGCAAGGGCGGCCAGGGCTTCAAGATCGACGGCGAGGCGCTGGCGATGCTCGGCGTGCTCAAGGCCAAGGGCGGCAGCCGCCCGGCCGTGTTCAAGGGCAGCAAAGACGCGCGCGGCGTCGAGAACGTCGAAGGCAACGATCAGCTCCTTGTCTGAAGGAACCCCCATGTCCGAAGCCAAAACCTACACCACCACCAAGCTCTGCGGCCCCCGCGTCGCCGGCATCCCCGTCGAGGCCGGCAAGGCCGGCACCAAGCTCGACCTCACCCCCGAGCAGGCCGAGAGCGACCTGCGCGAGGGCGCCATCGTCGAGAAGGACGGCAAGCTCTCCGATGGCTTCGGAAAGAAGAGCGGGAAGATCGACGCGCTGCATGCCGGCATCGCCGAAGAGCGCGCCCGCTTCGAGGCCGTGCGGGCCGGCGCGCCTCCGAGCCCCGCCGCACCGGTCGCCGAGGCGCCGGCCGAGCCGGTCGCCGTCCCCCCGCCGGATGCCGGGAAGACTGCGGCCAAAGCCGCCGCGACGGACGCTTGAACGGCTTTTGAAGGGAACGGGCCGTGACCATGATCCGGTATCGGACAGGCATCGATCGACGGACCGGACAGGTGCTCCGGGGCTGGCCGCACTGCCGCCAGTCCATGGGCGTCATCATCGAGACGATGTTCGACGAGCAGGTGATGAACCTGGAGTTCGGCTCCGCACTCATCCGGTTCATCGGACGCAACACCGTCGCGCCGGTCGTGACCAAGGTCTACCGCGCCGCCTTCGTGGCGATCCGCAAGCACGAGCCGGAGTACAGGCCCGCCCGCGTCCAGTTGCTGCGCCTCGACGGCACGGGCGTGCTCGCCCTTGGGTTCGACGGCCTCTACTTTCCGGAGGGCCGGTTCGGGAACTACGCGATCAGTCAACGAAAGGGCGAGGCCTTTCCGCTCCAGGCGGCCGCCATCTTGGGGCAGGCGGCATGACCGCCTACGCCGCCGATACGCTGGATCTGTCGAGGATCGAGGCTGCGGACGTCATTCCGGCGCTGTCGTACGAAAGCACGGTCCAAGCGTTCGTCACCGCTTTTCTCGCGGCGTGGGCCGAGCAGCGGGCGACGCACCCGACGCTCCCCGCCTACGACGTCGAGACCCTCGCGACCGACCCGGCCATCATCGCTGGGCGTGGTGCCGCGTTCGTTCGCCTTCTGGAGCGCGCCGCCTTCGACGATCGCGTGCGCAACCTGTTGCTGGTCTCGGCCAAAGGCCGCGCCCTCGATCTCATCGGAACCACCTATTACGGCGTCGCCCGTATGATCGTGCCGGCCGACGTCGCCACGGGTGCGGCCGAGGTCGAAGAGGAGGATGAACGCTACCGCCTGCGCCTTCAGCTCTCGCCCGAGGCCGGCTTGCCGCGCACGCGAATGCGGGGGGCGCCGCTCGGGACGGCCAAGACGCTCGGCGGCTACCGCTTCCACGCCCTCTCGTGCGATCTGCGCGTCCGGATGGCGGACGCCGCCTCCCTCGCGCGCGGGGGCATCAACGTGGCCGTCCTGGCCGAGGACGGCCACGATCCGGACGTGGTCACGGCCCGCGTCCGCGCGTGGCTGTCCCGCGACGACGTGAAAGGTGGCACCGACATCCTCGACGTGCGCCCGGCCATCAAGGCCACGCCCGAGATCCGTGCCACCCTCTTCGCGCTGCACGGCCCGGCCGAGGACGTGCTCCTTGGCTTGGCGGAGCGGAACCTGCGCGCATTCGCCGGGCAGCGTGGCCCGTTTCGCACCCCGCTTTACGGGCAGGCGATCGACGCGGCGTTGAAGGTGCCCGGCATCGAGTACCTCGCCCGCCACGCGCCGAGCGCCGACGTCCTGGCGCCCTTCGGCACCGTGGTCGAGGTCGGCGCCGTTCGCCTGGATCTCAAGCGCGTGGGGCCGGTCTATGGCTGACGCGCTCGACCTCCTGCCCGGCGCGGCGGCACCCTTCGAGATCGCCCTCCTGGAGGCGCTCCTCGCGTCGATGCCCATCGACGCGGCGGCGGCGTCGACGGTGTGGGATCCGTGGACCTGTCCGGCCCACCTCCTGCCCCAGCTCGCCTACGCCCTCTCGGTCGATCTCTGGTACGACGACTGGCCTGAGCTGAAGAAGCGCTCTGTCATCGCGGCCTCGCCCGAGCTGCACGACCTCAAGACGTCGATCGAGGGCTACCGGCGCTACCTCGCCATCGTCGATTGCCGCCTCGTCGACTATGTCGCCCCGCCGAAGGGCTTCGTCGCGGGCGAGACCCAGACGGACGAGGAGCGCCGTGCCTGGCTGCGCGGCCTGCCCGAGCTGCGGCTCTACACCGGTGTCGAGTTCGGCGCCTTCGACGGCGGCCTCTACGCCGATCTCGGCTTCGCGGATCTCGATCCGGCCCTGGACGATCGCGGGCGCCAGCTCGCCGCGCGCAAGGCCCGGCTGTTCGATCCGCAGACCGGCACGTTCACCCAGATCGGGCCGGTCGACTTCGACCGCCTGGAGGCCGGCGAGACCACGGTGGCGGTCGAGCGCATCGCCCTGCCGGGCCCGTTCGATCCGCTCGCCCTCTACGCCGACCTCGCCTTCGCGGACGCCGCCTGCGCGGTGCCGGAGTACCCGGCCGCTGCCCCCGTCTTCACGTGGCGCACCGACACGACCGGCGCCGTCGCGGCCGGCGCGCTGCTCGATGCCCTGCCCAACGGGCTCAAGGCGGTCGACGCGGCGCCCGAGCGCGTGCCCCTGCGGCGGCTCCTCGACCTCGGCTTCTACGCCGACGTGTCCTGCGCGGACCGCGCCTTCGCGGGCGAGGAGACGGCGGCGCTCGGCTATTACGACGTCTACAAGCTCGCCCGCGTCGGCCAGAAGTCCGGCACCGCACTCTTCGAGGCCGGCGGCTACGCCGACATCGACTACGTCGGCTGGCCGACCCACACCCTCCACCTCCTGGTGGATGCCGGCGGCCCCGCCGACCTTGCCGCGCTCTACGCCGACGTCGGCTTCGCGGACCGCGCCTGCGCCATCGACGACGACCTCACCCGTTTCGATCAGGCCCTGCGCGCCGCCTACGTCGCCTCCGGCCCGGGCTCCGACCACGTCACCCTGTCGGCCGAGACCACCCGCTTCCTCACCCTGTCGGACGGCATCCCGCTCGACGGCTCCTTCCGTTTCGGCCAGCGCGTGCCCCGCGCTGGCGCCTGAGAGGTTCCGCCCATGTTCGATACCGTCGAGATCGGTCTCAATCAGAAAGTCACCAGCCGGGACATCAACCGGATCGGGACGTTCGCCCGCGCGGCGATGACGGCTTCGGTCCGGCACACCATCATGCCGGGACTGGCCTTCGCCGACTTCAGCTTCGTCTACGCCGGCTTCCAGCTCACCGTCTCGGAGGGCTTCCTCTACAAGGACGGCGGCCAGTACCGCGCCGCCGCCGCCACGGTGATCAACCTCGTCGGCGACACGCCCCCGAGCGACGGCCTCAAGCGGATCGTGTCGGTCGTCGGCTATACCATCCCGGCCAAGTCCGACGCCGTCGAGCAGCGTGAGTTCGCGGTGGTGGTCAACCCGGCCACCAACACGGCGGCGGCGGTCTACCAGACCGAGACCCGGCAGGCGACGACGGTCAACCGGCAATCCGCCCAGGTCGCCCGCGTGCTCGGCGACGTCGCCCCCCAGCCGACGGCGCCGATCGTGGCGGCGGATCAGTGCGAACTCGCCCGCGTGGTCCTCACCCGCGCCGGCATCGAGAGCGTGACGATCGTCGAGGCGAACCGGGTGCCGAACCTCAAGGGTATCCAGATCCGCCTGAACGCCGTCGACGCCTTCGTGGCGGGCCAGGGCCTGCGGCTCGACACCCTGGACAAGAACCTCGCGGCCCTGGCCGCCGCCGCCCCGACGCCGACCTCCGAGGCCACGCTCCGGCAGATGACGGCGAACCTCGCCACGCTCAACGAGGTCACCCGGGCCAAGGTCGGGGATCTCGCCTACGGCACCGAGGTCGGCCTCGATCAGCGCTTCACCGACAACAGCGTGGCGGGCTACGCCGCGACCGTCCAGGACGGCATCCGCTTCCCCTGGGTCGCCGCCAAGGAGGCGCCCCTCACCCTGTTCACACCGGGCGACAACGCCGCCCGGATCACCGCCAACCTGCTGCTCCCCGCCTTCGACGAGGAGGCCCGCGTCACCGTCGAGGGCATGGACGGCTCGCTCTCGATCTCCAATCAGGTCAACACCGTCACGACGGCGGTGCAGCGCACGATCTCGCGCTCGGTGGTCCGCACGGGCGAGCCGTTCACGGTCTGCAACAACGGCTCGTTCTGGCAGGCCGGCACCTACAACGCCGCGACCGAGATCTTCACCCGCGAGGGCGAGACCTTCACGGCCCAGGCCACCGGCCTCGATTACGGCGCCCCGGTCGGCTATCCGCCCGGCACGCATATCGAGATGCGGCTCCAGAAGCAGTGGACCGACTACTGGTCCGATACCTACTGGGATCAGGTCACGGTCCAGGTCGGTATCAACGGCACGATCCGGGGCCAGACCTTCAAGGTGCCGGACTTCGGCTACCTGACCTCGATCGAGCTGCCCTTCACCACCAAGGACGCGGCCTTCGGCGTCACCCTCCTGCTCCTGGAGACCACGGTCGGCGCCCCGGCGCTGAAGCGCGTCGTCGAGAAGTGCGACCTCGCGGCGGCCGACATCGTCGCCGACGCGGCCGGCAAGGTGCGGACCCGGTTCCCGTTCCGGCCGGTCTACGTCGATCCGGGCAAGCTCTACGCCTGGGCCACCGTGACCAAGGGCAGCTATGCCTTGGCGACGGTGAAGAACAACAAGTTTGCCGAGGGCACGTCCTTCAACTCGACCGACAACGGCGAGTTCTTCGCGGGCGACACGGACGTCGACTTCGCCTTCACGGCCAACTTCGCCCGGTTCAAGGCGCCGCGCGTCGAGCTGCGCATGAACGACATCGACAACGTCAACGGTGACGTGATCTCGGCGCTGAAGATGCTCTACGGCTCGGTCGTGCCCTCCGGCTGCAAGATCGTCCACATGGCCCGCCGCTCCGGCGGGGCGTGGTTGCCGGTCGCCCAGCTCACCCCGGATCGCACGCCGCCCGAAGAGGTCGTGGCGGGCCCGTTCGCGACCCTGCCGCTGCCGGTCTCGGTCCAGCACAAGATCGTGCTGATCGGCACCACCACCCTGATGCCGGCGATCGACCTCGCCCAGGCCTGGGTGACGGCGCTGAAGCTCGGCACCACCCTCAACCACTTCACGCCGGTCCTCAACCTCGGCACCACCTGCAACCGCGCCGAGGTGCTGGTGACGGTCGACGGGCCCTTCGTGCCGGCCAACCACACCAACGGGTGCAAGCTCGTCGTCAACGGCGTCTTGGTCTCGCCCACGGCGACCTCGGTGGCGATCGACCCGAACAAGCCGGGCAAGCGCACGATCACCTATGCCTTCACCTTCGCGGACGCGACGAGCCTGCGGATCAACGTGACGGGCACGATCGCCTCGATGCTCTCGACCTACCACGTCGACAATCGCTTCTTCCGCGCCTGGCGCGTCTGACCCGGCCGGCGGCCCCGCCGCCGCGGTCCCCCGCCCGTTCCGCACCTTCAGGAGAAAGCCGCCATGGCAACCCGGAAAACCCCCTACGACCCGGCCAAGCGTTATGCCCTCGTCCTCGCGCAGGTGGTGCAGCTCGACGGCTTCACGATCCGCCCCGGCCCGACGCCGGGCGAGGCGCCCGCCGTCTCGGGCGCGTTCGCCAACCGCATCGCGGCCGAGCAGCCCGACGCGATCGTCGAGGCGCGCGAGCTGGCGCCCGAGCCCGAGGCGCCCGAGGCGCCGTCGCAGGTCCACGAGGACGCCGATGGAGTGGTGACCGTTGTCAACGCCGCTCGATAGGTTCCGCAAGCTCCAGACGGATGGTCCGGACGGCGCCCTGACGCTGGAGGACTGGAACGGCCTCCTCGACGAGGTCGGCGCCGCCCTGAGCGAGCTGCGCCAGAAGGCGGCCGGGCAGGATGCCGTGGCCACGCTTGCGATCGAGGTCCTGCTGAAGCGGATCAACGACGTGCTCGACCCGGCCTACGACGCGGTCGCCACCAAGGCGGCTCGGGTCGATGCGCTCCTCGCCACCCTCAACGGTGCCGGCGTCTCGGCGGACGCCGTCCTCGACACGGCCTTGCGGGTGCTCGTCACGCCCGCACAGCGGGCGCTCATCGACACGGCTGCGCAGGCCACGGATCTCGCCAAGGCCGTTCAGGTCGCGGCCAGGATCGGCGTGCGCGACCTCTACCTCTCCGGCTTCTGAGGAACCCCTATGGCAACGGCGGCAGGCCTGCTCGGGCAGGCGGACTTCACGGGCGGGGCCGGGACGGCGGTGCTCTTCACTTGCCCGGACGGGCAGAAGGCCGCCGTCACCGTCACCCTTTGCAACAACAACGAGACCGGCGCGGTGAAGGTGCGCGCCGGCTGGGCGACCGGCAACCGTACGGCACCGCAGGCGTCCGAGTTCGTGCTCGGCGGCGTCGGCGGCAAGACGCTCGCGGCCGGGGAAAGCATCCAGGCGACGATGCTGCTCGGCCCCGGTCAGAAGGCCTGCGCCGGCACGAACGGAACCAACGTGGCCGCGACATGCAGCGGCTTGGTGGAGGCGCTGGCATGAGCATCGCACAAACCGCGACGGCCGGGGGGCGTCAGCGGACCCGTACCGTCAAGATGGCGTTCCTGGCCTCGACCACGATCACCCCGGACGAGCGGTGGCTCGAAGCCTATGGCGTCGTCATGGGTGGCGCGCAGGGCGGGCAGGGCGGCCAGGGCCAATTCAGCAATCAGAACGGTGCATCGGGTGCCGGGGGGCACGGGGGCGGCTACACGGAAGGGCCTGCCACCTTCATGGTCGGTGTGCCCCTGCCGATCACGGTCGGCGCCGGCGGGACGGGTGGCGCGGGAACCCCCTACAGCAATTCCGCCGCCGTGCCGCTCGGTGCGTCTGGGGGGCCTGGTGGAACGTCCAGCATCGGCACCCAACTGAGCGCGACAGGGGGCTCCGCATCAGGGCCGGGGATCGGCGTCGGCGGACTGATCAACAGTCGAGGCGGAAGAGGCGGCGCTGGGGCGGCGGGCAGCTACAGCGGATCAAACACCTATGCGACGCCGGGGGCCGGCGGCGGTTCGGCCGGCAGCAATGCCGGCAACGGCTTCGACGGCGGTGCCGCAATTCGGGTGTTCGATACGCAGAACTATTCCCCCGCCGGGGGCGGCGGGACGGGCGGGCCGGGAGGGGCTGCGCTCATGGGCAATGTCGGTGGCGTGGGGGGCAAGTGCTCGGTCAGCGCGACGCCGGCACTCTCTGTTCCGGCCGACGCGTTCGACCCCCGGTATGCCTTCACCACCGCCGCGACGGGTCCAGGCATCGGAGCGTCCGGCACGGGTGCCATGATGCCGGCTCCCGGCGGGTTCCTCGCCGGGGGACAGGGCGGGACTATTAGCGCCTACACCCCCTATCCCGGCGGGCCCGGCGGTTTCGGCGGCGGCGGTGGCGGCGGGGCGGGGGCCGCCACGAGCGGCAACAATGCCGGTGCGGCCGGTGGGGCCGGCGGCCAGGGCATCGTCATCCTCGAAATCACTCTCGCGGCGTGAGGTCAGCCATGAAGATGCGCCTTGTCGACGGCTTCGTCGCCGACATCTCGGAAGATCCGGCCGGGAGCTTCCACCCCTCGATCGCGGCCGAGTTCATCGACGTGCCGGGCGGCGCGCCGGCTGATCTCCGGCCGGGCTACGGCTTCGTCGGTGGCGTGTGGACCGCGCCGATCGAGCCCGCCCCGCCGCCGGTCGAGCCCGCGCCCCCGGCCAGCTACCGGACGCGGGTGAGCCGGAACGAGTATTACGGCCTGTTCCGGCCGGACGAGGAAGCCCTCATCCGCATCGTCGCGAGCGAGCCGGTCACGGCGGCCGATCTCAAGGCGGCCGACGCGGCCGAGCGCACCCGCCTCATGCGGGTGGCGTCCCTGGCCGTGATGCTCCGGCGCACCGACGCCCTGACGCCCGACAGCGTCATCGACCTCGCCGACCATCAGGTCGAGGCCGGCCTCGACCTGATCGCAGCGATGGACCTGTTGGGCGATGGCCGCCCGGCCGAGATCAAGCGCGGCGTGCCGGCATAGGGAAACGACATGGCAACCGAAGTGAAGCGCCTCGCCGAAACCATCCAGGTCACCGATGTGTCCCGCATCGTGGTGACCGAGATCGTAGAGGTGGACGGGAGAATGATCCGAGCCATCCGCATCTGGGGCGCCGGCAGCGGCGAGGAACTCCCCGCCCTCGAAATCCAAGTCACGGCCCTCACCCCCGAGGCCATCGAGATCACCACACCGGCGATCCGGTTCTAGGACGCCTGGAACTCAACGCTCCGGCGGGGGCGCAGTCGGCGCTGGCACAGGGGAAGCCGGAGATGCCGGAACCGGTGCCGGGGGCACCTTCGGCGCCGGAGTCGTGTCCAGGCCCTCCTGCTGCAAGAGCCTTCGGAGCCTTTCACTGTCCGGGATGGGGGCGTCCTCCGGCCGGGGCTCATTCTTGGGATTGTCGCGCTTGCACGCGCTCGCATCGTCGCCCTTTTCCCGGAGGAAGCAGTAGACTGAGCGCTTGATCGCATCGCGGTAGGAGCAGCCCGTCACGCCCAGTCCAACGACCACCAGGATCCCCAAGGTCCCGAGAATCAACTTCAACACCGATTGGTTTCCTTAAGCTTTTGCATCTCCGGCAAGGGGGTCTCATATTCGCTGGAAACCAACAACGCCCCCCTCGGGGTGAGGCCCTCGCGTCCGGAGCGAAGCGCTTCGCGGCGTCCCGCTGCCTCTCCGCTCGATAACGTCGCGCCACTGCGTGTGACGGTTTAGCCGAGGGACAGCCGATGCCTGCCACCACTCCCCATGTCGGCGTCCGGGCGTATTTCGATCCGCTGGAAACGGCGTCGTTCCTCATCGCCGACATGTCCACCATCGGCGGAGCATTCACGGCGCCCCTGGCCGACCCGCTCCTGTTTCCCCTCAACGTGCCGGTCCACTTCACCACCGACGATCTGGCGATGACAACGGCCATCGGGGCGACGGGGACGCTGAAGTGGCTGACGGATGCCTGCATCGGTGAAGGCATCATCGCGTCCATCGTGGCGACCCGCGTCACGGACGATCCCGACATCGAAGATGCGATGGTCAACATCTGCGGCTCGGCGTCGAACCGCACCGGCCTGTGGTCGCTCCTGGAGGCGGAGGCCGAGACCGGCATCGCGCCCGATATCCTGATCGCGCCGGGCTACACCTCGCAGCGCCTCGGCAACGCCGCCAACCCGGCCGCCACGGTGATCGACGCCCTGTGCGAGCGCATCATCACGGGCGTAGGCGTGGTGGACACGCCCTCGACCTCCAAGGTGGCCGCCGTCGAGCACGCGGCCGACTTCGCCGAGACGCTCAACCTCATCGCCATCGCGCAGGGCGTGCGGGTGATGGGACCGTCCGGCACGCCCATCGTCCGCCCGGCCTCGTCGCACGTCGCCGCGCACATCGCCGGTTACGACAAGCGCCGGGGCGCGCCCTACTACAACCCCGGCAACCAGGCGCTGAAGGGCATCCTCGGCCCGAGCCGGGCCGTCTCCTTCCGGATCGACGATCCCGATTGCGAGGCGAACTACCTGCTTCAGCGGGGCTGCAACAGCTTCGTTCAGATGGTGAAGAACCGGACCTCGCGGAGCGTCAACGCCCCCCAGGGCAAGAATTTCTGGGGCTTCTTCAACACGTCTTCAAACCCGCGCTGGCGGGCGATCAACATGGTCCGTACCCGCAAGGCGGTGCGCGAGGTCATCCCGCGCACCCTGGCGCAGTACATCGGCCGCAACCTCGGGCCGCACCTCATCACCACCATCGGGCGCGGGATCGAGGGGTTCCTCGGCGAGCTGCACGGCCTGCCCGAGCCGGCGATCCTGTCCGGCTGGCGGGTGCTGTGGCCGCGCGACCTCAACGCCAACGGCACGCTCGCCGTCGGCGGCTCCGCCTTCCGGGTCAAGTTCCAGGAGGCGCCGCCCCTCGTCGACCTCCAGATCTTCACGGAGCCCAACGAGGCGTCCTTCGACATCACGGCGGCCGAGATCGCGGCGGCCATGACGGCCTTCAACGTCCAGGGCCAGCTCTACGGCGCCTGAGGGGAACCACCATGGACAACGTCATCCGGGGCGGAAACTGGTGGTGGGGCCAGTTGAACGCGTGGCGCGTGCTCGAGGAAGTCGAGATGCCCGAGATCGCCCACGCCCTCGACAGCTTCGGCCCCTCGGGCCACCACATGTCCGTGGAGTTTCCCGAGGACATGAACCCGCTCACCGCCTCGGTGAAGCACCGCACCAACGACCCGCAGGTGCGCGGGCTCTGCGGGCGCGTGCCGCCGAACTACGTCGAGGCGACGTACTACGAGAACCTGGAGAGCTTCCGGCCGGGCGGGACGCCGAGCGGGCGCATCGTCCTGTTGCGGGGCCTCCTCAACTCGGTGAAGTCGAACCCCGTCAAGGGCGTGAAGCGCTCGGACGTGGACTACAGCTTCACGACGATCGTCTACTACCACGACCTCTACGACGGGCGCTCGATCCACCGCTTCGATCTGTTCGGCGGGCCGGGCCAGACCCTCGTCGACGGCGTGAACCCCTTCGTCCACCGGGCGCAAAACCTCGCCATCGCCGGAGGCATCGTCCTGTGAGCAGCGGCATCCCCAACAAGCCGATCGACGCCTATCCCGTGGCGGATCTTGGCGACCTTCCAATCCCGCCGATGCCGCCCGAGGCGCCGGCCGGCACGGCCCCCGCCCCGGCCGTCCCGGCCCCGGCGGCCGACCTCGCCGAGGCGGCGGTGCTGACCTTCCTCGATCCCGCCGCCGTGCGGGCGACGGTGCCGCTTCAATTCCCCTTCAAGCTCCCCGACCGGGTGGTACGCACGATCGAGGTCCGGCGGCTCAACGGCGCCGAGGTCGGTCGGATCGCCAACGAGCGCGGCGAGGCGGTCGAACTCTACGATTTCTATGCCGCGATGTCGGGCCTGCCGAAGGCCGTCCTGCGCGGCCTGATCGACGACGATCTGGAGGCGTTCCTGGAGAAAGCCCGCCCTTTCTTGTGCCGGTTCGCCAGGGACGTCTTCTTGTCCCCGATTGGCGAGAGTGGCGCGGCCTCACCCGGCGTGCCGGACGCGCCCTCGGCGATCCCTGGTCCCGTGTCCTGACCTATCCGTGGACCGAGATCGTCCTCGCGGCGGTCGAGGACCAGGAGAACGAGGCCGAGGGCGGTGCCGGAGCCCTGATCGAAGCCCTCATGGCTATCCGCGCCGCCATGGACTGATCCCATGTCCAATCTCGACGTCGCCCTCCGGCTCCGGCTGATCAACGGCCTCAAGGCGGGGGCCAGCGAGGCCAAGCGCGATCTCACCGGCGTCCGCAAGGCCGCCGAGGGCCTCGGCAAGGCCCAGGCCGGGGATGGTCTCTCCCGCTCCCTCGACAAGGCCGGAGGATCGGCGCGCAAGGCGAAGGTCGACGTTGCCGCCGTGGGTGAGGCCGCCGGCAAGGTCTTTCGCACTCCCGCCGGGGATGGTCTCTCCCGCTCCCTCGACAAGGCCGGAGGATCGGCGCGCAAGGCGAAGGTCGACGTTGCCGCCGTGGGCGAGGCCGCCGGCAAGGTCGCTCGCACTCCCGCCGGGGACGGTCTCTCCCGTTCCCTCGACAAGGCCGGCGCCTCGGCACGCAAGGTCAAGACCGACGTCGCAGCCGTGGGCGAGGCCGCCACGTCGGTCGGCAAGGCGCGCGGGCTCGACGGGCTCGGCCGCGACCTCGACAAGACGGACGCGAAAGCCCGCAAGCTCAAGCGCGGCCTCGACGAGGTGGGGCGCAGCCGTGGACGCGGCGGCAGCGGCATCGAGCCCCTGTCGCGTGATCTGGAGGGTGCCGTCGCGCGGGCCAAGCGGCTGGAGCGGCAGCTTGCCGGGCTGCGCAGCACCCGTGGGTTCAGTGCCATTGCCCCCACCCTCGACGCCGCTGCCGCGAGCGGTGCACGGGTTGCGCGGGCCACCACCCGGATCGCCAGGGACCTCGACAAGGCCAAGGGCAGCGCCGCCGATCTCGCTGGCCTCTACGAGCGCATCGCCGTGGCGGCGGGACGCGCCGGCCGCGCCAGCGTGGAGTTGCGGCGCCCGATCGGACGCGGCGGACGGGGCGCCCCCTCCGGCGAGATCCCGCAGGGGCCGGCCGCCCGGCGGCGGCTGACCCCGGACGGCGCGGCGGCGGGTGCCAGCCCCCTCGCGGCCGGGCTGACGAGCGGCCTCGCCGTGCGCTTCGGAGCCGCTGCCGCCGGCCTCGGGGGCGGGGCGATCATGGCCGGCAACACCCTGCGCCGGTCCGCCAAGAGCGCGATGGACTTCGAGCGGGCGCTGATCGAGGTCGGCAAGGCCACCAACGCGTCCGGTGCGGACCTCGATGCCTACGGCGAGAAGCTGATGAAGCTCTCCCGTGAGACCGGCGTGACGAAGGAAGGGCTCGCCGGGATGCTGGCCAGCGCCGGCTTTGCCGGGCGCCCGGTCGAAGACCTGATGCGCTTCACCGAGTACGCCAGCAAGGCGACGAAGGCTTGGCGCACGAGCGAGGACGAGACCTCCCAAGGGCTCGCCGAGCTGGGCAACATCTATCAGGCCGATCAGGCGCGTATCGAGCAGATCGGCGACGCCATCAACACGATGGCGGACAAGAGCGCGTCGAAGGAGAGCGACCTCCTCGAATACCTGCGCCGGGCGGGCGCCTCGGCGAAGGGCTCGAACATCTCGGCCGAGGAAACCCTGGCCTTCGGTGCGGCCATGAAAGAAGTCGGCGTCCGCACCGACGTGGCGGCGACCGGCTTCGAGGCCCTGCTCAACGTGCTGAAGCTCGGGGACAAGTTCTCCAAGAAGGCCGGCGAAGGCCTGGAGGCGCTGGGCTACAAATCCACCGCACTCCGCAAGGCGTTCGTCGCCAAGCCCGTCGAGACGATGATCGGCCTGCTCGAAAAGCTCAACACGGTCGCGGACCCGCTGAAGAAGGCGGAGATCATGACCGACCTGTTCGGCAAGGAGTACCAGGACGACATCGCGAAGCTCCTCAACGCCCTGCCCCAGCTGAACAAGTACCTCGGCATCATGCGCGACCGGAGCCAATCGGCCGGCTCGGTGCGCGTCCAGTTCGCCGAGCAGATCGGGAAGGACGTCTCGAAGATCGACCGCGCGACGGCGTCGATCGACGTCCTGCAGAAGCGCCTGGGCGAACCGATCAAGGTGTTTGCCGGCGGTGTCGCGGAGCAGATCAACGAGTGGGTCGACAAGCTGGAAAAGGGCGACACCACCGCCCAGCGCCTCATCGCGAGCCTGAAACAACTCTCCGAGATGGCGTCGAAGGCCGGCCCCCAGGACGACGGGAACGGAGACCCGCTGGGGCGTCTCAGCACCGGCATCATCCGGCAGTTCGATCCGAAGTTCGGCAAGAGCCCCGAGGACCAGGAGGGCATCGAGCGCGAGCGCGAGGCCGAGCGGCAGAGGGCGGTGATCGCCAACCGCGACCGGCTGGCGGAGGATCTGCGGAAAGCGCGCGAGCGGCGCGAGGGCGTGGTCAAACGGGCGACGCCGTTCCTCAAGGGCGGACCGGGCCTCCAGCGGGACGCCGCCGCTGACAGCGTCGCGAAAAGTCAGACCCAGATCTCCCGGCTCGAAAACCAGCTCGCGGCGGCCGAGGCCGCCGTGGCCGAGGTGATGGCGGCACGGGCCAGGGAGGTCGAGGCCATCGAGCGGTTGATGCAGACCGTCCACGCCATGGCGCGCCTGAAGGGCTTCGGCACGAGCGGGCCCGTTGGCG
>Ga0182226_1000070_pt1 | contig 17725 bp, 15 predicted proteins | sample G6R1MG_27_FD_129658 | JGI IMG/M metagenome (GOLD analysis project Ga0182226, IMG submission 129658) | Miscanthus phyllosphere microbial communities from Michigan, USA - G6R1_MAIN_07NOV2016_LD1 MG | ecosystem: Host-associated > Plants > Phyllosphere > Phylloplane/Leaf | place: USA: Michigan...
CCTGGATCTTGCGGTGCAGCCAGACGATCCCGGTGAGCCCGCAGAACACCGCCCGCTGGCCGCGCTCCTGGCGGATGGCGACGCCGCAGCCGGCATCGGCGACGGGGTCGACCTGAGGGACCGGAGCGTGGGCGTTCATCGCGCACCCTCCGGCTCGAAGGGCGGGGCGGCATCGAGGCGCGCGGCCCGGAGCTTCAGGAGGAACTGCGCCGCGTTGACCGCGTAGGAGGCGTAGGCCGCCAGCGCGAGGAACATCAGGCCGCCGGTGTCGAGTCCGCCCGTGACCAGGGCCACCAGATAGGCACTGTGCAGGGCAAGGACGAGCATGCTGACCATGTCTTCCCAGTAGAAGGCCGGGGCGAACAAGTAACGTCCGAAGACAACCTTCTCCCAGATCGAGCCCGTGACCATGATGGCGTAGAGCAGCCCGGTCTTGGCGACGACGGACGCGTTGGCCGCCCACGCGCCCTCTCCCGTCGTCAGGGTGCGCAAGACCAGGGCGAGGCTGACGAGGAACGCCAGAAACTGGAGCGGGGCGAGGATGCCCTGGACCAACGTCCAGGCGGTGGCGTCGCGACGCGCACGCTGCTGCGCATCGTAGAGGGGCTGTCTCTTCTGGCGCCCTCCTCCAGCCATCGCGCTGTTCTCTCGTTCCGCCCACCCGACCCGTTGCCGGTGTTCATGGAGCGAGGTTAGGAATGCCCCGGGTGAGTGTCAAGCTGGCTTTACGTCAATTCATATTTACCGATTGGATGCAAAATAGTTATAGAATCGGGATTGTCAAAATGGTTCCAAAGCGTATCGTCGCGTCTCATCGAACGGGCCTCAGGCGTATCGTTCGGAGCATGGCACCCAGTATGGCGTGGCCGTAAACGTGGAAGCTCGACATTTAAGATCGTAGCGAAGCAAGAATGCCGTCAGCGACATTGGGGGAATCCAATGGATGAGATGAGGCAGTATTTGGAAGGCTTCGCGTACGACACGTCCGGTGCCGAGGTGGCGGACCTGTGTCAGTCGGGTTTCGCCTCCAGCGTTCGTTCCGTCGATGTCGGTGTCCGGTGGGAGAACGAGCTCGTTCGTCTCGTCGAGGCCGAGATCATTCCTCGGTTGATGATCGCGCATCGGCCCGAACCTCAAATTTCGAGTGGAACTATTTCTCTGGATTCTGAGAAGATCGAGGCTTTCTGTGCTCTCATGCTGGCGCCCGCCGGGGAGGCCGTGGAGGCGCGGATCGCGGCGCTCATCGACGAGGGGGTGACCCTCGAGCACCTTCTCCTCGATCTCCTGGCCCCCACGGCGCGCCACCTCGGCGTTCTCTGGGAAGAGGATCTGTGCGACTTCGCCGAGGTCACCGTGGCCATGGGGCGCCTGCAGCGGGTCATGCACACGGTCACCCGCCGTTTCGGTGGCGAGGCTCCGCGGCATCGGCACGGGCGCAGCATCCTGCTGATGCCGTGTCCGGGCGAGGTGCACGGCTTCGGCCTCGCCATGGTGGAGCAACTCTTCCGCGACGCCGGATGGGACGTCACCAACACGGCGCGCGAGCCCGACGGCGATCCCCTGCACAGGATCCGCACCACGTGGTTCGATGTGGTCGGCGTGTCCCTCGCCTGCGAGACGCTGCTCCCGGCCCTCGGCCACGCCGTGGCTGCCCTGAAACGGCATTCGCAGAATCCGGGCGTTCGTGTCATGGTCGGAGGGGCGGTCTTCGTCGCCGATCCGGATTCTTACACAAGCGTCGGTGCGGATGCGACCGCGGGTGACGCACGCCAAGCGATCAGCATCGCCGAAAGCTTGCTTGATCTCACGGCTCGACCCTGCTGAAAGACCCGCCCGACCACATCACGACGTGGTGCACCTTGAGCAGCCTGGCGCTTCCTGCCGCGAGCCGCGCGTTCGCGGCGCTTCACGAATCCCTCGGCCCCCTCGATGCGCGGGCCGCCGGGCTTCTCGTCGCGGCCGCGACGGACCTGTCCCTCGTCGTCGACGCCGAGGGGGTGATCCGCGACGCGGCCTTCGGGGGGGGCGATCTCGTGGGCGAGGGCTGCGAGACCTGGCTCGGCCGGCGCTGGGCCGATACCGTCACCGTCGAGAGCCGCCCGAAGATCACAGCCCTCCTGAAGGAGGCGGGGCCGGGCGCCGTGACCCGCTGGCGTCAGGTCAACCACATGTCGGCCACGGGGATCGACCTGCCCATCCGCTATGCGGCCATGCGGCTGAAGGATGACGGCCCGGTCATCGTCATCGGGCGCAACCTGCGGGCCATGGCCTCCCTTCAGCAGACCCTCGCGGAAACGCAGCAGGCCCTGGAGCGCGACTACCTGCGCCTGCGGGGCGCCGAGACCCGCTATCGCTTGCTGTTCCAGCTCGGCGCCGAGGCGGTCCTCGTGGTCGATGCGGCGACGCGACGGGTCACGGAGGTCAATCCGGCCGCCGCGCGCCTCTTCGGCAAGGCCGACAAGCGCATCGTCGGCCAGGATGCCGTCGACCTCTTCGACGCGACCAGCGCCCGTGACCTCGAAACCCTGTTCGCGGGCCTGCGGGTCACGGGGCAGGCCGGCGACCTCGAGGCCCGGCTTGGGGCTGGGCGCGGCGCCGTGCGGGTTTCGGCTTCCCTGTTCCGCCAGGACAGCGCCACCAGCGTGCTCCTGCGTTTGGCCGCGGGTTCTGATCACGTGGCCGAGGCCGGTCCGGGCCGGATGGGCGCCGGCACCCTGGACGTTCTGCGCAACCTGCCCGAGGGGTTCGTGGTCACCGATCCGGCGCGGCGGATCCTCGTCGCCAACCCGGCCTTCCTCGATCTGGCGCAACTCGCCACGGAGGAGCAGGTGCGGGGCGAGCCCCTCGACCGCTGGCTCGGCCGCGACGAGACCGAGGCCGCGGCCCTGTTCTCCACCCTCGCCCAGCATGGCTCGGTCCGGCATTACGCGACGCGCTTTCGCGGGGAATACGGCGCCGTGGAGGACATCGAGGTCGCCGCCGTCGCCGTGCAGGGGGGAGCCCAGCCGTGCCTCGGCTTCACGTTCCGGGCGGTGCCCCGTCGCGCCGCGCCCGTGGCGTCCGGCGGGCGCGAACTGCCCCGTTCCGTCGAACAGATGACGGAACTCGTCGGGCGGGTGTCGATGAAGAACCTCGTGCGGGAATCCACCGATCTGATCGAGCGCCTGTGCATCGAGGCGGCCCTGCGCATCACCCGGGACAACCGCGCCTCGGCCGCCGAAATGCTCGGCCTGAGCCGACAGGGCCTCTACGCCAAGCTGCGCCGCTACGGCATCGGCGATCTCGATGGGCAGGATCCCACCGACTACGCGTGACCCAGAGACGACCCACGAAATCGCGATGTCTGTAAATCAAACTTGACACGTAAGAGTGTCACTCACTAGCGTTCTCCTGGAGCGAACCCTGGGTGGTTCGTGCGATGGCACCAGGGAGGCCGGTGAATGACACCGTTCGCGTTCGGCTGGTGGCAGATCGTTCGTCTCGGGTTGGTCCAGACGGCCCTCGGAGCCATCGTGGTCCTGATGACCTCCACCCTCAATCGCGTGATGGTGGTGGAGCTGGCCCTGCCGGCCGTCGTTCCGGGCGGTCTCGTCGCCCTGCACTATGCCGTTCAGATCCTGCGCCCGCGCTGGGGGTACGGCTCGGACGTGCATGGCCGGCGCACGCCCTGGATCGTCGGCGGCATGGCGGCCCTGGCCCTCGGCGGCTTCGGGGCGGCGGCGGCCACGGCCCTGGCCGAGATTCATCTCGCCGCCGGTCTCGCTTTGGCGGTCCTGTCGTTCCTCACCGTCGGCATGGGCGTGGGGGCGGCCGGCACGTCCCTCCTCGTGCTCCTCGCAACCGGAGTCGAGGATCGGCGCCGGGGGGCGGCCGCCACCGTCGTCTGGGTGATGATGATCGCGGGCTTCGCCGTCACGGCGCCGCTCGCCGGGCATTTCCTCGATCCGTTCTCCGGCGCGCGCCTCCTCGCCGTCTCGGGCACGGTGTCGGTCCTCGCCTTCCTCGTCGCCGTGGTGGCCGTGCGGGGCGTCGAGCCCATCCGACCGGGGGGCGACGCCCGTTCGGTGGACGCCAAGAAGCCGTTTCGCGAAGTGCTCGCGCGGGTCTGGTCGGAGCCGGCCTCGCGCCGCTTCACGGTGTTCATCTTCGTCGCCATGCTGGCCTACAGCGCCCAGGAGCTCATCCTCGAGCCCTTCGCCGGCCTCGTCTTCGCCATGACGCCGGGGGGCACCACCAAGCTTTCGGGGCTGCAACATGGCGGCGTGCTCGCCGGGATGCTGCTCGTCGCGGGCCTGACCATGGGCATCGGCGGCCCGGTTCTCGGCTCCCTCAAGCTGTGGACGGCGCTGGGCTGCGTCGGCTCGGCCGCGTCGCTCCTCGCCATCGCGGGCGGCGGCCTCGCCGGACCCGATTTCCCCCTGCGCGGGGCCGTGTTCGCCCTCGGATTGTGCAACGGCATCTTCGCGGTGGCCGCCATCGGGTCGATGATGGGGCTCGCGGGTCTCGGCGGCGAGGCCGAGCGCGGCACCCGCATGGGCGTGTGGGGCGCGGCCCAGGGGATCGCTTTCGGCGCCGGAGGCTTCCTCGGCACCGTGGCGGTGGATGCCGCCCGCCTCGTCCTGCCGCCGGTCCAGGCCTACGGCAGCGTGTTCGCGGCCGAAGCCGGGCTGTTCCTCGTCGGTGCCGCCCTCGCCCTGCGCATCGCCCATGCGCCGGCCCCGTCCCGGCCCCGCCGCGCGAAAGTCGCCCCGTTCACGCCGCGCTTGTCCATGAGGTGATGCCCATGCCCGACCTGTTCGAGCCCGACCTGTCCGAGCCGGAACGCTTCGACGTGGTGGTGGTGGGCGGCGGCCCCGCCGGAGCCACCGCCGCCACCGATCTCGCCCGCGCCGGGCGGCGGGTGCTGCTCCTCGACAAGCCGGGGCGGATCAAGCCCTGCGGCGGCGCGATCCCGCCGCGCCTCATCCGCGACTTCGCCATTCCCGACAGCCTCCTCGTCGCCAAGGTCCGTTCGGCCCGGATGGTGTCGCCGAAGGACAAGCGCGTGGACATGCCCATCGGCGACGGCTTCGTCGGCATGGTCGATCGGGAGCACTTCGACCCGTGGCTGCGCAACCGCGCGGTGCTGGCCGGAGCGGACCTCCGGGCGGCGACCTTCGAACGGATCGAGCGTGACGCGGAGGGCGTCGCCACGGTCCATTACCGGCAGGACGCCACGGCGCGGCAGGTCCGCGCCCGGCTCGTCATCGGCGCGGATGGGGCGAGTTCCCCCGTCGGGCGCGCCGAAATTCCGGGCCACGCCGCCATGAAGCAGGTCTTCGCCTATCACGAGATCGTCCGCTTGCCGCCGGAGGGCGGGGGCGTCGAGGCGACGCGCTGCGACGTTTATTATCAGGGCAAGCTCTCGCCGGATTTCTACGCCTGGGTGTTCCCGCACGGCGACACCGTCAGCATCGGCACCGGCAGCGCCCGCAAGGGCTTCTCCCTGCGCAGCGCCATCCGGGATCTGCGCGCCTCCACCGGCCTCGACGCCGGAGAGACCGTGCGCCGCGAAGGCGCCCCCCTCCCCCTCAAACCCCTGCGCAAGTGGGACAACGGCCGCGACGTGCTGCTGACGGGCGACGCCGCCGGCCTCGTCGCCCCGGCCTCGGGCGAGGGCATCTACTACGCGATGCTGGGCGGGCGCCTCGCCGCCGAGGCGGCCGAGCGCTTCCTCGCGACGGGCAAGGTTTCGGCCCTCGCCCTCGCCCGCAGGAAGTTCATGCGCCTGCACGGACGGGTCTTCCTCATCCTGCGCATCATGCAGGGGGTCTGGTACCGCAGCGATCCCTTACGCGAGCGCTTCGTGTCCATCTGCCGCGACAAGGATGTCCAGCAGCTGACCTGGGATTCCTACATGAACAAGGAGCTCGTCCGGGCAAAGCCGGTCGCGCATCTGCGGATCTTCTTCAAGGACCTCGCGCACCTGTTCCGGTGGGTCTCGCCCTGATGGAATCCGGTGCCGCGAACTGGACCCCCATCGCCGTCGCGGCGGGCATCGCCCTCGTGGTGGCGGTGGCCGGCGGGGTGCTGACCACCATCGGACCCTGGTATCACGGCCTGCGCCGTCCTACCTGGAAGCCGCCGGATTGGGCGTTCGGACCGATCTGGGCGACGATCTTCGCCCTCGCGACGGTCTCGGCCGTCATGACCTGGAATGCCGATCCTTCGCCCGAACACCGCCGCGCGCTCCTCGTGGCCTACGGGGTGAATGCCGTCCTCAACATCGCCTGGAGCGCGATCTTCTTCCGGATGCGGCGACCGGACTGGGCGCTGGCCGAGGTGGTGCTCCTGTGGCTGTCGATCCTGGCCCTCATCGTCGTGACCCTGCGGGTCTCGGTCCTCGGGGCGGTTCTCCTCCTGCCCTACCTCACCTGGGTCGGGATCGCCGCCGTTCTGAACCGGGCCATCGTGCGGCTCAACGGCCCGTTCGGAGCGGGTTAGGCAATGGCCGGATTGTTCGCCTCCGGGCACGTCATCGACGCCATCCTGGTTCTCGTGGCATGCGAGGCCGGCATCCTGGCGGTATGGGGGCGTGGCCGCGTCGCCCTGCGGCCCCTCCTGTTCAACCTCGCATCGGGGGCGGCCCTGATGCTGGCCGTGCGCGGGGCGCTGACGGCGGCGCCCTGGTGGGCCGTCGCGGCCTGCTTGCTGGCGGCCTGCCTTGCCCACGCCACCGAACTCGGCCTACGCCTGCGCCATGCCACCGGAACGTGTGACGCCTGCGGCAAACCAATCCGGCCCTCGACTGGAACAAGCTTCGAAAGCGTCGCGTTCCCGAGCCATGAACTAAAATAGTTTCATTTTCAGATCACGCGCGGAGAACAGGTGTGATGCATCGCCTCGTCGCCTTCGGGCTCGGTTCCGGCCTGTTCGTCTGTTCCGCCGTTCCGCCCGCAGCGGCGCAGGACGCCGCGGCCGATCTGGTGAAACGCGGCGAGTACCTCGCCACGGCGGGCGACTGCGTTGCCTGTCACACCGCCCCCGGTGGCAAGCCGTTCGCCGGCAACTACGTTCTCGATACGCCCATCGGAAAAATTCGTACGCCGAACCTGACGCCCGACAAGGAGACGGGTCTCGGCAACTGGAGCGCGGACGACTTCTACCGCGCGTTCCACGACGGCATCACCAAGGACGGCTCCTATCTCTACCCGGCCTTTCCCTTCGCCTGGTACACGAAGGTGACGCGCGCCGATGCCGACGCGATCTTCGCCTATCTGCAGTCGCTGGAGCCCGTGCACGAGGTTCGCAAACCTTCCGAGATCCCGTTCCCGTTCAACATCCGCACCGCCCTCATCACCTGGCGCACGGCGTTCTTCACGGCGGGCGAGTTCAAACCGGATCCGGAGGCGAGCGCGGAGGTCAATCGCGGCGGCTACCTCGTCGAGGGCCTGGGCCATTGCGGCATGTGCCACAACGCCAACAAGATCGTCGGCAACAGCGGGCTGGCGGGCAAGCTCGGCGGCGGCGTCATCGACGGCTGGTACGCGCCCAACATCACGCCCGATGACCACACGGGCATCGGCGCCTGGACCGACGATCAGGTGGTGACCTACCTCAAGACCGGGACCGCTCCGGGCGACCGTCCCGGCGTCGCCGCCGGACCCATGCGCCAGACCATCGAGGAGTCGCTCTCCAAGATGACCGACGCCGACCTGAAGGCGATGGTCGCGTATCTGCGGACGCAGAAGGCCAAGGAGAGCTACAAGACCAAGGATCTCCAGGCGTTCAACGCCGCCGGCGCGCCGGGCGCCGGCACCTACCTCACCTACTGCTCGTCCTGTCATAAGCCCGACGGCAAGGGCGTCGAGGGCGCGATCCCGGCGCTCGCCGGCAACACCTCGGTGCAGGCGAAGGGACCCGAGACGGTCATCCGGGTCATCCTCGGCGGCTTGGCCGCTCAGAACGGCTACGCGCCCATGCCGGCCATCGGCGCCGGCATGACCGACGCGGAGGTGGCCGACGTCACCGACTACGTCCGCAATGCCTGGGGCAACAGCGCGCCCGTCATCACCGAGCGCGGCATCGTCGCGACGGCCCGCGAGAAGACCCAGACGATGCTGGCCGGCACCGCGCCCTGCGCCGAGATCGCCCAGCCGGAGGTCGCCAAGGCCATCGACGAGGCCGGCGCGGCCGAGGCCCTGAAGGGGATCGCCCCGGCAGAGTTCATCCCCCGCCTCGATGCGCTCCTGCCCCGGATCAAGGCCGCGGCCCCGGGGGCCAAGGACGACGACATCGTCAACGGCGTCACCACGGCGTTCTGCAAGGCCGGACGCGACGATGCCTCGTATCAGACCCTCGGCTGGCACGCCGTGATCGGCAGCTTCTCCAACATCGCCTACAGCCAGCTCAAGAACCCGGAGAAGCGGGCTGCGATGCCGGAGGTGCTCCCCATGGGCGCGACGAAGCCGAACTGATCGAGTGCGGATGCCGGGCGTCCGGCCTCGGGGACGGGCGCTCGCTTACGGCACGGGTCGTATCGGCGCGAGGCCCCGGGCTTCGGAGGAACGGCCCGCCGGGTCGGAAGCGGGGGCCCGCAGGGGCTGCCGCGACAGGATCCGCCAGATCAGGCCGATGGCGGCCACCAGGGCGAGGCCGCCCAGGGAGGGCGCGGTCACCCCCAGGGGGATGTCAGTCTCTCCGTAGCGATGGTGGAGCAGTCCGGTCATGGCGAGGCCCCAGCCGGACGCGATCCAGACCAGGGCGAACAGGGCCAGCCGCGTCCGGTGTGTCGCCCGCGTCAGGAGATCGGGGCCGAGGAGCGCCAGTCCCACGCCGAGGATCGGCAGGTCGTAATCGTAGGCATAGGGGCTCACCAGAAGGGTCGCCAGGGTGGTCAGGCCGACGACCTGATGGAACGGCATCCGGCGCCGGATGGCGAGACCGATGAGGCCGAGGGCGAGGATGGCGATGCCGGCTTGCACCGCGAGGGCCACCGCCGCCGGTGCGCCGAGGCTCCGCACCACGGCATAGGCCGAGATCATCCGGTACAGGGGGTAGAGACCCCGTTCGAGGAAGACGCCGGCCTCCGCGACCCCCTCGCGAAAGGCCCCCCATACGCCGGGGCCGAGGAGCAAGGTGGCGAGGGCTGCGAACGTCGTGGCGACGCTCGCGGCGATGAGGGCCGTGCGCCAGTCGCGGATCATCACGGCCTGGAGCGCGAATCCCACGGCGAGGTGCGGCTTGATCGCCATGAGGCCGAGGGGAATCCCGGCCCGGGGATCGCGGCGCATCAGGGACAGGCAGGCCGCGCCGACGAGGCTGCCGGTGAGGAAGCCGTTCTGCCCGCACGCGACGGTGACGGCCAGGGCCGGAAACACCAGGGCGAGGAGCGGCCCGAGATGGGGACCCGCCAACCGCCGCAGGATCAGGAGATAGGCCACCAGGGTCGACCCGGTGAAGAGCGCGTAGGCGAGGCCGCGTGGCAGCAGGGCGAAGGGTGCCACGACGAGGTTGAAGACCGGCGGATAGGTCCAGGGCAGGAAAGCGTTCGGCTCCCCGAAGGTGCGCTGGAACGCCAGCAGGGTCTCGAAGCGATAGGCTTGCTCGATCGCGCCGCGCCAGACCAGATGCCCCGCGACGCGGAACGCGTCGAAATCGATGAACGAGGCCCCCCGCCCCGAAGCCGGCTCCGCGAGATCGATGGCCTTCGAGGCGATGAGCACGACCAGCAGGGCGAGGATCGTCCAGGGAAGCAGGCGGGATGGGGCGATGTCCGGGCGGGCCGGCGCCGGGCTGTTCGAACCGCCCGCCGGGGCCGTGCGCATGGTGTCTGCCCCGTCTCGGACCGACGGCCCGTCGACCCGTCCCTCTCCCCGAACCCTGGAGCCCGCGCTTTAAAAGTCCGTGAAACCGGCCCTCGGTCATCCGAACTGCGTTCGATCCCTTCGGAATGGCGGAGTTCGGTTGTCCTTCAAGCGCCGCGCGGGCTGCCCATCCGGCGACCGCTTCGATCAAGCGGACGCCGTATCAGGCGGCGCCCCCATGCGGCCTCGGGATCTCCGTCGAGATGGCGTCCACGGTGCGCTGGGGCGGACTGCCGAGGCCGTCGGAGCGGACGATGCGGATCTGCTGGTTGACGGGCTGCATGTTGCCGTAGGGCGTCGAGAACGCGATCTCGGCGGCGTCCCGGCCGACGCCGATGCGGATCAGCCCGTCGAGATCGGCTTGGCGGGTGGCGTCGAACAACCACCAGCGCCCGTCGAGATAGGCCTCGAACACTGCATGGAAATCGCTCGGCACGAGGCCGTGGGCGTAGCAGCTCACGAAGCGGGCGGGGATGCCCAGGGCCCGGCAGAAGGCCGTGCCGATATGGGCGAAGTCGCGGCAGACGCCGGCCCGCTTGAGCAGGCTCTCGTGGGCCGTGGTCTCGCCGTCGCTGGAACCCGGCTGATAGGCGATGTGGTCGTGGATCCAGTTGCAGATGGCGTTGACGCGCTGGTGTCCCTTGGGCAGCGCGGCGAACTCGGCCTGGGCGAAGGGCGTCAGCCGGTCCGACGAGACGAAGCGGCTCGGCAGCAGGAACGGCAGGATGTCGAGGGGCAATTGCCCGATGGGCGTCTCGTTGATCGTCGCCGGGTCGGCCCGGTGGACGGTGAGATCCACCTCGGCGTCGTATTCCAGGGAGAACTGCCCCGCCGGCACGTTCACGCCGAGATAGCGGTTCTGAAGATCGGGCGTGATGTAGACTTCGCGCTTCAGGTCCGGCTTCAGGGTCAGGGATTCCCTCAAGATCTCGACGCTTTTCAGCTTCGCGACTTCGAGATTGAAGATGAAGGTCGTGTCCGAAAGGATATTGTACGACAGACTGCAGCCGAGGGTGTAGCGCATGAGCGATTCTCCTTGGGGCGAACGGTCTGCAAGATTTGCGCCCGCCCTTCTCTCGCGTGAGGGGCGGAACCTCTCAGGCGCGGGGCATCAGGATCACGGTGAGCGAGCGCACGCCTTGGGCCCCGTGGATGAGCACGCCCTCGATATCGGCGGTGGCCGAGGGGCCGGTGTGCAGCACCGCGTAGGCGGCGCGGGCGAAGTCCGGCCGGCGATAGGCCGCCTGGATGTTGACCAGGAGATCGGCCGGATCGAGCAGAACCACGAGGTGCTGGGCGAGGTAGGCGACGGCGTTCACCCGCAACTCGTCCTGCGTGAACAGGACGGACCCCGTCTCGGCGACCCCGAACACCGCCCGCACGATGGCGACATCGACGTCGGCGAGATCCTGCGGGCGCGCGACCCCGGCGAGATCGCGGTTGCCGGCGATCTCCGGCACGGCGGAGGCGACGACCCGGGCTCCATCGAGGCGCTCGCGCACGGCCGCGAACGGATCCTCACCGGCGACCGGGACGGCGATGCGGCCGCCCATGCGCTTCAGGCGCTCGCCGAACTCCGCCACGCGATCGTCGCCGACCAGGGGGGGAAACAGCGGCACGTCCGGCAGGGGATGGTCGCCGGGCGGGCGGTTGCGCCGGATGCGGGCCAGGGTGTCCTCGCGGGCGCTCATTTGGCGCCGTCCTGCTTGGCCATGCGGTTCTGCTTGTACCAGCTGTGGAAGCTCTGGCGCGGGGTCTCGGGCATCTCGCGGCCCTTCCCCCAGGTGTTGAGGGGATTGTAGACGGCAAAGCGCGGCAGCACCTTCAGGGCCGAGTCGGCCGCCCCGATGGCGGCGCGGTAGGCGGCCGGACGGCTCAACACCTGCCCCGCCGCCTTCATCATCCCCTGCTTCAGGAGCGGGATCTGGTGCTCCTCCGCCAGGACCTTGCGCCACGCGAAGATCTGCTCGTGGATGTTGATCTTGACCGGACAGACGTTGGTGCACGAGCCGTTCATGGTCGAGGAGAACGGCAGGGTCGAGTATTTGCGCTTGTTGAAGGTCGGATCGATGATGAGCCCGATGGGTCCCGAATAGGTCGCCCCGTAGGAGAGCCCGCCGGAGCGCCGGTAGACCGGGCAGGTGTTCATGCAGGCGCCGCAGCGGATGCATTTGAGCGAGGTCCAGAACTCCTCCATGCCGAGGCGCTCGGAGCGGCCGTTGTCGACCAGCACCATGTGCATCTCGGAGCCGACGCGCGGTCCCCGGAAATGCGAGGTGTATTGCGTGATCGGCGAGCCCAGCGCCGAGCGCGACAGCAACCGGATGAACACGCCGAGATGCTCGATCCGGGGGATCAGCTTCTCGATGCCGATGGAGTGGATCTGGAGTTTGGGGACGTTGCCCGAGAGGTCGGCATTGCCCTCGTTGGTGCAGGTGACGACGGTTCCGGTCTCGGCAATCGCGAAGTTGCACCCGGTCATGCCGGCATCGGCATCGAGGATGAGGGGCCGCGTGTGCATCCGCTGGCTCTCGGCCAGATAATGGGCGTCGTCGTTCTCGGGGTCGGTGCCCATGGTGCGGGCGAAGACCTCCGCCACGTCGAAGCGGGTCTTGTGGACCGCCGGCACCACGACGTGGCTCGGCTCCTCGTTGTCGAGTTGCTGGATGCGCTCGCCGAGGTCGGTCTCGATCACCTCGATGCCGGTGCCGGCCATGTAGTGGCGAAACCCGCACTCCTCCGTGAGCATGGATTTCGACTTGATCAGCGACTTGGCGCCGTGATCCTTCAGGATGCCGTGGACGATGCGGTTGTGATCGGCTCCGTCGGCGGCCCAATGGACGTGGACGCCGTTGGCCTTCGCGTTCGCCTCGAATTCCTCGAGGTAGCGGTCGAGGTTGGCCAGCGTATGGGTCTTGATGCGGGAGGCGAGGTCGCGCAATTCCTCCCATTCGGGAATGCCGAAGGCGGCGGTGTCGCGCTTGCCCCGCAGGTCCCACAGGCGGGCGTCGTGCGCCTTCTGGTGCAGGGGGGCGGCGAGGAAGCGCTCGGCCGCCTCGGCCTGATCGATGGGCCGGTCGCCGCGGATCCTGGCGCCGCGCGGTTGCGGCTCGCGGGCGGCCTTGGCGGTCTTGGCCGCGACCGGCTTCGTCGCGGCCTCGGCGTGCTGGAGGCGGCGGCCGTCCTGGCCGTGATCGCTCTCCTGGGCCGTTTCGCGCAGGCCCTGATCCTCGATGCTCATGCGGCGGCTCCGTTGAGGATGCGGGCGATGTGGATGAACTTGAGCGGCGTGCCGAGGCGGTCGGCGCAGCCCTTCTGGTGCATCATGCAGGAGGAATCGGCCGAGACCACGTACTGTGCCCCGGCTTGCGCGTGGTCCGTCACCTTGTCGTAGCCCATCTTGGCCGAGACGGCGGGCTCGAACACCGAGAAGGTGCCGCCGAAGCCGCAGCACTCGTCCGGCCGGGACGGGGCGACGATCTCGATGCCCTTGACCTTCTTCAGGAGATCGAGGGGCTTCGAATAGGCCGGCTTGTTCAACTCGGACGGCCGGGCGTGATGGATGCCCCGCAGGGCGTTGCAGTTCGAGTGGTAGCCGACCCGATGGGGGAATTCCGCCCAGGGAAACGCCTCGACCTTCAGGACATCGTGCAGGAACTCCACGAGTTCGAAGGTTTTGGCCCGCACGGCCTTCACGTCGTCGGTCTGGGGAATGGCGGTGAGGTGTTCGCGCACCTGATGCACGCACGAGCCCGACGGGGCGACGATGTAGTCGAACCCGGAAAAATTCCTGACGAACAGGGCCTCGGTGGCGGCGGCCTCCGCGTGGCAGCCGGTGTTGGTCATCGGTTGGCCGCAGCAGGTCTGGTCGAACGGGTAGTGGACGTCGAGGCCGAAGCGTTCGAGGAGTTCGAGGGTGGCGATGCCCACCTCCGGCTCGAAGGCATCGACGTAGCACGGCACGAACAGCCCGATGCGCATGGCGTTTTTCTTCTGCCCGTGGACGATCCCGCGGGACCGTCCACCCTGGAAACATTCGAAACGATCTGTCCGGTTTAACGAAGCAGGTTCGTCTTGGCGAGGTCGAGGACCGAATCGCCGCGCCCGCTCATGACGGCGCGCAGGACGTAGAGGCTGAAGCCCTTTACCTGCTGGCCGTCGATCTTGGGCGGCATCGACAATTCCTGGCGGGCCACCACCACGTCGAGGAGGGCCGGCCCGTCATGGGCCAGGACCTGCGCGACGGCCGCCTCCAACTCCGCCGGATCCTCGACCCGCACGGCGAAGATGCCGGCGCCGCGTGCCATGGCGGCAAAATCCGGGTTGTCGAGGGCGACCCCCGTTTCGATGTAGCCGGCGGCCTTCATCTCCATCTCGACGAAACCGAGGGTGCCGTTGTTGAACACCACCACCTTCAGGGGCAGCGCCTCCTGGCGGAGGGTGAGGAGGTCGCCCATCAGCATGGTGAAGCCCCCGTCGCCCGAGAGGGAGATCACCTGGCGCCCCGGTTGCGCCGCCTGGGCGCCAATGCCCTGCGCCATGGCGTTGGCCATGGAGCCGTGCACCCACGAGCCGAGGAGCCGGCGCTTGCCGTTCATCTTGAGGTAACGGGCCGCCCAGATCGTCGGGGTTCCGACATCGGCGGTGAAGACCGCGTCCTCCGCCGCCGCTTCGCTCAGGAGCTTGGTCAGATATTGCGGATGGATCGGCCCCGTGCCGGATTTCAGGCCGAACCAGCCCCGCTTCGGCGTGCCGGTGGCGAGGTCGTCGAGGTCTTCGCGGGCCTTGGCGTAGTGCCGACGTGCGGCGTCGAGATGCGCGGAATCGTCCTTCACCGTGAGCTTCGGCAACAGGGCGGTGAGGGTGTCCTTGACGTCGCCCACGAGGCCGAGGTCGAGCTTGCACCGGCGCCCGAGCTGCTCCGGACGGAGATCGACCTGGGCGATCGTCGCATCCGTGGGATAGAATTGCCGGTAGGGAAAGTCGGTGCCGAGCATCAGGAGGGTGTCGCAGCCCATGATGGCGGCGTAGCCCGACGAGAACCCGATCAGGCCGGTCATGCCGACATCGTAGGGATTGTCGTACTCCACGAACTCCTTGCCCCCCAGGGCATGGACGATGGGGCTCTTCACGGCTTCGGCGAGTTGCAGCAATTCGGCGTGTGCCCCGGCGCAGCCCCGGCCGCACAGCAGGGTGACGCGGCCCGATCCGTTGAGGAGGTCGGCGAGGGCCTCCAGGTCCCGGTCGGCGGGCCGCACCACGGCCTTGGGCGGGACGAGGCCCGGATTGGGCGCGATGCCCCGCTCCGGCGCCTCCGCCAGGGCGACATCGCCCGGGATCACCACGACGGCGACTCCGGAGAGGCCGATGGCCGCCCGCATGGCGTTCTCCAGCACCTGCGGCAGCTGCGACGGATCGGAGACCAACTCGCAGTAATGGCTGCATTCCCGGAACAGGTTCTCGGGATGCGTTTCCTGGAAGTACCCCGAGCCGATCTCGGCGGAGGGAATGTGGGCCGCGATGGCGAGGACCGGCGTGCGCGAGCGGTGGCAATCGAACAGGCCGTTGATGAGATGCAGGTTGCCCGGACCGCACGACCCCGCGCAGACCGCGAGTGCGCCGGTGATCTGGCTCTCCGCCCCGGCCGCGAAGGCGGCGACTTCCTCGTGGCGGACATGCACCCAGTCGATGACCTCGCGGGCGCGGAGCGACTCGGTCAGGGCGTTCAGGCTGTCGCCGACGAGGCCGTAGATGCGGCGCACCCCCGCCTGCGCGAGCGTTTCGACGATGAGGTCGGCGGCGGTGACGATTTTCATGGGTGCGGTCCCTCTGCTGAGGTCTCAAACCCTGGGAAATCCCCCACGTTCCCGGACTGCTGCACCGCAAAGGCCGCCGGGCTTCGCCGCTCCTCGCCGTCCCGGCCTCCGTCCTCGATGCGCAGCCCCGCTTCGGCTGAGTCTCGGGTGACATGCGCAAGGGGGCCTGCTACCACAATCCCGGCGCCGGACTCCGTAGCTCAGCTGGATAGAGCAGCCGCCTTCTAAGCGGCAGGTCGTTGGTTCGAGACCAACCGGGGTCGCCAGCCTTCCCCTGCGGCTGTCGGGCCTGTGCGAGCCGCTCCACCCGTGGGCCCCACATCGCGACGTCCACAGGACATGGCTTCCTCGCGGGAGGGCGCCGTCACAGGATGTCGGCCAGCCGGCCAAGGGGGCGGGAGACGGGCGGCCGAAAGCAGGACGAGGGAGACGCCGCACAGGCGCCGTGTCGATGGCGGTCTGGAGGAACGCCCATGTTCATGGGCATGGACCGTTCGTGAGGCGTCAAACCGGAACGCCGAACCGCTGCCCGAAGAGGTACAGCCCGGAAAAGACGGTGATGATCAGCGCCGCCAGGATCGCCAGAATGTAGAGCAGACGCGCCGATGCCCGCTTCTCCCGCGCGCCGTACGGGATGTCTTGGGGCGGCCTCGATGTCTTCGTCACGCGATTGCCTCGTCGTTGCAAGAATTAGGGTCCTGAGGGCGAGCCGTTTGAGCGCCGGACAACGCGGGCGACGATCCGTTTCAAGCCCTGCATTCAGATCCGTTCGGATCCTTCGACAAGGGATACTTTGCGCGATCGTTCCTGTCCGGCTCCTCAACTAAGTTTGATGGATTAAACCGGGCGTCGCCGGGGGCTGACCGGTGACCGCTGCATGCGGTTCGAGGGCGGGGGCTGATCCGTTGGGTCAGGGCCTGTCGCGTTCCGGGACACGCCGAACCATGCGGGAGGGGGCCTTTCTTAAGGCGATCATGGACCCATCTCGCGATGCCGCATGAACCACCCGAGACAGGTTCATGGCGGTTCGGCGCTGGACTCGCGGAGACCGGCTCCACCGGATGGGCCTCACGGTGAACCGTATGGCCGCGAGACGAGAAGGCGCAAAAGGGCCGCGGAGAAGTCTGGACGCACGGGAATGAATGACGGCGCGATTTTTCTCCTGACCGATCGTCCCGATCAAAGCGGGCCCCTCGAGTCGATCCTCAAGACCGTGGGGCATTGCGAGGTCGTGTTCGGCGACCGGAAGCCCACGTTCGGGACCAAGCCCATCGCGATCGTGTCCGATTTGACCTTGAGCCGCCGCGAATCCATCCGGCGGCTGCGGGCGCTGGTGTCGGCCGACAAGCGGGGACGGATTCCCGTGGTCTGCCTCATGCGCTCCACGTCGGACGGGGCCCTGAGACAGGCGCGCGAACTCGGCGCCACGGTCTGCCTTCCGGCCTACACGGCGCCGACCCTCGTGGCGCAGGTGATCCGGGATCAGGTCGGCACGCTCGGCGAAGGCGCGAGCGGCGTCACCGATCGCGGGATCCTGCGGGCCACGGAAGCGCTCACGAGCCTGTTCGACGGGGCGCGGGAGGGCGGCGTGGTGCTCAGCGCCGTCGAGGCGGGGCTGATCCCGATCCTGACGGCCGTCCGCGAAGGCGGCCTGACCCAATGGCTCGACACCGTCTGGACCCACGACGACGCGACCTACCAGCATTGCCTCCTGGTGGCCGGCGTCGCCGCGCAATTCGTCAACTTCCTGCATTTCCGCGAGGAGGATCGGCAGCATTTCGTGCGGGCGGCCCTGCTGCACGACCTCGGCAAGGCCCGGATTCCCCAGGCGATCCTGAACAAGCCCGGCCGCCTCGATGCCGACGAGATCGCGATCATCCGAACGCACCCGGTGATCGGGTACGAGATCCTGCGCGACAGCGGCTGCGATAGCCTGACCCTCGGCGCCGTGCGCCATCACCACGAGATGCTCGACGGGTCGGGCTATCCCGACGGGCTCGTGGGGAACGCCATCAGCGACACCGTGCGGCTTCTGACCATCTGCGATATCTACGCGGCCCTCAC